>Ga0134128_10000093_pt1 | contig 120226 bp, 104 predicted proteins | sample KB31754_FD_96462 | JGI IMG/M metagenome (GOLD analysis project Ga0134128, IMG submission 96462) | Terrestrial soil microbial communities with excess Nitrogen fertilizer from Kellogg Biological Station, Michigan, USA - KB3-175-4 | ecosystem: Environmental > Terrestrial > Soil > Unclassified ... | reverse complement strand
CTGGCCGCGTTGCACGGCTTGCGAAGGCACCAGCCTTCGCTTCGCCGCGCGCCTTGCCAGCCCGCATTCTGGCTTGAACGCATCTCCCAAATTAAATGTCAACAGGCCCTAGGCGCGGCGACGCGTCGTAGCGGTGCTACGGCAAGGAGTCGCAACAACGCAAGCGACCGTTTGCCGGGGCTGCCCGAAGGGTTCGAACGAAAAGGGCGCATTGCGGCGTTGCGACGCTTGCACAGGGGGCACCCTGTGCGGCGCGTCGCGCCTTGCACTGCATCCCTTTTCGTTCGAACGTGCATACCAAACAGATCGTAAACAGGCTCTAAGGCTTGGCCGGGTCAGCCGCCGGTGCGGGCGTCGGTGCTGCCGCCGGAGCCGGATTGGCTGATGGCTCATCATGCGGAGCGGACGGTTTTGGTTCGCTCGGCGAAGGCGAACCGGTCACTTTGTCTTTGGCTTCCTTGCTGGTTGACGCAACCTTGTGCGCACCGCTTTTGACGCCGCTACCCACTTCGTGCACGGCATCGCGCGTTCCATGGCCGATGTCGCGTGTTACGTCACGGGCGCCATGGCCAATGTCACGCGTGACTTCCTTAGTGCCCGAACCGATTGCGTGTACGGTATCCTTGGTACCCTCGCCCACCTTGTGGGCAACGGTCTTGGCACCATGGCCCACGGCCTGGGCGCCATGCTTGATGCCTTCGCCTGTGTCGTGAGCGGCTTCCTTGATCTTGTCGCCCACGCTGGCCGAGGACGACTGTTCTTCTTGTGCATGGGCCATCGAGCAGGTCAGCAGGAGCGCGCCCAATGTAATGACAATTTTGTTCGCCATGGTTTCACCTCATGAAATGGTTTTAATACGTGCTTTGAAAGCGGGCTGGAAACGGCATGTTATGTTAACGCAAAGTTGCCGTACTATTGCTAGGACATTGCAATTCGGACATGGTTCCGCAACTTTCTTAAAAGTATTTTTCACAGATTCTGCATGAATTCATCTTCCGCCTCAGTCACACTACCCACGCTCGTCCTCGATACCAACGTCTGCCTCGATTTATTCGTTTTTCGTGACCCGCGATGGACCGTTTTGCTGGAAGCCATGGAGAGCGGTGCAGTACGCATCATTACGCGCAGCGATTGCCGGGAAGAATGGCTCGCCGTACTAAACTACCCGAGATTCAAGCTCGATAACGTCAGCCAGGCTGCCCATGCAGCCCGCTTTGACGCGCTCATCGTTTGCAAGGACAAACCGGAAACGGCGCCGCTGCGCCCTCTCCTGCCCAAATGCAGCGATGGCGACGACCAGAAATTCCTCGAACTGGCGTTCGACGAAAAGGCCGACGTCCTCATAAGCAAGGACAAGGCTGTGCTCAAGCTGGCGCGGCGCAACGTCAAGATGGGCCTGTTCGCCATCCTGTCTCCAGAGGCATGGCACCAGAACGTCGCGGCCCATTCTGATAGCATACCCGTTGCTTCGACTTCGACATCACTGGCTTCATGAACCAAATCACTGACGGCGCCCCGCGCATTGCCTCCAAACTGCCCCAGGTCGGCACCACCATTTTCACCGTCATGTCCAGCCTTGCGGCGGAACACAAGGCTGTCAATCTTGGCCAGGGCTTTCCCGACTTTGGCTGCGACCCCGCGCTCACAGGCATGGTCAGTGCGGCCATGAACGAAGGCTTCAATCAATACCCGCCCATGACCGGTGCGGCGCCATTGCGCACTGCCATCTCGGACAAGGTTTTCTCACTATACGGCCGGCGCTATCACGCCGAGTCGGAAATCACCGTCACCGCAGGGGCAACGCAAGCCTTGCTGACTTCCATACTGTGTGCCGTCCATGCAGGCGATGAGGTCATCGTCATCGAGCCGGCTTTCGACAGCTATCTGCCCGCCATTGCCTTGGCCGGCGGCGTCGCCGTCTGCGTGCCGATGCAATTGGGCGCCAACGGCTATGCCGTCGATTGGGACAGGGTTGCCGCAGCAATCACACCGAAGACGCGCCTGATCATGATCAACACGCCGCATAATCCGACGGCTACCGTGTTCAGTGCGCAGGATATGGAAAAGCTCGCAGCACTGCTGCGCGGCACAGACATTCTGGTGCTGTCGGACGAAGTCTATGAGCACATGGTCTATGACGGCTTGCCGCACGAATCGGTGGCCCGCCATCCTGAATTGGCCGAACGCAGCTTCGTGGTATCGAGTTTTGGCAAGACTTACCACGTCACCGGCTGGAAGGTCGGCTATGTTGCCGCACCAGCCGCCTTGGCCGCTGAATTCCGCAAGGTGCACCAATTCACCGTTTTCACCGTCAACACGCCCATGCAGCACGGTATTGCAGCCTACATGGCCGAACCGCGCCACTACCGCGAATTGGGCGGGTTTTACCAAAAGAAGCGCGACCTGTTCCGCGAGGGCCTGGCCAATACACGCTTCAAGCTCTTGCCCACCTCGGGCAGTTATTTCCAGTGCGTTGACTACAGCGCCATTTCCGGTGCCGGCGAAGCAGAATTTGCCACCTGGTTGACCAGGGAAATCGGCGTGGCGGCAATACCGGTCTCAGCCTTCTATCGCGAACCGAAAGACAGCGGCATCGTGCGCTTTTGTTTTGCCAAGAAAGAAGAGACCTTGCGCATGGCGCTGGAGCGGCTGGCACGGGCTTGAGCGAGCCCCGCGTCAATACATCTCAAGGCTTGGGTAACTGGGCCAGTTTTTGTTCCACAAAGGCCAGCAATTCGGGTGTGAGGGTATCGCTGCGCTTGGCCCTGAGGAAGGCTTCGCGCGCCTCGGGGATGTGGTTTTCCGATTGCAATGCCATGCCTATGCCCATCCACCACACACCGTTTTGCGGTTGCGCCGTCAAAGCCACGGTGTACTGCTCGATGGCTTCCTTGTTGCGCTTGTCGCGTATCAAAAGCGCCGCCATGAAGGCATGGTATTCGGCATTGGCACTCATGTAAGGCATGCCGTGCTCCATAGTCGCCAAGGCCGCATGCAGATCCCCCTGGTCGAGCTGGATGCGTGCCATGATCATGGTCAGCCCGGGTTGAGCCGGGTCAAGCGCCAGTCCGTCCTGCGCCGTCTTCAACGCCTCGTCGGCCCGCTTGGCTTGCAACAACTGGCCAATCAAGGTTTCGCGTACACCCGGATGGCGCGAATCGAGCTTGAGCGACATCTGCAACATGGCGATTGCTTCGGCTTGTTTGCCGGCCTGAACTAGGGCTGCGGCTTCCCGGTATTCGTTCTCGGCATGCTGTTGCGGCGTCAATTCGCTGAATTGCTTGTTGCCCATTACCGCCTTCGGCGCATCGCCCCTCTCGGGCGACGGCTGCGGCACGACATGGTCCCTGGCGGGTTCCTGAGCCTTGGCCTCCTGCACTTTGGATTCCACCGTTTTTTCGGATTCATGTGGCGCAGGGTGTGACGGAACGTCGCGCAAGTCCTCGCGCGGCTTCACTGAGGCTTCCTGCGCCGCCTGAACCGGTGCCGGGTTCGCCGCTTGCATGGGAGGCGGCGCGGCCGTATCGAGCGGCAGCGGTTCCTGTGCCACCGGTGAAGGCAAGGCACCGAGCTGGGGCGCAATCTTGAGCGAAAGATTCGCCGGTCTCTGGACTGGTGGCGCGGGCCGGGTAAAGTACCAGGCGACCGCAGCAACAAGAAACAATGACAGCAGCAACACCAGCCACCACGCGGGGTGGATGCGCCTGCGGTCTGGCACGGCACGGATCTGGCCGTGTATGCCGCTCGGAACGGATTTGACCCCGTCGATACTGCGTTGCTCCAGGTCCTGGAGCATCTGATTGATCAAGCTCATTGGAAATAGGCCCAGACTGCGCCGCTACCGGCCAAAAATGCCGCCACCGGCGCCCACCACCAAAAGCGCCAGATGCTTTTGGCGGCGATGGTATCGCGCGCTGCCGCTTTCACATGGCGCGCCGTGATTTCGCGCTTGCCCTCACCAAAAGCCAGCATCAGCGCCTTATGCGCCAGGATATTGACCAGGCGCGGCACCCCGCCACTGCAGAGAGCCAGCGAACGGACGGCACCACGCGAAAACAGGCGCGCGCCGGAATAGCCCGCCACACTCAAACGGTGCGACAGGTAGAAATCGAGGTCGTCGCGCGTCAGGGGTGTCAGGTTGTAGTGGAAGCTGATCCGTTGTGCCAGCTGGCGTATGACGGTGTTTTGCAGGTTGCGGTCCAGTTCGGGCTGGCCGAACAGCACGATCTGCAACAGCTTGCGCTTTTCCGTTTCGAGGTTGGTCAGGAGGCGCAGTGCTTCCAGGCTTTCGAGCGGGATCGCCTGCGCTTCATCGATGCACACCACGACCCGTTTGTTTTCGCGCGCCAGCACCAGCAACCGATGGTTGATCGACTTGAGCAGGTGGTGCTGGTCAACATCCTTGTCCAACACCAGTTCGAGCTCCTCGGCGAGCGCCATCAGGAGGGTACGCGGTTCAAGAAACGGATTCGGGATATAAGCGGTGACGAAGCCTGCATCGAGCGTGCTCATGAACTTGCGGCACAGTAAAGTCTTGCCGGTGCCGACTTCGCCGGTGATCTTGATGAAGCCCTCGCCGTTGCGCACGGCGATCAGCAAGGTGTTCAGGGCCTCCTGCGAACTGGGGCATTGAAAAAAGAAGCTGGTATCCGGCGTAATGCCGAAGGGCAGCTCGTTCAGTCCGAAATGCGACTTGTACATGATTCTGGCTGCCCGCCCCGGCCCATGCTAGTAAAGCGGCCTGACGTTGCGCGGATTGAGTTCCTGCACGTTGCGCTGGCTATCAAGGATATCCTGCTCCCAGGAAGCGCCGTCCTTGACGATGGTTGGCTTGATCAGGATCACAAGCTCACTCTTGGCGGTGGTTTGGGCGGTATTGCGGAACAAGGCGCCCAGCAAGGGCACATCACCGGCGCCGGGCACTTCTGACTTGTCCGAAGTCGTGGTCTGACGCATCAAACCGCCAATGGCCACAATATGGCCGTCCATGCCACGCACAATGCTGTCGGTTTCCTGGGTCGAACTCGATGCAAGCGGCAATACCAGTGTGCCGGCCGTGCCGATGTTGAAGGTTTGCGTGACCGAGGTCACCTTGGTCACCGCCGGGTGTACGTGCAGCATGATGTTGCCTTCTGCGTCGATCTGCGGCGTCACGTCGAGCACGACGCCCGAGAAGAACGGTTCGAGCGTCACCGAGGGCGTGGTTTGCGCCGTCACGGAGCCTTGCGTGGTAGTGGTGCTGACGCCGGTGACAAAGAAGTCGTCAGTGCCGACCTTGAGCACGGCTTGCTGGTTGTTCAAGGTGGAAATACGCGGGTTCGACAATACGTGAACCGTACCTTGCTGTTCCAGGAAGGAAATCAATGCCGCGAAATTCGTAGTCTGCAATGCCAGGCCAAATATGGAGCCGGGGTTCGTCGTGGCGGGGTTGAAAGACGCACCCGTCACGGCCTCCAGCGCGGCATTGCCGACGGTGCTAGCCAGCGATGCACCGGACTGATTGTTCAGCACGCTACCGGGCTGGCCGAAGCCGATGGCGGTCCGATCGGTGCCGCCACGATAGGAAGCCAGCGATGCCCAGTTGATGCCGGTCTGATAGTTGCTGTTCAGTTGCACTTCCAGGATCTTCGCCTCCAGTATGACCTGGCGTTCGACGGACAACTGCGACGCCCGCAGATAAGTCGTGACGTTACGCAATTCGTCCGGCATGGCACGCACCACAACGACCCCGGATTGCGGGCTGATTACGACGCTGCGGCCATCCTGCTTGCCAACGATGGCTTCCAGTGCGGTCTTCAGGTCGGTCCAGAAATCGGCGACATAGGCTGTGCTCACCTTGGCGCTATCGATGAACGATGACGTGGGAGCACCATTGTTGTTGCCGTTGTTGTTCTGGCCGTTATTGTTTTGTCCGTTGTTCGAACCGTTGTTGCCGGAGCCATTCGTCTGGCCGTTGCCGTTGGCCGATCCGTTGGTCGAACTATTGCCGGTGGTGCCGGCCAGCGTCACGGCAGAATTGGACGTCACGCGCGTGTCGGACGTGCCCTTGCGTGCGCCGGTCAGGTAATTGACCTGGTACACACGGGTTTGCATGGTCAGCGGCTTGATTGTGATGCGGTTGCCGTCAACCGCATAGTCATAGCCGTAGAGGTCGCGGATCGAATCGAGCGCCTCGAACAGCGTCACGTTTTTCAGATTGGCGGAAATCGTCCCGCCGACCTCCGGGTGGACCAGCATGTTGTAGCGTGTGCCGGTAACAATAGCATTGAAAAATTGCGGTGCAGGGACGTTGTTGAAGCTGACCGAGAAGCGTTCTTCAAGTTGCGGCTTGGCGACCGGCGCGGCGATCGTCATCGGAGGAAGCAAGGCGGCCGCTGCCGCGTCCGGAGTGGCAGGCTTGGCCGCAGCCTGGCTCAACGCCGAATTGATGTCGTCGTACGTGCCATGTTTGGCGGCCGGCGACTGGCATGCCGCCAGCGCAAGCGCCGTGGTGAGCAGGATTAATTTACGCACGCTTCCCCTTACTTTCGTTGTACCGGCAACTCGGTTTTACTGCCCGAGGTGCCGTCTGTTGCCGACTTGCGCAGAACCGGATAAAGCCGCATCACCTGCCGGCTTTTCCCATTTTGCAATATCACTTCATTCTCGGCGATCGAAATCACCTTGGCGCCTTCATAGCTGTCACCCACGGTCACGGTTTTGCCGCTGATGACGGCAAAACGATGGCTCGGCGCAATCAGGATCGATTGCAATGCCGGCCCCGCTGCGGGCGCTTCACCATGCGTCAGCGCAGCCGGGGGCTTGGTCGGGTCTTGCAGCGTTTCCGCGTGCACGCCCACAAACGAGGCAAGTCCGGCGGCGAAAACCCAGAATGTCGTCAATTTCCCCATCAGATCGTCAACCAGTTCTTGTCCAGGCTCAAGGTGTAAAGCGTCAAGACCAGCGTCACCTTTCCCGAATCATCGGCAGTAAGCTTGGCCCGGCTCCAAAACAACTGCCAGGGCATGGCCTCCAGCGCCTGCATGTAATCGACGAGATCGAGGTAATTCCCCTCAATCACCATTTCCACGCCATGCTTGTAGACCAGATTGCTGCCGGCGGTACTCTTGACTTCGGTCTTGTTGGCCGCGCCGCTCTTGTCATCGCCCTTCTTTTCCGGTTCCAGCAGGTCAGAAACCGGCAAGGTGTGCAGCGCGACCAAATGAAGCTTGCCGTTCTGGCGCAAGATGTCTTGCAGCATCCGGGCCATTTTATCAGGCGCAACCAGGCCCTTTTGCACATCCTGGAGATCGTGCCGCATCTGGTTAGTTTTTTGCAACAACGCTTCCAGTTGCTTGCGTTTTTGCACATCGGGGTCGCGCGCGTAAGCTGCTGCCAGCGCTTCGATCTGCACCCGCATCTGGTTCGATTGTTCCTGATCGTGCGCCATTTGCAGCGACAGTTCATTGCCGTGCGCAAATTGTGGCTCGATGACCATCGAGTCAAACAGGGCCACCAGCACCACCACCAGCGCAATGAACACCATCACACGCTCACGCAGGGCGAGTGCATTGATCCTGCCGGAATAACGCAGCCAGAGTTGCTTCATTTGGGCGTATCCTTCAGTTTGGGCAGGGGCTTGTCCCAGTCTCTCTTTTTGCCGTCATCATTCTTGTCGGAGTCGCCGCCACCTTCGATCGACTCAAGGTTGAATTCGATGTAGGGAAGCGTCGGCACTGCTTTAGCCTTGCCCTTGTCGTCGGCATCCACCTTGGGTTCCGGCGGTGGCGGCACAGCCATGTCAAGTGCGGCAAATGTCTTGGTGCGCATCTCCGGTTCATGGCCGAGACGTTGCAAATATTCGGGTACCAGGTCTGCCTGCAAGGCCCTGCCCTTCAAATCGATCTGCCGCCCGGCGCCGTTGATATCGACACCGGTCAACCAGACGCCATTGACTATCTGGCGCGAAAAAGAGCGGAAATAGATCGAGTAGCCCTTGGTGTCGCCGAAGCCGCCACCGTTCAATGCGGCTTGCACGCTTTCAAGCGACTGTACATCGCTTTGCGCCTTGTCGATCTTGCCATCGAGCGTTGCGTCCGCCGCGTGCGGCGCGTAACGCAAGCCTGCATTATCGAGCGCAGCCTTAAGTTTCGCCAGTTGGGCCGCCGAATCGGAAGCCTGCTTTTCCTGCGTCTTCACGCGCCAGCTGACAGACAGCGCAACCACGACGCAAGCCAACAGGATCACGCCCAAAGCCTGTGCCATCGTCGTGGCGGAAAAAATCTTCTTCTGCTTGAGGAAAAGCGGGTTGAACAGGTTGATCTGCTGGCTCACAGCGCCACCTCCTCGAGCCGCAGGGCCGCACCCAGGGCGAAAAAGTAATGCTGTTGCATGGTCGGCGATTTGAGATCCGGCACTTTCGACAGGTCGAGCACACGATCCAGATCGAATGAGTCTACCGGGGTGTACAGATTTTCTTTCAGGCTCGCCCGCAGCGGTTCGTTCTCATCGCCCATCGGTGCCAGCATCAGCTTGGCCACGGTAATGAAATGATACTGCCGGTCAAAGTGGTCAAGTGAACGTTGCAATTCCAGCGTGATCTTGTCGTACAAGGCAGACTTCTGCTCGCCTGACGCCGTGGACAGCTGCGGCAAGGTCACGTCAAGGCGGCGCGCCAGATAAAGTTCACCCTTGTAAGTTACGGTCAACAGGCCGCCATGCTCGTCAAACGACAGCATGGCGAGACCGCGCCCCGGCGGTTCCATCAGAGCCGAGATATTGCGCTGTGCCAGATCGGGAATGTCGATGGCCTTGAGTTCGATCTTGGCCTTGTCGAACATTTCCTGGCGCCGTTGAATGGTCTGGTTGCGTGCGGCCACGGCATACATCGAACGCGTGCGCACGGGTGCGTCCTTGTCGAGCGGCACGTCGAATACGTCGATCGTTGCATCGTCGACGTGGAAGTCCAGCATGTCTTTCAGGCGCCAGCGAATCGCCGTCTTCAATTCTTCTGCCGGCACGGTGGGCGCTTCGACCGACAGCAATTGATATTCGCTCGGCGCGAGCAGCGTGGTGCAGGTGTAGCGATTGGCGTGCGCTTCCTTGGCCAGGCGTTCAAGCGGCTTGTCGCCGGCAGATTTGATCAGGGGGAAGCTGGCCACCCATTCCACCACTGGCGCGGCGCCCTCAACACGACTAATATAAGCGGCACGGGTCCCCTCGTCTCCGGGGACGATAGACAACCAACCTGCAAGTTTTTTGTCTTTCTTGAATAGACCCATGCCTGTGTGCCGATACGCGGAATTTGCATTACGGCGCCAGCCGCGAAACAATTCCTTTACCGATCAAGTATTTATTGAGAAGTTGCTTGAAGTTAAGTGAATAAGTCCTTGTTGTCAATCGCTTTTCGGCAATCTTGCGGCATTCGCGACAACTATGCGCACATCACGCAACGCTTCCTGTTCCCCGCCCTTCCGTGAAATTGATTCGGGTTAATACGACTCCCGAAGATAGATCACATTTTTCACGCCGCTATACAGGCCGAACGTGGCCGTTGCGGTCGGATTCACCGTGTAGGTACTTGAGCCATTCCAGTTCCCTTGCAGGAACGGCGCATTGAGGCTGGTTGCCGTAGTTTTGGTCGCACTGCCGGAGCACGCCGTACCGGTTGTGCTGCTATTGAGATAGTCCGTCAGATTGATGGTTTCGGCCTGCCCCGGCGCCGCCAACGTCAGGGTGGCAACCCCGTTTTTGAAGGTGGTGAGAGCCGGTATGTAGGTATTGCAGGGGGTGATGCCGCCGGAGTAGGACATGTTCATGTTGCCGCCATTGATCGTGGTGCAACTGTCGTAAGAATAATTGGGAAGAATGCCGGTCGACTTGGCGTTCACAGCAAAGCCCGCGCCATTCCAGTAAAGCATCTGCGCCGTAATCGGCAGGCTTGCGGCGGCTGATCCGAAATTGCTTTGCAGTTGCAGTTCGCCGAACTTGGTGGCGGTGGTGCCCAGCAACACCCGGTCGCTCGTGGGTGCCGTCGCATTGTTATTGGTGGCGAGATTGAGCGTGGAAGGGTTCTGCGTCGTGCCGTTCGTAGTCACGTTGTCGCTGTCGGTCGGCAAGATGCCAACGGAGAGATTGTTGAACGGCCCATCGGGGCCGGCCGTGAGCCTTTGCAAAGTAACGTTGGCAGTGAAGGTGCCAATGCCACCGGTTCCACTGCCGCTGGACCAGCTCATGGTTGGCATAGTTGGCGTAGCCGTGGCGGTCACGCGCGGCGTTCAACCATTTCCGACTGGCAGAACCGTAACTGCAGGACAGCTATACGATGTCACACCGGTTGAACTGAAATACGCCGAACACAGAATTGGCGAATTGGTGTAGCCCGGTTGCGAGGCGCCGGTCGCAGTCATGGCCAGATTCATGGTGCCGGTGCTGCCCGGTGTGGCGGCAATCCAGGGCGCAATCGTGTTCATGGAGTTGAACTTGACGTAGTTGCCTTGGTAATTGGTCGTGATGGCGTTGGCAGCATTGACTGCATTGAGGGTGAAGGTGATGCCGAATGGTTCACCCATATAGGAGAAAGGCAGGAAATTTATGTCGCTTGACTTCAGAGCACTCTGGCAGCTAGACGACATGTCGGTTCGTGGCGTGATCGTCGGATTCTGTGCCGCAACGGTGTTCACCAACAGATAGTGATCCGGCGAAAAGCGCCCCATTACTGCGGAGTTGGCGATATTGCCGAAATTACAGCCGTACTTGCCGCTCGCGTCGATGGTGTTGGAATAACTGTCGATATTGCAGTCTGTCTTGGTGCTGACGCTGTCGACACCGGTCCAAGTCGTCATGCGCAAGGCATCGCACTGTGCCGTCGTGACGACCACGGTGCCCGTGGTTGGGCAATCCGTGGCAGAGGTCACGCCGTCATAGACGCTACGCACCGTCTTGTAATTGTTCGAGTCGGTCGGGCTATAGCCGGGCAACAGGAAGCTGCCGACTTCGTCATACGTGAACGTGCCCACAGACGTGGCGCTGCCGGTTGCAGAAACTGCCGCCGGGAAGGTGTTGTTCTGATTCGCCGGCAGTGCCGTGACGGCGCCGGTAGCCGGGGTCCAGGGTGCGCTCTCCGTCCCATCGATGGCGCCCACCACAGCCGAGTTATTGACACGCAATAGCCCGTTATAACCGCTTGGCTGGCCCGTCACGCCCGCCGTGGTCGCTGTGACGGTGAACCCGCCGCTGCCCGCAGTAAATACCGGCGTGCCCGAGGCCGCCGTGTTGGTAGCATTCGACACCACGGTGGTCACACCGGTCGGCCTTACCGAGAACGAATCGGCTGAACAGGCAGGCGCGGTTGATGTGAAACTGGTGCAAGCCGAGCTTGTGCATTCCTTCATCACGGCCACAAGATCGGAATAAGCCGAATTGAGCGTGATATTCGAAGTTTGCAATGCCCCCGGCGTCGTCAAACCGTAGGTCAAAACCTGGCTTCCGCCGGTGACCGCCGCCTGGTTGTAGCAGGACGCATTGCAAGTCCGCGCCGAATCTGGCCCGCAAGCCGTGCCATTGGTATTCTGCACCAGGTTCAGCAGCACGTATTTTGTCGATGTAGCGGAATAGGCCTTGGAAATGCCGCTGGAAGTCAGGGCGGCCACCCACAACTTGAACGGGGTGCCCTGCAACTTCATGTAAATATCGCCGGTCTGGAAATTCTGGTATGCCGGAACCGTGGAACCCGATGCAATGGGGTAAGCGGAATCGATCGCTGAAAAGCCGCTGGCCTGGCTGCCCGACGGCGGGTAGACCGTCTGTGCGCAAATGCGCATGTTGCCGATTTCGTGGATGTTGGTCGAACCGCCGGTGGAACTGGTGAACGATATCTGCCAATAGTTCGGCACCACTTGCGAAATCCAGCCGGAAGTTACCGCCGCCTGAGCTGTTGGATAGACATTGTAAGGTGCGATCAGCTGCGTATAGTTACTACCGTCGTATGTGGTCGAGTCCCGGTTGACGCTGATATTGACGGTGCCGGAAGCTTCATTGCGCGCATCAACGATTACCTGGTACATGTAGCCCGGCGCCGGCGTGGTAGAACTGTGATTGTCGATACTCAGTCCGCCAGGGTTGCTTGCCGTTCCGGCAATCCAGACATAACCGGAAGTACCGCTACCGGGTCCGCGCATCCCGACCTCTTCCGACGTGGCCCCCGGGCCGCCGGTGCGCCCTTCTGTCGGGTTTGAATAATTGCCGTATTCGTCCAGTGCCGTTCCGAGCCAGCCCCCGGCAAATCCATTCGAGCTTTCCGGTGCGTAACCCTGGGAGCCACCATACCCCCCCGGCACGGCCGATATCGAAGAATCTGACAAAGTAACGCCGACGCCGTCGGCACCTGAGCCGTTGTAGGCATAGTGATTCAGTTCAACTGAAATGTAGTTGCCGGCCGCAGGATAGATACCCGGTGCAGTCGCGGCCTTGGCGTTGTAGTTGGTGTTTTCCGTCAGGCGCAACAGGCCTGTCGAGGAATTGATATACGGGACCACGCCCGTGCCGTCGGGCGCCGAAACAGCCCACGAGGTTCCCCCGAACATCGGCGATGGATTGAGAGAAGAACGCTTGAACGTGTCGCACACGCAAGTCACGGAGACGCCGCTGGGAATATTTTGCGGCGGTACGCAAAACGGGCCGATGGTAAACGATTGCGTGACCTGGGCCGCCGCGTTATAGCTGGCATTGCCGGCCTGATTTGCTGCGATGGTGCAGGTGCCGTCAGCTACCACGGTGACCGAGCTGCCCGACACCGTACAAATCGAGGTGGTTTGCGAGGTGAACGTCACCGCCAGCCCCGAACTTGCCGTGGCACTGACGGTGAACGGCCTGGCGGCATCGGTACGGTTGGGCAAGGCCGGGAATGTGATGGTTTGATTGGCTGGCAAGACGGTGAACGAGCGCGATACCGCCGTCGAACCGCTCTGGCTCGCCTTGATCGTGCAAGTACCGCCGGCGATCATGTTGACAGTCGAGCCGTTGGTGCCGCTTACAGTGCAAATGCCGGTTGTCGACGATGTGAAGGTTATGGTGCCGTTGGAGGTCGATGTTGCCGAAACCGTGAACGACCCCGAACCCAGGGTCCTGTCAGGCAAGGCATTGAACGTGATAGTGCCGGCATAGGCAACTCCCTGCCAGCTCAAGCCCACGGCCAGAAGCAGCATGGCGAACCAGGTGCGGCAGTTTTTGCGTACGTACGACATCATGCCCCTACCTTCTGCGCGACTGAATCCATTCTATTACACAGAAGCAATATTGCCCAATTTTTTATCACGTTCAATTCGTATCCCATACCGACACCTGTACCTTGCGCTGAACGTAGTCGAGCCCGGGATTGGAATTCGGACAAGCACCGCCTGAAGGCTGGTTACATGCCGTTGCCGTGATCTGCCGCACGACGATCACGACGGGGTTGCCGTTCAGATCGACATTGTTCATGTTCGGGACCGTTTCGCTCACGTTGCAGGTGATGCTGACCGTGAATTGCGATAGCGTCTGGCCGCCCAGGGTAAGATTGAAGCTGCTGTTCGAGGCAGGCACATTCAAGTAGGTGATCGTGCTGCCGGATTGCAAGGACGCACCTGCGGGCGGCACCGCTGTCGAGTTGCGTTTGCAATAGCTTGGTACCGGCGTAGATGGGTCGGAGCTGTTAGGGTTATACAGCCCGGGATTGTTGGCCGGATTGAGACGCCGGTACAAGGCCCACTCGATGCCGGCGCGCGCAGCCTGGTAGGCGCGCGAGCCCTGTACGTCGTAACTCGAACTGGCTTGCTGCGCCCGGGAAAACATCAGCATGCCGACACCCAAGGCCGTCAAGATCACCAGCAGGAAAATCGCCGTGATGACAGCAAAACCCCTGGCGGCACGATTTGGCGATGGTTTTATCATGGCGTATTGTCGACGTGAACTTGCTCGAACAAGGCAACCGTGCTGCTGCCTGCATCACTGGCCTGGAGCTTGATGTTGAGCATGGCCAAGGCACCGGTGATCGAATTGGAGGTCGAATAGCTGAAGGTGCAATTGACGACTCCGTTCGCCATCAAGGCTTGCTGCGCATTGGCACCGGTGCTCAGGGCGCCGGTGGAAAGCGGCTGCGATGCAGTGATCGTGTAGTTCCAGTATCGCGTGAGCGTGCCGGTATTGGGGTCGCAACGATAGGTAACCGGCCCGCTGATGACCTGGAAGCGCTGCTGCGGTGAGGTGCCCTTGGTACTCGTCGGCGGGTTCACCACTTGCTGCGCGAACACATTGCTGGCCATGGTAATGGTCGGTCCGCTGATACTGGAGATCAAGGTACGGTTCATGTTGCCGGCGGTGACCGAATACGCATCCCCATTGGTCGCGCCCGGCCCACGGTTAAAAACAACCACGCTGTCGGAGCCGGCCTGTATGGTTTGCTCGCCGGATGGCAGCGGGCCGACGATATCGAATTTGAGCTTGCTCGTATCATTGAAATCCAGAATATTGCCCGCGCCTGAAGACGCGCCATCTTCGAGTGCCAGGTAGCGCCCCCCGGTTCGCGTCAGCAACAGTTCGATATACGACGCGCCGGTACCATCGGTACTGACACGCACACTGTTGGGCAAAGCCAAGCGCAGGTCGCGCGCGATGCGGCGCAAAGCTGTATCGCCGGTATCAGCAAGGTCGGCCCGTGCCGCGCTATCGACATAGCCGCGCACCGGTGCGACCATGAACGCGGCCACACCCGCGGCAATGATCGTGGTGATGACGATCACGATCACGGCTTCAACCAGCGTGAAGCCACCCTGGCGCTTTGCCGATGTTGCGATGATCGAATCAGGCAGGCGACGGTTCATGGCGGAACATTCGGTGCATATTGGGTACGTAAACCTTCGAGCGTCACCACCGGGGTCAGGGACGAAGTGCTGCCACAGGCAATGCCGGTGCCGTTATAGACATCGATTTTGATTAATAGCGCACTGCCGATGGCAGGGTTGGCACCACTGTCCGGTTCCATCTGGTCAAGCGTGGTGCTGGTAATCGTGATGCAGGGCACGTAGTTCCCAGTCAGGCCGGTGATGGTCACGCCGTTGGCATTGTTCAGGCTGATCGCTTGCTGAGTGCCGAGTTTCGTGACGTAATCATTGACGTTGTCATAAGGGCGCGTATTGCCGCCTTCCGGGCCTACACCTTCGATAATCGATGCGCAACCCGGATTTCCCGCCGAACCTACCCCAGGAGTAATGCCGGTCAGGTTCGGCAGAGATGCATTGGTATCCTGATAATCGCAGTAGGTAAAGCGCGCCGATTCGACCTCCTCGAGCAAGGCTTCGGCAATCGAGAGCGCCTGCTTGCGCAATTGCGCGTCGCCGCTATGTTGCGAGGTAACGTTCATCGCCACCAGCACACCAACGAGCGCAACACTGACCACCACGATGAAGATGATCAGCTCGACGATGGTCAAACCGCGCTGCCTGCGCAAAGTGCGTCTAGCGGTGGACATAGCCTGTCTCCGCTTCCATGGTGAAGACGCTGTTTCCGGCACCGCCGGAAATCGTGATGGTGGTCGGTTTGCTGATACTGGAAACCGGCTCGCTCTCGCCTGTCTTGTAGGGTTTTCCCTGGGCGCTGAAATAAAACAATGCGCTGCTGCCGACGTAGGAATTGCCGCTGCCGTCGGTAGCGGAAATGGTCACACCGGCCGGGGCTCCTTCGCATGCCCAGGATGTGCTGTTGCCGCAGGCGGCAAGCGTGGCGGCGGTACCGCTATTGGCATTGTTGACCGCCGCGACGGGCGATCCACAGCCGGCGTTATAGCAAAGGGCAACGGAGGAGCTGGTCAATTTAACGAAGACTGGTGTGTTCTGCGCGATGGCGATTTTTTGGCCGTAGCGGACCAAAGCCAGGGCTTGATCATTGAATTGACGGGTATTGACGGAAGATACGCTGGCAAAGCGCGGTATTGCCAGGGCGGAGAGAATACCGATCACAATCAGGACAGTGACCAGTTCGACCAGCGTGAAACCTCCAAATTTCTGTTTTGCGCCGATCCGGGGCAACGATTCACCAAGGAGTTTGTTCATAACCACCATTCATGCAGCTAGAGCACCAAATGGCCGATGCCTGGCGCCAGGCGCCAGGCATCTTCTGAATCAGGCAACTGGCAAATCAGCAACCGGATGTCGTGACAGTCGCCGTTGCAGGTGCGGATGCGCTAGTTGCCGCAGTATAGACGACGTTGCAATTGGCGACCACAGGCGAGAAATCAAACGTCGTCGTTGTTGCGGTGTAAGTCGGCCCAAAACCTGAAGTCGTCACAGCACTGCCGATCCCGGCTGCCGCCGAGGTCGGATAGCCATAGGCCAACGCAACCGTCACACCACCATCCATCGTCACAGTACCAGTTGCGGCAGTCTGCGAGCTGACAAGTGCTTGCGCATGGCTGATGGCAATTGAAGAATTGACCGCTCCGAGCATGCCGTTCATAGCAGCAACACGGGAATTTTGTTGAAGATTGGCAAAGCGTGGCAATGCGGTCGCTGCCAAGATGCCCAGAATCACGATCACCACAACCAGTTCGATCAGGGTGAAACCTTGTTGACCGCCTTTAGCCAAAGTCTTGCGCATGTATTGCTCCTAGATAGATAAAAACCGTTCCACGAAAAGAACGTTCTTGCCATTGGGCGCGAAATCTTCTGCACCGTGCAGTCCCTTTTCACGCTTGCTATCCCACTATGCGGGATGCTGGTTCTCATGGGCTGAGTATAAGCTTTCTGTAACGCAAGTCAAAGCAGGCTGCCGTGAATAATCCACAAACGATTGAAAACAATTGCAAAATGTGTGGTATTCGCGAATTTGCTGTTGTGCGAACGCAAATGGTCGTTACTTACAACGGGAATATGCCTGGTTCTTATTGCCATTTGTAGGGTTTGACCGGCTCTAGCACAACGCCCTCGAACGTGTTCTCGGGCACCGTATTTGGCTGTGCATAACCCACGCTGTTACTCATCGACAGGCGCGTACGGAAACGTATCTTGCCGTTCTCGCCCGCAGCGGTTTGCAGCAGATCATCACTGCTGGCCAGATAGACCAGCGTGCGGTCGCTGGTGTCGAAGTACCAATTGCCGCGCGCAACCTCACCGGGCTTGGGTGAGGCGAATTCGCCGGCATAGTTCTGTGGCAGTTCCGCCAGCCAATTCATTGGGTTGGCATTCGCCAGATGCGACATGGGAATGACGGAGGGATGCAATATGCTGTAGCCCATCTGCAGATGCATGGCGCTGCGCAGGATGCCGACGGTCTGCTCGACCGATACCCGCTCTGCCTGGTCCTGATAGTACAAGGCGCGCTTCAGAAGAGTAGCTGCCAGCACGGCAACCACCACCGCCACCACTGCCAATTCGATCAGGGTGAATCCACGCGGAGGCCTTTGCCGGTTTGGCATCAGTGCTGTTGCTGCTGTAACGCGATGCGACCGAGGTCCCAGATCGGCAAGAACACGCCAAGTGCCAGGATCAGAACCAGAATACCCAGGAAAATGATCAGGATCGGTTCGATTTGCGCCGAAAGTGTTTTCAATTCGTAGTCGACTTCGCGTTCGTACATGGCCGCGATTTCATCCATCAAGTCATCGATCTCGCCGGTTTCTTCGCCAACCGCCACCATTTGCAGCACCACCGGCGTGAACACGCCCGTGGCCACCGCAGTACGGAGAATGCTCTCGCCACGCTCGACGCCATCGCGCATCTGGTCGACGCGGCTGGCAATGTAGGCATTGTTGACAGTCTGGGAAATCACGCTCAAGCCTTGCACGATGGGCACACCACTGCGCGAAGACAAGGCAAAACTACGGGCGAAGCGCGACAGGGTGCCCTTCAGCATGATCTTGCCGGCAATCGGAAAACGCAGCTTGATCCTGTCCCAGTTGTAGCGCCCTTTCACCGTGCCGATGTAGGCACGGAAGCCGAGAATCGCCGCCACGATCATGCCGAGCAACAAGGGCCAATAATGGATCGTGAAGTTGGACGTTCCGATCAGGATGCGTGTCATCAAGGGCAACTCGGCATGGAAACCGGCATACACCTTGGCGAAAGCGGGAATGACGAAGATATTGATGACGGCAACCGCGGCCACCATTGCAATGACCACGAAGGTCGGATAACGCATGGCCGAGCTGATGCGAGCCCGCATGTCGCGGTCAAATTCGAGGTAGTCGAACAGGCGCAGGAAAACTTCATCAAGCCGGCCTGTCAATTCGCCCACGCGCACCATGCTGACGTAAAACGTGCTGAACACAGTGGGATGGCGCCGCATGGCAGCCGACAGTTCGCGACCGGCATCGAGCGACTCACGCAAGTCCTTGACCACCTTGGCAAAAGCCTTGTTGATGGCAGATTCCTGCAAGCCATTCAGGCCGCGCATGATGGGGACGCCGGCCTTGAGCAAGGTATAGAGTTGACGGCTGAACAATTGCACGTCCATCTGCTTGACCTTGCCCTCGTTCATCCTTGCCCACCAGCTATCGCCGTTGTTGGCATTGGGGTTCTTGGTCGGCTCGATGTGTACCGGCGTTACGCCGGTATTGAACAATTGGTCAGCCACGCCATTGCTGTCGGGGCCTTCGAGCACCCCTTGCAGCAATTCGCCTCGCGCGTTACGGGCTTTGTAGGCAAAAAATGGCATCAGTCATCAAGCTGGTTGGAAATACGCATGGCTTCGCCGATGGTCGTCTTGCCCATGCGGGCCAACACCACGGCATGCGAGCGCAAGGTGTGTCCCGCCATCTGCTTGCGTGCCACGGCAAGGAAATAAGCCGGGTCGGGATTGTTGGCCGCGTTGGCAACCTCTTGCGTCACCTCGAGCATTTCATAGACACCGGTACGACCGTTGTAGCCTGTACCGTTGCAATGCGCGCAACCACGGCCACGCTGGAAAATCAGGTTGCCGGCCGCTTCTTCCGGCACCTGCTTCAACCACTCAAGTTCACTGGCGGTCAATTCGGCCGGCTGGCTGCAGCTTTCACAGATCAAGCGCACCAGGCGCTGGGCCAGCACCACCTGCAAGGCTGTGCTGACCATGTAGCGCGGCACGCCCATATCCATCAGGCGGATCGGCGTGCTGGCGGCGTCGTTGGTATGAAGCGTGGAGAGCACCAAGTGGCCCGTCAAGGCGGCGCGCAAGCCGATGGAGGCGGTTTCCTGGTCACGCATTTCGCCCACCAGCACCACGTCCGGGTCTTGGCGCAAGGCCGAGCGCAACACACGGGCGAAGGTCAGTTCGATCTTTTCATTGACCTGCACCTGGTTGATGCCGGGCAGCCGGTATTCCACCGGATCTTCCACGGTGATGAGTTTGCGCTCCATGGTGTTCAATTCGGTCAACGCACCATAAAGCGTGGTGGTCTTGCCGCTACCGGTTGGTCCGGTGACGAGGATCAACCCGTTGGGCCGCTGGATGATTTCGCGGAAGCGCTTGACCATGGCCGGCGGCATGCCGATGGCGTCCAGCCGCAGGTTGGCGCCGCTCTGGTTCAACAGACGCATGACCACCGATTCGCCATACTGCGTCGGCATGGTGGAGATACGCACGTCGATCTTGTTGTTCTTGACCTTCATGGCGAAGCGGCCGTCTTGCGGCAGGCGCTTTTCCGAGATGTCGAGATCGGACATCAGCTTCAGGCGCAGCGCCAGCGAATTGGCAATCTTCAGGTCGGCTTCGGTCTGCAGGTGCAACATGCCGTCAATGCGGAAGCGGATCTGCAGCCGTGTTTCCTGCGGTTCGATATGAATGTCCGACGCCCTCACCTGCGCAGCATCTTCAAACACCGATTGCAGCAGCTTGACGATGGGCGCTTCTTCCAGGTTCGGCGTGGAAGCGAGCGTACCGAAGTCGACATAGTTGTCGCCCAGGTCCTGTTCCAGTTCGCGCGCGAAGTCGGTAATCTCTTCGGTACGGCGATAGGTGCGGTCGACCGTGGCCAGCAGTTCCGATTCGTTGACCACCGCCAGTTCGATGCCACGCTTGAGCACGCGCGAGATTTCATCGTAGGCAAACAGGTCAGTCGGGTCGGCCATGCCAACCAGGAGCGACAGCGGACGGTCTTCCAGCACCAGGGCGCGGAAACGGCGCGCCTGCGTTTCGGGCAGCATCCGCACCGTGGCCGGATTGGTGTTGAAAAACTTCAGGTTGATATAAGGGATGTTGAGCTGCTTGGCGATGGCGCTCGAAATCTGCTCTTCGCTGACGAAGGAGTTTTCGACGAACACCCGGCCCAGCTTGCGGCCGGTGCGCTTTTGCTCGGACAGCGCGAACTGGAGCTGCTCTTCCGACAGCAGCTTTTGCTGCACCAGTATCTCACCCAGGCGGACCTTTTCCGGTCTTGCCATAACTGCTCCTTAACCTGTCTTCACCCTATTCTATGCGACGCATAGTTGTTTGGGTGCAAATTTCTACCGAACTGCATCGCTTCTGCAACGGCGCTAAAAATTGCATTGCAGAATATAATCCCCACGGTAAGCGCGTCAAATGTCACAGCAGGTCTTTTACCTTGTTTAACCTTTTGCAGCCACGCCACCATGTCCGCTGAACTCACCGCCTCACGCCACAACGCCACGCTGATCCTGACGCTTTCCAATCCGACCAGCAAAAACGCACTACATCCCGATATGTACGCGTCCGCCATCGAAGCCCTGTCGACGGCGGAGCGCGACGATTCGATCCGGGCCGTGATCCTGACCGGCGAAAACCATTTCTTTTGCTCGGGCGGCAACCTCAACCGCCTGCAGGAAAACCGCGACAAGGACCGCGCCATTCAGGATGAGGCAATCGAACAACTCAATGGCTGGGTGGAGGCGCTGCGCAATTGCACCAAACCCGTCATTGCGGCGGTCGATGGCGCTGCCGCGGGGGCAGGTTTTTCACTGGCACTGGCGTGCGACCTGATCGTGGCTGGCAGTTCAGCCAAGTTCCTCATGGCTTACGTGAAGGTGGGCTTGACGCCTGACGGCGGCGCCACCTGGTTCTTGCGGCAAGCATTGCCGCGCCAGATCGCCACCGAGATTCTGATTGAGGGCAAGGTTGTGCTTGCGCCACGGCTGTACGAACTCGGCCTGGTCAACCGTGTGGTACCGGACAAGGGCGCGCTCGACGCCGCCCTGGCCTGGGCCGACGAGTTGGCCGAACTGTCGCCCAGTGCCGTGACCGGCATCAAGAGCCTGATCGGCGAAGCGGAAGGCAATTCCCTGTCGGCACAACTTCTGGCCGAGAAGCGTAGCTTCGTCAACGCCCTGCACCACCCCGATTCCGAGGAAGGCATCGCCGCCTTTCTCGACAAAAGAAAGCCGAATTTCCAATGACCGCAGGCAGGCGATGTATCTTGAAGATAGGGTGGCCATCCGGAAATAGTACAGTCGTTCGATTTTTTGCGGTAGAATGAATTTCATTACATGGCAGGAGACAACATGTTCGAAGAATTCATCGGCACCAAGCCGGTTTCGGAGCGGCAGAAATTCGACGTCGCCGCACTGCAAGCCTACATGCGGGAAGCCATTCCCGGCTTTGAAGGCGAACTGCAAGTCGAGCAATTCAAGGGCGGCCAATCGAATCCGACCTTCAAGCTTTCCACCCCTTCGCAGCGCTTCGTCCTGCGTACCAAGCCAGGCCCTGCAGCCAAGCTGCTGGCATCAGCCCACGCCATCGACCGCGAATTCCGCGTCATGGATGCCTTGAACAGGGCCGGCTTCCCTGCCCCGCGCCAATACGCTCTCTGCCTCGATGAAGCCGTGATCGGGCGCGCCTTCTACCTGATGGAATGCGTGGACGGCCGCGTGCTGTGGGACCAGGCCCTGCCGGGCATGACGACTGACGAGCGCGCCGCCTACTATGACGAAATGAACCGCGTCATGGCGCAGTTGCACACCATCGACTATGCCGCCATCGGCTTGCAGGATTACGGCAAGCCGGGCAACTATTTCGTGCGCCAGATCGACCGCTGGACCAAGCAATACCGCGCCTCGGAAACGGAAAAGATCGAGGCCATGGACAAGCTGATCGACTGGCTGCCCAACAATATTCCGCCCGGTGACGAAACCAGCATCGTGCATGGCGACTACCGGCTCGACAACATGATCTTCCACCCGACCGAGCCGCGCATCCTGGCGATCCTCGATTGGGAACTGTCCACGCTGGGCCATCCGCTGGCTGATTTCTCCTATCACTGCATGAGCTGGCATATTCCGCCGGGCCAATTCCGTGGCATCGGCGGGCTGGACCACAAGGCGCTCGGCATTCCCAGCGAAGCCGACTACATCGCCAAGTATTGCGAACGCACCGGCAAGACCATCCGCCAGGAAGACTTTTCGTTCTACCTGGCCTACAACATGTTCCGCATGGCCGGCATCCTGCAAGGGATCATGAAGCGCTACGTCGACGGCACAGCCTCGAGCGAACAGGCGCTGAAGTCGGGTCAGGCAGCGCGCCCGATGGCCGAGATGGGCTGGAAGCACGCCCAAAGCGTCAAGTAAAACGAATTATTCAAGGAGACAACCACATGGAATTCGAATATTCCGATCGCTGCAAAGAGTTGCAAGGCAAGCTGCTGGCCTTCATGGACGAGCACATCTACCCCAATGAAAAAGCCTACAAGGCCGAGATCGAAAACAACGGCAAGGAAAAAGGCAACCGCTGGCTGCCCACCGAATTGATCGAAAGCCTGAAGCCGAAGGCACGCGAGCAGGGCTTGTGGAATCTGTTCCTGCCCAAGTCGACACGTGCCCCTGAAGGTTTGTCCAACCTCGACTACGCGCCGCTGTGCGAAATCATGGGCCGCGTGGTGTGGGCTGGTGAAGTGTTCAATTGTTCCGCACCGGACACGGGCAATATGGAAACCATCGAACGCTACGGCACGGAAGAACACAAGCGCACCTGGCTTGAACCGCTGCTGCGTGGTGAAATCCGCTCCGCCTTCGCCATGACCGAGCCGGCCGTGGCCTCGTCGGATGCGACCAACATCGAAACCCGCATCGAACGCCAGGGCGATGAATACGTCATCAATGGCCACAAGTGGTGGATCTCCGGCGCCGGCGACCCGCGCTGCAAGGTTTTCATCCTGATGGGCAAGACCGACCCGGAAGCGCCGCGTCACTCGCAGCAATCGATGATCCTGGTGCCGGTCGATGCGCCCGGCGTCACCATCAAGCGCCCGCTGCCGGTGTTCGGCTACGACGATGCGCCGCATGGCCATTGTGAAATCCTCTATGAAAACGTGCGCGTGCCGGCCTCGAGCATCCTGCTCGGCGAAGGCCGCGGCTTTGAAATTGCGCAAGGCCGTCTTGGCCCCGGCCGCATCCACCATTGCATGCGTGCCATCGGCGTGGCCGAACGCGCATTGGAATACATGTGCAAGCGCCTGAACAGCCGCGTGGCTTTCGGCAAGCGCATCTCGGACCAGAGCATCTGGCGTGAACGCATTGCCGAAGCGCGTATCCAGATCGACACGGCGCGTCTGTTGACCCTGAAGGCGGCCTACATGATGGACACGGTCGGCAACAAGCACGCCAAGGCCGAAATCGCCATGATCAAGGTGCTGGCACCGAATGTGGCGCAGCAGGTACTGGACTGGGCCATCCAGGCCCACGGCGCCGGTGGCGTGTCGGACGACTTCCCGCTGGCCTACATGTGGGCCGGCAACCGTACGTTGCGCCTGGCCGACGGCCCGGACGAAGTGCACCGCAATGCGATTGCCAAGCTGGAATTGGCCAAGCATATTGCACTGCCTTCGGAAGACCTTGAAATGCCGATCACGCGTTCGTAATTCGCCCCACATTGAAATCCGTGCCCGGCCCCGGACGCGGATTTCAATAACATCTATCCGCCGGCTGGAGCGAATTCAGCCCGGCTCCTGTCCGCCGGCAAACAAGGCATTGATCTCATCGGCCACGGCCCGCACCGCCGCCCGGCGCCGCACGTCTTCGTGCATGACGATCCACAGCTTGCGCATGAATGGCTTCCCTTCTGTGGCAATGCGAACCAGGCCGCCGTGTTTTGGCCCGAAAAAATACCCCGGAAGAACTGCCACACCGCAATCGGCCAATGCCGCCTGATACAGCGTACCCAGGTCATTGGAAACCATGCAGCAGCGCCGCGCGCCCCTGAATTTGTCCAGCCACTGCTGCTGCGGCACGTCGGTCAATTGCTCGTTGTGGCCCAGGAATTCCCACTGCCCCGCATCGTGCTCCGCGAGATAGGCCGCGCTGGCATACAAACCATATTCGACATTGGCCAACAGCCGCACGGCCAGGCCAGGTGCATCGGGGCGCTGGAAGCGCAAGGCGATATCGGATTCGCGCCGCGTCAGGTCGGTCATCCGTGCTTCGGCGCGCAAGTCCAGTTCGATGCCGGGCAAGCGACGCAAGGCGCCCTTCAGCCGGGGCGCGAGCATGTAAGCTGCCAGCGCGGGCGGTGCGGACACGCGGACAACACCGCCGGGCGCCGTGGCACCACCGGCCGCACGCATGAGAGCATGCATGTCGTCTTCCATCCGGCGTGCATGGGGAATCAGGCTTTCCCCGGCAGGCGTCAAAGACCAGCGCTTGGGAAAGCGGTCGAACAGGCGCGTGCCCAACGCTGCTTCAAGCGCATCGATGCGGCGTGCCACGGTTGTATGTTCGACGGCGATACGGCGCGCCGCGCCCGAGAGCGTGCCGGCGTCGTGCAAGGCCAGCAGATATCGCAAGTCATCCCAGTCTGGTGTATTCATTGTGCAATTATGCACAGATTACGTGCAGATTTTGCTAATTTTGTTCAACGCCTTCCTTCGCTATCGTGGAGCCTCGGACTTACCAGAGAAGGATTGCCATGGGAAACCAGCTTGAAAATCGAACCGTCGTCGTGATCGGCGGCAGTAGTGGAATCGGCCATGCGGTGGCAGTTGCTGCAGCGGCCGAAGGTGCACGGGTATTTGCGCTCAGCCGCTCGGGCATTGCGCCTGATGGCGTTCAGGGAATCGCAGTCGACGTCAACGACGCCGCCGCGCTGGCCCAGGCTTTTGCCGGCATCGGCGAGATCGACCACCTTGTGCACACGGCCGGCGCCAGGAGCGGCAACATGGCCTTGCCGGGCCTGGAGCCGCACGCCATGAGCCAGTTGTTTGGCACCAAACTGTTTGGCGCGGTGCAAGCCATACGCCAGGCTCTACCCCACTTGTCGCAACATGCCTCAGTCACCCTGACTTCGGGCCAGGTGTCGCGCAAGTTCGGCACCGGGACCATGGTCAAGGGGGCGCTCAATGCCGCTGTCGATGCGGCCGGCAGGCACCTGGCGAAGGAGTTGGCGCCACACCGCGTCAATGTCGTCAGCCCTGGCGTGGTCGATACCGATTTGTGGGGCGCGCCGGGCTCGGCGGGCCGGTTGGCGACAGTGGAGCGGGTGTCGGCCGGTTTGCCGGTGGGGCGCGTTGCGCGGCCGGAAGAGCTGGCGCATGCCTATGTGTTTGCCATGACCAACGCCTTCCTGACCGGCGCCGTGCTCGACGTTGATGGCGGTGGCCTGCTATGAAAAAACTTGCCTGTTTCGCTGCCTGCTTCGCTGCCTCCTGGGTGCTGGCCCTGCCCTCACACCTGGCATATGCAGCCGTCATCGACGACAGCGCTGCCTTGCACGCGCTGCTCGACGAACAGTGGCAATACCGGCTGGCGAACGTACCTGAGGAAGCCAGCTTGCTGGGCGACATGCGCTATAACAATTTCTGGAGCGATATGTCGCTGGCCCATGTGCAGACAGACAGGGCCGCCACGGCCGACTTCCTGGCGCGGTTCAAAGCAATCCGGCCTGCTGCCCTGACCGACGAAGACCGGCTGAACCGCCAACTAATGCTGGGACAGTTGCAGGACAAGTTGCGCGGCATCGACCTGAAGTTGTACGAAATGCCGATCTACCAGTGGCGCAGCAGCACACCGCTGCTGCTGGCCAGCTACGTGGGCGACTTCCCGTTCGACAACGTGCAGCAATACGAAGATTATCTGCAGCCTTTGCGCAGCATTCCCGTCGTGCTGGAACAGACCGCCGACGTCGCACGGCAAGGGGTGCGTGACCATTTGATGCCGCCGAAATATCTGCTGGAAAAAGTCGGACAGCGTATCGATGCGATTGCCGATGCGGCAGGAGAAGGCAATGTGTTCGCCCAGCCCCTGAAACGCTTTCCAGTTGACATACCCGCATCAGAACAGGCACGCCTGCGCGCAGAAATTATCACGGCAATCGACGACGTGGTGAGGCCGGCTTATCGCAAACTGAGTGTCTTTGTGAAGCAGGACTATGTGCCGCATGGCCGCAGCCAACCCGGGCTGTGGCAGTTGCCGAATGGCCCGGCAATCTACCGCTACCTGGTGCATCAGAAAACCACTACGAAAGACAGCCCGCAACGAATCCACGCGCTGGGCCTGGCCGAGGTGGCGCGCATTGAAGCATCGATGACCGATATTGCGCATACGCTGGGCTATAAAGACCTCACCAGCTTTCGTAACGCGCTGAAAAACGATCCGCGCATGGTTGCGCAATCGCCCGAGGATTTGCTGCAGCGTTACCGTGGTTTCATCGCCGGCATGGAACCGGAATTGCCGAAGCTGTTTGGTCTCTTGCCCAAGGGCGACTTGTCGGTCGTCCCCGTGGAAGCGTTTCGCGAAAGTGCGGCACCTATCGCCGAATACCATCCCGGCACGCCGGACGGTTCGCGCGCAGCACAGGTCTACGTCAATACCGGCAACTTCGCCAGGCGGCCGACACCGGTGATCGAATCTGCCGCCTACCACGAAGGCGTGCCCGGCCATCACTTGCAGATATCGATCGCCCAGTCCCTGCCCGGCTTGCCGCCATTCCGTCAGCAGGCCGACTACACGGCCTATGTCGAGGGCTGGGGCTTGTACGCTGAACGACTGGGCAAGGACGTAGGCTTTTACCGCGACCCGATTTCAGACTACGGCCGCCTGTCGGGCGAGTTGCTGCGCGCACTCCGGCTGGTACTCGACACCGGCGTCCATGACCGGCACTGGACCAGGCAGCAGATGCTCGACTTCTTCCATGCGCATTCCGACGAAGACGAAGCCGACATGCAAGCCGAAACCGATCGCTACATTTCCCTGCCCGGGCAGGCACTGGCCTACAAGGTAGGACAATTGAAGCTGCTGGCCTTGCGCGAACGTGCGCAAAAAGCGTTGGGCGAGCGTTTTGAGCTGCGTGCCTTCCACGACAAAATTCTCGGCGCGGGCGCGTTACCGCTGGATGTGTTAGAACATCGCATTGACGCATGGATTGCCGAGTCAAATTTCGCCATGGCAACAAGGCATGCTTCAATTCCGTGAAACAATCCCTTTCTCGCGGAAGCAACATTCGTTCATCAATAACCTTGGAGACTTCGAACTCATGAAATTGCTATCGATGCGGCGCAACAGCCGCACACCCGCTGCACTGCTAGCCGCCCTCGTTGCCGGCGCATGCTGGATGCCGCTCTCCAACGCTGGCGCAGCCGATGCTGCCCCTGCCGCATCCAGCATCACCGATTCCGGCCGCTCTGCCGAAGAGAAGGCGCGCGATGCCGACCGCAAGCCCCTGGAAATGCTGGAATTCGCCCAGGTCAAGCCAGGCCAGACCGTGGTGGACTACATTCCCGGCAAGGGCTACTTCACGCGCATTTTCAGCAATGCCGTGGGGCCCAGCGGCACCGTCTATGCCGACACGCCGCAATTGGTGATCGACAGGTTCAAGGACAAGGGCTTGCCACCACCAGTGTCGGCCGAACCAGGGCGTGGCAACGTGCATGAAACCGTAGCCAAGGGGGACGATCTCGGTGCCTCCAAGGCCGACCTCGTATGGACCTCACAGAACTACCATGACGTGCACATCTGGGGCGGTGCCAAGGGCGCAGCCGAGTTGAACAAGTCCGTATTCAAGGCCTTGAAGCCAGGCGGACTTTTTGTCGTGCTTGATCACGCAGGTGCCACTGGCCTGGACGACGCCGGCATGTCCAAGCTGCACCGTATCGATGAAGCGCTGGTGATCAAGGAAGTCACCGCTGCCGGCTTCGTTCTCGATGGTGAATCGAAAGTCTTGCGGAACCCCGGCGACAATCACGAACTCAATGTATTTGACCCCGCCATTCGCGGCAAGACCGATCAATTCATCTTGCGTTTCCGCAAGCCGGGTTGAACAGCGTGCCTATATTTTTGGAGAGTTCATGATTGACGTATATTCCGCACCCACGCCCAACGGGCACAAGGTGCATATCATGCTGGAGGAATGCGGTTTCCCCTACCGCGTTCATCACATTGATATCGGCGCCGGCGACCAGTTCAAACCGGACTTCCTCGCCATTTCGCCCAACAACAAGATTCCCGCCATCGTCGACGCAGACGGGCCCGATGGCAAGCCGATGTCGCTGTTCGAATCGGGCGCCATCGTGCTCTACCTCGCCAGCAAAGCCGGCAAGTTCCTCGGCGAAACGGATCGCGAAAAGTTCACCACGCTACAGTGGCTGATGTTCCAGATGGGCGGGGTCGGGCCGATGCTGGGGCAGGCGCACCACTTCCGCGGCTATGCACCCGAGAAGCTGGAGTATGCCGTCAATCGCTACACCAATGAAGCCAAACGGCTCTACGGTGTGATCGACCGCCAGGTGGCCAAGACGGCTTACCTGGCAGGTGATGAATACACGATTGCCGACATTGCCACCTTCCCCTGGCTCCGCAGCGCGGACCGGCAAGGCGTGGACTGGAGCGACTTTCCACATGCCAAACGCTGGTTCGACAAGATCGCGGCACGGCCTGCCGTGGAAAAGGCGGTGAAGGTCCTTGCAGAAAAACGCAAGGAACAGATGGATGACAAGGCGAAGGAAATGCTGTTTGGCGCCACGCAGTACGCCAAACGCTGATCAGCTATAGCGGCGCGAGATCGATTCGGCTACGCAAACGGGCTTGTCGGATCCCTCGCGCTCTATCGTCACCACCCAGGTCATCTGCGCGCCGCCGGGGATATCCTCGACGGCTTGCAGGGCCATGCGCGCGCGCAAGCGGCTGCCGACCGGCACCGGTGCGGGAAAGCGCACCTTGTTCAAGCCGTAATTGACGCCCATCTTCACGTCCGGCATTGACACTGCGTCCGCCATCAGCATGGGCAGCAGAGACAAAGTAAGGAAGCCATGCGCCACCGTGCCGCCGAAGGGAGATTCCTTGCGGCTGCGTTCCACATCAGTGTGTATCCATTGCAGGTCGCCCGTGGCTTCGGCGAACTGGTTGACGCGTTCTTGCGTGATTTCCACCCAATTCGAGACCGACACTTCCTGGCCGATCAGGTCTTTCAGTTGAGACAGTGATTCGACTACGCGCATGCGTACCCCCATAAGTTAACTCCCCTCTCCCGTGGGCGGGACAGGGTGGGGTGAGGGAGATCATGATCTGGCTGCGATTGAGTAGCAAATCAATATTGCGCTCCACTCGTAGATTCGCATAACCGAGCCAGGTCGCATCCTCCCTCACCCCTCCCCTCTCCCACCCGTGGAAGAGGGGGATTTTTAATCACGCCGGCCGACGGCCGAACATGCCCATGCCCTTGACGGTCGCCACGACTTCACCATGCTGGTTGGTCGCGCGCCACTCGGTCCAGACCACGCCACGATCCGGACGACTGCCAGAAGGCTTCACGTCCAGCACGGTCGTCGTGATCGCCAGGGTATCGCCGCCGCGCACCGGCTTGATCCAGCGGATCTCATCAACGCCGGGCGACCCCATGCTGCTTGAATCGCACAGAAAGCCATCCACCATCACACGCATGATCATGCTGCAGGTGTGCCAGCCGCTGGCAATGATGCCGCCGAAGATGGAATTCGCTGCCGCATCCTTGTCGACGTGAAACGGCTGCGGGTCGAATTGGGTGGCGAAGGCGATGATCTCGTCTTCGTTCACGGTGCGCGAACCAACCGGGTAAGTCTTGCCGACTTCAAAGTCTTCGAAATACCATTTGGTCATGCGGCTCTCCTCAAGCGACCTTGCGGAAATCAGGCAAGGACGTGAAACGCGCCAGGTGGTGATCGGTGTCGCCGAAGCTGGCTTCGATCATGGTCAGGCGCTTGAAGTGGTGCGCAGCCGGCAATTCGTCGGTCACGCCCATGCCGCCATGCAATTGCACCGCCTGCTGGCCGACGTATTTCATTGCCTGGCCGACGCGCACCTTGGCCGCCGATGCAATGCGGCGCCGTTCGTTGTCGTCGCCGGACGACACCTTCACGGCAACCAGCGTCGCCATCGAGCGCGCCTGCTCCATTTCCATGTACATCTCGGCCATGCGGTGCTGCAGGGCCTGGAATTTGCCGAGCGGCACACCGAATTGCTGGCGCGTCTTCAGGTATTCCAGCGTGGCGCCATTCAAGGCTTCCATTGCACCGACCGCTTCCGCGCACAATAGCGCGATGGCATAGTCGCTCACGGCGTCCAGGATGGCCCAGCCGGCACCAGCCTTGCCCAGCAATGCCGAAGCGGGCAGCTTGAGGTTGTCGAACGTGACGTCGGCTGCATGCTGGCAATCGATGGTGCGATAGTCGCGCCGTGTCATGCCGGCAGCATCAGCCGGGACCACGAAGAGCGAAATGCCGTCGGTATCGCGCTGCGCGCCGCTCGTGCGTGCAGAGACGATCAAATGATCGGCCTGGGCGCCATGGATCACGACACTCTTGGTGCCATTGAGCACGTAGCCGCCACCGTCAGACTTGGCAGTCACGGCAACGTCGAACAATTCATAGCGCGACTGTTTTTCGCCCAGCGCCGAAGCCAGCTTGGCTTCGCCGCCGGCGACCTGCTCCAGCAAGCTTTCCTGCCCGCCGGCGCGCTTGAGGAATTCGGTGCCGATCACGGTTGCCAGGTAAGGTTCGATCACCAGCCCACGCCCCATTTCCTGCATCACCACCATCATGTCGATGGCAGTGCCGTTGAAGCCGCCCTGCTCTTCCGGCACCGGCAAGGCGGTCATGCCGAGTTCGACCAGTGTGGCCCAGGCTTCATCGGAAACACCGGCCTCCGAGTGCACGATCTTCTTGCGCGTCTCGAAGCCATAATCCTTGTCGACCCAGCGGCGCAAGGCATCGGCGAACTGTTGCTGTTCCTGCGTGAAATTGAAGTCCATGTCCGCTCTCCTTACAGTCCCAGGATCATCTGCGTGATGATGTTCTTTTGAATTTCGTTGGAGCCGCCGTAGATCGACGTCTTGCGGAAATTGAAGTAGTGCCCCGCCAGCGGCGCGGCATCATCGTCGCCGGTGATGCTGTGTTCTTCTTCGCCTTGCAGGAAAGGCACGTCGAACGGCATGGCATAGGGGCCGACCGCTTCCATCATCAATTCGGTCATGGTCTGCTGCACTTCCGTACCCTTGACCTTCAATAGCGATGCTTCCGGGCCGGGGCCGCGCTTGTGGCTCTCGGCCGACAGCACGCGCAGCACCGTAATATCAAGCGCCATGATTTCCATTTCCAGGCTCGCCACCTTGGCCGAAAACAGCGGGTCTTCCAGCAAGGGTTTGCCGTTCTTGAGCTGCTTCAATGCCACGCGCTTGAGGAATTGCAGTTCACGCTTGGCGCGGCCCACGGCAGCGATGTTGGTGCGCTCGTGTCCCAGCAGGTACTTGGCATAGGTCCAACCCTTGTTTTCTTCGCCGATCAGGTTTTCCACCGACACCTTGACGTTATCGAAGAACACTTCATTCACTTCATGCTCTTCATCGAGCATGATGATGGGGCGCACCGTGATGCCCGGCGTCTTCATGTCGATCAACAGAAAGGAAATGCCTTCCTGCTTGCGTGCAGCGGGGTCGGTGCGCACCAGGCAGAAAATCATGTCGGCATGCTGGGCCAGCGTGGTCCAGGTCTTTTGCCCGTTGACGATGTAATGGTCGCCCTGGCGTTCTGCACGTGTCTTGAGCGATGCAAGGTCGGACCCGGAACCGGGCTCGGAATAACCCTGGCACCACCAGTCGTCGAAATTAAGGATGCGCGGCAGGTAATGGCGCTTCTGCGCCTCATTGCCGAAGGCGATGATGACCGGCGCCACCATCATGACGCCGAAAGGCAGGGTGATCGGCGTGCCGGCTCTGGCGCACTCCTCTTCCCAGATGTGGCGCTGCACCGAAGTCCAGCCCGTGCCGCCATATTCAACCGGCCAACCCGGCGCCATCCAGCCCTGCTTGGCCACAATCTTGTGCCAACGGGTGATGTCATCCTTGGTCATGCGCTTGTGATGCAACACCTTGTGCTGCAGGTCTTGCGGCAGGTTGGCGTCAATGAAGGCGCGCACCTCGGCGCGGAAGGCTTCGTCTTCCGCCGTGTAATTCAGATCCATGCTGTCTCCTTGTAATCTTCCCGTCAAAAAGCACGGTCGTTCTGAAAATGATTATACAGAGGTTTGGGGAAATGAAAAGCGCCAGTTAAACGAGGTCAAAGAGGGGGCAAAAAAGGAGACAAAAAGGAGACGAGAGCGAGTTGAAAGGTCAGGAAAATTCGACCACGACGGTCAGGCCGGCGCCATTGGCACCATCTTCCAGACGAATGGTGCCACTATTGCGAGCCGCGGCACGCTCGGCAATGGCAAGCCCCAGGCCGCTCCCCGGCTGGTCCTGGCCGGCAAGACGAAAGAAGCGCTCGAACACCTTCTTGCGCAAATCGGGGGGAATGCCCGGCCCCTGATCGGCGACAAGCAATTGCACCACCCCTTCCCCTTGCCTCACACTGACATCGACCCGGCTGTCGTTCGGCGAATACTTGATCGCATTGCTGATCAGATTGTCGATCAGGGAAGCCATGCTTTCACGATTCAGGGGCAGATGGCAGGAATCGGGCGAATGGAGTTCCAGTTCGATCCCGCGCAAGGTCGCCAATTGCACGACCAGCACCATACGGTCACGCACGAGTTCGACGAGATCAAGCTCCTGCAAATCGGCATTGTCACGGTCGCTATCGGAGCGTGCCAACGCCAGCAACTGATGCACCGTGTGCGTGGCACGTCCCACACCCTGGCGCAGTCCGTCCGTGGCTTCCCGCTGGCGCTGCGGAGTCAAGGAGTTGTTGAGGGAATCGGCATTGACCTGGATGATAGACAGCGGCGTCTTCAATTCATGCGCCGCATCGAGCAAAAATTCCTTTTCGCGCTCCAGCCGTTCCGTCAGGCGTTCCATCAGCCGGTTGACCGAGGTCACCAGCGAAGACAATTCACGGTAAGGCGAAGGCGCCAGTGGCGAAAGGTCGGTCGCCGAACGTTCCTCGATTTCCCCGACGATGGTCTTGAGCGGACGCAAGCCCACGCGGATGATGAAAAATGCCGGGATCAGCAACAGCGGCAGGCTGAACAGCAGGGGTTCAAGGTAATAACCGATGCTCGATACCTGCAGCAGCCATTCACCGATCACCTCGGTGCTCATGCGCACGGTATAGCCGCTTTGCGTGTCGTGGACCACCGACGCCACCCAGCCGTCTTTCAAACCCTGCTGGTCGGGCGCAACGCCGGGGACTGTTGCGGGCAAGCCTGCGTCGGGAGATTCATAGACCAGGTCGCCATTTTTCCAGATCTGCGTCTGCAAGGCCGGCGTGTACCAGCCCAGTTCAGCGTAATTCGCATAGTGCAGCTTTTCCATCTGGCGCAAGGCCTGCTTGCGCTCGCCGGGATTGCCTTCGCTCATCTGCAACACCACCAGCATGCGCTTGGCGGTGGCCTGCAACTCGCGTTGCATGTCCTTTTTCTTGCTGGTCTTGGTTTCGTAGACGTCCAGGGCCAGGTTGCATAGCCAGATCCCCATGACCACCACCATGAAGCCGGCCAACAACCGGCGAAATAGCGAACGGTCCTGGATGTTGGTCACTTTTCCACCACGTAGCCGACGCCGCGCACCGTGCGGATATAGCCCTCACCAATCTTGCGCCGCAAGTGCGACATGTGCACATCGAGCGCCTGGCCTTCACTGTGCGGCAGCGCCCAGGCTTCAAGCTCGCGCCGCGTCAGCACACGATCCGGGTAGCGCATCAAGGCATGCAACAAGGCAAATTCAGTCTTGGACAGCACGATGGGCTGGCCCGAACGCGTCAGCACCAGGCGGCGGTCGTCCAGCATCAAGTCCTTGATTTTCCATACCGACTCGCCTGATTCGTTCCAACCCGTGGCACGCCGAACCACGGCGCGCAGGCGTGCCAGCAGTTCAGTGACCACGAACGGTTTGACCAGGTAGTCATCTGCACCAAGATCAAGGCCGCTCAGGCGGTCTTCCAGGCTGTCGCGTGCGGTAATGACGAGTATGGGCAGGGTCTTGCCTTCCGCCCTGAAATGGCGCAACAGCTCCATGCCGTTGCCGTCGGGCAGGCCCAGGTCAAGCAAAACCGCATCGAAGGGTTCCGTGGCGACCCAGTGCCTGGCATCGGACGCGCGCCTGACCCAGACAACCTCCTGCCCGGCATCCTGCAAAGCCGATTGCAATGCGCGCCCCAGTTCGAGGTCGTCTTCCACCAGACAGATTTTCATTTGCTGCGATGTCTCTTCATGTGATTCCGTTCGGCATGTTGTAACCGTCTGCCGCCGGTTTTGTCAACGCGCCCCATTAAGGAAACATTAAGGTTTCTTTTAGCGATCCTTAAGGAAGAATAGGGACAATCGATCTCGAGGTCAATTACAGAGGCGAGGGTTTGCATGGAGGTGCGCCCGCAGCCAATCAAATCGAGACATTCAATCCAACAAGCCGGCGCACCAAGCCGGAAAGACGAGGGAGAAGTACACATGCACAGCAATTCGAATGCCATCAAGACCGGTCTGACGCCGATTGCCGTCGCCGCTGCCCTGCTGGCGCTGGCCGCATCGGGCCAGGCCATGGCGCAACAGGCCACCGACCAGAGTGCGCAGCCGCAGCAAATCGTGGTCAGCGGTATCCGCGCTTCATTGCAGGCAGCGCTGGAAAAGAAACGCGACGCCGACTCGGTCATTGATGTGGTATCGGCGGAAGACATCGGCAAACTGCCCGACAAGAACGTGGCAGACGCAGTGCAACGCGTGCCCGGCGTGAATATCTCGTCCTCGGCCGGTGGCGAAGGCGGCTTCTCGGAAAATGACCGCGTCAGCATTCGCGGCACCAGTGCCGGCCTCACGCAAACCACCGTCAACGGCCACATGATCGGCACTGGTGACTGGTTCGTGCTGGACCAGGAGGGCGCCGTCGGCCGCAGTGTGAGCTACGCCCTGCTCCCTTCGGAAATCGTCAGCGCCGTCGTCGTGGCCAAGAGCCAGACGGCAGACATGGTTGAAGGCGGCGTGGCAGGTTCGGTTGACATCCAGACGCGCAAGCCGCTCGACTTCAAAAAGCAGCTGACGGCGGAAATTTCGGCCCAGGCAATCTATGCCGACCTTTCGCGCAAGACCGACCCGCAGCTCAATGGCTTGATCAACTGGAAGAACGATTCCAACACCATGGGCGTGCTGGTGCAATTGTTCGACGAGCAGCGCCACGAACGGCGTGATGGCCAGGAATTCTACGGCTATACACAGATCTCGCCGACCTCCAACGCCGCCATCGCGCACCCGGACCTGGCCAATGTCTGGGCGCCCAACGGCATCAGCGCCTCATTGTTCGAACAAGACCGCAAACGCCGCGGCGGTGACTTCGACATCCAGTTCAAGCCGTCGACCGACCTGTCCTTCGATGTCAATGGTTTCTCGTCGCACCTGAGCGCAGCCAATTACAACCGCAGCTACTACAATAATATTTCACAGAACATCAACGCCACCGACGCCAACGGCAATTCGGTCGGCGTGGTGCCGTCGAGCTACGCGATCAAGAGCAATACTCTGGTCGCGGCCAGCATCCCGGCATCGCAATACCCCGGCATCAGTGCCACCACGTCGTACAACTCGGCGCTTTACAGTGCATTCGGCGATGAAATCTACCGCCCGGGTTCAGCCTCTTCGAGTGAATACCTTGATCTCGATGGCAGCTACCGCATCAACAAGAGCTTCAAGATTTCCGGCAGCATTGGCTATACCCGTGGCACCGGTTCCACACCGTCCGACATCGGCTACGAGGCTGGCCTTTATGGCGCGGGTTCTGCCTACCAGACCAACGGCTTGTACCCTGCTTCGATTTCCTTTCCCGGCGCGAATACGGCGCAATTTTCCAATGTCGTGACCGATGCCGCATGGGGTACGCACGTGGAATCGCTTGATACGGAAAAATACGGCCAGCTCGATGGCACGCTTTCCCTGGGCGACGGCATCTTCGAATCCGCCAAGTTCGGTCTGCGTTATTCCGAACACCATCGCAACGTCAGCATGCCGGAAGACCGGAGTTGCCCGACTTGCGACGGCACCACTTCGGCACCGTTGCCTGTGTGGAACGGCGGCACCTACCCCTCCAACTTCGGCTCCGGCCTGAATGGCGGCCCCGGCTTGCTCGGCGCCGGCAACGTCTGGCAGATCGCCCCCGGCCAAATCGCCTCCTGGGCCAGTCAATATGACCTCGCCGGCGGCCCCAACACGGAAAACTGGTCTGGCGAACTCGACGTACTGGAAAAGGATAGCGCCGTCTATGCCATGGCGAATCTTTCCGGTGAAGGCTGGCGCGGCAACGTCGGCGCACGCCTGGTGCACACCAGCCAATCCACGATCACCAACGTCCCCTCCCCCTCGACCGGTAACGACGCGGCGGGCAACCCGACCTATGCGCCGGGCACCATCGGCCAGAACAACGTCAATGGCACCTACATCCCGACGCTGAACCAGCACAGCTACACCGACATCCTGCCTTCGGCGAATTTCAAGTTCGACCTGAACAAGGACCTGGTGGCGCGCGTTGCCGTGGCCCGCACCATGGCACGGGCCGACTACAGCGCACTGGTGGGCGCCGTCAGCCTGAACGACTCCAACGACACCGGCAGCGGCGGCAACCCGAACCTGAAGCCGATCCGTTCGACCAACTACGACGCCACTCTCGAATGGTACTTTGCGCCGAAGTCGCTGCTGTCGGCGGGCGTGTTCTACATGGACATGTCGTCCTACGTCACCTTCGGCACTTCGCAACAGGTCTATCGCAACAATACGTTCAAGCGCTTTGATACCTACACCATTTCGTCGCCGACCAACATCAGCGCAACCAACAAGGGTATCGAACTGTCCTGGCAACAAAACATCTGGGGCGGTTTTGGCATGCTGACCAATTTCACGCTGGCCGACGGCACCACTTCAGACGGCAAGCCCATGGTTGGCAATTCGAAGGACACGGGCAACATCGAAGCCTATTTCGAGAACGACAGTATCAGCGCACGCCTGGCCTATACCTACCGCTCGGCTTTCTCGGGCGGCCTGTATAACGCTTTCCCGCAAGTGATGGCCGGTACGGGCAACCTTGATGCTTCGTTCAACTACAAGATCAACGACAGGCTATCGCTGTCCTTCGATGCGCTCAACCTGAACAATGCCGTGTTGCGTTACTACGGTGAAAACAAGGACCAGCCTATCGCGTTCTACTCCAACGGCCGCCAGTATTATTTTGGCCTGCAGGCCAAGCTGTAAGCAGCTGCAAGGCGCGCGGCAATGTGAACCGCGCGCCGACCATGGCAATTTGCACGTAGCGAGAGAACAAAAAATGTCAGTCGAATTAAGCGAATTCAAGCCGGACATGAAGAGCGGCACGCCGCTCTACCTGCAGTTGGCAAATAAATTGTCCGATGGCATTCATAATGGCCTGTGGCGACCGGAAGAAGCCCTCCCCTCCGAGCGTGTGCTATCCGACCGGCTCGACATTTCACGCGATACGGCGCGCAAGGCGATCGACATCCTGTGTGAACGTGGGTTGTTGACGCGCAAGCCCGGTTCGGGCACCTACATCCCGCCCAAGCTGATACAGCCGCTGTCGCGCCTGACCAATTTCAGCGAAGAGTTGAAGCAGCTCGGCTTCAATCCGAGTTCACAATGGCTGTCGCGCGAAACCGCCATTGCCACTGCCGAAGAAATCCTGACTTTGGGGCTTTCTCCCAATGCCATGGTCGCCCGCCTGAAGCGCCTGCGCATGGCCGACAACGTGGTCATGATCATCGAAAGCAGCGTGCTGCCGCTGCACTACGTGCCAGACCCGCGCGCAGTGGGTGATTCGCTATATGACCACCTGGAATCGCGTAACGCGCGCCCGGTGCGGGCGCTGCAACATATCCGTGCCGTCAATGCCACGGCCGAGCAATCGCGCCTGGCCAATATCAAGCATGATGCCGCCATGCTGCACATCATGCGCATCGGCTACCTGGAGAACGGCACACCGGTGGAGTTGACGCATTCATATTGCCGCAGCGATCATTATGACTTCGTGGCGGAGTTGCGCCGATGAGCCCGGGAGCATCCATGACCGCAGCCGCCGCAGTGCAAGCCGAAAAGGCACAAGCAGCAACAGCCGCGTCCGACCGTGTATTGGCCATCGACGTCTTCCGCGGCCTGACCATCCTGGTCATGATCTTCGTCAACACGCTCTCCGGCGTGCGCGGCATGCCGGCCTGGGCCGAACACATGCCGGCCGACGTCGACGGCATGACCTTCGTCGATGCGGTCTTTCCGGCCTTCCTGTTCATCGTCGGCATGTCGATTCCATTTGCGCTGGCACAGCGCGAGGCAAAAGGCGACACGTCATTGCAAGTCTGGAAACATATCAGCATGCGTGCGCTGGGGCTGATCGTGCTTGGCGTATTCATGGTCAATGCCGAAGACGGCTATAACGAAGCCGCCATGGGCATGTCGATCTACCTGTGGAGCCTGCTGTTCTACGGTTGCGCCCTGCTGGTGTGGAGCGTACATCGTTTCGAAGAAAAGATGATTTCATTCGGCCTGCGCGGTATCGGCGTTGCGGGGCTCGTGACACTCGGGTTCGTGTTCCGTGGCGGCCCGCATGGCGAACTGCACCTCGCACCGCAGTGGTGGGGCATACTCGGACTGATCGGCTGGGCTTACCTGATTGCCTGCGTTTTTTATCGTCTGACGGGTGGCCGCGTGACATGGCTGGCTTTGTGCCTGGCTGCCTGCAGCGCCTACTATTGCGTCGGCCATATGAATGCGGCACAGGGCTCGCCGCTCCTGCAAACGCTTTTCAGCCAGAGCGACGACGCGTCGCACTCATCCATCGTTTTGGCCGGCTTGATCACCTCGCTGCTGTTCTTCGGCAAGGACAAGGCTGGCACACTCGGCGTCCGCTACGGCCAGGCTGCGGCCCTGGCGGCGGCCATGATCGTCGCCGGCTTTGTGCTGCGCCCGTGGTTCCATATTTCCAAGATTTACGCCACCCCGACCTGGTGCCTGTATAGCGCGGCAATCTGCGTCATCCTGTTCGGTTTGCTGTACTGGATTGTCGACTTGAAAAAAATCCGCAACTGGACGGCATTTTTCCAGCCTGCAGCAGCCAATCCTTTGCTGACCTACATCATTCCCTACATCGTTTATGCACTGATGCGCTACCTGCACTGGGAGTGGCCCGCAATATTCGACGCCGGGCTGCCCGGCGCGGCTTTCGCAGCCGGCTATGCCGTGGCAGTGATGGCCCTGGTGATCCTGCTTAACCGCATGCACTTCAAGCTGCAACTCTGAACAATAAACAAACAATAACCGACCCAGGCACACCAAGCTGCAGGCCAAGCCTGCAGGTGGGTCGACAACACCCTGACGAAGAACCAAGATGCAGATTCAAAACAGAATTCAATCAATCGACGCATTGCGCGGCTTGACCGTCGCCGCCATGCTGGTGGTCAACGATGCGGGCGACTGGGGTCATGTCTATCCCTGGCTGGAACATGCCGACTGGTTCGGCTGCACGCTGGCCGATTTCATTTTTCCATTCTTCATGCTGATTGTCGGCGTGTCGATGAGCCTTGCACTGGGCGCCCAGATCGACAAGGGGGAAAACCGCACCGAATTGTCACGCACCGTGATCTTGCGCGGTTTGCGCATCTTCCTGCTCGGCGTGGTCTTGCACTACATCGCCCATCTGCTTTTGCCGGGGCGCGAATTCCGCCTGCTGGGCGTCCTGCAACGGATCGGGATCGGCTTCGCCGTGGTCGGCCTCCTGGCCATCCATGTGCGCGATGCACGCGTTCAATGGGGCATATTCGGCGCCATCCTGCTCGGCTACTGGGCCATGCTTTCCGGCTACGGATCGCTGGAGCCGGACCATAACCTGTGCGACCGCATCGACACGCTGCTGCTGGGGCCGCTGGCCTACACCTACGACCCGGCCACCGGCCTGGCGCACGACCCCGAAGGTATCCTGAGCACCCTGCCCTCGCTGGCGACCGTGATACTGGGTGTGCGCACCGGAGCCTGGCTGCGCGCCGGCAAGGAATCTTCAGTCTGGCTGGCCGGCGTCATTGCCGTCGGCGCCGCCTTCCTGTGGTCGCAATTCCTGCCCTTGAACAAGCAACTCTGGACCTCGTCCTTCGTGCTCTGGACCGGTGGATTCGGCTTGCTGGCGATTGCCGCAACACATGAGTTGATCGACAAGCGCGGCTACCCGGCCTGGGGCCGCAGCCTGGGCATCAATGCCATTGCCGCCTATGCGGGTTCGTGGATCGCGACCTGCGTGTTGAACGGATCAGGCATCATGTCGCCGCTGTATGCGCATGCGTTTTCCGAACCGCTGGCCGATTTCGGCCCATTCGTGCCCTCATTGGCATTCGCGCTGGCGTTTTCCGGCGCGTTCTGGATCGTGATGCACCTGATGCTCAGGCGGGGCTGGAAAATCTCGATATAAACTATTCGTCGACCAGGCGATTCTTGATCGCATAGTGCGTCAATTCCGCGTTGTGCTTGAGCTTCATCTTTTGCAGCACACGCGAGCGGTACATGCTGATGGTCTTGACCGAGAGGCTCAATTCCGCCGCGATATCGCCCACCGACTTGCCAGACGCAATCATGGTCATGGTCTGGTATTCGCGGTCGGAGAGCGTCTCGTGCAACGGCACGTCACGGTCTTCGCCGACCTGGTTGGCCAATTCCTGCGCCAGTTCTGCACTCACATATTTCTTGCCTGAAGCGACCAGCCGGATCGCAGTGACCAGGTCGGACGGCGCGCTCTGCTTGTTCATATAGCCGGCGGCGCCTGCACGCAGTGAACGGATGGCATATTGCTCTTCGCGATACATCGAGAGCATCAGCACGGGAATTTTCGGGCATTCCTTGCGCAACTGCTTCAGCACTTCAATGCCGTTGCGGTCAGGCAGGGAGATGTCGAGCAGGATGGCATGAAAACCGCCGCGCCGCGCCAGCTTGATGGCGTCAAAGCCGTTTTCGGCATTGCCGGCGACGACGATGTCGGGGCTGTCAGCCAGGATGTGCTTCAAGCCTTCGCGCACGATGGCGTGATCGTCGGCCACGAGAATTTTGATGACGTCTTTTGTTGCCATGTGTCCTGTGTCGGGGCATGCTCACCGTCAAGCCCGTATGTTTCTCAATGGAATTTCGATCACTATGAGGGTACCATGAGGTACGATTGTGCGCAGGGAAAATTCTCCGCCCAGCTCCGTAGCCCGCTTCCGCATACCCTGCAGGCCAAAGCCTTGCCGAGGCTGTTCGCGCAAGCCGATGCCGTCATCTTCGACTTCGAGCACAAGCCTTTCTTGCGCCACGCGCAGAGCAACGCGCACTTGGGTCGCCTTTGCATGCTTGCCCACGTTGCTCAGGCATTCGCGCAGGATGTAGTAAAGCGCTTGCGCCACCGGGGATTGCATGTCGAGTGCTACTTCAGCCAAATTTTGCGTGCAACTCAGCCCCGATTGCCGGCCAAAGTCCGCCACCTGCTGCGCCGCTACCTGATCGAGCCGGCCCGGCGGCATGTGCTGCGATTTTTCAAGCACGCGATGCATGGAATCGATGGCGCCATCAACGAGCTTGTCGACATAAGCCCATTGCTCCCACAGGGCCTGGTCTTGCGGCAGGCGCCGCGCCAACACCGCCAGGGCCATTTTGATTGCGGCGAGATCGCCGCCCAGGGCATCGTGCACGTCACGTGCCAAATCTTGCCGATCCTGCTTGCTTTTACTCATGCCCGGCTCGAATGTTCCGGCTGTGTTGCACCGGGCGGCGTCCAGTTTGCCACCCAGCCGGCCAGCAGGTCTGCCGCAATGGGCCGGCTCATGAAATAGCCCTGGCCTTGGTCACAACCCATGCGCGCCAGGATATTCCAGACCGCTTCGCTTTCCACGCCTTCTGCCACGACGCGCAGGCCCATGTTATGGCCCAGGTCGATTGTCGAACGCACAATCTTGGCGTCTTCAGCGTCGCGCTCCATGTTCATGACGAAGGATTTGTCGATCTTGAGTTCATGCACGGGCAAACGCTTGAGGTAAGCCAGTGAGGAGTAGCCGGTCCCGAAATCATCGATCGACAATTCCACACCCAGACCGTGCAAGCCTTCCAGCGTGTTTTGTGCACGCACGGGGTCATCCATGATGGAACTCTCGGTGATTTCGAGGCAGAACGAGGTCGGCTTGACGCCGTAGCGATTCAGGATGTCGGAAAATTTTCGTGGCAAATCCTGATCGAGCAAATCGCGCGCCGAAAGATTGACCGATATCTTGGCTTGTATGCCACGCGCATTCAGGTCGCTGCTCAGCATGGCCGATTGCTCCAGCATCCAGCGCGTCAGCATGCGGATGAAGCCGGTCTTTTCAGAAAACGGAATGAAGTAGTCCGGGAAGATCAGGCCCTTTTCCGTGTGCTGCCAGCGCACCAGCGCTTCAAGGCCGACAAATTCACCCGAGCCGAGCATCAGCTTGGGCTGGACGAATAGTCTGAATTCGTTGCGGTCGAGCGCGCGGCGCAGTTCGCTCAAGAGCGACAGGCTTTCCTGGCTGGCACGGTCGAGGCTGGGCTCATACAGCACGGCTTCATTGCCGGAAAGCTTAGCTTCGTACATGGCGACTTCGGCACGCGACAGCAGCGTTTCGGCATCGGCACCATGCGCAGGAAAACCGGAGATACCTATGCCGGCGCCCAGGTCCACCGTTTGCTCTTCGAGCGAAATCGGTGTTTCCAGCGACTTCAGGACTTTTGCCGCAAGGGTGCGCGCTTCCGCCAGTTCGGCCATCGAAAGCAGCACGGCAAACTCGTCGCCGCCCAGGCGCGCCAGCGGGTATTGGGAGCCAACAACTTCCGACAAGCGGTGCGCCACCTGGCGCAGCAGAGAATCGCCGAAATTATGCCCCAGCACGTCGTTGACGTTCTTGAAGCGGTCCAGGTCCATCATCATGATGAAACAGGTGCCGCCCTGCCTTTCGGCCAGGCCGATGGCTTCGGTCAGCATCAGGGAGAACTGCGCGCGGTTCGGTAAGTTGGTCAAGGTATCCCAATAGGCCAGGCGGCGGATTTCGACTTCCCGCTTGGCAATATCGTCGCGCATGCTATTGAAGGCTTGCGACAGCTTGCCGATTTCATCGTCGCGCTTGACCACGATCTGCCCTTCATACTTGCCGCTGCCCAGCCGCTTGGCCGTCTCGGTCAGTTCGCGCAAGGGGCCGGCAATCCGCTTGGCGGCAATAAAACTCAGCATCACCGCCGCGACGATCAGCGCGGCGGTGAATTGCATCATCGCGTATTGCAATTGTTTATAGGGTGCGATTGCCGCATCGAGCGAGCGTTGCAGCACAACCAGAGAATGCTGGTCCCCCGTCAACGGAAAGGCATTAATACTATAGCTGCTCCCGCCCATTTCGATGCGCGAATGCGACGCCAGTGCGGCGCCCTGCTCCTTCAATACCGCGGCAAATTGTTTTTCTTCCTCGTTCCTCAAGGTGGTGGCATCGACAATCCACCCACCGCCGGCGTCCGCCACAAGAAAGGACACATCCAGGGAAGACAGGCCACGCATATCCTGCGCCAGCTTGTCATCAAGCGGAAACGCCATCGCGATCCAGCCTATCGTCACCGGGGCGCGTACCGGCACCACCAGCACTTGATAGATACGATTGTCGAAAATGCTGATGCCGACGGCGCCATCGTTTTGCTCGGCCTGGTCGATCAGGGAAAGAATCGTATTCTCCAGGCTGCCGGCCGGACGCTGCACGGTCGTCGCCTTGATTTGGCGGTCGAGGCCGACCAGCAGCGTCAATGACGCGTCGATCCGTTCACCCAAAGTGATCAGGCCCGACTCGATGGTGGGCCTGTCGTCGGTACCAATGGCGCTGCGAAAGCCGGTGTCGCGCGCCAGCACGCGCGCACTATCGGTCAATCTCTGTTTCTTTTGTTCGAGCAGGCGGTTGAACAGGTTTTCGCCCAGCTTCAATTGTTCGCGCATTGTCGCCTGCGCATTGTCGACAATGCCGTTGCGAATGACGAAGAAGCCACCCAACTGCACAGCCAATACCAGCATCAGAAACAGGGTGACGATACGGCTTTCCAGGGTGCGAAAATGCATTGCGACTGATTCCGCTTATTTCGCCGTGGCGCCGGGCTTGAGCTCAAGCCTGAAATTCGCCGTGCTGTCGCCTCCGGTCAAGGTCAAGGCCTGCTCCACGAAAGGAACGGTCAGCGGCAGGTTGTAATGCCATGCCTTGAGCCGATATTTACCGGGCGGCAGCCCATCGAGCTTGACCTTGCCCGACGCATCGCTCTTGCCGAAGAATGGCGTATCGACCACTTCAACGTAAGCAATCATCTGGTCATGGATATTACAGCCCAAAACCACGGTGCCGGGTTTGTCGAACAGCTGCGGCGCAGCCGCCTTGCCTGAATACAGCGGCAGGTCGAACACCTTGGCGGGGGAAAAGGAATAGACGTGGTGCTTGACCGAATCGTTATTGGGGAAATTGATTTCGGTGCCGGTCTGAATCACGGTCACCAGCGGGTTGAAGCGCCGCTTGCGCTGCTCGATTTCGGCGCCATGGCTCGACTTGGGTGCAGCCTGGCCGGAAGCCGGTTCGGCAAACACCACGGCATCAGCCAATGGTGTGCCGGCCGCGTCGGTCACGTCCACGGCCAGGGAAGCTGCCGACGCAAGCACGGGCCCGGCCAACAGAGCGGCGAAGAGCGATTTACACAACGCATGCAAGGTCATTATCCGAAGCGCCCTGAAGATGTCCATCAAATTGTAACTTTACACTGCAACAAGCGCTGAGTTGAATTTAATTTCCCCGATGTAACTACATTTAACGTAAAAGTGGCAACCGATGAACGCCCTTGCCTCGCGGATGCAATCCCTGGCCAAACAAGCCTTCCGGGAACCTCCGTCTGTTCAAAGCAGAGGCACCTGCCCATAAAGAAGCAGGCAGAATGGGAAAATCACGAAAGGGGCTTCCATTGCGCAACAAAGCTGTGCTATACTTTCGTTTTAGTTGCTTAGCAATAAGCACAAAGCGGCTGTAGCTCAGCTGGATAGAGTACTTGGCTACGAACCAAGGGGTCGTGGGTTCGATTCCTGCCAGCCGCACCAGCATTACGGAAGCCGTTAGTGATGAAAATCGCTAACGGCTTTTTCCGTTGTGGTGTTCGTTTTGATGTTGAGGCGCCCGAGGCAGCGCCATCACGTGAGCGCATATCCCGTCTCGTGCGCATAAGCCGGCGTTTCTTCCCACAGTGCTGGCTCAGCTCAATTTTCCCGTCAGTGCTTCAATCACTGTTAGAATAATTTCAATCTGACCTGACGAAGGCAACAGCTAGTTCAGTCAGGCCGACGCTGCGCTTCTAAGCATTTTCAAACATCGTCCAAAGAACCCTCTTTGGCTATTAACAATAAAATCGAATGAATCATTTTTTCAGCAAATCGTTAATTCTGTCCTTGGCACTATTTTCATTGGCGGCAAAAGCCGATGGCACTGATAGCAAGTTGCCGGTCATAGGTGGAGTGTGGGGCCTGTCCGTTCAGCCCTGCAATGGCGGTGGAGGAAACCTCTTTAACAGAGACCCAAGGGAAGCGGAAATCAAAAAGTCCCGCGTGGTTGAACTGCCCTCGCTCAAGGCGAAGTTCAAGATTCCGAAGTTGCCTTTCTTCGAACAAACAGCCGTAAAGATATACCTGGGCGACAAATCGCGCGGGGTAATCGATAACTACATTTTGCTGGCAGATCCCGATCTTGATCCCCCGAAAGCCGCTGTGGTTATCACTGAACTACCGGAAGACTATGATACCGCCAAGGCTTTCGCAGCCGTTAACGATCTTGAACATGGCTTGAGTAAAGGTGCCGATTTCGCATTTGAAAAGCTGACAGGCCCATACGGCGATGCGATTGAATTTCAATTACCGAACCGCGTAGGCACACATTGCTTCCCCACTTCCACATTTAAATTGGCACCAACTGGAATGAATTCTGAATCGGTTGGTATCAGCCGGTTTGTATTTACGCACGGCTATCTGGTGGAATTCGCTCTTATTGTGCCAGTAGAATCAACGCTGGGAGCATCCGACCGGAAGGCCTATGCCCGTAAGATTATGGATAACTACTGGACGGGACTTTCCTTCGATTAGTTGTATTATCCAAATTTAACCGTCCAATACTCACTGCCAAGCGAACTTTTGCATGCATACAATCGGACAACGCTTGAACGCGTTGCTGTTTCGCATTTGCAAGCGCGGTCTGCGCGTTGAGCAATTCTATCAGTGTGCCCACACCAGCCTTGTAGCGCCCTTGCGTCACTTCAAATGACGCCACTGCATTTTGCAGCAACTCGTCGATGGATTACTGAAGCCTGCACCCGCTGTCTGCGCGCAAAATTGGAATTTTGAGAAGGACAACCGTGAATAGACGCCACCTGTCAGTACTCTTTGCCACCTGTGTCGCAATTCTGGGAGTGGTGGCTGTTGTGCTTTTGCTTTACGGAGGCATATCTCCCCATATATTGCGACCGTCGCCAGAACCAACGCGAGACGCATTCATCAATCTAACCCAGTTAAAAGCCTCAACTAAAGAGATCAAGGTCATTTTGATCAATCCCTTTTCATCGCGTGTTATTGCACTCACGAAGGATAGTTTCAATGGGGAAGAAAATTTTGAAAACAACGCAGACTGCACCTTCGTAGCACGTCAACCAACACAGATTACAAAAATCTACGAAATCCTTCGCCGCGCTGGTTTGCATCCTGCTCCAGCAGGCTATCATCGCTATGAACCTACCGAAGCGATCTTTATTCGCTCCAAGAATGGAGAGATGGAAAAATTCTTTTTTGAGCGCCATTACGCGAATGTCGATTGGACAGCCGGCGACTACAATGCAATTTCGGTTCTCGCCAGCCCGATGTTAATCGACGATCTGTACGATTTGGAAATCACTACTAACCCGAATGCGCCTTGCGTCGAATACCTTAAAGCTGAAAGACGAACGCTTTAGTTTGTTGGTATAGATCCGCCAAAGCGATTGCTTTTCGCCGAAAGCAAGATATTTGCGCAACGACACAACCAATATTGAAAACCGCGGGTAAGAGGGCGAGTCGAAGACTTGCCAAAACTGGAGCTAGGGCGATTGGATGGCATATATGTCGACCAAGTGCACAAAGGGGAAACGAGCTTGAAAAAATCACTTGGAAAATGCTTCAATAACGTTTTTTCAAACATCAGCCACGAAGAGAATCCGGGCTAAATAATCTGCCCGCTGCCCACTTTCATCCCAGCCTCAAATTCCCGAATCTCATTCAAGGCTTCCTGCAAGCCCATTTCGTGCGCCTCCATCAGCTTTTCCACCAGATGCTCTGTCAGGGGTTTGAGGCGGGCTAGGATGGCCTTGGTTTCTTGGAACAGCATCTCGCTTTGTGCTTCCATGATGCGGCGCGTTTCCTCATCCAGGTCTCCGTCCCGCCGGTCCGGCGACAAGGACCCGAAATTGAGATGACTTTTACCGAACATGCCCATTTCAGCCACGGCATGATGCAGCAGCTTGGTGACGCGCCGAATGTCGTCGTGGGCGCCATTGGTGGTGCCTTGCTCGCCAAAGAACAATTCTTCATTGGCCATGCCGCCCAATAGCACGCGTATTTCGTGTTCGATGTCGTCTTTGCTCTTGAGCAGATTCGGCCCCTGTTTGTGAAACACGAAGCCCAGGGCATTGGTGCGCGGATTGGCCTTGAGGGATATCTTGATGGTTTTCATGTCGGCAAACAGTTGCTGCCAGTCGTCGCCGGTGCGTTGCCGTTCATGTTCCAGATCCACCAGGAAGTGTCCCCACTCGTGGGTGGCAATGATGCGGCGGTCACGCTCGCGCTCCTGGGTTGTCAGGCTGTTGACATTCCCCACCAGCACGCGCTCCGCAGCTTGCATCAGCGTGTCGCCACTGATCATTTCCCCTGCCTGCACCGCCGCAATGCCGGCCTGGTTGACAATGGTTTCGAGGTCGGCCGGGCTGCGGCCCTCGGTTACGGCTACCAGGTGGCGCAGGTCCTGGTTTGGCAGCACCTTGTCGGCGCGCTGGCTCAGGTAGTGGTCGATGATGGCTTGCCGCTCTTCCCTGTTGGGCATGCGGAAGTCCACCTTCATCTGAAAACGGCGCAGCATGGCTTCGTCCATTTGCATGGTTTCGCTGTTGAAGTTGCTGGCGACGATCCAGATGACTTCGGTGTCGTTGGTGCTGCGCACGCCGTCCAGCACGGAAAGCAAGGTGTTGGCCGTGTCGTCGTCAAATTTGCGCCGCCCGCCACGCTTCATGAACAAATCCTGCGCTTCATCGAGAAAGACGATACAGCGCTTGCGCCGCCTGGCCATGGCCATGATGCGGTCCAGCGTTTTGCCGCCACCCGCAACGAAGCCGGTTTCCAGGTTGGCGGCGGAATGAAACAGGATGGGCAGGTGCAGTTCCTTGGCAAGGTAGCTGGCCAGCTTGGTTTTCCCTGTGCCTGCAGGGCCGCTGAACATGACATTGAAGGTCTTGCTGACGCCGTATTCGGCGTATTCGGCACGCCGCTCATACTGGTCCTTGATTTGCGCAACCTCTTCCTTGATGTCGTCCATGCCGACCAGGTCGTTGATGGAACCGCCAACCTGGGCCGGTTCAATGAATTGGAGCGACTTGAATTGGCCCTTGAACTGAAAATAGAGAAACGCCACCAGGCAGATCAGTAAAGCCGAAGGCACCACACTGCTCAAGGCCGTTTTCCAGTGTTCTTTTTCCGATTGCGGCAAGGCACCGGAAAAGCGCATGTCCAGGCTCTCCATCAATTCGCGCCCCTTGTCGTTCAATTCGCTGCGCGGCACAAACACCAGCCTGCTGCCCCATGGCGCATTGACGGCCTTGTCGGAAAAAATCTTGGACTCCATATCGCTCGGGTAATAGGCGTATTGCCGGCCGTGCGATTGCACCAGGATGACACGCTGCGAGACGTCCCACATCAAGGCTTGGTAAATGACGGTGACACGCTCCACCGGATTATTCTCGAGAAATCCGAGGACGGAGCCGGGGCCGATCACAACAGGCATATTCTCGTCCAGGGACTGGCGCCCACCGTCGGTACGCTGTTCCACGTTCATGGCTTCTACCTGAGCAGCCAGGACGGCATGCCGGTGCACGAGCGTAACGCAATAGATGGAAGAGGCGAGAATCGCCAGTATCGTGGCCAAGAGCGCCAGTTTGACACGCAGAGGTTGGGTGGCGAACCAGTCCTGCAAGCGATTGATGGTTTTTTTTACGGCAAACCACACACCGGCGGGGTTGGCTTCGTCCGGCTTGGATAAATCAGACATGGACACGCTTTCTGGCAGCGGCTAACTGCAGCAGCGCCTCTCTTGATACAGCGTTCGATTTGCTAAAGCGGCTTGCTGCCACATCCCATTCAACGTTCGCCTGAGGTCAGGCTATGCGAATCTGACAGAGAATCATCTTCAATGTTCCCGATAGGCCTGACCAAAAGAACAGTAAGCTTGATTTGTCGTTCGCTTGCCAAAAACAGGAACACCCAACAAAGCTTTACCCCAACGAGACAAACGGTGCCTGCAAAGTGCCTTCAAATATTTACGCACGATTTCCTTGTGGACTTCGTTTTTTGCTGCAAAGGTCGTGCCCCGTTGTTGCAAGAGATGCCATCCTGTATCATGATGCTTTTGATTAACATTGTCGCATTACCACTGCTTCTGTAGTCAATTTACACTTACGCCGCCCAAGCAGCCCAATTTCGCAGAATGATCGTGAGTCGACTCAATTACTTCCTATATTTGCTGCTTATGATCGCGCCACTGTATGCTTTGGCCGATAGTCCTCCCTCTCCGCCCGTTCTTTCTGCCAGTACACGTGCTGCCGCCAGTGTGATTGATTTCGACATGTGGAAAAGCCGAATTCTCCCGGATGAAAAAATTGGGACCCTGGTGGCATTTTCTCATGCATCAGAGCTCCGCTATGACGAGGAAATCAATAACAATCTGGCGATAACGCTAACGACGGTGTTTTCCGACCTTGCCGGCAAACAAGGCTACACAGTTAAAAAAGATTCATCCAACGACCAAAGCATGAATGTTACCGAACGCATCAGCGAGCCGGATTATCGTATTGCTGCAAGCCTGGTCGCCATGGAGATGGATGTCCGCTACCACTGGCCCGATCTGATGTCAGGCAAAGTTCGATGCAAGATCAAATGGGAAGTATTTTCCGAAATCGAACAGGCAGTGGTTTATGACAAGACACTGGAAGCCGCCGCTGATGTCGACGCCAACAACCCCATACGTGCTAACGAATTTTATGCAAAGGCCATGCGCGCTTCGGCTATCATTCCGCTAGCCGATCCAGCCTTCCTTTCTGCGATCGAGGGAACCATCGCCCAAATCGCCCCTCAAGAGCCGATAAGGCTACATGCCACGGCTTTACCCAAAGCGCAATTTGCCGGCGAGTTGAAGACGCTCACTGCAAGTACGGTCACGATCAAAACCAAAGGGCATTCTGGTTCGGGTTTCTATGTCAGTGACGACGGATACCTGCTGACCAATTGGCACGTTGTACAAAACGCCCGTTATGTTCGTATTATCAATGCCGATGGGCGTCAACTGATTGGCGAAGTGCTTCGATCAAATCCCGGACGAGATGTCGCACTCATTAAGACCGAGACTTCTCCGCAAATATTACCCATCAACCTGTCCGCCCCTGCCGAGGGAACGCAAGTCTACGCGGTCGGCTCGCCTTATGGCGAAAAATTCACCGGTACAATCTCGCGCGGCATACTAAGTTCGCCACGAGTCATGAAGGGGCGCAAGTATCTCCAAAGCGACGCCGCCATAAGTCCCGGGAACAGCGGCGGCCCCCTTGTAGACAGCAAAGGCCAGGTCATCGGCATCTGTGTGTTGGGGTATGTCTACGAGAAAGGGCTTAACTTCTTTATCCCGATCGACGAAGCATTGAACAGTGTCGCGCTGGAAGTTCGATAGCAAAAATCCCAGTCGATCACCGCAGCAGAGAACCTGAACCCAAGGTAAAAATTAGCGAGCCATGATGTCCAAATTTCAAAAAAGCATTCTAGCCATCAGCCTGGCAACCACACTCATTTACTTGTTTGCATCGCCCACCTATGCAGGCAACCTGCCCGACATCCCGCGCGCGACCAACAGCACACCGAAAGACATCTCGGAATGGCATGTGAGCAAAACGGTGGAATTACGCAAATTGAGCAGCCTGCTTAACTCCACAGATAGCATGGGCAAAGTCTCCTACGGCATGTTTTGTACCGACACCAAGGAGCTATTTTACAACCCACAATTCAACAGGCAGTATCTGGAGGTTCTGAATAAGGAATTTAAGGAGCGACTGCACAAATTCGGCTATCCGGACTATAGCCCGGGCGAGTCGCTTTTCGAAGACAAAATAGGAACCGAGGCAGACTTCGTAGCCGGGGCGACAGTTCAAGATATCAAGTTCGATGTCTGCTGGAAGAGTGATGTGATGCGAGGCAAGGCTTACGCTAAAATCAAGTGGGAAATTTTCGCGAATCGCTTGCAGAAGGTGGTATACACAAATTCCATCGAAGCCTATATCGACTCCAGCACGCAGGAGTCCACGAGTGAATTGGAATTCAACAAGAAATTGTTCGCCCAGGTTGTCGACAATTTGCTTGCTGATGAAAAATTTTTAGCCTTATTCAAGGATTCATCCAATCTTGGCAACACCGTGGCTGGCGCGACCTTGCAACCTATGGCGCTTCAGGGTGCACCCATGCCGCAAGGCAGTGCTGAAGTTTCGCAAAAACAGTTGGCCGCTGCAGTCGCAACTATTGAAAGCGGCGTCGTATCAGGAACCGGCTTCTTCATCAGCGATGACGGATATCTTTTGACCAACCAAAACGTGGTTGGCAACGCTAAATTCGTCAAGGTCATCTTGCAAAACGGACGCAGCGTGGTAGGCGAAGTCGTGCGTTTCGACATTGCCCGCAATGTTGCCTTGGTCAAGACGGACGCTGCGCCCGGCGCGGTACTGGCCCTGCGCGAGACACCTGCCGAGGTTGGCGAGGAAATCTACAGCCTGGGCTCGCCTCTTGGCAAAACACTGGCCAGCACCTTCACACATGGGGTTCTCAGCGCGAAACGTGTCGAGCATGGCATCGACTATCTGCAAAGTGACGTTGCTGTAAGTGAGAGCAACGAAGGCGGACCGCTGTTGGATAAGCATGGTGCGGTGATCGGCATCTCCCAATCTGGCTTGCATTCCCGGAATCTTAATTTCTTTACACCGATAGGCGATGCACTTGACAAACTTGCATTGACAGTAAAGCACGGCAATTGAAGCTTTCCTCCAGGCCAGGCAAATATTCTGCGAGCCGAACTCACGCCTGGAGAAAAATTGCAAGCAAGCCTGGGCCGTTTCAAGGATAATGACGGGTTGTCCGCCAAATGCGCAAGCGCTTGGCGATAGCCAAAGTGCCGCTCATGCAACCGCCTAAACATCTGTTCTCCTATCCGCGCTACCGCTCCGACATGGGTAGCCCTGCGCCCTTCCTGCCCACCTCAAAGGCGGAGATGGACAAGCTCGGCTGGGATAGTTGCGACGTGGTGTTGATCACGGGCGATGCCTATATCGATCACCCCAGCTTTGGCATGGCCCTGGTGGGACGCCTGCTGGAAGCACAGGGTTTCCGCGTCGGCATCATCTGCCAGCCCGACTGGCTCTCGGCCGAACCCTTCCGCGAACTGGGAAGGCCCAATCTGTATTTCGGTGTCACTGCGGGCAACATGGATTCCATGGTCAACCGCTATACGTCCGAGCGCAAGATCCGCTCCGACGACGCCTATACGCCCGACGGCGAACCGAACAAGCGCCCCGACCGCGCGGTGACGGTCTATGCGCAACGGGCGCGCGAAGCCTACCCCGGCGTGCAAGTCGTCATTGGCAGCATTGAAGCGAGCTTGCGCCGCATTGCACACTATGACTATTGGTCGGACAAGGTGCGCCGTTCGGTGCTCACCGATTCCAAGGCCGACATCCTGCTGTTCGGCAACGCCGAACGTGCCCTGGTTGAATTGACGCACCGCGTGGCGGCCGGCGAACCGGTCAAGTCCATCCGCGATTTGCGCGGCACGGCGTTCATGGTGCCACCCGGCTGGAAGCCGGCGGCCGATTGGAGTGAAGCGAATTCGACGCGTGTCGACACACCGGGCCGGGTTGACCCGCACCCCGATCCTTATGAGATGAAGACCAAGGAAGTCTCCTCTTGCGCCACCGATGAAGGCAAGCCCGCAGAGCCAGTGCCGATCAAGATACTGAGCCGCGAAGAACGCCAGGCCGCCTTGAAGGAGCAGCGCGAAAAGACCGTGGTGCGCCTGCCGTCCTACGACGTGGTCAAGGATGACCCGGTCATGTATGCCCACGCCTCACGCGTGTTCCACCTTGAATCGAACCCCGGCAATGCACGCGCCATGGTACAGGCGCATGGCGAGCGCGATGTCTGGCTCAATCCGCCGCCGATTCCGCTGGAAATGGACGAGATGGATGGCGTGTATGACCTCACCTATGCCCGGTCGCCGCACCCGCGCTATGGCAAGGCCAATATCCCGGCCTGGGAAATGATCCGTTTCTCGGTCAACATCATGCGTGGTTGCTTTGGCGGCTGCACCTTCTGCTCGATCACCGAGCATGAAGGCCGCATCATCCAGAGCCGCTCGGAGAAATCCATTCTGCGCGAAATCGAACTGATCCGCGACAAGACCAAGGGCTTTACCGGCACCATCTCGGACCTCGGCGGGCCGACGGCCAACATGTATCGCCTGGCCTGCAAGGACAAGAAGATCGAAGAGTCTTGCCGCCGCCTTTCTTGCGTCTATCCGACAATTTGCTCCAATCTCGGCACCGACCACAGCAAACTGATCCGCCTGTACCGCCGCGCGCGTGAAATACCGGGCGTGAAAAAGATTCTGATCAGCTCGGGCTTGCGTTACGACCTGGCCGTGCGTTCGCCTGAGTACGTCAAGGAACTCGTGACGCACCACGTCGGTGGCTTGCTCAAGATCGCGCCGGAACACTCCGAAACCGGCCCGTTGTCGAAAATGATGAAGCCGGGCATGGGCGCGTATCACGAATTCAAGGCCTTGTTCGAGCGCTATTCGGCGGAAGCCGGCAAGGAACAATACCTGATTCCTTACTTCATCGCGGCCCATCCTGGGACCACTGATGAAGACATGCTGAACCTGGCATTGTGGCTGAAGAAAAACGATTTCCGCCTCGACCAGGTGCAAAACTTCATGCCTACGCCAATGGCCCTGGCCACGGCGATGTATCACAGCCGCAAAAACCCCTTGCACAAGGTGACGGTTGATTCCGAAGCGGTCGAAACCGTCCGCTCCGGCAAGACGCGCAAGCTGCACAAGGCTTTCCTGCGCTACCACGATCCTGAAAACTGGGAGATATTGCGCGAAGGCCTGGTGCGCATGGGCCGGGGCGACCTGATCGGCAATACCGAACGCCATCTGGTGCCGCGCCACAATCCCACGGCCGGCTTGACCGCCGTCATGCGGCGCAAGGAAACACCGAGCCCGGAAAAGCTGGCAAAGAAATTCGGCCAGAACAAGCCGCGTGCCGGCGCTGCCGTGGTGCGTACGCCGGTGCAGCCTCAGTCCGCGCGCAAGGGAAAAGCTGCCGCGCCACGCGGGCGCAAGGTTTAGCTCTTCTTCAGGTGCCGCATTATCGTGGCAAACAGCGTTTCTACATTGATCGGTTTGCTGACGAAATCATCCATGCCGGCGTCGAGGCAACGCGAGCGCTCGGATTCGGTCACACCTGCCGTCATGGCGATCACCGGTACGGCAAGTTTCAGGTTCTCTCTTATTTGCCGCGTGGCGGCGTAGCCATCCATCACCGGCATCTGCACATCCATCAGGATCAAATCGTAGCCCTGCCCTGCCGCTTTGAGCAGGTCGAGCGCGATCTGGCCGTCGCCGGCAATGTCGACCTGCGCACCGGCTTGCTCGAGTATGCTGCGCGCCACCGTCTGGTTCATCAGGTTATCCTCCACCAGCAGCAGCTTCACGCCGTCAAAGCGTTGCTTGCTGTCTTCACCCGGCTTGGCCGAAGGCGCTTCCCTGCCCAGTGCGTTTTGTACGGCGTCGTATAAATCAGAACCCGTCACGGGTTTGATCAGAACGCTGTTCGATGCCAGTGCTGCAACGCCATCGACCAGCTTGCTGCGGCCATAGGCATTGACCATCAGGAACATGAATGCATTCGGCAACAGGGTGCGCAAGGCCGCGAGGGTCGCCGCGCCATCCATGCCGGGCATCTGCGAGTCGGCGAGCACAACATCGAAACGCCGGCCGCCGCCTCTTGCCAAATTTATTGCCAACTCGCCGTCGGCTGCGCTTTCGGCTTCCCAGCCCCAGGCGTCAATCGTCTTAGCCAGATAGTCGCGGCTGGTCGCATTGTCGTCGATCACGAGGAAGCGCAAACCGGTCAAGGCGCCAGCATCGTTGTGCAAGCTGTCGTCGGTACCGATGCGAAACGGCAGGTTCAAGCAAAATTCACTCCCCTTGCCCGGTTCGCTGGCAACCGACACCGAGCCTTCCATCAAGTCGGCCAGGCGCTTGCTGATGGTCAAGCCCAGCCCGGTTCCGCCGAAGCGCCGGGTCAAGGAAGAGTCGGCCTGGGTGAACGGTAGGAACAGGCGCGACTGCTGCTCGCTCGTCATGCCGATGCCGGTATCACGCACGCGAAAACACAGGCAGGCCCGCCCCTCCTCATCGATCTCGCGCAATTGGGCGAGCAGGCTGACCTCGCCCGCCTCGGTGAACTTGATCGCATTGCCCACAAGGTTCACCAATATCTGTTGCAAGCGCATCGCATCACCAAGCAAGGTGCGCGGCACACCGCGCTCGATACCGAGAGCCAGCTCCAGGTTCTTTTCGCCGGCGTTGACGCTCATCGTCGCTGCGAGCGACTTGAAAACCGCACCCAGACGGAATTCCACGGGCGACAATTCCATGCGCCCGGCCTCGACCTTGGAAAAGTCGAGAATGTCGTTCAGGATGGCCAGCAGCGCCTCGCCGGAGGTACGTATCATGTCGAGGTACTTTTGCTGGTCCGGGGTCAAGCCGGTGTTGCCGAGCAAATGTGCCATGCCCAGCACGGCATTCATGGGGGTGCGCAGCTCATGGCTCATGTTGGCGACAAACGCACTTTTGGCCCGGCTGGCCGCTTCGGCTTTTTCCATTGCCGCCTGCAACTCTGTCACGGTTTGCCGCAAACGCGCCAGTGCCTGCGCTTCGCTGGCTTGCGCATTGCGCAGTTCGCTGATGTCGTTGACAAAACCGTACAAGCCCTTGACCTCGCCATCGACGATATCGGGCACGTAAGTGAACAAAGCCTGGCGATTGCCCCCTGAAGGATAGGTGATCTCGCGCTCGAACATGACTCTTTGCCCGCCTAGTGCGCGCTCCAGGTAGGGCTTGAGCGTGCTGTATCGTCCGCCGCCCACAACGTCAACCAGGTGCAAGCCACGCATCTGGTCGGGTGCGATGCCAAACCATTCCACGTAGGCCTTGTTGGCAAAACGGTTGCGCAAGTCCTTGTCCCAATAGACGATCAGTGCCGGGATCTGGTCGATGATGATCTGCAATTCCTGCCGCGCGCGCACCAACTGCTCTTTCTGCATGGCGAGGTCGGCAACGGTGGCATGCAATTCCGTCTGGGTCTTTTCATGGTCTTTAATCTCGGTGCGCATCGCCTTGTAGGTTTCATCGAGCCGGCCTGACAGCGTGAAGAACGATGCAGATAATTGACCGATTTCGTCTTCCCCCGGAAAGTGCAGGCAAAAACCCAGGTTTTCGGCAAGCTTTTCCATCGCTTGCTGAATGTTCAAAACCGGAGTGAGCACACGGGAACGCAGGGTGGTCCAGGCGCCGAAAATCAACAGGATCAGCACCACGATGCTAAGCAGGGTCAGGTACCAGGCGCGGCGTTGCGAATCCTGCAAGTCTTGACGGTTCAGATGCGAAAATTCAAATGCATCGTCAAGCATGCCCTTGGTACCATCCATCAATTCACCGAACGCTGCGTGGCGCAAGCCTTCATCCTCTGTTACGAGATAATGTTCGAAGGTCTGGTCGAGGTGGGTGAGCTTGACGTCCTGCTGCTGCAACAAGGCGCGTTCGGAAGAGACATTGACGGTCTGCGAATGCAATGCCGTCTGCAGGTTGGCAATTGCCTGCTGCCATTCAGCCCTGGTGCGCGCGTCGCGCCGTTCGATCGAATGGAACAGCACCACACGCAATCCAGTCACACCTTTTGCAGAGACTTCTGCTGCCGCAATGGCATCAGTCTGGTGGTCGACGTCCAGCTGCGCCGCGCCCATGACGGTAAAAATGACCACTGCAGCGAAGACCGCCATCCATGCCAGGACGGTGCTGCTCCATTTCAGCGTGTGGGCTTTCATGGCTTGTGGCTTCACACTCCGTGTCAGGAATCGAAGATATCGGCTGAAACACTTTGCAGGTGCAGGATGACGGCATCGAAATCAAGCGAGGCGATCAAACCGTCGATGGCGAGCAACTGGTCCTGTGGAATATGAAGTGCCAAACTGGTGCGCATTTGCGCGTAGCGCTTGCAAGCGTCAATGTCATGCGCCACGAGCATCAATTTCCAGTCTTCGAATGTTTCGCGGCCCACGGGAATACTGTCTTGATCGGGCGCCTTCAGTGACCCGTATCGTTCCTGCAGCCATGCCCCGGCCAGGCCAATTGCCTGCTCCATTTCAGCCGTCGCCTGCTGCAACAGCCTGGGCGCCTGGTCACTTCCTTCCATGATGGCTTGTTCACAGGCGCGCGAAACCACAACAAAGCGTTCAGCGCCAAGATTGCCGATTTCTCCGCGCAAGCGATGCAATATCTTTGCACACGCCTTGCCATCCCCGTTTTGCAAGGCTTGTTCGGCCTCACTCATCGGCGCCATGCCCTTGTCGACGATGCTGCGCACCATGTCGGCGATGGTTTCTTCATAGGCGGGATTACTTGCCGCAAGCTCCATCAACTGGCTCATGTCGAGCACTGCCTTGTCGTCCGCCGTCGGCAAGCTTTGCACCGGCAGCGGAAGTGGCGCAGGCGGCGCAGGTGCGGGAATAGGCGCAGGAACCGGTGCGGGCACAGGCTGGGGCACCTGGGCAGCCGGCGCTCGGTTCGGCAAATGGCGCAGGATGGCGCCGAACATCTGCTGCAAATCGACCGGTTTTGCAATGAAGTCGTCCATGCCGGCTTCGGTGCACTGCGCGCGTTCCGATTCGGTAACGCCCGCCGTCATTGCCAATACAGGGATGGCAGAGCCTACCCAGGTACGGATCAGGCGCGTCGCCGTGAAGCCATCCATCACTGGCATCTGCACATCCATCAGGATCAGGTCATAGCGTTGCGGCGCAACGCGCAGCAAGTCGACTGCCATCTGGCCGTTTTCAACAATATCCACCTTGGCGCCAGCCTGCTCCAGCATGCCCTTGGCCACGATCTGGTTCATCATGTTGTCTTCGGCCAGCAGGATGCGCACGCCGGCCAGCACGAGTTCGACGGAAGGCTTGCTTTGCTGCCCGGCCGGCCTGGCTTCGCGCGGGCGATGCACCAGCAGTTCCGCCATGGCGTCGAACAAGCCGAACCCCGTTACCGGCTTGGTCATCACATAGTCCGCCTTGGATGCGGCACCCAGGCTGGTCAATTCGGTGCGGCCATAAGTATTGGCCAGGAAGACTTGCGGCGGCACCGGTTCGTGCAAGACTGCGCGAACCGCCTCCTGCGTTGCCGCGCCATTCATGTCGGGCATGCTCCAGTCGATCAGGATGGCATCGAAATGCCCGCCTTCCGCCTGCGTCCGCCTGATGGCGTCACAGGCTTCGCTGCAACTGCCCGCCGCGACCGCTTGCCAGCCCAGGCTTTGCGCAGCACGGCCGATGGCGGCTCTGCTCTCGCTGCTGTCGTCGATCACCAGCAGGCGCAGCGCAGGCAGCAGGTTGCGCGCACGCTTGCGGTCTTCCATCGGCAATGCCTTCTTCAACGTCACGACGGCGCGAAACTCGCTGCCGCGTCCCAGCTCGCTTTCCAGCACGATGCGGCCACCCATCAGGTCGACCAGGCGGCGGCAAATGGTCAAGCCGAGGCCGGAGCCACCGAAGCGCCGCGTCATGGAAGAATCGGCTTGGGTGAAGGGTGAAAACAGACGCGCCTGCTGCTCGGCCGTCATGCCGATGCCGGTGTCCCTTACCGAGAACTCCAGCTTGGCGGTGTCTTCCTCAAGATCGACGCAGGTCACACCAACTGTTACCGCGCCGCGCTCGGTGAACTTGATGGCATTGCCGACCAGGTTGATCATGACTTGCTGCAAGCGCAAGGCGTCGCCAATCAGCATCTCCGGCACGTCGGGCGCCACGTCGATGATCAGTTCGATATCCTTGCCGCCGGCATTGACGCTCATGATGGTTGCAATAGCATCGAGCACGTCGCCCAGGCGGAATTCCGCCGGCGACAATTCCATCTTGCCGGCTTCGATCTTCGAGAAATCGAGGATGTCGTTCAGGATGTCGAGCAGCGACTGGCCTGAGGCGCGAATCATATCCAGGTATTTGCGTTGCTCCTGCGACAGCGCCGAATTTCCGAGCAGATAGGTCATGCCGAGCACGGCGTTCATCGGCGTGCGCAACTCATGGCTCATGTTGGCGACGAATTCGCTCTTGGCCCGGCTGGCCGATTCGGCCTGGTCGATCGCCGAACGCAACTCCTGCTCATTGCGCTTTTCCTGGGTGATGTCGCGCGTGATCTTGGCAAAACCGACGAAATCGCCATTCGCATCATGCAGTGCCGTGATCAGGATGTCGGCAAAATAGCGTTGCCCATCCTTGCGCACATGCCAGGCGCTGGTTTCGCACTGTCCCAAATCACGGGCCTGGCGCAGGACGGACTGCGGCTTGCCCGCTGCAATCTCGTCCTCCTGGTAGAAAATCTGGAACGAACGGCCGACGATTTCTTCTTCCTTGTAACCGTTCAAGCGCTCAGCGCCTTCGTTCCAGGTCAGGATGAGGCCATCGGCGTTGAGAAACAAAATGGCGTAATCCTTGACCTTGGAGGTCAGCAGGCGGAACCGCTCTTCCGATTGGCCCAGGCTCAGATTGGTTTCCTTGAGCGCGGCCACCATTTCCTCTGCCAGCGCTTCTGCCGTTTCGCGTGTCTTGGCCAGGTTGCTGACGATACCGAAGAACAGCAGGCTAATCACCGTGCCGGCGATCAGGACGATCAGGGACTTTTGCCGGTCGATGGTGGACTCAAAATAGGGCAGCGACGTGATGCGCATGGTCCAGTTCATCTCTTCGTTGACGGCCGACAGGTTTTTCAGCTCCGAAAACGGATTGGGATAATTGGGGTCGGTTGCGACATAGTTGTCGCTGGCATACATCAGGGCGCTATCGGCTTCCTCGTGGCCGTCGTAGATGCGCACTGCCACTTCCGGAACGGTATTACCGAGTATGCCCAGCATCAGGTCGCGCGCACGGAACGGGCTGTAGACATAGCCCTGGAGCGCCGCGATACGTTCCTCCCTGGTCGAGGTAGGCATGCCGTTGCGATAGACCGGAGCGTACATGACGAAACCGGCCTTGGTATCGTCGGACTTGTTCTGCACCAGAATGAGTTTGCGGGTAATGGCGGCCTCGCCGCTGTCGCGCGCCTTGTGCATGGCGTCGCGGCGCAAGGTTTCGGAATACATGTCAAAGCCGAGCACGGCGCGGTTGGCGCCGACTTCCGGCTCGAGATAAAAGATGGGCACGTATTCCTGGCGCTCGCCTGGCGGCCAGACTTTGTATTCCGGAATACCACTGCCCCGTGCTGCGCTGGCCAAGGCATCGATGCCTGACGGGTTGACCAATTTACCGTAACCAATCCCCAGGACGCCGGGGAAATCGCGCTGGATCTCGAGATGCGTGACGAATTCGCGCCATTCGTCGCGCTCAACCTCATGTGACGCCGCGAACAAGCCCTGCCCCGCGTGTAGAAGGCTTTCGTACACATCCATGCGTTCGTCGATGCGGCGCTTGACGGTATCGGCAATGAATTTGAAGCGTTCTTCGGCCTGCCTTTGCGTACTGCTAGCGATCAGGTGCCAGGCAACGATGGTCAAGCCGAGGCACAGGAAGAGCGACGGCCAGTTGAGCATGCCCCAGGGTTGGCTGCGCCAGGAAAACGACGGGTCACGCCGCAGACGCTGGCTCATGTCGGCCGCCAGTGCCAGCCCAACCACGCTGCACAGCCCGATGAACAATTCGAGCGTCATCAGGGAATCGATCAGCGTACCCGAAGCGAACGGGCCATAGCCGTGGGTGCTGGCAAGGACTGCAGCGCCGGTAGCAATGAGCAGCACCAGGGTCACGCCGCGTTGCTGGTAGCGATAGGCAGTGAAGCCGATAATGGGCAAAATCAGGTAAGCGACCCAGCGCTCCCCGATTCCGGCAGCAAAATGCTGGCCGAATATCAACCACAAGCCGATACCCAGGAGGATCAGAGTCGCCGCAGCCAGGATAAAGTCTTGCCCCGTGCCTTTCCTGGCAAAGGGTTTACTCCAACTCACCAGCAAGGGCACAATCACCAGCATGCCGGAGGTATCGCCAAGCCACCAGATGCTGGAAATCGACCACACGGCCTGAGAAGGCACGATGCCGCCCTGGATCAGGCTGGACGTTCCCAGTCCTGCGCCGATGGCTGAAGCCAGGATGCAGCAAAGAACGAATTTGTAGATGTTGCCAGGCTCGGCAAAGTAACCGCTGCCACCGATGAGTCGCTGCACAAGGTAGACGCCAAGCAGGGCTTCGGCAGTGTTGCCGCAAGCGATACCCGTCGACACCAATCCGATGACCGCCGGACCACCCACGTGATTGGCCGAAAAGGCCATGATGTTCGCCAGCAGTGCGCCGCAAAAAACACCGGGCCAGCAACGCCGCCCCCATATCAGCAAGGCGGCAAGCGCGATTCCCGACGGCGGCCAGACCGGAGAGGCATTGGACGACTCGTAAGCCAGTTGCAGACTGATGCGGGCCGTTACGTAATACACCACGGCCAGCAGCAACATCCTGATCAACCACCTACCCGAAGTCTGTGTGCCGGGGCTGCCGCTCATCCGATGCTCCTCGCTGTTGGCTCGGCGGAAAATTAATCGGGTATGACGATCCTGGAACAGTTGCGTCCGGACGACTTTGCCAGATACAAGGCTTCATCTGCGGCCCTGACGAAAGTCTGCATGGTGTCTCCATCCAGTGGTATACGCGAAGTGGCACCGACGCTGATCGTCACATGCGATGCGACGTGCGAAAAGGCATGCGCAATCTCGAGTTCCTGCACGCGGCGGCAAATCCATTCGCCATAAGCCAGGGCATCGTCACCGGTCGTGTACGGCAGGATGACGATGAATTCCTCACCACCGAAACGCGCCACCACTTCGTCGGGCCGGCGGGTGGCGAAGTCGATGGCATTGGCAACCTGGCGCAGGCAGATATCGCCTTGCTGGTGGCCGTAACCATCGTTGTAAGCCTTAAAACAATCAACATCGATGAACACGATGCCCAGCGGCAGTTTTTGCCGGCGATGCCGGTGCATTTCCTTTTCCGCCACTGAATCGAAGTAGCGCCGGTTATACAGCCCCGTCAACGCGTCCTTCGAGGCCAGCTTGGCCAGGGCCATGGAATTGAGCTGCAGCCGCAAATGCGTTTGTACGCGCGCGCGCACCACGGGCGGATTGAGCGGCTTGGCGATGAAGTCGACCGCGCCGGACTCAAGCGCCGACACTTCGCTCTCCGCTGTGCTGTGTGCCGTGACGAAGATGACCGCGCAATGCTGTGTGCCGGGGTTACTTTTGATACGGCGGCAGACGTCATAGCCATCCATGGAAGACATTTCGACGTCCAGCAGGATCAGATCCGGCGGACGCTGGCTTGCCAGTTGCAGGCCGGCTTCACCGCTGGTAGCAAACGAAATCTGGCCCAGGTCGCGCAACATGCCGCTCAACAGGCGAATGGTCTCGACACTATCGTCAATGATCAGGATGGAGCAGCCGGATTCGGGCTTATCAGTGATCGATTTTGATTCCGTCATGGGGCAGCGAGTGGGGCGTTTTTGGTATTTACTTTATCGTAACATCAATCGCCATGGCACGAAACAAAACCGCCCCGAGCATTCCGGGGCGGCATGGCAGGGCGGTAACAAGGAATTACGCAGGTCAATAGACTCGCTGGCGCAACCACTTGTTGGCTATGACCTTGACTCCGGAAACCACAGGGCTGCCGGCATGCAGCGTACGGCGGTCCGGCGTGTGCTGGCTGTCGGTATTCTGGAAAAATACGGCCCCGCCCTTCTTGGGCATGACTTCCAGTCCGAGCACCGGGAACGCGGTGCCGCCACCGGATTCGACTTCGGAGAGATAAAGCACGAAGGTACCGACGCGCTGGCCGCCGTGTTCCATGTGCTTGCGCGGCCCTGGCAGGTCGGGGTCGAACCAGTCGAAGTGCGGACGGTATTCGTTGGTCTTCTGGTAATGCTGCACTTGCATGCCTTCACCGCGCTCAACCGGCCAATGCCCGATCTCGGCAAGACGGCGTTCAACGCGCGCAACCAGTTCGGTTTCACCGCGCTGGATCATGGCCCCGCGGCTGGTGCGGTTTTGATGCAATTGCATGGTGCCGTCGGCATCATTGACTACGGGCGAGCGTTCCAGCTTGGGTTCGCAATAGGCGGCCAGTTGGTCGCATTCTTCGTCGGACAGCACATTGGCCAGCAAGACGATGCGCGGCGACTGTAAGGTCAGCAAGACTTCGACATCGCGGTCGGCAGTCTTGATGATGTTTTTGCTGGTGTCGATGTCAGGCATTTCCAGCGCCGCAGGCGGTGCCAGCGAGATCGTGCCGTTACTGGCTTCCTCGACCGCAGCGCGCGCCAGGCCAATGTCGAAGTTCCCGTCGCGTACCAGCAGGCTGACCATGCCGTGCGGTTCGCAAGAGCGGGCGAGGTTGTCCTTGATCCAGGTTTGCCAATCCGGCGGCAATGCTTGCAGTGCAGATTTCGACATGATGGTTCTCAAAAAAGATAACGGATGCCAAGCGAATTATGATACATGAGCGTCGGCTTGTAGTGGTATTAATTGCATGATCTTGACAAAAAATGGCGCAAGGACGCTTGCCAGATTAAAATCTGAGCGATCTGGAAACCTTGGACCCATAACATGCAAAACACCGTTCATTTCATCCTGCAGGGCAAGGGTGGCATTGGCAAGACCTTTGTTTCGTCCATCCTTGCGCAATGGCTCAAGCACAAGAACCCGGAAGCCCTGCGCTGCTACGACACCGACCAGGAAAACACCACGTTTTCGCGCTATAAGTCCTTGAACGTGAAGCATATTCCGGTGATGACCGAGTCGCGCACGATCGAGCCGAAACGCTTTGACACGTTGATGATGGATATCCTGGAAGCGGATGGCAATTGCGTGATCGACAACGGCGCCAATACCTTCTCGCCACTGATGGCCTACCTGATCGAAAATGCCTGCTTCGAACTGCTCAAGGACTCGGGCCGCAGCGTCTTCATCCACAGCATCGTCGGCGGTGGCGACACCCTGCACGACACGGCTTCGGGCTTCATCTCCACCGCGCTATCGACTCCCGTGCCCCTGATCCTCTGGGAAAACGAGCACTTTGGCCTGTTGCAGACTCCGTCCGGCAAGGCCTTCATTGATTCGCAAAGCTTCAACGAACACATCGACAAGGTCAAAGGCCGCGTGACGCTGACGCAACGCAATGCCGACACCTTCGGCGCGGACGTCAAAAAAATGAATACCGCACGCATGACCTATGACGAAGTCATGCAGAGCGACAAATTCAACATCATGGAAAAACAGCGTATCAAGGTCTTCTTCCGCGACATTTTCGCCCAGTTGGACGAGATCAACTGGTAAGCGGCCATGGACGCAAACAAGCTGCGCATCGAGGTTTTTGAAAAGACCGGCATCAAGGTCGATACGACCGACCCGATCTTTGCCCTTGTGGCTCTCAACGAAGCGGTGTTGGCCGACTACGCACAGCAGAACCTGAGCGGGCTGCACGACGCGGTCGAAAAGCTTGGAGAGCAGACGAAACAGTTGCTTGATGCCGGCGAGCGAACCAAGGCGCTCTTACTGCAAATGGGACACAAGGTGGACGATCCTGCCCCGGCTCCGGTCCCAGCTCACGTCCCACCTTCGGTAGCGCCACCGGCAACGTCCAAGCCTCAAGCGCAAACCATGCCGCCATTGGTACTGGCGGGGGTGACAGCCTTGTTGGCAGCCCTGCTGGTTGTGACAGGCCAGGCCCTGTTTTCGCCGGCCCGGTCAATACCGAGCGAGCCGCAAGTTGCACACGCGCCAGCCGCCACCCCGGCCTTGACGCCGGAACAGCAACAGATGATGCAAAACGGGGAAAAATTTGCGAAAGCCTGGCCCAAGCTGGATGCAAAGACCCAGGCCAAGATCCAGGCGGCGATGGAGTAGGAAGCGAGTCGTAGCGCAGCAATAGCCGCGTAGCCGCTCAGGCCAGCATGCCCAGCGTCGCCGCCTTGACAGCCGCCTGCGTCTTGTTCGACGCGCCGAGCTTGGTCACGACGTTGTTGATGTGGAAGTTCACCGTGCGCTCGGACACCTGCAAAATCTGGCCGATTTCATAGGCGGTCTTGCCTTCTGCCGTCCAGCGCAACACTTCCTTTTCACGCAGTGTCATGGTGATCAGGGTTTCCGGTGCGTATTTCGGCACCAGGATGCGTGACATGTTGGCGTGCGAGAATTGCGCCAGCCATGCCATCTTGATCTTGTTTTCAAACAGTTCGTAGTCGCTCATGCGCGCCACCGAGCGCGCCAGCGTCAGCATGCCAACCGAACCGGTCGCATCGCGTGAGCTTTGGGTCCAGCCATAGTGCAAGCCAAGTTCGCGGGCTTCATTCCATTTTTCCGGCGCCTCGACAAACACTTCGTTTCCGCTAGGAATGGCCGGTTTCGGATTACGTGCAGCGAGTTCTGCCAGCGACTCGGCATCGAGGTAGCTGTTACGCTCCTGCTGCGCAAAGGTCCAGTTCTTGGAAAAATTGTTGAACGAGGCCACGAACGGGCGCGAAATCGGGACCGACATCTGTATGCCATAGGCACAAAAATCGAAGCCCATGTCTTTCGCCAGGACAGCAATCTCGTCAAACAATTCCTGTTCGGAATCGATCATCCCCATGCCCTTAAGATGATCTTCGTGCCATGATTTCATGATTACAATCCCCACTGGATCTACAGGCCAAATCGCAAAGCTGAAGCTTCGTCTTTTAAAACATCAAGTATTCCGGCTATTTGCAAATACTGCAATCGTACAGCCAAGAATCATACTCCAACGTCGACGTATTTTCTGCCTTTTTTCTGCTGATTTTTAGTACATATCAATATCGATTTTCAGATACTTTCACATGCCTGCGAGAAACTCAAGCATAACGCTTCAGCAGACATATGCAAGATGCCCAAGGTAAATTTTTTCTGAACGGAAATTTTCACAAATCAAGCTTCATTGTCTCTTCCACACTTTTTGCACTGCACAAGATATACTGGTATTACTGTCTCATTTCCGGGAGTCATTACTTGAGTGCCAATTCGGTAGAGGGTTTGACAAGGATCACGATTGTTGGCGGCGGTGCGGGTGGACTGGAACTTGCCGTCAAACTAGGCAAGAAACTGGGCAAGCCTGGCAAGGCGCACATCACACTGATCGATGCCTGCCCCACCCACCTCTGGAAGCCTCTGCTGCACCAAATCGCAGCCGGCACGCTCGACAGCCACGCGGACGAACTCGAATACTACGCACTGGCACGCAAACATCACTTCACTTTCCGCCTGGGCCGCATGGACGGATTGGATCGCGAACGCAAGGAAGTGCTGCTCTCCCCCATCCTTGACGACAATGGCGAAGAAATCCTTCCGCGCCAGGCCGTGGCTTACGATACGCTCATCATGGCATTGGGCAGCCAGACCAACGATTTCGGCACTCCCGGCGCGCACGACAATTGCATCATGCTCGACACCCCCGCTGCTGCGGAACGCTTTCACAAGCGATTGATCAATTGTTGCCTGCGTGCCCAGACCGGGGCCAAGGAAGCCGGCCAGGGCCGCTTTACCGTCACCATCATCGGCGGTGGTGCAACCGGTGTGGAATTGTCGGCCGAGCTGCACATGACAACGTCGATCCTAACTGCCTATGGCCTGGCCAACTTTCACCCCGAGAAAGATTTGAAGATTGTCGTGGTCGATGCGGCGCCGCGCGTCCTGCAGGCGCTGCCCGAGCGCCTGTCCGACGCCGTGGCCCGTGAATTGCGCACCATGGATATCGAGATCCATACCAATGAACGCGTCGTCGAAGTGAAGAAGGAAGGCGTGCAGATGGCTTCCGGCAAGTTCATCCCGAGCGGCATCGTGGTGTGGGCCGCGGGCATCAAGGCACCGGAATTCATGAAAGAGATCGGCGGACTGGAAACCAACCGTATCAATCAGCTCGTCGTCTCCCGCACCTTGCAAACCACACGCGACCCGTCGATATTCGCCATCGGCGACTGTGCAGCCTGCCCGCACCAGGATGGAAAGCGGATGGTGCCGGCGGCAGCCCAGGCGGCGCATCAGCAGGCCGACATGCTGGTCAAGACCATTTCACGCGCCCTGCAAGGCAAGCCGGCGCTTGAATTCCGCTACCAGGATCACGGCAGCCTAGTGTCGCTGGGCGACTACAGCACGGTAGGCAGTTTGATGGGCGCGCTGACCAGCGGCTCCCTGTTCATCGAAGGCACGATTGCGAAATGGATGTACTGGTGGCTGCACAAGCACCACCAGATCGCCGTCAACGGCTGGTTTCACACCTGGCTGTCGACCTGGGCCGAATTATTCAACCGGGCGCGCAACCCGCGCATCAAGCTGCACTAATTAGACGCAGGTGTAACCGCTGGGGGTGTAGCCGGCGCCGGCTTGTTGGCCGATTGGATCAGTGCGGCCGTATCGCGATGATCATAGTGCAGCGCAAAGTCGGCGGCCGTCATGCCCTGGTCGTTTTTCAGGGAGACGTCGGCTCCGGCTTCGATCAAGACTTTGACAGCCTCATTGTTGCCGCCACGCGCCGCCATCATCAAGGGTGTGGTCTTGTTGGGTGACTCGGTGTCGATGTAGGCTGATTTATCGAGCAAAAGGCTGATGATCGCGACATCGCCGACCGCTGCCGCATAGTGCAGCGGCGCCCAGCCGTGCCGGTTGACTTCGGCGTCGTGCGCCAGCAAGGCCTTGACGGCATCGTCGTTACGCGTGAAACAGGCAATCATCAAGGCCGTATCGCCATTGCGCGCCGCCGCCTCAAGATCGGTCTTGGGGCTCGCCAGCAAGACCTGGATCGAGCGTGCCGCCTTTTCGCGTATTGCAACCATCAATGGCGTTTCGCCGCGCTCAGCTTCCCTTAGATTCGGGTCTACCCCGAGTTCAAGCATTTTTGAAACGCCATTGGCATCGTCGCGCGAAACGGCCATATTCAGCGTGGCGGCGTCGTTGGCCGCAAAGGCCAGACCAGAAACCACGAGACCAAAGCCGATCAGGACGGGAGCAAAGCAGCGGAATAGTCTCATGTCATCCATCAAGAAGTTAATGCAAGATATTGAATAATTTAAAGAAATTATCAGTTGTGGTTTGTGCTACCGTTTCCAGCGGCACGCCTTTCAATTGCGACAAGAATTCCGCCACATGCATCACAAAACCCGGCTCGTTGATCTTGCCGCGATGCGGGACCGGAGCAAGGTAAGGTGAATCGGTTTCAATCAGGATGCGTTCCAGCGGCAAAGCCTGGGCCACCGCCTGTAATTCCTTGGCGCTTTTGAAGGTCACGATGCCGGAAAAGGAGATGTAAAACCCCATCTCGACGGCGGCTTGCGCCACTTCTAGTGTTTCAGTGAAGCAATGCATCACCCCCGCCACGCCACCTGCGTTGACCCCGGCGCCTTCTTCACGCAAAACGCGCAGTGTGTCTTCCGACGCCGCACGCGTATGGATGATCAAGGGCTTTCGGGTCTCGCGCGAGGCGCGGATGTGGACACGAAAACGCTCGCGCTGCCATTCCAGATCACCCTGCAGACGGTAATAATCCAGCCCCGTTTCACCGATTGCCACGATCTTGGGGTGCTGCGCCAGTTCGACCAGTTGCACCACGCTCGGTTCCGGCGTGTCTTCATAATCCGGGTGTACACCGACGGAGGCATAGATGTTTTGATGACGCTCGGCCAGATCGAGCACCTGGGGAAATTCCGGCAGGTTCACCGATACGCACAGCGCGTGGCTGACGCGGTTTTCTTCCATCTTTCCGAGAATCTCGGGCAGGCGTGCCGCCAGTTCAGGGAAGTTGATGTGGCAATGGGAGTCGACGTACATTATGCGATCCGTTTGCCGACAATGATGAGATCCCGTTCGATCCCGTCAAGCGTGGCCACACGCGGCATGGTGGCCCAGCGTTCGAACCCGAATTTTTCAAACAGAATCAGGCTTGGCTCATTGTGGCCGAAGATGAAGCCCAAGAGCGTATGCACGCCGATAGTCGGGGCAAAGGCAATCGCCTGCTCCAGGAAATAGCGCCCCAGACCCTTGCCGCGCGCTTCTTCATGCAGATAGATCGACAGCTCGGCCGTGCCGGAATAGGCCGGCCGGCCATAGAAATTTGAATACGACATCCAGCCCGTCACCTTGCCATCCTGTTCAACCACCCAAAGCGGCCGGCGCTCTGGCGTGTGCTCGTAGAACCAGGCGTGGCGCGATTCGACACTGATCGGTTCGGTATCGGCAGTCACCTGGCGCCCGGCCACGGTGCTGTTGTAAATCTCGACAATGGCGGGGAGGTCTTCGAAACGGGCGAGGCGGTGCTTTTGCGACATGGCGTAGGGAGGGCAATGCAGAAAACTGCGGGGAAAGGCGCTAGTGTAGCGCAGCCAGATGAAATTGGGCTTACTGCGGCTTGGCTTGCCGCGGTCCGACTTAGAGCGTATGCGTGGCGCGCGAAGAACCGAGCGCGGCACCGAGGATTTCCTCGATGCGCGCCTTCACGCGCTTGCCGCTTTCGTCGGACGAGAAGTGCACGCCTATGCCCTGCGCCTTGCTGTTGTTGGCACCGGCAGGCGTGATCCAGGCGATCTTGCCCGCAATGGGATATTTGGTGACGTCTTCCATCAAGGTCAGGATCAGGTAGATTTCATCACCGATCTTGTAGGGCTTGGTGGTCGGCACGAAGATCCCGCCATTGGCCAGGAACGGCATATACGCAGCATACAGTGCCGCCTTTTCCTTGATCGGCAAGGACAAGACTGAAGGGCGTGCTACTGCGGGACTGGCTGGTGCATCGGCCATGAATCAATTTCCCAGTATCTAGTTACCACTGAACAGCGTTGCGTACTCGAGCAGCATATCCTCGATAAACAGCTTGGGCGACAGCGGATGTTCTGCAATCCTGCGCCGGTCGCCGGTCGCTTTCAGGCCCTGCATCAGCGCAGAGACTTCGATGCGCGTCGCAAGTTGGGCCAGTTCTTTCCTGTAACGAGGATAATAGCGGATATTTCCGCAGAGTTTATGCGAAAACAAGTCGTATTGCCAGCGTTGCAACCACGAGACAAGGTCAGACACCGGGGTTTTCTGCAATTTGTCGGCAGTCTTCAAGGCGCCATCGACACCGGGATTGGCCAGGTGGCGCAGGAAGTCATCCATCGTAGCGCGGTCCCCTGACTGCGACTGTTCCAGCGCTGCCAACGGTGCGCCGCCCTGCTCTGCCAGCCATGCCGGGGCATCTTTGACCTCTTGTGCCTCCAGCCAGGCCAGGGCCTCGGCTGCGGTAGGCATATCCAATGCAAATTTGCGGCAGCGGGACAAAATGGTCGGCAGCAAGCGGTCGAGATTGTTTGACACCAGCAGGAACATGGTATTGGGCGGCGGTTCTTCCAGCGTCTTGAGCAAGGCGTTGGCCGCGGCAGTGTTCAAGGCTTCAGCAGGATACAGCGTGACCACGCGCATGCCGTTGCGATGCGTCGAAATGTTCATGAAGTCGGCCAGCGCGCGGATTTGGTCGATCTTGATGTCTTTCGAAGGTGCTTTGCTGGCCTTGGCGGTCTTCTTTTCGCTCGCCTCTGCCTCTTCCCCCTCTTCCGACGGTTCGTCTTCCAGGGCTTCGGGCCGCACACGGCGGAAGTCAGGGTGCGCGTATTGCACAAACCAGCCGCACGACGCACAGGCGCCGCAAGGCTCGCCATCGGCCGATGGAGACTGGCACAGCAGGGCCTGAGCAAAACGCTCGGCGAACGCGGTTTTGCCTATCCCAGCCGTGCCGTGGAACAGGATGGCGTGTGGCAACCGTTCGCGCAATTGCTGCAATTGCGCCCAGTTGCGTAACTGCCAGGGAAACAGAACATCACTCATAAATCATTATAATTCAAATACTTAAAATGATATTCTCAAGTAAAATCTGAATTTCAGAAATCGGCTTGGTCGAATCGATGACGCGGAAACGCTCAGGGAATTCGGCTGCCCGGCGCAGGTATTCAGCACGCGTAGCCTCGAAGAATTCCGAACGTTCCTGCTCGAACTTGTCCAGTATACGCGTTGCATCAAGCCGGGCGCGTGCAACGTCCAAAGGCACATCAAACAGCAGCGTCAATTCCGGTTGCAAATGGGGGTGCACCCAATGCTCGAGCGCCACCAGCTTGGACAATTCCAGCTTGCGCCCGCCACCTTGATAGGCAAACGTGGCGTCGGTGAAGCGGTCGGTGATAACCCAGTCACCGCGCGCCAGTGCCGGTTCGATCACCTGGGCCAGGTGTTCGCGCCGGGCGGCAAACATCAAGAGCGCTTCGGTCTCCAGGTTCATCTTTTCATGCAGCAGCAATTCGCGCAGTTTTTCCCCCAGCGGCGTGCCGCCCGGTTCTCGCGTGCTGACCACCTGGTGCCCCCTGTCACGCACGAGGCCCGTGACGTAGGCAATATGTGTCGACTTCCCGGCGCCGTCGATGCCTTCGAAACTGATGAATTTGCCGCGTTCCATACTATTTTTGATACTGGTTGACGGCATGATTGTGTTCGTCGAGGCTTTCGGAAAACTTGCTTGTGCCGTCGTTGCGCGAAACGAAATACAGGGCTTCGGTCTTGGCCGGATTCATCGCGGCATCAAGCGACGCCGCCCCTGGCAGAGAGATCGGTGTCGGCGGCAGGCCGGCACGGGTATAGGTGTTGTAAGGCGTATCGGTCAACAGGTCCTTCTTGTGGATCTGGCCCTGGTATTTGTCGCCCATGCCGTAGATCACGGTCGGGTCGGTCTGCAACAGCATGCCACGGCGCAGGCGGTTGACGAACACGCCGGCCACCATGCCGCGCTCGGACTTTTGCCCGGTTTCCTTTTCCACGATGGAAGCCAGGATTAGCGCTTCGTAGGGTGACTTGACCGGCAGATCAGGGTCATGGCGCGCCCAGTCATCGTTCAGGTGCTTCAACATCTGCTGATTGGCCTGCCTGTAGATCTGCAGGTCACTGGCACCGGGCGCGAACAGGTAGGTGTCCGGGAAAAACAGGCCTTCGGCCGAAATATAGTCCTGGGGCGTTTTCTCCTGCATGACTTTGGCCAGCAATTCGCGGTCCGACCATTGCGCGCTTTCATGTTTCAAGGCCGGATGCGTATCGATGGCATGACGCATCTGCGCGAAGGTCCAGCCTTCAATGATGATGATGGATTCCTGGGCGAATTCGCCATGTTCGAGCATGCGGATCAGGCTCAGGGGCGTGGCTCCTGGTTTGAGGCTGTAGGTGCCGGCCTTGAGCTTGGACGCCTTGCCGGTCAGCCTGACCAGCCAGGAAAACAGCGTCGGATTGACCGGCACGCCGGCGTCGGCAATCTGCTGGGCCGAACCACGCACCGAACTACCCGCCTGCACGGTGAATTCAACGGCAGGCTGGCCGGCATCGGCGATCGGTTGCTGGGCCCAGAAAATGAAGCCGCCGCCGGCGACAATGGCCAGGAAGACGGCAAGGGCAAATATTTTTTTTATCAAGGTAAAACGGTCCTATTGAGCACGTTGGGCAGCGTTTTTTGTAGCAAACTATAATCGACCCTAATGATAAAGGCTTTACACAGGATATATGACTGAATTATTGACCGACTGGCAGGAATTTGTAAGCGGGCAAGACATTGCCCCGGGGCCAACGACTGCAGAAGCGGGGTTTTTCGCCGCCCTCACCGATTTCGGCATCATCGCGGCCACGGGCGACGACGCTGCGAGCTTTCTGCATACCCAACTGACCAACGATGTGGAAACCCTGGGCAGCGGCCAGGCGCGCCTGGCTGGCTATTGCACGGCCAAGGGGCGCCTGTTGGCGACCATGCTGATCTGGCGCACGGGCGATGAAATCAGATTGATGCTGCCGCGTGAATTGCTGGCGCCGATGCAGAAGCGCCTGCAGATGTTCGTCTTGCGCGCCAAAGTCAAACTGCGCGATGCCAGCAGCGAGCACGCCATCCTCGGCCTGACTGGTTCAATCGATACTGCCGCGCTGGGTGCGTACCTGCCCGGCGAAAGCAATGCCTCCTATAGCAAGCAAGATGGCGAATTGGGCAGCCTGATCCGCCTGCCCGATGCAGATGGCGTGCCACGCTCGCTCTGGGTTGCCGATATCGAGCAGGCCATGGCTGCCTGGACCGTGCTGGCCGGTGTGCTGAAACCCGCTTCTCCCGCCGCATGGCGCTTGACCGATATCGAGGCGGCCATTCCCTGGGTGGTGCAAGCCACGCAGGAAAAGTTCGTGCCGCAGATGATCAATTACGAGTTGATCGGGGGAGTCAATTTCAAGAAGGGTTGTTACCCCGGCCAGGAAATCGTGGCGCGCAGCCAATACCTGGGTAAGCTCAAGCGCCGCATGCTGCCGGCACGCCTGTCTGGCGCAGAGGCCGCAGCAGGCATGGAAGTGTTCAGCGAAAAAGACCCTGAGCAACCCTGCGGCATGATCGTCAATGCCGAGCGCGCCCTTGACGGCGATACCGCCTGCCTTGTAGAAATCAAGATTGCCGAGGCGGGCGATGCCGTCATCCACCTGGGTTCTGCCAATGGCCCAGCGCTGCGCTTTTTGCCTTTGCCTTACGCCATGCCGGAATGACAATGGGCACTGATTGCTACGTATATTACAAAGTGCGAGCCGCCAACGGCACGTTACTGCGTGAGCGCGTAGCGGGCTTGCAGCAGCGTCTGCAAGCGCAATGGGGTGTTGCCTGTTCGCTCAAGCGCCGGCCACAGAGCAAGGACGGCCTTGATACCTGGATGGAAGTCTACCTCGCCGTGCCGGAGGGGTTCGAACAAGGCTTGGCACGCGAATTGCACGACGCACAGGTGCAAGACTTGATCGATGGCGAACGCCACGTCGAGCATTTTCTGGACCTGACATCATGTGCCTGATCGTTTTCGCCTGGCAGGTTGTGCCCGGCATACCGCTGGTGGTTGCCGCCAACCGCGATGAATTCTACGACCGCCCGACAGCGGCGGCGGCGTGGTGGGACGACTTCCCGCAAGTCTATGCCGGACGCGACCTGCAAGGCGGTGGCACCTGGCTGGGCGTCACGCGCGAAGGCCGCTTTGCCGCCTTGACCAATATCCGCAATCCAGCCGAACGGCGGACCGACGTGCGCTCGCGCGGTGAATTGGTAGCCGGCTTCCTCGAAAGCGACATGGCGCCGGAAGATTACGTCACGGCGGTGGCAAAAACCGGCGAGGCCTATAACGGCTACAACCTCGTTTTCGGCACGCGCGACAAGCTCATCTGGTACAACAATCGCGATGGCGAAGATGCGCGCAACGGGCAGCCGCTTGCGCCCGGCGTCTATGGCCTGTCCAACGCCAGTCTCGATTCACCCTGGCCCAAGGTGGTGCGCACCAAGGCGCAATTCTCCAGCCTGCTGTGCCAAGGCGCCCCCTACGATGCCTATTTCGAAATGCTCAAGGACACGACACGCACCAACGATTGCCGTCTGCCCAAGACCGGTGTCGACATCGAATGGGAACGCATCCTGTCGGCCGTCTGCATCGAGTCGCCGACCTACGGCACACGTTCGTCCACTGTGGTGCAGGTATACCGTGACCACCCTCCTGCCTTGATCGAGCACCAATTGACGCCGACAGTTTAAAAACAGATATCAATGGGTTTTCTTCAATCCTTTACTCGCCTTCCCCTGCTCCATAAACTGTTTCGCAACCAGGACGACGTTGCGGAGCCTGCGCCCAGCCGGGCCACAACAAGTTGCGCAGAAATTCGCAGCCTGCTCGAGCAGGGCAATTTCGACGAGGCGGAACAAGCCTGCCGCAGTCTGCTGAACCTTTATCCCGACAGCCTGGAAGGTTTGACCCTGGCCTTCCAATTGGCCCTTTTACACGGTGCCGGCCGTTCGGCCCTGCGCTTCCTGGAAAATGGCGTGCGCTTGCGCCCCGACACCGCTGAGCTGTCTTTCATGCTCGGCTATCTGCATCTGCAGAATGGCAATATCGAGGTCGCCGTTACCCATCTGAATAGAACTCTCGAATTGGACCCGCAATCGGCCAAGGCTTGCAACAGCCTCGGCGTTGCGATGCAGTTGGGTGGACGTAACGATGAAGCCTTGCGCTATTACCAAAAGACGCACGAAATCGATCCGCATTTCTGGCGCGCCAGCTACAACATCGGCAACATGACCAAGCTGTATGGCCGCTTTGCCGACGCCGTTGGCCCGTTCCAGCAAGCCATGTTCGCGCGACGCGGGTTCGATGCTCAAAGGGACGTGATTGACCTGGACGATCCACTCGTCACGCTATCCAAACTGGCGCACGATGCAGAGCAACTTGAATACCTGGCGCGGCAAAATCTGCTTGACCAGCGCGGGCGGACAGCCCAACAAGCCTTGTCCGAAGCTTTGAAGGCGGCTGATATCGAATTTGGTACGCCCTTGTCGCGCATTCCTGAGCCACTCCACGGCAAACTTGCGCCTTATTACAACCGCTTGTTCCATTTTTACAGCGCCCCGGCCTTGCCGGAAGGCGCGCTCGACCAGAACCAGGATTGGGACGCCATCGCCAAGGCCTATTTCGACAATGGCCCGGGGATGATTTACTTCGACAACTTCCTCAAGCCGGAAGCATTGGAGAGCTTGCGCCGCTTTTGCCTCGAATCGACGATCTGGTTCGACTTTCTCTACGGCGCAGGATACGTCGGGTGCACTTGCGAAGACGGTTTCATTTCGCCTCTGCTCGCGCAGATTGCCGAGGAAACCCGGCTCGCACTCACCAAAGTGATCGGCAACCATCGATTGAATGGTTTATGGGGCTACAAGTACGATAGCGAACAAAGCGGCATCGCTGCACATGCCGATTTTGCCGCCGTCAACGTCAACTTCTGGCTCACGCCGGACGAGGCCAACCTCTCGCCCGAAAATGGCGGCCTTGTCGTATGGGACAAGGAGGCGCCGCTGGATTGGGATTTTGAAGATTACAACAGCAAGCCCGGATTGATCGCCGAATTTCTGGAGAGTACCGGGGCGCAGCCCTACGTGGTACCGCACCGGCAGAACCGGGTCGTGCTATTCAATTCCAACCTGTTCCACCGTACGGATGACTATCGCTTCAAACCAGGTTATGAAAACCGGCGCATCAACGTGACCATGCTTTACGGTGACCGGCAGGCGCCGAAGTCATAGGTCTTTCGCCATCTCGATATGCGGGATGCCCGCATCGAGAAATTCCGCGCCGCCGCGCACGAATCCATGCGCGGCATAGAACGGCTCGGCAACGGTCTGGGCATTGAGCACCACGCGCTTGTCGCCACGCTGGCGCGCCAATTCAACCAGCGCATCAAGTAGTGCGCCACCGACACCATACCCGCGCGAATTCTTCTTCACCGCCATGCGGCCGATGTGGCCGTCCGGCAGCAGGCGCCCGGTTCCCATGCTGATGCCGTTTTCATCATAGGCTACGGCGTGCAGGCACACCGCGTCCATCTCGTCCCATTCCAGTTCGACGGGAATCTTTTGTTCGATGACGAATACGGCATAGCGTATCGCCTGGGCAGCAGCCTGCTGCTCGGACCAGGCGCCGGTGCGGATTTCGATTTTCATGGGTTCTTATTCGGGCTTGACGGTTTCCAGAGCGCTTATTGTCGCACGCCAGGCGTCCGGAATGGCAGTGGACTTGCGCACGGCCGTTTCTGCGTAGACGTAGACCAGCTCACCCGAGATCAGATGGGCATCGCCGCAATGGATTTCCATGACGAAACGCATGGAAGACCGCCCCATGCCGGCGCAACGCACGCCGACATCGAGTTCGTCGTCAAACCGGGCTGGCGCATGGTATTCGACGCTCGCCTTGCGCGCAAACAACTCCCGCCCGTCGCGCGATTGCTGCATCACGTCGGGCAAGCCCGTGCGTCGCCAGTATTCGGTGAAGGCGACGTCGAAATAGTTCAGGTAGTGGCCGTTGAAGACAATGGCTTGCATGTCCACTTCCGACCAGCGCACGCGCAAACGATGGGAAAAACTGAAGTCCGTGCGCGCCATGTCAGTCGAGGAATTCGTGCAACAGGCGGTTCACCAGCGCGGGCTGTTCATGGATCACCCAATGCGTGCCGTCGGGCACCCGCTCGATGCGCAAATCGGGCACCAGTTCATCAAGGCCGTCGAGCAGCGACTTGGGCAAGGCCAGGTCGTTCTCGCCCCAGATCACCCGCGTTGGCACATTGACGATATTGTCTTCCGGTTTCAGCTCGACCTTCAACGGGCCTGGATGGCCATCGGTCGGCGGATGCAGCGGCGAAGCGCGATAGTAATTGACGCCACCCGACAGCCCTCGTCCCCAGCAGGCATGGTATTTCGCACGCACTTCCGGGGTATACCATTTTGCTTCCGGCTGTCCCATGCCATTGAAGAATCCATCCATCAGCGCAAAGTCATCCTTGGCCAGAGCGGCTTCCGAACCTTCGGCGCGCAGCCAGTTCATGTAGCCGGACGACTGGCGCTGCGGTGTGTCGGCGGCCAAGGCGCGCATGAACAGATAATGGTGCGGCGAATTGACGATCACCAGGTGCTTGAGCAAACCCGGCGAGGTGACGGCGAATTTCCACGCTATCGCGCCGCCCCAGTCATGTGCAACCAGGTCGAACTCGTCATAGCCAAGCACACCGGTGAACAGGCGCAAATCTTCCATGATATGGCGCGCCTTGTAGGCCGACGCCTCCTGCGGCATGGACGACAGGTTGAAGCCGCGCATGTCGGGCGCAACGGCGAAGTAGTCACGACCGAACTCGGCCAGTTGTTCATGCCAGGCGTACCAGAATTCCGGGAAGCCATGCAGGAACAGGATCAGTGGCTTGCCCGGGTCGCCGGCACTGGCATAGTGCAGCCGGGTACCGTTGGACAGATCGGCGTACTGGCCGTCGCGTATGAGGGCGCTCATGACAGTTCAAGCCTGCTTCAAGGCGGCCCTCAGGCGTTCACGCACCTGTGGCGCGGCAGCATAAGGGTCACCGGGGTTGCGCTGATTGACGATATCTTCCATGCGGTCGCGCACGTTGCCCAAGGCTTCCGGGTGCGAATAGATGTAGAACTGGCCGGCACGGATTGCATCGAAGGTACGCTGCGCCACTTCGGCGGCGCTTACCTTACCCGAGCTCACGGCCTTATCCGACATGATTTGCGCTGCCTTCTGGCTGGCCGTCGGCCCACCCTGGTTTTGCATGTCGCCGGGACGGTTGCGGTGCGATTGCGAAATGCCGGTCGGCACAAAGTAAGGACACAGCACCGAGGCGCCGATCGGGGCTTCGACCAGATCCAGGTCCTGGTACAGGGTTTCCGACAAGGACACCACGGCATGTTTGGAGACGTTATAGACGCCCATGGTCGGCGCGTTCAGCAGCCCCGCCATCGATGCCGTGTTGACGATATGCCCTTCATAACCCGGGTCGTTCCTGGCGCAAGCCAGCATCAGCGGCGTGAAGATACGCACGCCGTGCACCACACCCCAGAGGTTCACGCCCAGCACCCATTCCCAGTCGGCCTGCGTGTTTTCCCAAACCAGGCCGCCGGAACCGACACCGGCATTGTTGAACACCAGGTGCACGGCGCCGAATTCCTTCATCGTGGCGTCGGCCAGGGCCTGAACCTGCTCGGCCTTGCTCACGTCGCAACGCTGCGCCAGAACGGGCACGCCGCGTTCCTTGAATTGAGCCTGCACCCGGTCCAGCGCATCCTGCTGCACGTCGGCCAACACCAGCTTCATGCCCAGTTCAGCGGCGATATTGGCGAATTCGAGGCCGAAACCGCTTGCACCACCCGTAATGACCGCTACCTTGTCCTTGAAATTTTTCATGTCTCCACCTTCCTCATTTGAAATCCGAGCCGCGGGAAATGCACCACCACGTCCCCTGCCCTGTCGTCGGTCCGCTTGATGGCCCATTCATTGGCGTCGGCCAGCACCAGTTCACCCTGCACCGGATCCATGCCATAGTCGCTGGCCCGTATGGTCACCTGGCTGCCCAGCGGCAGCTTGTGAAAATCGATAAAAGGCCGCCCCGACAGGTCTTCCGTCTTGCCGGCCTGCGCCACTGCCAGCGCATCTACGGACGACATGTCGCTGCGCTCGCCATTGCCGAAGGCGGCGATGCGGGCAGCCCAGCCCGCCAGGCGCGGCGTCGCATCCAGCACACCGGGCAGCTTGGCGACATCATGCATGAACCAGATGGAGTGATAGACCGAAAAGTCGGCAATCGAAGGCACTGCGCCGCAAAGGAAATCCTGCGATGCCAGCATGTGTTCCAATTGCCGCAACATTTCGCGTATCTGGCCCATCGCTTCGGCCGGCGCCATGCGCTGCAGGCTGGCACGGAATGGCGCGCGGTCGGCGGCAAAGGCTTGCATCTGCTCCGGCGGGACGCCGGCAAAAATATTGGCCATGCCGGCCGGCTGGAAACAGAAAGCGATTCCGCTCCAGAACAGGTTGAAGTCGGCCCATTGCGCCAAGATGCGCGACGCCCCTTCGCAGGCTTGCGGGTACAGTGTCGGCTCCGGCGCGAGGCGCTCAAGCACGTCGGCAATCAGGGCCGTATCGCAATAAATGTCGGCACCGATCTGCAGGAATGGCGTGCGGCGGTAGCCTCCGGTCAAGGCCACCACGTCAGGCTTGGGCATGATGTTGGGTACCGTGACCGACTTCCAGGCCAGTTTCTTGTAGCCCAGGATGGAACGCAGCTTTTGCGAAAACGGCGAGTTTTGATAATGATGGACGATGAGCTCTGCCATGATCAGAGCCTCACCAGTTGCTTGCCGAAATTTTTGCCCTTCAAGAGGCCGATGAAGGCTTCTGGAGCAGCAGCCAAACCTTCAGCGATCGTTTCGCGGAATTTCAGTTTGCCGCTCGCCACCGCCGCGCCCAATTCACCGAGTCCCTGCGGCCACAGCTCCATATGTTCGGACACGATGAAGCCCTGCAGCGTCAGGCGCATGGTAAGCAGGCTGCGCACGTTGTGCAGCGGCATGGGCAAGCCGTTGTAGCCCGAGATCAGACCGCAAAGGGCGATGCGGCCAAACGGGTTCATGCGCCCCAGAACGGCATCGAATACCGGACCGCCGACGTTTTCAAACAGCGAGTCGACGCCATCAGGTGTTGCTGCTTCGAGGTCGGACAGCAGATTACCGGCCTTGTAGTCGATGCAGGCATCAAAGCCCAGTTCCTCGACCACGTAGCGGCATTTTTCGGTACCACCGGCAATCCCGACAGCGCGGCAGCCGCGCTGCCTGGCCAGTTGCCCGACCACGCTGCCGACTGCGCCGCTTGCCGCGCTGACGACAACGGTTTCGCCGGCTTTCGGCTTCATGATCTGTGTCAGTCCATACCAGGCCGTCATGCCGGGCATGCCGACCGAACCGAGGTAGGCCGAAAGCGGGATCGCACTGGTATCGACCTTGCGCAACACCTGGCCATTGTCCACGCCCATCTCGGCCCAGCCCAGCATGCCGACAACCTGGTCGCCCACCTGGTATTTTTCGTTGCGCGACTCCACGATCTCCCCCACGGTGCCGCCTATCATGACGGCATCGATTTCCTGCGGCGTGGCATAGCTCTTGGTGACTTCCATGCGGCCGCGCATGTAGGGATCGAGCGAGAGGAACCGGTTGCGCACCAGGACCTCGCCTTCCTTGAGTGCAGGTACTTCGGCGGTCTCGAGACGGAAATTATCGGGTGTGACTTCGCCCTTGGGGCGCGAAGCCAGGACGATACGTTGATAAGTAGCCATACAATTCCTCTATTCGTGATCGATTTTGCGGCCCGCATCCAGGGCCTGCTGACATATGATTTGGGAGTGCGAAGGCACCGTATGCGTTGCAGGCCTAGGCGCAGCGACGCGTCGTAGTGGTGCTACGGCAAGGAGCTGCAACAACGGCATGCGACGCATACGGTACCTTCCCGAAGGGTTCAAGCCAAAATGCGCGCTAGCCGCATTGCACGGCTTGCCAGCCCGCATTTTGGCTTGAACGCATCTCCCAAATCATATGTCAGCAGGCCCTTGGCCGCTTCAAGTATTTGAACGTGCCCATGGCCTTGGCCACGAGTTTGTCGCCATTCCAGGCTTCACCCTCGCAAAAGCACATGGTGGTGGAACGGTGGAAAGCACGGCCGGTGGCAACGATGCGCCCGCCGGGGTGGCCACCGGGCTGGACGAAACTGGTCTTCATTTCGACCGTAACACCGCCGCGCGCATCGGGGTCGAGCGAGCGGCCTGCCATCGACATCACCACATCGAGCAGGGTCATGATCACACCGCCGTGCGCCACCTTCCAGCTATTCATGTGGCGCGCTTCGAGGCTCAACGCAACCTTGGCTTCGCCATTACCCATGCCGAGAAACTCCACACCCAGTTCATGAAGAAATGGGATTTCTGCAGGGAATGGCGAGGATGCGGACTGCGCCTGATCGTCGGCTGTCATGGGCATCAAACTGCGGTGACGCCGCCGTCGACCGCCAGGATTTGCCCGGTAATATGCTTGCCGGCGTCCGACGCAAACAGCAGCGCTGCACCCTTCAAGTCTTCATCGTCACCGATACGCTGCAGCGGTGCATGGCTGGCCAGGGTTTCCTTGCCGAAGTTTTCCAGCACGCCCTTGGTCATCTTGGACGGGAAGAAACCTGGCGCAATCGCATTGACGGTGATCCCGTAAGGCCCCCATTCGCCGGCCAGCGTGCGCGTGAAATTGACCACAGCGCCCTTGGAGGTATTGTAGGCCAGCGTCTTCATCGTGCCCGGCGCATTGCCGAACAAGCCGGCAATCGAAGCGACGTTAATGATGCGGCCGTATTCGCGCGGGATCATCGAACGCTTGCCCACCATTTGCGATAGCAGGAAGATGCTGCGCACGTTCAGGTTCATCACCTTGTCCCATGCTTCGACAGGATGGTCTTCCGCTGGCGCACCCCAGGTGGCGCCGGCATTGTTGATCAGGATATCGATATGGCCGAGGCGCTTCATCGCTTCATCAACCAGCGGTTCGATGGCCGAATCCTGGGAAACGTCGGCGGCGATGGCCGACGCCGAAATGCCTTTCTTCTTCAAGTGCGCCACGGCTTCGTCCAAGTCGGATTGCTTGCGCGAAGACAGCACGATCTTGGCGCCCTGCTCGCCCAGCGCTTCCGCGATCTGCAGGCCAAGCCCGCGCGAACCGCCGGTCACCAATGCCGTCTTGCCGGTCAAATCGAATAGTTCTTTGATGGTACGCATGTTGTCTCCATTTTTAATTTTTCCCTGAATGGCTGGCAGCCATTGAGGTCACGAAGCTCCTCTCGCCCGCAGGCGGAAGAGGGGTTGGGGGTGAAGGCGGCAATGAGCCCTCCTCACGATCTAGAACCAGTTGTCTTGCATGTCCAGCGTAGTGGTGTCGATGGCGCCCAGCAGATCAAGCTGGGGTTTGATCTTCGGCAGTTCCCATTGGAAGAAATAACGGCAAGCTTGCAGCTTCCCGCGATAAAAGTCGCCGTCCTTGCCTTGTGCCACGATAGCTTGCTCAAGCCAGATCCAGGCCACCACGGCATGACCGAAGGCTTCAAGGTAGGCCGAGGCATTGGCCAGTGTCTTGTTCAAGTCGCCTGCGCCATAGAGCTTTTGCGTCACAGCGGCAATATCCTGCAGCGCCTGGCCCAATGCGCCAGCGTAAGGCTTGAGTGCGGCAAACTCCGCCGCACGGACGATGGTCGTTTGCACTTCCCCGCCCAAGGCCTTGAACAGTGCGCCATCCTGCATCGACACCTTGCGTCCCAGCAGATCCAGCCCCTGGATGCCGTGCGTGCCTTCATGAATTGCATTGAGGCGGTTGTCACGATAGAACTGTTCGACATTGTATTCACGCGTGTAGCCATAGCCGCCATGCACCTGGATCGCCAGGCTGTTGGCTTCCAGGCACCATTGCGAAGGCCAGGACTTGGCGATGGGTGTCAGGATGTCGAGCAATTGCGTGGCTGCCTTGCGCGCCTCTTCAGTTTCTGCCGTGCGTTCCTCGTCGACCAGGCGCGAGCAATACAGGATGAGGCCGAGGCCACCTTCGACATAGGCTTTTTGCGCCAGCAGCATGCGCTTCACGTCGGTATGTTCGATGATGGCGACCTGCGCCTGTGCCGGATCTTTCGCCTGCGGGTGGCGCCCTTGCGGCCGTTCGCGTGCATAGTCCAGCGCATGCAGGTAACCCGTGTAGCCCAGCATGACAGCCGACAAACCCACGCCGATGCGCGCCTCGTTCATCATATGGAACATGTAGCCCAGTCCCTTGTGCGGCTCGCCGACCAGATAGCCGACAGCGCCGGGCGCGCCGCCCGGCTTGAACTTGCCTTCACCGAAATTGAGCAGGCAATTGGTTGTGCCACGATGGCCCATCTTGTGATTCAAGCCGGCCAGCACCACGTCGTTACGCTCACCGACCGTGCCGTCTGCATTGACCAGCTTCTTCGGTACGATGAAGAGCGAGATGCCTTTCACACCTGGTATCAGCTTGCCGTCCGGCCCCGGAATCTTCGCCAGCACGAGATGGACGATATTTTCCGACAACTCATGCTCGCCGGCGGAAATCCACATCTTGTTGCCCTTGAGGCGATAGCTGCCGTCGGCTTGCGGTTCGGCACGCGTGGTGATGTCGGACAGGCTGGAACCGGCTTGCGGTTCCGACAGGCACATGGTGCCGAAGAAGCGCCCGGCCATCATCGGCTTGACGAAGGTGTCGATCTGTTCCGGCGTGCCATACTTCAGCAGCGTGTTGGCATTGCCGATGGTGAGGAAGGTATAAGACGAAGTACCGACGTTGCCACCCGTGAAGTAGGACGACACTGCCTTTTCCACCATCGATGGCAGTTGCATGCCCTCGAGTTCGTAGTCCTGGCCTGCCGCGATCAGCCCCGCTTCGGAATAAGCCTTCAGCGCGGTCTTGACCTCGGGGATGATATGGACGGTTTCGCCATCGAAATGCGGCTCTTCCTGGTCGTTTTTCTTGCAGTGCGGGACATACAAGTCTTCCGCCATGCGCTCCGCCATGTCGAGCGTCGCATTGAAAGTTTCGCGCGTATGGTCGGCGTAGCGCTCGCGTGCCGTCAGTGCTTCGACGTCGAGCCATTCATAAAGCATGAATTCCAGGTCGCGCCGGGAGACGATTTTCGATGCCATGGTTTCCTCGAAAGCTGGGGGCGTGCATGGCCGCGCTTCGATCCCGGTCCATCAGGAAAGAAGCGTGGCATGGCAAATGGATGATCAGACGACTTCGAACAAGCCGGCAGCACCCTGGCCGCCGCCGATGCACATGGTCACGACCACGTACTTGACGCCGCGGCGCTTGCCTTCGATCAGCGCGTGGCCGGTCAGGCGCGCACCCGACACACCGTAAGGATGGCCCACGGCAATGGCGCCGCCATTGACGTTCAGACGGTCCATGGGGATGCCGAGCTTGTCGGCACAATACAGCACCTGGACAGCAAAGGCTTCATTCAATTCCCACAGGCCGATGTCTTCAACCTTGAGGCCGGCCTTTTTCAACAGCTTGGGCACGGCAAACACCGGGCCGATACCCATTTCATCCGGTTCGCAGCCGGCAATCGCAAATCCACGGAAAATGCCGAGCGGGGTCAGCCCACGCGATTCGGCCAGCTTGGCATTCATGATCACTGCAGCCGAGGCGCCGTCGGAGAACTGGCTGGCGTTACCGGCGGAGATCACGCCACCGGGGATCGCGGTGCGGATCTTGGAAACGCCTTCATAAGTCGTGTCGGCACGGATGCCTTCGTCGGCGGAGATCGTGACTTCCTTCGACATCAGCATGCCGCTGGCCTTGTCGGCCACGCCCATGATGGTAGTCATGGGTACGATTTCATCGTTGAACTTGCCGGCGGCCTGTGCCGCGGCGGCACGCAATTGGCTTTGCACGCCGTATTCATCCTGGCGCTCGCGCGAAATGTTGTAGCGCTTGGCCACGGTTTCAGCTGTTTGCAGCATCGGCCAATACACTTCCGGCTTGTTCTTCTCGAGCCAGGTTTCAACGATCATGTGGCGGTTCGCTTCCTGCTGCACGCAAGAGATCGATTCGACGCCGCCGGCAACATAGATGTCACCTTCGCCGGCGATCACGCGCTGGGCGGCAGTGGCAATGGTTTGCAGGCCAGAGGAACAGAAACGGTTGATGGTCATGCCGGCCGTGGTCACCGGGCAGCCTGCACGCAGGGCAATCTGGCGCGCGATGTTGCTGCCGGTTGCACCTTCCGGTGTGGCACAACCCATGACCACATCTTCCACTTCACCGGCTTCGATACGCGCACGTTTGATGGCTTCAGCCACCACGTGACCACCCATGGTGGCGCCATGCGTCATGTTGAAAGCACCCTTCCAGGATTTGGCTAAGCCGGTACGGGCGGTGGATACGATGACGGCGTCGGTCATGTGAGTCTCCTATCAATATTATTTGGGCCCCGGACGCTGCCGCCCGGGAGGGGGAAACCGGCGCCCGCAAACCTTGCCTGCGAGCGAATTTGCTTATTCAAAATACCAGCATATCACAATTATAGAACGGTCGTTCGCAAAAATTTCAGCGATTTTTGAGCCACACAAAAGCTCACCCCAGGTTGCAGCGCAGCATCGAAAGTTCAAATTTGCAAGCATTCTGTAAGCTTCGCTTTGCACACTGCAAACGTGGCATAAGCCGCCAATATAAATCCATAAAGGAGACACGCATGGCAACAGCACAAGCCGCCGCGCGCGCACTGACCGCCGAGGAAAAGAAAGTCATCTTTGCCTCTTCCCTCGGTACCGTGTTCGAGTGGTACGACTTCTATCTCTACGGCTCCTTGGCCGCCATCATTGCCAAGCAATTCTTTTCCGGCGCCGACCCGAATACCGCCTTCATTTTCGCACTGCTGGCATTTGCCGCGGGCTTCATCGTACGCCCCTTCGGCGCGCTGGTGTTCGGCCGCCTGGGCGACATGATCGGACGCAAATACACATTCCTGATCACCATCCTGATCATGGGCGGCTCGACCTTCCTGGTCGGCATCCTGCCTTCGGCCGGCAGCATCGGCATTACCGCACCGATCATCCTGATTTCGCTGCGCATCCTGCAGGGCCTGGCGCTGGGCGGCGAGTATGGCGGTGCCGCCACCTACGTGGCTGAACATGCTCCGAACGGCAAACGCGGCGCATTCACTTCCTGGATTCAAACCACGGCAACAATGGGCCTGTTCCTGTCGCTGATCGTGATCCAGGTCACGCGCATCGCCATTGGCGAGGAAGCCTTTGCCGACTGGGGCTGGCGCATTCCCTTCCTGATTTCGGTGTTCCTGTTGATGATCTCGGTCTGGATTCGCCTGTCGATGAATGAGTCGCCCGCCTTTGCCCGCATGAAGGCTGAAGGCAAGACTTCCAAGGCACCGCTGACCGAAGCCTTTGCGCAATGGAAGAACCTGAAGATCGTCATCCTGGCCTTCTTCGGCCTGACCATGGGCCAGGCGGTTGTCTGGTATGCCGGCCAATTCTATGCCTTGTTCTTCCTGACGCAAACGCTCAAGGTTGACGCGCAAACAGCCAACTTCCTGATTGCCGGTGCCTTGTTGATCGCCACGCCGTTCTTCGTCATCTTCGGCTCGCTGTCCGACAAAATCGGCCGCAAGGGCATCATCCTCGGTGGCTGCCTGCTGGCCGCACTGACCTACTTCCCGATCTTCGGCGCCCTGACCCACTTCGCCAACCCGGCACTGGAAACGGCACTGTCGAAGTCGCCAGTGGTTGTGACGGCCGACCCGGCAACCTGCCAATTCCTGTTCAACCCGACCGGCACCAAGAAATTCACTTCGTCTTGCGACATCGCCCACACCGTGCTGTCGCAAGCTTCTGTGGCCTACGTGACGGAAGATGCCCCGGCGGGAACGGTCGCCTCGATCAAGGTTGGCGACAAAACCATCTCTAGCTATGAAGCAGCCGGGCTACCGAAGGAAGAAGCTGCCGCCAAGGACAAGGCGTTCAAGAAGGATGTCGCTGAGGCAGTCAAGGCCGCCGGCTATCCCGCCAAGGCTGACAAGGAACAGATCAATTATCCGATGGTGCTGGTACTGCTGTTCATCCTAGTGCTCTACGTGACGATGGTGTATGGTCCGATCGCCGCCATGCTCGTTGAGCTGTTCCCGACCCGTATCCGCTATACCTCGATGTCGCTGCCCTACCATCTCGGCAATGGCTGGATGGGCGGCTTGCTGCCCACCATCTCGTTTGCCCTGGTGGCTTACAAGGGCGACATCTACTATGGCCTGTGGTATCCCATTGTGATTGCCGCCGCGACGGTTGTGATCGGCGCCCTGTTCGTCCCTGAAACGAAGGACAACGACATCTACGCGGCAGATCGCTAACGATTAACTCCCCGCAGCACTCCTCTTGCCGCCGGCCACAAGCCGGCGGTTTTTTATTCCGAACTATTCAGCAAAAAACTATTCCACACACCGAATTTCCCGAAGGAAATTTAGTGTTTTAGTTCTATGCCAATTTTCAACTGGTATCGCTCCCAAGCCTGAGTTTTTGCTGTCCAAATGCTAAAAGTTTTGGTATCGTCCCCCTGATATGGAGATAATGCTCCATACCATATTGATGCCACTGTAATACCAGAAAAACTATTACTATATGAAAACCTTCGAGCGGCTGGGGACTCCACTCTCTGCTACAGCCACCAAAATCATGTTGCTTGGCTCCGGCGAGCTAGGGAAAGAAGTCATCATCGCATTGCAGCGTTTGGGCATCGAAGTGATCGCCGTCGACCGCTATGCCGATGCACCGGGCCATCAGGTTGCGCACCGGGCGCACGTGATCAATATGACCGATGGCGCTGCACTGGCAGCGTTGATCGCGCAGGAACAACCTGACCTCGTCGTGCCGGAAATCGAAGCCATCGCCACACCTACCCTGGTTGAACTGGAAAAGGCCGGCAAAGTCACGGTCGTACCGACGGCACGTGCTGCCTGGCTGACCATGAACCGCGAGGGTATCCGCCGTCTTGCCGCCGAAGAGCTGCAACTTGCCACCTCGCCTTACCGCTTTGCCGACAGTCTGGAAGAATTGCGCGCCGCTTGCGACGCCGTCGGCTTCCCCTGCGTCATCAAGCCCGTCATGTCGTCTTCAGGCAAGGGCCAGTCGAAAATCGACAGCGCTGCCGAAGTCGAAGCGGCATGGGAATACGCCGCCGCTGGCGGCCGTGTCGATGCCGGTCGCGTGATCGTGGAAGGCTTCATCGACTTCGACTATGAAATCACGCTCCTGACCGTACGCGCTCTGGGCGCTAATGGCCAGGTGGAAACCCATTTCTGCGAGCCCATCGGCCACGTGCAGGTCAAGGGCGACTATGTCGAATCCTGGCAGCCTTGCGCCATGCGTCCGCTGGCGCTGCAGCGCGCGCAGGATATAGCCCAAAAGGTGACAGCCAACCTCGGTGGACGCGGCCTGTTCGGCGTCGAGCTGTTCATCAAGGAAGACATGGTGTGGTTCTCTGAAGTCAGCCCGCGTCCGCACGACACCGGTATGGTGACCATGTGCAGCCAGCTGCAAAGCGAGTTCGAACTGCATGCCAAGGCCATCCTCGGCTTGCCGGTCGATGTTTCGCTCAAGAGCCCCGGTGCCTCAGCCGTGATCTACGGCCAGCATGACGCCAAAGCCATCGCTTTCGAAGGCGTGGCCGATGCCTTGCGCGTGCCCGGTGCCGACGTAAGGCTGTTTGGCAAACCCGAATCCTTTGCCCGACGGCGCATGGGTGTAGCTCTGGCGACGGCGAGCGACACCGATACGGCCCGAGAGCGAGCCAAGGAAGCAGCGGCCAAGGTCAAACCCGTCGTTGTTTCCGCAAAATGAATCTGCAATTCCTTGCCACCAAGGATGTCGTAACAGGCGGCGAAATATTCCGTATTTCGTCGCTTTTGTTTTATTTGACCCTGCTGCTCGACGTGGCCATGGCCGGCTATGCGCAGCATTTGCATCTCACACCGCTCTCCATTGCCGCACTGGTCATGCTGGGCTGCCTGTTTGCCTTGTCCGGACTGCGTTACCTGGCCGTGCATTTCTTCAAGCCCGTGTCAGGCGGCGCCATCATCGAGCTGCTGGCGGCCGTCATTGTGGTGGTGACACTGACGCTGCAGCACGCCATGCCGACGCCACCCCTGCCCTGGCTGATTGCGCTGGCAGGCATTTTCCCGCTCGTCATCGAAAGCGGTTTTGCACTTGGCGCCGTCTTGCTGATCACCTGGACCGGCCTGGGCTTGAACCTCGACCTCGGCGTGCCGATGAGCGATTGGCTGCCTCACACCTTTGCCACCATTTTCCTTGGCCTCCTAGCCATCCTGCTGTCACAGGCATTGAACGCCAACATCAGCGCCGTCTGGCATGCCCGCACCAATGAGCGCCGCTTCGATGCGATTTCGCGCGCCACGCGCCACGTATTCCTGATCTGCGACGCGGGCTACAAACTCAAGTTTTCCAATCCCGCCCTGCACGACGTACTGGGCCTGACCCATGACGAACTGGCCACCGACGGTGCGATCCTGCGCATCCATGCCGACGACGTGGTCGAACACCAGAAAAAACTGCGCCACCTGCGCGACAACGAACGCAGCCAGATTTTTTCGCGCCACCGCGTGCAGCACAAGAATGGCCAATGGCTGTGGATGGAAACATCCGGGTTCAACATGCTGCACGACCCCGCCATCGGCGGCCTGGTGTTCAGCCTGGAAGACGTATCGGCGCGTACCGACATCGAACACAAACTGGAAGAGGAACACGCGCTGCTGCGCGCCGTGCTCGACCTCAATCCCTCGCTGATTTACGCCAAGGACTTGCGTGGCTGTTTCACCATCAGCAATCTGAGCTTCCAGCGCCGCTTCGGTTATGCATCGGAAGACGAGTTGCGCGGCAAGACTTCGTACGACGTCTTCCTGTCACGCGCCGAAGCCGGCAAGGAATTGCACGCCTACGAAGTCGCCGACTCCATCCACATGCAAGACATGCGCGTCGTGGAAACCGGTGTGCCGCAAGAAGGCATGGAATTGCAGGGCTTGACCGAAGGCGACAGCAAGCGCTGGTACCGCACCAACAAATACCCCCTGCGCGACTCGTTGGGCAACGTCACCGGCATCCTCGGCATCACGCGCGACATTACGGAACGCAAGCAATACGAGATGCGCCTAGAATACCAGGCCATGCATGACCCCCTGACCGGATTGCCGAATCGCCGTTTCCTGCTCACGCGTATCGGTGAAGCGATGGCACAGACCGGCAACCGGGTTGCAGGCAAGTTGCACGACATGACCATATTGTTCTGCGACCTTGATTCATTCAAGAGCATCAACGACACGCATGGGCACGATTTTGGCGACCAGTGCCTGACGCAATTGACCGAGCGACTGGCCGAGTGCCTGGACAAATCGGACTTCATGTCGCGCTTCGGCGGCAACGAGTTCATCATTCTGACCTACGGCGGCATGGAGCTGGCCAGGAAAAAAGCAGAAGCCCTGCTGGCTGCAATCTCGCGTCCGCTGCTGGTCGACGATACAGTGATCAAGCTGCAGGCCAGCATCGGCATCGCTGAATTGCAGGACAGCCACCGCAATCCATCGGAGTTGATTCGTGATGCCGATGCCGCCATGTTCCAGGCCAAGGAACGCGGGCGCAACCGTGCCGAAGTTTATGATGCCTCCCTGCAGGCTGCCGCAACCAAGCGCGCGCAGATGAACGTCGCGCTGCGCCTGGCACTGGAACGCAACGAACTGACGCTGGCCTACCAGCCCAAGGTTTCACTGATCGATGGTTCCGTCATCGGCTTCGAATTGCTGCTGCGCTGGAACAGCCCCGAATACGGCGAAATTTCTCCCGATGAATTCATCCCCATTGCCGAGACTTCCGGCATGGTCGTCCCCATCGGTGCCTGGGTGCTGGAACAGGCTTGCAAGCAATTGGCGCTATGGCAGATGAAGTACCCGGTAGCGCAGCATTTGACGATTGCCGTCAATGTCTCGATGCGCCAGTTGCTGCAGTCCTCCTTCCTCTCCGACGTCAAGCGCATCATCGGCGAAACCGGTGTGTTGCCGCAATCGGTCGAACTCGAAATCACCGAAACTTCGGCCATGGCCAATCCCTTGCAGACGATAGAAAACCTCGCGCTGCTCAAGCAGCAGGGTTTGCGCCTGGCACTCGATGATTTCGGCACCGGCTATTCCTCATTGTCCTACCTGCAAAAACTGCCCGTCGACGTGCTCAAGATCGACAAGAGCTTCGTACGTGGCATTGGCTCGCATCCCGGCACACGCCAGGAAGACAATGAAATCGTCCGCCTGATCCTGGCGCTGGCACAGACCTTGAATCTGGAGACGATTGCGGAAGGCGTGGAAACGCCGGAGCAGATTGCCGAACTGAAGAAGCTGGGTTGCTTCGTCGGCCAGGGCTACATCTTCTCCCGCCCGGTAACGACGGAAGTGGCGGAAGAATTGATCCGCACTGCGCCAAAATACCTGATGGGCGACCTGAAGCGCGTCGAGAAACTGCAAAGCGCGGCTTGAAGCGCTGCCGTGCCTGAAGTCCTACAAAAAATTCCCGCACTGCCCGCAAGCGCGCTTCACGTTGATCACATGCATGCGGGCAGGACCCTCGATTCCCATCCCCCGCAGGAGAAAGGGAACGTCAATCCTTACTTGTTATCGTCGCCCTTGAACATGTCAATCGCATGCTGCCGTTCCTGCTCCTCTGCGGACGGTGGATTGACCGGCTGGGTAGCATTCTGGATGTTGGCCGGGACTGGCTCAGGAGCCAGTTCCTGCTGCTGTTGCGTCGCTTGTGCATCATCCATGGCAAGGCTGGCCACGCCACCGGAATCGACAAACTCGGCATAGATCCAGTCGCCGCCATTTTGCACCACGCTGGCCGGCACCGGGCGCTGCACTTCGGGTACGCCCTTCAAGGCCACGCGCATGTAGTCAATCCAAGCCGGCAAGGCCAGCGTAGCACCGAATTCCCGGCTGCCCAATGACTTGGGATCGTCATAACCCATCCACGAAACGGCAACCAGCTTGCCGCCATAGCCGGAGAACCAGCCATCGAGTGCGTCACTCGTCGTACCGGTCTTGCCGGCGATATCGCTGCGGCCGAGCTTGGACGCCATGGCACCGGTGCCGGAACGCACCACCTGTTGCAGCATGGTGTTCATGATGAAGGCGTTGCGCGAATCGATGATGCGTTCGCTTTCCTGCCCCGCATGCGTCGGCTTGGCTTCGAAGTAGTTCTTACCCTTGGTGTCGGCGACCTTGTCGACCATGTAGGGTTGAACCTGGAAGCCCCCATTGGCGAACACCGCATAGGCCCCGGCTTCCTGCAGTGGCGTGACCGAGCCGGTGCCCAATACCATGGTCAGGTTGGTCGGAATCTTGCTCGCATCAAAGCCGAAGCGCGTCACGTAGGGCTGGGCATATTGCGGCGTGATCGCCTTCAGAATGCGCACCGAAGGCACGTTCTTTGACTTGGCCAGCGCATAGCGCATCGAAATCGGGCCATTCTCAAAGCCGTCGTCATTCTTCGGCTCCCACGACGGGCCACCACCGTTCTCGGCAGATGTCACCAGCAAGGGCACGTCATTGATCTGCGTGCCGGGCCAGAAGCCTTTTTCCAGCGCGGCGGAATAGACGAAAGGCTTGAACGAAGAGCCGGGCTGGCGCCAGGCCTGGCTGACGTGGTCGAACTTGTTCAGGTTGAAGTCGAAACCGCCGACCAATGCCTGGTAGGCCCCGGTATTGGAATCGATGGCGACGAAAGCCGCCGCCACTTCCGGCAATTGACTGATTTCCCACTTGCCCTTGGCGTCCTTGCTGACACGGATGATGGACCCGCGCTTGATCTTCTTCGCGTCGGGTGCCTTGGCGGCCAATCCGGGCGCGGCAAAGCGCAAACCGTCACCGGTGACCTCGAAGGCTTGCCCGTTTTGCAGTTCCGCGCGCACGATCTTGGCTTCAACATCGATTACCACGGCCGGCATGAGGTTCTCGCTCGATTGATGCTTGAGCAAGGCTTCATCGATGGCGTCTTCACGCTCTTCATCGCCGGAGGGCAATTCAACATAGCCTTCCGGGCCGCGATAGCCATGGCGATGGTCATAGTCGATCACGTTGCGCCGCACGGCATCGTAGGCGGCATCCTGGTCGGCTTTCTTCAGCGTCGTGGTGACGACATAGCCATGGGTGTAGACATCGTCAGGAAATTGCTTGGCAATCTGCTGGCGCACCAGTTCTGCGGCATATTCGGCATGGGTGGAAAACGGCTGGGCACCGCTGTTCAAATGCAGAGGTTCGTGCTGGGCTTCGGTATATTGTGCATCGGTGATCCAGCCCAGCTTGTGCATGCGTTCCAGGACGTATTGCTGGCGTTGCTTTGCGCGCGTGGCATTGACGAAGGGATTGTTGGTCGACGGTCCCTTGAACAAACCTGCCAGCATGGCAGCTTCAGCCACCGTCAGTTCCTTGAGCGGCTTGCCATAGTAGATTTGTGCCGCGCTGGCAAAGCCGTAGGCGTGCTCGCCCATGTACATCTGGTTCATGTACAGCTCAAGAATCTGGTCCTTGCTCAAGGTCGATTCGATGCGGCGAGCCAGCAGGATTTCCGTCAGTTTGCGGAATAAATATCTTTTCCGCGTCAGAAAGAATTCACGCGCGACCTGCATCGTGATAGTGCCGCCGCCTTGCTTTAACGACAAGGAGGAAACGTCGACCACAAATGCACGCGTCATGCCTTTCATGTCGATGGCGCCATGCTCGTAAAAGGTGGCGTCTTCCGCCGCAAGCAGCGCCTTCTTCTGGATATCGGGGATATCCTTGAGCGCCACGAAATTGCGGTGCTCTTCGCCGAACTCGCCGATCAGGGCATGGTCGGCTGTGTAAATGCGTAGCGGGATCTTGGGTTGGTAATCGGTGATCGATTCAAGCGTCGGCAGCTTCGGCATCACGAACACGTAGATATACGCGATCATGAACAAAACCAGGGCAAACACGGCACCAAATACGCCGCCACCCCATATCAATGCCAGACGGCGCCAATTTTGCTTCAGTTCACTGCTCAAATTGTTCTCCGTACCGGTCGGCAAAGAGAGTCAGTATAAGGCAGTTTGCCGCTCAAACCGGCATTGTGCTTGTATCGGGAGTAACGACGGTGGCAGAAGACTGCCAAGCCGTTCAGTTGGAAGGAACCACGTCGGTTTTCTGCATTTCAGGATGCTGTTCGATCACGTCATGCATGCGGCGTACACGCTCGATGATGCGCAATACGGTGTCATCGTCGATGGTACGGATGGCGCTCCATTGCGGAATGCCGATTTCGCTGGCGCGCAGGATGGGGCGCATCTCACGCTGGAATTGCTGGAATTCCTGCTGCAATTCGTTGGGCATGTCGTCCGCCGTCAGGCGCAGCAAGCGGTAGACATGGTCGCTGGCAAGCCATTCCCGCCGACGAGCACCGGCTTCTTTGAGCGATTGCACGGCTTTGTTGAACTTGTAACGTGCGTATGACATGTCGATTGCCGAAAGCTGGTAGGTCCAGGTACATTACACACCGCGCCACATCGGCGCGCCATACCATGTTCATGGTATTTTGCCGACTTTTTGGAGACGGCAGCTACCTTGATGATACTTGCAGAACGGAAAAACTTAAACTGTCAGAGTTGACAGGTAGGCCCTCAATACGATGCGCAATAATTGATGTGCGCCAATTATCAAGCAGTCGTGTTGATGTTTTGACCAAGATTGGCCGGCAGATTCGAGGCAGGCGCAGGGGAAGGCAATGCCTGCAGCAACTCCAGCGCGCTGTTGCTGGCAATATCAATCGATTTCTTCAAAACGGCAACGCCGATATCGGTATCGGTCTGGGTCGTGGCCATGGCCGTTGACAAACTCGCTATGCTGCTGACTGACATCATGATTCTCCAAAATCGCATTAAGAGCGATCATTAAGCTTATCGGCAGCATTCGCGCTTTCTTGAAGAATTGCCTGCCGGCCCCATATCTGTGGCTGGAACGACATGAGAGACAAACATGCAGGATGCAAGCGAGCAATTGAACGAAAAAGCGACAAAGCAAACCCTCTTATCCATGGAGCGTCTGCCGGGTGATTTGTTCATTTTCCGCACCACGCGCCCTGAAAATTATCGTTTTGTGCCGGGCCAATACTCACGCCTGGGCCTACCGGACGGTAACAGCATCGTGTGGCGCCCGTTCTCGGTCACGTCGGCCCCGCAGGAAGATTCATTGGAATATTACGGTGTGCTTGTGCCGGGTGGCTTGTTCACCGGCATGTTGTACAAACTCGAACCTGGCGCACCAATCTGGCTCGACAAGCAAGTGTTCGGTTTCATGACGGCAGACCGTTTTACCGACGGAGAGGATTTATGGATGCTGTCGACAGGCACAGGCATCGGCCCGTTCATTTCCATGCTGCGCGATGCTGCCGTTTGGCGCCAGTTCCGCCGCATCATCATTGTGCACGGCGTCAAACATGCGGCAGACCTCGGCTTTCACGATGCATTGCTTGCCATGCAGCAGGGTGCACCTGCTGGCGGTGCGACACTGCACGTCATCGAAGCCGTGACGCGTGATGTCAACCTGGCGTCAGGCCAGCTTGCCGGCAGGCTGACCACTTTGCTTGAGGATAAAACGCTGGAAGATGCAACCGGCATCCCCATTTCAGCGGAAGCCTCGCGCTTCATGATGTGCGGCAATCCAGCCATGATAGAAGACATGCGCAGGATCCTGCACCTGCGCGGCATGCGCCCCTGCCGGCGCGCCCTGCCCGGCCAGTTTGTCACGGAAAATTATTGGTGATCTGGTAAGCGAATCACGGCGCGGAAGATTCGCCTTCCACGGAAGTGCGGTCGTTGAGGAATTTGTTGTAGGAATAGACCGAGCCTTGCAGGAAGCCTTCAGGCAGGTCGAACAGCGCGTAGTAGAAATTTTCCCGTCCGACGCAAATCTGGGCCGGCAGGCAATACTGCTGCCAATCGATACTCTTTTCCGTGTACATGCCGCCGCTCTTCCAAAAGAACGGCACCACCTGGGCGTCGCGCAATGCTGTGCATAGTGCAGCCGGCGCATCGTAATCCTGCGCCGTCTCCAGATGCGAAATCAGGCCCGCACGCGTTTCCACCACCATCAAGGTGGCCTTGCCTTCTGCATCAAAGAAAAGAATGCCGGCCGGGTCGGGGAACAGGAAATACTCGACAAAGCCATGGCGTGCAAGCACGGTATCAACCAGCTTGACGATGGCTTCATCCTGTACGAAGGCATAGGTGTGCTGCACCAGCAAGTCCTTCAGGGTGCCGGACTTTTCAATGAAATACTCGCGCTGCAAGGCTGCGATTTCATATTCGAGGCGATCCATGGCAGACGGGTCGCTCTTTTTGAGATAGCGGTCGATCAAGCCCTGGTTGAAGGCTTCGACGGCGATCATTTCATTGGCTTCGCCGGTGAACAAGATCTTTTTGCACGGTAAACCGCGCAATGCGCGGCAGAAATCGAGGCCATTGATGGCCGCCATCGCATAATCAACCACCACCACCGCGGCAGATTGAAAGCGTTTGGGGTCATGCACGATGCGATAGATCTGGTCCACGTCGAGCGCAATGGTGCGGCGTTCGAAGGAATAGGTTTGTTCGTCGTAGCCAACGCGGATCGGTAACAGCTTGCCATCGTCAGAATGGTACAAGCCGCCCAGCCAGCCCAACGCCTCATGCGGGTCAAGGAAGCTCTTCACCGCCAGAGTGGGGCTGATCTGGTATTCGACGCTCGCAATAAACGACGCGCTGTCATCGACCAGCACGACGGAAGTTGGATGTTGATATACCGGCAGGGATATTGTCATTGTGAACCCGCTCAAGGCCATGTCGCCACATTATAGGCCAGCATGGCCATCAAAGTGGTGCCATGCGCCTCAAAACTCTTCCCAATCGTCACCGCCGGCGCTTGTGGCGATGGCCTGTCTCGCAGGTTTGGCCGGCGCCGGCCGGATTGCAGGCGCACGAACCGCAGATGCCGGCGGCAATGCCCTGGACGGTACTGCGCGAGCGGCGGCAACATGAGTCACGCCGCCGGCGAGTTTGAAGGCCGCCACCGCCTGCGCCAGGATTTCCGCCTGCTCCTGCATGCTTTCCGCTGCAGCTGCTGCCTGTTCCACCAAGGCGGCATTCTGCTGCGTCATTTCATCCATCTGGGTGATGGCCTGGTTGATCTCGCCGATGCCGGCACTTTGCTCCTGGCTGGCCGACGTGATTTCACCCATGATGTCAGCCACATGCTTGACCGAGGTCACGATCTGCTCCATCGTCTGGCCGGCTTCGTCGACCAGCTTGCTGCCTGCATCGACCTTCTCCACCGAATCGCCGATCAAGGCCTTGATTTCCTTGGCAGCACCCGCAGAGCGCTGGGCCAGATTGCGCACTTCGGCTGCCACCACGGCAAAGCCGCGGCCCTGCTCGCCGGCACGTGCGGCTTCAACCGCGGCATTCAAGGCCAGGATGTTGGTCTGGAAGGCAATGCCATCGATCACGCCGATGATGTCGACAATCTTGCGCGAGCTTTCCTTGATCGACCCCATGGTTTGCACCACCTGCCCCACCACGTCGCCGCCCTTGACGGCGAACTCCGAGGCCGAGACCACAAGCTGGTTTGCCTGCGCGGCATTGTCGGCATTCTGCTTCACCGTGGTGGTCAACTCTTCCATCGAGCTCGCCGTTTCCTCCAGTGAACTGGCTTGCGACTCAGTGCGCGCCGAAAGGTCGGCATTGCCCTGCGCAATCTCGCCCGACGCCACCCCGATGGTTTCGGTGCATTGCCGCACCTTGCTCACGGTCGCGACCAGCCCCTCGTTCATGTCTTTCAAGGCTTGCAGCAACTGGCCGGTTTCATCGTTTGACTCGATATAGATGTTTTGCGTCAGGTCGCCGCCTGCAACACCGCGGGCAATGCGCACCGACGCATTCAGGGGCGCCGAAATGGCACGGATCAGGCGCAATCCGACGAAGGCAGCCAGAGCCACACCGACCAAGATGGCGATCACGGCAGAATTGCGCACCATCGCGTAGAGCGCCTGCGACTTGGCGAATTCATCGTGGCCGGTATCAAGCTGCAGCTTGATCAGCGCATTCATGCTGTCCTGCATGGGCCCATAGGTTTGCGCCATCGGGCCCGCCATCAATTCCATGGCTTGCTGGGCGTTGTTGCTCTTGAGCGCTTCAACAGTCGGCATCATGCCTTCAGCGACGAACTTCTTGCGCGCTGCCGTCACCTTCTCGGCCAAGGCTTTTTCCTCTGCCGTCATCGGGCCGGCAGCATAGGCGTCCCAGTTCTTGCCGACCATGGCGATACCTTTTTCGACTTCAGCCATCTTCGGTGTGACTACGGCCGGGTCGCCATTCATCGATTCAGCCACCGCCATGCGGTTGGCGTCGATCAGGCGCACCACCTCACCCAGCTGGCCCATCGGGATCAGCCGGTTTTCATACATGGTTTTCAGTGAGGCGTTGGTACTGGCAAGGCTGCAGATGCCGATGACGCCGCTGCCGATCAGCAGCAGGGACAAAAAGCCGATCACGAAAAGCAGGCGTGATTTGATGGTCACGTTCTTGAACATGGGTCCGGTCTCCAGAATCGGTGGCGGCGTCTATTGCGCCGATGTGTCAATCGATCATACACGGCACCCTGCCCGCATACCAGATGCAATGCAGCAGGTGTTGCATCCGCGCGCCGGAATGAAAAAGCCCGGCGACACTAACGCATCTCCGGGCTTGTTTTTCCAACATGAGGTTGGCGAAAAGCTATGTGCTCATGCTCAGTTGAAGGTCTTGCCTTCGGCTGCCAGCTTGGCCAGCAACGGTGCCGGTTTCCATGCATCGCCGTGACGGCCCTTGGCATATTTTTCCATGGCCATCACCACGTTGGGCAAGCCCACCGTGTCGGCATAGAACATCGGGCCGCCGCGGAACACCGGGAAACCGTAACCGGTCAGGTAGACCATGTCGACGTCGGAAGCGCGGGTGGCGATACCCTCTTCGAGAATGTAAGCCGCTTCATTGACCAGGGCGAACACCAGGCGTTCGATGATTTCCTGGTCACTGATCTTGCGCCGTTCCACGCCAAGGTCGGCCGAATGCTTGATGATCATGTCGTTGACGACCTGCGAGGGATACGCCTTGCGGTCGCCGGCCTTGTAGTCATACCAGCCTGCACCGGTCTTCTGGCCGAAGCGGCCCATTTCGCACAACAGGTCGGCCGTCTTTGAGTAGGTCACCTCAGGCTTCTCCACATAGCGGCGCTTGCGGATATACCAGCCGATATCATTGCCGGCCAGGTCGCCCATGCGGAACGGGCCCATGGCAAAGCCGAATTTCTCCACCGCCTTGTCGACCTGTTCCGGTAGCGCACCTTCTTCCAGCAGGAAGCCGGCCTGGCGGCTGTATTGTTCGATCATGCGATTGCCGATGAAGCCATCGCATACGCCCGACACCACGCCGGTCTTCTTGATCTTCTTCGAAATGCCCAATACGGTGGCCAGCACGTCCTTGCCAGTCTTGGCGCCGCGCACGATTTCCAGCAGCTTCATCACGTTGGCCGGGGAAAAGAAGTGCGTACCGACCACGTCTTGCGGACGCTTGGTGAATTCGGCTATCTGGTTCACGTCGAGCGTGGAGGTGTTCGACGCCAGGATGGCTCCCGGCTTCATTACCTCGTCCAGTTTCTTGAACACGGTTTCCTTGACGCCCATGTCTTCAAACACGGCTTCGATCACGATGTCGGCATCCTTGATCTCGTCATAGGACAAGGTACCCGTGATCAAGCCCACGCGCTGGTCAAACTTCTCTTGCGTGAGCTTGCCCTTCTTCAGCGTGTTTTCGTAGTTCTTGCGTATCGTGCCCAGGCCCTTTTCCAGCGCTTCGGGCTTCATTTCCAGGATCTTGACCGGCAGGCCGGCATTGGCAAAGTTCATCGCGATGCCGCCACCCATGGTGCCGGCGCCGATCACGGCCACGCTCTTGATCTCGCGCACCGGCGTATCTTCCGGCACGTCGGGCAACTTGCTGGCGGCACGTTCGCCGAAGAAGGCATGGCGCAGCGCTTTCGATTCGGTGCTTTGCACCAGTTCCACAAACAGCTTGCGCTCGAAGGCAATGCCGTCGTCGAACTTCATCGTGACTGCAGCGGCAACGGCTTCCACGCATTGCAAGGGCGCCGGGAACGGACCGGCCATCGCCTTGACGGTATTGCGCGAGAACTGCAGGAAAGCTTCATGATTCGGATACTTGACCTTGATGTCGCGCACCTTGGGCAAGGGGCGCACGTCTGCTACCTTGGCAGCAAAGGCCAGCGCGCCTTCCATCAGGTCACCCTGGATCATTTCATTGAACAAGGGCGTACCGGCCAGCTTGTCCGACATTACAGTGGTGCCCGACACGATCATGTTCAGCGCGTGCTCAAGGCCCAATACGCGCGGCAGGCGCTGCGTACCACCGGCACCGGGCAGGATGCCGAGCTTGACTTCGGGCAGCGCGATCTGCGCGCCGGGCGAGACTACGCGGTAATGGCAGCCAAGTGCCAGCTCCAGGCCGCCACCCATACAGACGGTGTGGATCGCGGCAATCACGGGCTTGTCGGCATTTTCCACCGCATTGATGACGGTATGCAGCGTCGGCTCGGCCAGCGCCTTGGGCGAATTGAATTCCTTGATGTCGGCGCCGCCCGAGAAGGCCTTGCCGGCACCGGTAATGACGATAGCCTTGACGGCATCGTCATTCAAGGCCTTGTGCACGCCTTCGACCACGGCACTGCGCGTGGCGAGGCCCAAGCCATTGACCGGGGGATTGTTCAGGGTGATGACGGCTACGGCGCCGTGTACCTTGTATTCGGCTGTCATGTGTCTCTTCCTTGTTTCAACTTAGGGGGATAGCAATGCTTCGAAATACGACTTCGACACTATACCCCAAAACGAACGACCGTATTATTTTTTATCGAACTACAAAAACTTGTCAAATCCAACTTATCAAAATCACACTTCCAGCCATTCCTTTCGAATGGCGTCGCTATTGCGCAAATCCTCTGGCGTACCGGTGAATTGAATCGAGCCATGTCCCATCACATAGACACGCTGCGAGATTGACAGGGCAATTGCCAGTTTCTGCTCAACCAGCAGCACCGAGATGCCACGGTTCTTCAATTCCTTCAAATATTCCCACACCAGTTCGACGATCTTGGGTGCCAGGCCTTCAGTCGGCTCGTCGATCATGATCAGGTCCGGGTCGCCCATCAGCGTGCGGCACAGGGTCAGCATCTGCTGCTCGCCGCCTGACAGCACACCTGCCGGCGTGTTGCGCCGTTCCTGCAAGCGCGGGAACATGCGGTACATGTCGGCCAGTGCCCAACGCGACTTTTGGCCGCGCTTTTCACCGAGTATCAGGTTTTGCTCGACCGTCAAAGTGGGAAAGATGTCCCGGGCTTCAGGCACATAACCCAACCCCAGGTGCGCAATCTCGAACGCCTTCATGCCCAACAACTCATTACCCTTGAAGCGGATCGAACCTTCCGCCATCACCTGTCCCATGGCTGCCTTGACGGTGGTGGAGCGGCCCACGCCATTACGTCCAAGAAGACTGACGATTTCGCCCTGCCCCACTTCGAGGTCGACACCATGCAGCACGTGGCTCTTGCCGTAGTAGGCATGCAAACCCTTGATTTCGAGCAGCGCCGCCATCATGCCTCCTCGGGGGCATGGCCGCCCAGGTAAGCTTCCTGCACCTTGGCATTGGAGCGGATGTTCGATGGTGTGTCGCAGGCAATGACTTCGCCATACACCAGCACTGCAATTTTGTCGGCCAGGCCGAATACCACGCTCATGTCATGCTCCACCATCAACAGGGTCTTGCCGACGGAGACCTTGCGGATCAATTCCACCGCAGCATCGGATTCGGAACGGCTCATGCCGGCCGTCGGTTCGTCAAGCAGGATCACGTCGGCGCCGCCGGCTATGGTGATCCCGATTTCGAGAGCGCGCTGCTCGGCATAGGTCAGCAAACCGGCATACACGTCACGCCGCTTTTTCAAGCCGATCTGCTCCAGCACTTCTTCAGCCTTGGCATGCGCATCCTTCAAGCCATTCAGGCGGTGCCAGAACGAATACTTGTAACCAAGCGACCACAGCACGGCACAGCGCAGGTTTTCATAGACCGAAAGGCGATGGAAGATATTGGTAATCTGGAAGCTGCGCGACAAGCCGCGGCGGTTGATCTGGAATGGCTTTTGCCCACGGATCGAACTGCCATTCAACAGGATGTCGCCGGCCGTCATGCCGAAGCGGCCGGAGATCAGGTTGAACAGTGTCGACTTGCCGGCGCCGTTTGGCCCGATCACGGCTATGCGTTCGCCGCGCGGCACCTGCAGGTTGGCGCCACGGATGATTTCGGACTTGCCGAAACTCTTGCGTACACCAACCAGTTCCAGCGACAAGGGAGAGGTCTGTTCGCTCATGCGGCGGCCCTCTTCATTTCGTCTTCGATTTCAGTATTCACGTCGCTCCATACGGCATTGAATCCGGGACGCAGGAACCAGATTCCTGCACCACCCGCAACCAGCAGGGCCAATACCACGCACCAGGGGCCTGCTGCGCCTGTGTCGGCCTGCCAGCCGAAGAAACTCATGAGCGGGCCGCTGTCGCCATCAAGCGCGCGGTGGTACATCATCTCGATGGCCAGGATCACGCCGCAAAACACCACGAACGACGCAACCACCAGGGGCCCGAGCCGCGTCCATACCCGCACGAACTTGTGGTGTTTCACCAGCCGCACATTCTGCATCACCAGGCTGGCCAATCCACCCGGCACATACATCACCATCAGGATGAAGAACAGGCCAAGGTAAAGTTGCCAAGCCTTGGTGTAGTCCGACAGCATGACGGTCAGGAAAATGCCGACCACGGCGCCGATCATCGGGCCGAAGAAGAAGCCGATGCCGCCGATGAAAGTAAACAGCAATACCAGGCCAGAACGCACGGCGCTCACATCTTCCGCACCCACGGTTTCAAAATTGATCGCAATCAATCCACCCGCAATACCGGCAAAGAAAGCCGACAGGATCAGCGTCATGTAACGCACCCACTGCGTGTCGTAGCCCACGAATTCGACACGTTCGGGGTTGTCACGCACCGCATTGGCCATGCGCCCCAGCGGCGTCTGCGTGAAGGCATACATGCCGATGGTGCTGATGAAGAGCCAGAACGCGATCAGGTAATAGACCTGGATCTGCGGACCGTAGGTAATGCCCAGGAAAGGCTGGCCGATGACGCGGTTGGTTGCCACGCCGCCTTCACCGCCAAAGAAGTTCGGCAGCATCAGGGACGAGGCAAACACCAGTTCCACCAGTCCCAGCGTGATCATGGCGAAGGTTGTGCCCGACTTGCGTGTGGTGACGTAGCCAAACAGCACGCCGAAGAACATGCCCGCCAGGCCGCCGATGAGCGGGATCAGGGTCAAGGGAATCGGTAGGGTGCCGGCCGATGCCAGGTTCATCATGTGAACGGCACAGAATGCGCCCAGCCCGGAATAGACGGCATGCCCGAACGAGAGCATGCCGCCCTGCCCGAGCAGCATGTTGTAGGACAAGGCAAAGATCGTCATCGTGCCCATCTGGCACAGGATGGAGAGTGCGGCGCCCTTGCTGATCGTCAAGGGAGCAACAATCAGGATCAGGGCATAGATGCCCCAGATGGCGATGCGCAAGAGTTTGGATGGTGTGTGCATAGTCGTTAGCCCTCCCGCGTACCCATCAAGCCGCGCGGCCTGAAGATCAGGATCAGCACCAGCATCACATAGGGCAATATCGGCGCCACCTGCGATATGGTCAGCGCCAATGCCGTGTAGCCGGGCACATCAGGCGACACTTCCATGCCGAATTTGTAGAGCAGCGTCAACATGGAATAGTCCAGTGCCACGGCATAGGTCTGGATGCAGCCGATCAATAGCGATGCCGCCAGGGCGCCCACCAGCGAACCCATGCCGCCCACCACCACGACCACGAAGATCACGCTGCCGACGGTAGCCGCCATGCCGGGTTCGGTGACGAAGGCATTGCCGCCCACGACGCCGGCCAAGCCCGCCAGCGCGCAGCCGCCGCCGAACACCAGCATGAATACCCGAGGCACATTGTGCCCGAGCGCCTCCACCGTTTCAGGGTGTGTCAGCGACGCCTGGATCACCAGGCCGATGCGCGTGCGCGTCAGCACCAGGTAGATCGCGATCAGCATCAATACCGCCACCAGCATCATGAAGCCCTTGTAGATCGGGAAATTGGTCGAATAGAGCGTGAACAGCGGGCCGTCGAGTTCAGCTGGAATCACATAAGGCACGGCCGACAGGCCCCAGGTCAGCTTCACCACTTCGAGGATGACGTAGGACAGGCCAAACGTGAACAGCAATTCATGCACGTGGCCATGCTTGTGCACGGTGCGCAAGCCGTAGCGTTCGATGAGTGCGCCGACCACGCCTACACCGAGCGGCGCCAGCACCAGGCCGAACCAGAAACCCAGGTGCGCACTGACGACATAGGCAAAATAAGCGCCCAGCATGTAAAAACTCGCGTGCGCAAAATTGAGCACGCCCATCATGCTGAAGATCAGGGTCAGTCCCGATGACAGCATGAACAGCAGCAAACCATAGCTCAAACCATTGAGCAGGGTGATCAAGACAAATTCCACGAAAACCCATCCCTTCCTCAGACACATATGAAAACCGGCACTTCACGCAAATCTGACATGAAGCGCCGGTGTCGGGATTTCCTCTACCCCAGGTTCAAGGAGCCGGAGGGCGTGTCATCTGGCACGAAGTCGGCTGCGTGCCGACGTAGGTATCGATCTTTTCGTTGGTCTTCCAGCCGTAGCCGGTGTTTTCCTGGTCATACTTCACGGTCTTGCCGTCGGTCTTGACCCAGGTGGCGATGTAGAGCGGCTGTTGCAATTGGTGGTCCGACTTGCGCATTTCGACTTCGCCGTTCAGGCTCTTGACCTTCATGCCTTCGAGCGCATAAGCCACCTTGATCGGATTGGTCGACTTGCTATCCTTGATCGCCTTCGACAGCATTTCAACGATGGTGTAAGTCGCCATCGCGTAATAGTCGTCGTTGAATTTCTTCTTGAATTGATCCACCACGTCATGTCCGACGAAGCCGTCATTGTTGACGTTCCAATAGCCCACATAGCGCACGTGGTCGACACCCGATGCGCCCATGGCAGTCGGCACGCCTGTGGTGGCGCCATAGTAGGTATAGAAGTTGACGTTCAGGCCTGCATCCTTCGAAGCCTTGATCAGGAGCGACAAGTCGGCGCCCCAGTTGCCGGTAATGACGGTATCTGCACCTGACGCCTTGATCTTGGCAACGTAGGGCGAGAAGTCCTTGACGGTTGCGATCGGGTGGAAGTCGTCGCCGACGATTTCAATGTCCGGGCGCTTGCGCTTCAGGTATTCATGTGCGGCGCGTGATACCTGGTGGCCGAACGAATAGTTCTGGCTGATGATGTAGACCTTCTTGATGCTCTTGTCCTTGGCCATGAAGGTGGTCAAGTCTTCCATCTTCATGTCGGAGTTGGCGTCGAAACGGAAGTGCCAGAAACTGCACTTGCTGTTGGTCATGTCGGGGTCGACGGCGGCGTGGTTCAGGTACACGACTTCCTGGCCCGGATTACGTTCGTTGTGTTTGTTGATGGCGTCGATCAAGGCGAGGCCGGCACCGGAACCATTACCCTGGGTGATGTAATGGAAGCCCTGGTCAATGGCGCTCTTCAATTGCGTGAGCGATTCCTGCGGGCTGCCCTTGTTGTCGAAACCAACCACTTCAATCGTATTGTCGCCGGCCCAATGCTGTTGATTGGCCGTTTCTGCCAGCATCTGGAAACTGTGCAACTGGTTTTGGCCGATAGGCGCAAAGGTGCCTGATAGCGGGTCGATGAAGGCAATTTTGACAGTTTCTGCATGCACGCCGGACGCAGCAAAAGCGGCGGCGAGTGAAAGCGAAAGAACGAGGGGGCGAAGCTTGAGGCTGGGGCGATTTGGCTTGTTCATTTGTCTCACTTTATAGTTTATTGATAAGAACGATGACGCAACTCGTTTAAGCTGTGGGTAATACGTAATCCTTGAACTGTTCGCGTATCTTGGTCTTCAATACTTTGCCGGTGGCACCCAGCGGTATCGCGTCGACGAAGGCGACGTCGTCCGGCGTCCACCACTTGGCGATCTTGCCCTGAAAGAAGCCGATCAATTCTTCCCTGGTCAATTCTGCGCCGGGCCGTTTGACGACGACCAGCAAGGGACGCTCATCCCACTTCGGATGGAAGATGCCGATGCATGCCGCCTGCTGCACGGCCGGGTGCGACATGGCAATGTTTTCCAGGTCGATCGTGCCGATCCATTCGCCGCCAGACTTGATCACGTCCTTGCTGCGGTCGGTGATCTGCATGTAACCATCGGGGTCGATCGTGGCCACGTCACCGGTCGGGAACCAGCCGTCAATCAAGACGTCGCCACCCTCTTTCTTGAAATAGCTGTCAACGATCCACGGACCGCGCACCACGAGGTTGCCGAAGGTCTTGCCGTCCCACGGCAATTCCTTGCCGGCATCGTCGATGATCTTCAATTCGACGCCGTAAATTGCATGGCCCTGCTTTTCCAGGATCGCCTGTTGCGCCTCTTCCGGCAACGCAAGATGATGGTTTTGCAGCGTGCAAGTCGTGCCCAGGGGCGACATTTCCGTCATGCCCCAGGCATGCACCACTTCCACGCCGTATTTGTGGCGTAAGGTCTTCATCATCGCCGGTGGGCAAGCCGAACCGCCAATCACGGTCCGGCGGAAAGTGGAAAATTTCAGGTCGTTCTGCGTCACGTAATTCAGCAGGCCCAGCCACACCGTGGGCACGCCGGCCGAGAAGGTCACCTTTTCCTGCTCGAACAGGTCATAGACCGACTTGCCATCGAGCGCCGCACCGGGAAACACCATCTTCGCGCCCGACAGCGGCACGGAATACGGCAAGCCCCAGGCATTGACATGGAACATCGGCACAACCGGCAAGACCACGTCGCGCGAAGACACGTTCAAGGCATCCGGCATGGCCGACGCATAGGAATGCAGCACGGTGGAACGGTGCGAATACAGTGCCCCTTTCGGGTTGCCCGTGGTACCCGAGGTGTAGCACAAACTGGAGGCCGAAAATTCGTCGAACAGCGGCCATTCGTAGTCGTCGGAGTTGTTGTCGATCAGGTCTTCATAGCACATCAGGTTGCGGATCTTGTGCTCTTGCGGCATGCGGTCGCGGTCGCACATCAGCACATACCCCTTGATCGTCGTGCAGTTCGCCGAAAATGCTTCGGCCGCCGGCAGGAAGGTCAGGTCGAAGAACAGGTATTGGTCTTCGGCGTGGTTGGCAATGTAGGCCACCTGTTCGGCAAACAGGCGCGGATTGATGGTGTGCAGCACGGCACCCGAACCGGAGACCGCGTAATACAGCTCCATGTGCCGGTAGCCGTTCCACGCGAGTGTGGCGACGCGGTCGCCCATCTTCACGCCAAGCTTTTTCAAGGCATTGGCCATGCGGCGCGAGCGGGTGTGGCAGTCGTGGTAGGTATAGCGGTGAATGTCGCCTTCGACGCGGCGCGACACAATTTCATTCTTGCCGAACTGACGGTCGGCGTGCCGGATGATGCTGGAGATGAGCAAGGGTTCGCCCATCATCTGCCCCATCAAGGGGCTCTGCGGATACTGCGGCATTCCATCTCCTGGTGTACTTACACTCTGGAACACTCTGGCGGCGTTCGCTGTCATCGATTTTTGTACGACCGTGCTTTAATCGTCAACGACTTTCGATGCTGCGACGCGGCATTGTTGTCCCTGCACCCCGACTACTGTCATGCAATGCACTGCAATTTAGTGTGCGATTACCGTTCACGTCCGATACGAGGCATCCTTGCGTTCCAGCCGGCGCAGCAATCCGGGCCATGCAAGCATGCCACCGAGCGACTTCGTCACGGCCTTCGCCTGCTGCTGCGCACCGCTGATGATGGCCGAAGGAATTTCGATCAACTCGCCACCACCGGACATCGCACGCACTTGGATGGTGCAAGCTGCTTCGAACACATACATGTTCAGGAATGCGTCAGCAACCGTTCGTCCCACCGTCAGCAAGCCATGGTTACGCAACATGAGGTAAGTCTTGTCGCCGAAGTCCGCCACCAGCCGCGGCTTCTCTTCGTCATTCAAGGCGACCCCTTCGTAGTCATGATAAGCCAGACTCGACAAGATGAAAATCGATTGTTGCGACAGCGGCTGCACGCCTTTCTTTTGCGCCGATACTGCGACACCGTTCAGGCTGTGGGTATGCAGCACACATTGCATGTCATGGCGTGCAGCATGGATGGCCGAATGGATCGTGAAGCCGGCGGGGTTGACCGGGAACGGCGTGTCGTCGAGCTTGTTGCCGTGCATGTCGATCTTGACCAGCGACGAGGCGGTGATCTCATCGAACATCATGCCGTAGGGGTTGATCAGGAATTGATCTTCGGTGCCGGGCACGCGTGCGGTGATGTGGGTAAACACCAGGTCGCTCCAGCCGAAGTCGGCCACCAGCCGGTAACAGGCGGCGAGATCGACCCGCGTGTTCCATTCCTCGTCCGATACTTTGCCCTTGCGCGAAGGGATCTGCAATGCGTCATTGATGCTCATGGGTGGTCTCCGTGCTGTCTTGTAATGATGTGTCTAGTACAATGATAGGTTATCTGCACCGCATATGCACACGCGGTTGCAGAGCCACCAAGGAACACCTGTGAATGCACCTTTGCCGCAAGGCTTGAAACCGCTGGAAGCACTCGAATTCGGCAACACCTTCGCGGAATTGCCGAGCGCGTTCTATACCGCCCTGCAACCGACTCCGCTGCCCGCCCCCTATCTGGTCGGTTTTTCGGAAAGCGCTGCGGCACTGATCGGACTCGAACCCGGCGCAGCAACACAGGAAGGATTTGTCGAAGCCTTCACCGGCAACCGCATCCTGCCTGGATCGAAACCCCTTTCCGCCGTCTATTCCGGCCACCAATTCGGCGTCTGGGCCGGCCAGCTTGGTGACGGACGCGCCATCCTGCTGGGCGACGTGCCCGCGATGGATGGCGGCCGGCTCGAATTGCAATTGAAGGGGGCCGGCTTGACGCCCTACTCGCGCATGGGTGACGGGCGTGCCGTGCTGCGCTCCTCAATCCGCGAATTCCTCTGCTCCGAAGCCATGGCCGCACTCGGCATTCCCACCTCGCGCGCTTTGTGCGTGACCGGTTCCGACCAATACATCATGCGCGAAGCACCCGAAACCTCGGCCGTGGCAACGCGCATGGCGCCATCGTTCATCCGCTTCGGTTCGTTCGAACATTGGTTTTATGCCGAGCGCCACGATGAACTGAAGATGCTGGCCGATACCGTCATAGACAAGTTCTACCCGGCATTGCGTGATGCTGCCGACCCATATTACGCGCTGCTGGTGGAAGTCACGCGCCGCACAGCGCACTTGATGGCGCAATGGCAGGCCGTCGGCTTCATGCACGGCGTCATGAACACCGACAACATGTCCATCCTCGGCATTACGCTCGACTATGGCCCGTTCGGTTTCATGGAAGCGTTTGACCCGCACCACATCTGCAATCACAGTGACCACCAGGGCCGCTATTCCTATGCCATGCAGCCACAGATCGGCCACTGGAACTGCTACGCGCTGGGCCAGGCATTACTGCCCTTGATTGAAGACGTCGACCGGGTACATGAAGCGCTTTCGGGCTACAAGGCCGACTTCACCGGCAAGTTCGACGAACTGCTGCGCGGCAAGCTGGGTTTGAAGACCGTGCAGGAAGACGATGCCAAACTGATCGAACAACTGTTTTCAGTCATGCAGGGCAGCCATGCCGATTTCACGCTGTTTTTCCGCGAACTGGGCAAACTGAAGCCGGACGATGCCGCCAGCGCCGAACCGGTGCGCGACCTGTTCATCGACCGCCCGGCCTGCGACGGCTGGCTGGAACAATACCGCGCCCGCCTGAAACAGGAAAACAGCAGCGATGCCGAGCGGCGCGTCGCCATGGATGCCGTCAACCCGAAATACGTCTTGCGCAATTACCTGGCCCAAATCGCCATAGAAAAGGCGCAGAATAAGGACTTTTCCGAAGTCGCGCGTCTTTTGGCCGTACTGGAAAAACCCTTTGACGAACAGCCGGAAAATGCGCATTATGCGGCCCTGCCCCCGGATTGGGCCAGTACCTTGGAAGTGAGTTGCTCATCATGACAGACAAAGTCGTCAAATCCGACGCCGAATGGCGCGACCAGCTCGACCCGCTGGAATACCAGGTCACCCGCCATGCCGCCACCGAGCGCGCCTTCACCGGCCGCTATTGGGATCACCACGAACACGGCATCTACACCTGCGTCTGCTGCAATACGCCACTGTTCGAGTCGGACACCAAATTCGATTCCGGCTGCGGCTGGCCCAGCTATTTCAAGGCTTTGAACCCGGCCAACGTGCGGGAAATCACAGACCGTTCGCACGGCATGATCCGTACCGAAGTCATCTGCAATGTGTGCGACGCCCACCTCGGCCATGTTTTCCCGGACGGCCCGCCGCCCACCGGCCTGCGTTACTGCATCAATTCGGCTTCGCTGACCTTTACCCCCACCTCCCCCACCTGAGTTACACGCCCTGCCTATGAAGTTATTGTTCGACGTCTTTCCCATCATCCTGTTCTTTTTCGTTTTTCGCTGGGGTGACGGCAACCCGGAAACCGCACGCGCCATGGCTGACCATTACCTCGGCAGCTTCATGTCGGGTGGCGTCGTGGTCGGCACCCATGGCCCGCTCTTGCTGGCCACGGCGGCAGCCATCGTTGCCACGGTGCTGCAGGTAGTTATCGAGCTGATCCGGCGCAAACCCATCGGCATCACCTTGTGGATGACCCTGGCCGTGATCGTGGTCTTCGGCGGCATGACGATCTACTTCAACAACGACAACTTCATCAAATTGAAGCCGACCGTGCTGTACTGGTGCTTTGCCACGGCATTGCTGGTAAGCCGCTATGTGCTCAAGAAAAACGCCATGCGCGCACTGATGGGTAGCCAGTTCAGCCTGCCTGAGCGGATCTGGAACAAGCTCGACGTGGCCTGGGTTTTGTTCTTTGTTTGCATGGGGCTGTTGAACCTGTTCGTCGCCTTCGTCCTGTTCAAGGACAATAACGGCGCCTGGGTCAACTTCAAGTTTGCCTCGATCGGCATCAGCTTTGTCTTCATCATCATACAAAGCATTTACCTTTCGAAACACATTGAAGGACCGAAATGAGCAATACTCCGGCCGGCTCAAGCGTCGCCGAACGCATCATTTCTCGCCTGGATGCAACTTTTTCGCCCCAACTCTGTCAGTTGGAAGACGAATCGGCAGCGCATGCAGGCCATGCCGGGGCGGCTTCCGGCGGCGGACATTACCGCCTGAAGCTTGTTTCGGCAGCATTTGAGGGGCAAAATCGCATTGCCCGTCATCGGCTGGTGTATCATTGCCTGCTTGATATGATGCACAAGGATATCCACGCTCTGGCAATTACCGCCCTGGCACCTTCGGAAGTCCGGGCTTGAGTGCCGTTTGTGCTTGTATCGTCAAAAAACCAGATTAACTATTATTAACAAGTTTGCAATTTTCTATTCCTTGGGAATCAACAATGACTTTTAAACCTGCCCGCCTGTTGGTGGCTCTCCTGGCTGTTGCCGCGATGCCCGCCCTGGCACAAGTTGCCACCGTCAACGGCAAGACCATTCCTTCCGCCCGCCTTGATTCCGTGATGAAGGATGTCGAGTCCCGCGGCCAGAAGGACAGCCCGGAACTGCGCAAGCAAATCACCGACAAGCTCGTCGAACTCGAAGTCCTGAGCCAGGAAGCTGAAAAGCGCGGCCTCGACAAGGACGCCGACACCAAGGAAAAGATTGCCCTGAACCGTGAAACGGTTTTGGCCAACGCCCTGATCCAGGCCCAACTGAAGAAGATCGTTGTCAAGGATTCGGACGTCACCGCCGAATACGACAAGCTCAAGGCCCAGGCATCGCAGCGTCAGGAATACCATGCTCGCCACATCCTGTTGAAGACAGAAGACGAAGCGAAGGCGATCATCGTCAAGCTGAAGGGCGGCGCAAAGTTTGAAGACCTGGCCAAGGACAAGTCGACCGAACCGGGCGCCGACAAGAGCGGCGGCGACCTCGGCTGGTCGCAACCTGAAGGCTATGTGCCGGAATTCTCGGCTGCCATGGTCAAGCTGGAACCGGGCCACTTCACCGACACACCGGTCAAGACCCAATTCGGCTGGCACGTAATCAAGCTCGAAGAAAAGCGCCAAGGCACGGTGCCTTCGCTGGAAGATGCGAAGCCGCGCCTGACCGAAATGCTGAAGCAAAAGCAAATGGAAGAGTTCATGACTTCGCTCAAGGACAAGGCACAGATCAGCGGTACTGGCGCTGCTGCCGCTCCTGCTGCAAAGGGCACGAAGAAGTAATTCTTCTCGCCATCAAGCAAAAAGCCCGGAATTTCCGGGCTTTTTGTTTTTCAAACGTCCTTGCTTTATTACTCCAATGACGGCAACACCTTGCCGGTGACGCTGCCGAATCCGACCCGATAACCCTGCCCCTGGCACCATCCCGTCATGGCAACTTCGTCGCCATCGGCAATGAAGGAGCGTTGTGCGCCGCCGTCCAGGGTCAACGGCTTTTGACCGTTCCAGGTCAATTCGAGCAGGCTGCCGAACGAATCCGGCGTCGAACCGCTCACCGTGCCCGAGCCCATCAAGTCCCCCACTTGCGTGTTGCAGCCCGATACGGTGTGGTGTGCCAATTGCTGCGCCATGGTCCAGTACATGGCCTTGAAGTTGGTGCGGCAGATCGTGGTCTGCGCAGCCGCATCGCCAGGCTTCAGACTGACTTCGAGCTCGAGGTCGACACCGTTCTTGCCACTCTGGCGCAGGTAAGGCAAAGGTTGCGGCTCTTGCACGGGGCTGTCCACCATGAAGGGTTGCAGCGCATCCATCGTTACCACCCAAGGTGAGATCGACGTGGCGAAGGTTTTGCTGTTGAACGGGCCCAGCGGCACGTATTCCCATTGCTGCAGATCGCGTGCGCTCCAGTCATTCAACAATACCATGCCGAAGATATGCCCTGGCGCGGCATCGACGGCAATCGATTCGCCCAGTGCATTGCCCTGCCCCACGATGAATGCCGTTTCCAGCTCGAAGTCGAGCTTGCGGCAGGCGCCAAAGATGGGCGCTTCGGCATCGGGCAGCTTGATCTGGCCGCGTGGCCGGCGCACCGATGTCCCGCTGACGACAACCGAGCTGGCACGGCCGTTGTAGCCGATGGGAATATGCAGCCAGTTTGGCAGCAAGGCATTCTTTGGGTCGCGGAACATGCTGCCGACGTTGGTGGCATGTTCCTTCGACGAATAGAAGTCGGTATAGCCGGGAATCGATACCGGCAGATGCATCGTCACCGACTGCATGGGGACCAATGCCATTTCGCGCAGCACGGCATCGTCGCGCAGCGTGGGGTTGTCATGGCGCAGCAAGAGACTGATGGCGAGGCGATTGTCGCTCCAGGCTTGCTTGCCCAGGGCGATGAAGGCGTTCAGCGTAGGTCGGTCAAACACGTGCGTGCCGGAAGGCTTGAGCAAGCCTCGGCGCTCCAGCACAGCCAGGTCGAGCACGAAGTCACCGATGGCGACACCGGCACGCAATACCGGGTCGGCCGCTGTGCTGAAGATGCCGAAAGGCAGGTTCTGGATCGGGAAATGCGAGTCCGGCGCGACGTCGACGAAGGACTTCAGTGCGGGGTCATTGGCTAGCATGGTAAGTCCTTTATTAAAGTTTGCCGGTGAAGTTCTTCTTCAAACCGTGCCAGCATTCGAGGTAATTCTTTTGCAGTTCGGGCATCAGCAAGGCATGCGAGGTCGGGCGGATCACGTAGCGGCTTTCAAACATGAAGGCCAGGGTGTTCTCGATCTTGTGCGGCGCCAATGCGACTTCGCTGGCGCGCTCGAACGTTGCGGCATCAGGGCCATGGCCCGACATGCAATTGTGCAGGCTGCCTCCACCGGGCACGAAGCCTTCTGCCTTGGCATCGTAGGCACCATGGATCAGACCCATGTATTCGCTCATTACGTTGCGATGGAACCAGGGCGGACGGAAGGTGTTTTCCGCCACCATCCAGCGCGGCGGGAAGATCACGAAGTCCACATTGGCGGTGCCGGGTGTGTCTGAAGGTGAGGTCAACACCGTAAAGATGGAAGGATCAGGATGGTCGAAGCTGACCGTGTTGATGGTGTTGAACAGCGCCAGATCGTATTTGTAAGGCGCGTAGTTGCCGTGCCAGGCCACGACGTCGAGCGGCGAGTGATGAATGTCGGCAGACCAGAGCTGGCCGCCAAATTTGGCGACCAGTTCAAACTTGCCCTCACGGTCTTCATAGGCGGCAACCGGCGCGAGGAAGTCGCGCGCGTTGGCCAGGCCGTTCGAGCCGATGGGCCCGAGTTCCGGCAGGCGCAGTACGGCACCATAATTCTCGCAAACATAACCGCGCGCCGTGCCGTCAAGAAGCTCGACTGCAAAGCGCACGCCCCGTGGCAGCAGCACCATTTCACCGGGCTTGACCTCGAGCACGCCCATCTCGGTTTTCACGCGCAAGGCACCTTGCTGCGGTAGCACCAGCATTTCACCATCGGCGTTATAGAAAAACCGGTCTGCCATGGAACGGTTGGCGGCATAGAGATGGATGGCGATGCCAACCTGTGCGCCCAGGTCGCCATTGCCGGCCATGGTGACCAGACCGCTGACAAAGTCGGTTGGTGCGTCAGGCATCGGTAGCGGGTTCCAGCGCATCTGGTTCGGCGACACGTTGGCTGCTTCGAAGGGCGCTGCACGCAGCAAGCCGTTGTCGATCGCGCGGAAACTGCCGTGCATCGCGCCGGGGCGGATGCGGTACATCCATGTGCGGCGATTCAGATGGCGTGGTGCCGTGAAGGCGGTACCGGAAATTTGCTCGGCGTAGAGGCCATAGGCCACTTTCTGCGGCGAATTCTGGCCGTGCGGCAAGGCGCCGGGCAACGCTTCTGTGGTCAGTTCGGCGCCGAAGCCGGAGAGGTAACGCAATCCGGTGTCATTGGCTACATGCATGGTAGAGCTCCCTCAATGAAGGTCTGGCAGAGTAGGCAAAGCCCTATTCTGCGCGCGTTTGATGATGTCCATATTATCTACATTTGTTGATTTCAGAAAAATAGCGCAAAATTGAAATAATTATTCAGCATTTATAAATAATATGGATAAACTGGAATCGCTCCATGTGTTTTGCCGTGTGGTTGAACTGAATAGCTTCAGCCGGGCTGCCGACCAACTGCAATTGTCGAATGCCTCGATCACCAACCACATCGCAGGCCTGGAGAGCCACTTCGGCGTACGGCTGCTGAACCGCACCACGCGCAAGCTTTCGCTGACCGACGATGGCCGTTCCTGCTATGAGCGGGCCTTGCGCCTGCTCGGTGAAATGACGGAACTGGAAGACGCCCTGCAAGGCGCGCGCCTGAAGCCCAAGGGCATCTTGCGCATCGACATTCCGACCGCCATCGGGCGCATCTACATCGCTCCTGCCCTGCCGCGCTTTGCCGCCCTCTACCCGGAGCTGTCACTGCGGGTGCACGTAACCGACCGCGACCTCGATATCGTCGACGAGCGGGCCGACGTCGTGATCCGCATGGGGGAATTGAAGGATTCAAACATGGTGGCACGGTTGATCTACCAGTCGCGCTCGATCTGCTGCGCTGCGCCTGCCTATCTTGCCAGGCATGGCACACCGGCAACACCCCAGGAATTGGCGCAGCACACTTGCCTCGGCTTCATCCAGCCGAATTCACGCGAAATCGTGCCGTGGGAATTTACCCGAAGCGATGAGACCTTCCGCTTCGCCCCGCAAGCCCATATTGCGATCAATCACGCCGAATCGCTGATCCATGCCGCGACCACCGGCGCCGGCATCATCCAGTTGTTGTCTTCCTCGCTCAATCCACCCATTGAAATCGGCTCACTCGTGCCCATTCTCGAACAATGGGAGAGCGCAGGCCCGCCGGTCTATGTGGTCTATCCGCAAAACCGCCATCTGTCACCCAAGGTGCGCGCCTTTGTCGACTTTGTAAGCGAACTGTTTGCCGGCGTACCATAACAACCAGAGGAGCAGATCCACATGACAAAACGCAGCGTCATCATTGCCGGCGCCACCGGTCTGGTGGGCCGGGAAATTCTGGCCCAATTGCTGGCCGACGACACCGTGGGCGAGGTGCACAGCCTGGGGCGCAGGGCACCCGCAGTCGCGCACCCGAAGCTGCAGGCGCATGTGGTCGATTTCACGACATTGCCGAGCCTGCCGCAAGCGGACGAGGTCTACCTCGCTTTGGGAACAACGATCAAGGTAGCAGGCAGCCAGGCGGCGTTCCGCGCGGTCGACTATGACGCCAATCTGGCGGTTGCCAAGGCAGCGCTGGCCGCAGGTGTGAAAAAGGCGGGGCTGGTCAGTGCCATGGGGGCGGATGCGCGCTCGAAGGTGTTTTACAGCCGCGTCAAGGGTGAACTGGAAGAGGCGTTGAAGCAGTTGCCGTTCGACGGCCTGGCTATTGCCCGCCCTTCCCTGCTGGTCGGCGACCGCGCATCGCTGGGCCAGCCCCACCGGCCAGGGGAAACAATCGGCTTTGCAATCGGCCGCGCACTGGTTTTCCTGATTCCGGCGAATTACAAACCGGTTGAAGCGAAAGCGGTCGCGCAAGCCCTGCTTGCCAACGTGCCGCAAGCCAGGGGCAGCAAGGTATTGTTGTCGGGATCCATGTAAAAACGGCCCGCCTTCCTGGCGGGCCGTTCCTGCTTCTTGCCGGCCTATTGCCTGCTTACTTTACCAGCGTCGATACGGTATGCGAGGAATTCGCTGCCGCGCCGTAGCCATTGATGATGCTGCTGATCTGCCCCACCCCGCCCAGCGACACGGTCGTCATGTTGTGGAACATGGCACCGTTCAGGCCAGAGCTTGGCACTTCGATGGCATTGGCCAGTTGCACGCTCGAGTTGGTGCTGAAGTAGCAGTAGATACCCACGCCCCAGGCCTGGTGGCTGGTCACGGTATTGGCTACCTTGTAGGAGGCATAACCGTTCACACTGCCATCCATCCACGCGCTTTGCGACGGCACGTCATACGGCGCTTCGCTCTGGTAGAAATACACCGCACCGCCATTGCCATTCCATAGCGTCTGGTATTGCTGGTAGTGCTCCACCGCCAAGCCATAGATCGTGACGTTGTTGCCGTTGACCACCAGGCCGTTTTGCGCCGTGTTGCTGGTCCAGCCCACGCCATAAGTATGGTCTGCGCGCCAGATCCAGAAGTCGTCACCGATCACGTTGTTGCTGTTGATCTGCAGACTGACCATGGCCTTGCCAACTGCCGCACCGCCGACACGGAAAAACAGATCGTGCAAGGTGGTCGGGTTCGATGCGTGGCTGGCCGTGCTGCCGCTGGGGCCGACTTGCAGCAAGACCGGCGAGTTGGTGGCGCCGGCATCGAACAGGATGCCGGCGATCTCCACACCGTCAACATCGGCCACCGTCATGGCTGCCAGGCCTGTAGTCGGCTGCAAGGTCGCGAGACCCAGCCCGAGGACTACAGTATTGGCCTTCGTCACTTGCAGTGTCTGGTTCAACTGGTAAACGCCCGGCGTCAGGATCAGGCTTTTTCCGGCCGCCAGCGCCGCGTTGATGGTGGCTGCAGTATCGGTCGAGGCTTGCGCGATGTAGAACTGCGAGATCGGCAGGGAGGTGCCCGCCGCAGTGCCGCCGGACCAGCTCGTGCCGGCACTGCTGCTGCGCAAGGCCGGCTGGAATACGCTGTAATTGCCGCTCGAATCCACGGTCAGGAACGGCTTTTCGCGCACCAGCGGCGTCTGGCTGATGACGGTGTCGGGCGGGCTGGGGAAGCTGTTGGCCGGCGCATTGATGTCGCCGACGAACACCATGTTCCAGTTCGAGCCAGTCCAGCTACCCCACTGTGAATTGCGCGACAGCCATTGCTGCTGGGTGCTGGAATTGACCTGGTTGTCGATCACCGAGTCGCCGAGGAAACCGCCGGAAGACCAGCCGCCGTTGTCGGCCAGGACCAGGCTGCCCTTGATGTGCATGCGCCGCATCGGCGAAGCTTGTGAGACAGCCCACATGCTGGTGCCGCCGGTGGGAGTGACGGCCAGGTTCTCTGCAGAACGCCAGAAATTCTGCGTGGCATTGCCTGAATCCCATGCCGCATCGGCCTGCACGGTACCGTTGATGCTGGTCGAGTCGGGTGAGACCCCAAGGCCAGCCACTTGCGTGTAAAAGCCGACGTTGACGTTGACGTTATAGGCCCCCGGCTTGAACAGCAAGGCGTAGCGGCTGCTGCCGAACTGATTGCTTTGCTGCTGGCTGTAGACGCTATCCAATTGGCTCTGGATTGCCGATGCCGTCATGCCCGGATCGAAGATCTTGACGTTCGGGCCGAACGGGTTCGTCGTCACCGATGAAACCAGGTTGAATTTCCATTTTTGCGCTCCGGTGCCGTTGGACGCATAGATGTCGACTGCCGTGCCGTCGGCCGCACCTGCCGACACCACATCGAGCGCCTTGCCGCTGTTGGGGTTGATCAAGGTATAGGTGCCGTCACCATTGCTGTTGATCTGCCATTGCTGCGCCACTGTGCCATTGGGTGTGTAGATATCGACTGCCGTGCCGTTCGCGGTGCCGGCTGCAACCACATCGAGATCCTTGCCGCTGTTGGGGTTCACCAGCGAAAAGGTGCCGTTGCTGTTGGCGACAACTTGCCAGTTTTGTGCAGCAGTGCCGTTGATGGTGTAGATATCGACCGCCGTGCCGTCGGCAGCACCTGCCGCCTTGACGTCTAGCGCCTTCCCGCTGCTTGTATTGACTAGCGTATAAACGCTACCTGACACGATGCCGGATGCTGGCGTGGGCGTGGGCGTGGGCGTAGGAGTCGGTGTCGGAGTCGGCGTCGGTGTCGGTGTCGGTGTCGGTGTCGGTGTCGGTGTCGGTGTCGGTGTCGGTGTCGGTGTCGGTGTCGGTGTCGGAG
>Ga0134128_10000092_pt1 | contig 120458 bp, 86 predicted proteins | sample KB31754_FD_96462 | JGI IMG/M metagenome (GOLD analysis project Ga0134128, IMG submission 96462) | Terrestrial soil microbial communities with excess Nitrogen fertilizer from Kellogg Biological Station, Michigan, USA - KB3-175-4 | ecosystem: Environmental > Terrestrial > Soil > Unclassified ... | reverse complement strand
TCCTGGCAGGTTCGGCGGACATTGCCGGAGCTGAGAGCCTTCTTCACAGCAAAAGCGCGAAACTGCGGAGTGTGGCGCCCATTTTCATCGCGTGCGATCATGTAGGATCTCCTATTTCAGCCCCCTGCCGGATTCAGTGTCCCACATTATCCGTGCGCCAAAAAGGGGCTCACTCCAAACTGTCTCAGTGAGACAATTTAACTCCTGCTCTGGATTGGGTTTAGTCGGCCGGGGGTTGCGCCCGGTGAGACGGTTTGCGCCCGGTGCGGCTGCATTCGCCCTGCGGTCGGCAGGCGGCGTTTGGCGATCGGCCGCCGAGTTTCGGGTTGGGTCGTCATGATATTTACAGGTCACGCGTATAGTTCGTCCTCACCAGATTCGATTCGGGACCTAGGGGATTGGGTGGCCGGAGGGATGACTACCTTTTGGTGACTGAAATATTACGCGCCGGCGCCAGAATGTCACAGAAGCGATCGGTTCACTCGCCAGGTTACTGTCATCCTACTGTCTGTATGAGCTATCCATTCACCCCGACGGTTCAGCGCCGGTCAGCCCTGGCAGGCATGGCGCTTGGCATTCTCTGCTTTCTTCGGCCAGGCACGCTGTGCAGCCAGGCGCCGCTTTCGAATTTCGAAAAGCCGGCGCTCGGCGGCGAGGCGATGGCTGATCAATATAATTGGAGCCGAATGGCGATGACGGCGGTCGAGGGTGCAGGGATTGCCTCGGTGTCGTTGCAGCCTGGCGATTTCGTGCTGCCGGACGGCGCGGCGTTTACGCCGTTGCGGTTGGGGCGGGCGCTGGCTGTTGACAGTGGCACCCAGGCGGAGACGGTGGTGCCAACGGCGGTTGACTGCCCGCCGGGTGGGCCGGTGTGCTCCTTCATGGCGCGGTTCGAGCACGCCCATGGCGCGCGGTTCGCCATTGCCTCGGCCACGGGCGGTCTGCAAGAGGCAATTGACGCCATGCCGGCGGCTGGGGGGACGGTCGTGATCACCCCGGCCTGGTCCGGCGGAAGCATTGGCGCGCTGGCATTGGTGGGCCGCAGCGGGGTTCTAATCGAGGATCGGCGGGGCGGCAGCTTCAATTGGTGGGAATGGAATGGTTCGGCGTTTAGCACGCTGCTCTCCATCGGAGGAGGCGCGGTGCGCCTGGCGGACGCGGTGAGCGCGGGGCCGTGGCTCGATGTTCGCGCGTTTGGCGCGTCGGGAAGCGCGGCGATCACGACGGCGACCTGCACGGCAGCGAGCACAGTTGTGACGCTCGGAGCAGCGCAGGACTTTGCCAATGGCAACGGCATCGCGCTCAGCGGTTGCGGCGCTGCTGCGTTTGGCGGCGCCTCGATCACCGCGCCGGCGCCGACGGTGGTCAACTGGTGCGGGCTGGGCGGGCAGATGGCCTGCGCCAACGCGCCGGGCGCGACAAGCTACAACTACAAAATCGCCGTGGATGACGGCGCGGAGGGGTATACGGCGGCAGGCGCGGCGGGGACCACAACGACCGGGGCCGCTACGTTGGCCACCTCATGCTGTAATCAAGTGGGCGGCGCCAACTATTTGACCTGGAGTGCGCCGGCCAACCTCACAACCAACTCCTATGGTTATTTCGTGTACGGCCAGAAAGGAAGCGGGGCGTGGAACCTGATCGGGATGGCGACAATTCCCGGCGACGCCATACCCTGGTTTGCGGCGCGCGCTTATCCCAATGGGAGCTACGTCACGCCACGAGCGGCGCCCAACGGATCCTTTTACGTGGCTGTGACGGGCGGCACGAGTGGGGGCAGTGAACCCAACTGGTGCACCAGTTCGGCAACCTGTGCGGTTATAGACGGCAGTGTCACGTGGGAACGCCAGCCTTTTAGTTGGATGGATGTGGGCAACACCGTCAACTATCAGCCCGCTTGGATTCCAACGACGCCACCCGGAGCAGGAGCGTCCGATGCGTTGGTGACAACAGTCGCCGCAGGCGGGGGCACGACGAGCCTGACCCTCGGTACCGCCGCCGTTACTTCTGCGGCGGCCGGGTTGACCGTTCACGACGACACCGCGGCGCTCAGCGCGGCGCTCGCGGCGCAGAATGCGGGCTGCGTTCCCAACCAGCCGGCGGGATCGTCGCCGGCGGCGGCGTGCCGTTCAGTCTGGATTCCGGCAGGCAATTTCAACACGACCGCGCCGCTGGTGTTCGATTTATGGCTGAGGATTACCGGTGAAAGCACGGCATGGGTGAATGGAGAGGAGCCATTTCAGCCTTTATTTAGCAGCGCCGCGGCATCGGGCATTGATTTTGCGTCGCTGCACACGCAGGGCGGACTGGACGCGCTCTATGTTCGGTCCGCCGCGTCAGACAACAGCATCGTGCGCATCAGCGGTGTTACTGTGCGATTCACAACCGGTTACGCACTTTCGCTCGGCACGCAGGAAGGGGGCGGTGCGGGCCTGACCGCGGCCGGGATGTCTGCGTCGGTAGATGGAAGTTTTTACGGCGACCGGCGCCTCGCCTACCTGGGCGGCGATTGGGGTCAGTTCATCCCCAACACCTGGGTTGAGGACTTCCCCGCAAACAAACAGCCGTATGAGGCGGAAGTGACCGCAGCGGCCGGCGCCAGTGTCGCCTTGCACGGCGTGGTGGGCGTGCCCTCGGTGTTGCCTTATGACCGCTGGGTCGACGACTGGTCGGCCGCGAGCGTTGTGATTGACCAGGATTCGCGACTGGGGGGAGAAGGTGGCGGGATGTCGGCGGTGTACATGTTTGGCGGATACGGCGCAGGCCAGGCGTTCCATAGCGCTTTGGCCACGCAAGGGCTGGGAGCACCGTTCAATTGGCTGGGCTCAAGTATTGTCATTCGGGACTCGATGCAGAACTCCGCCAACGTCGGGGTGGTGACGGCTCTGAACAATTCATTCCCGCAAAACCTTACGCTCGGGTCGAATTACTGGAGCATTAACAGCGGTATCGTTGATACCTGTTCCGGCGTGAATGACGGGACGTTTGCCACTGAGCCGTGCGCCTTACCGGCAGGATTCGGCGGAACCAACCTCGACACGATTGCCGAGGGTGCTCTCGGCCGCCCCGATCTGTATCGCATCCGAGCCGAAACGTCGAGCAATCTTGGGCCGCTGTGCGTCTCGGGGCGACTTCAGCCGGCGTTGCTTCCCTTCGTCGAGAGTGGAGAATGTCGCCAGATTGCGGCCGCGCCAACAGCAGGGGTCTGGACCGCAGGCGGGTCGGTGGGAGCTAATTCAGTTGTGCCGATCATGAACGCGATGCCCTCGCCGGGCGCGCCGATGGGTTGGGTCGCCGCGCTCGGCGCCGGGCCCAACCTGGTGGGGGAGCGTGCCGCGCCGGCCTGGCAAGCGGCACATACGTACACACTCGCAACGACGGCCGCCGGTGAGGGTGCCGACTTTGTACAAGCCACGGTCGGGGGGACTGCCTATTCGTTCTACGTCTCAGGCGTGGGCAGCGGATCAGCGTGCACGTCAGGCGGAACCGCGCCGGTGTGGCAAACGGCAGTGAATAGCAGCACGGGAGCCGGCGCGATTACTACAGACGGTACCTGCACGTGGACGGTGGAGTCGGTCGGCAGCGAGGCAAGTCAGACGCTCGGGTACGTGAGTCCATATACACCTGAACCGGTCGCAACTTTTCTTCAGCTTGCCGGGTTGCCGATGACAGCCACGACTGGCGTGATCAACGGTACGGGGCTGAGCGCATCGTGCGACACCGGCGCGGTCAGCGTACCGAATGCGCGAGTGGGGAGCGTGGTCAGCGTCGCGACGACGGACGGCAGCGACATCGGGGGAGCGTTTGACGTAAGAGGGTCGGTCACAGCGCCCGGTACGGTCACCGTCTATGTGTGTGGTACGGGTACGCCGCCGAGCAAAGCGTATAACGTGACGGTACAACAGTAGACAACGATCAGGCCAAGTGGCTATTTTCTTCGGGAAGGCGAGGCGCCCGCGCGTACGATTGCACATCCTAGAAGCGGACAATGCATGCCTTGTCGATGCCGCGCGTCGCATTGCGCGTATCGACCATTAGGCGCGCGTGTTCGGCGATGGCCGGATAATCAAATGCGGCATGGTCGGTCATGATGACGACGCAGGTGTAATCGCGAGCGTGAATGGGCTCAAACGATATTGAATCCATTGAGAAGCTATAGTGGCGCGTGGGCGGCACATGGGGACAATGCGGATCGTGATAGACGACGTGCGCCCCCCGCTGGAGCAAGAGGTCAATAACTTTCAGCGCCGGCGATTCCCGCAGGTCGTCAATGTCCTTTTTATAGGCAACGCCCAGGACTAAAATCCGCGCCTGTTTAACGGCAGCTCCGGTTTGATTTAGCGCCGCCGTGATCGCCTCGACAACGCGGTAAGGGGTCTCGACGTTAATCTCGCCCGCGAGTTCAATGAAGCGGGTTGTGAAGTCATAATCCCGGGCCTTCCAAGATAGATAAAACGGGTCAATCGGAATGCAATGGCCTCCCATGCCCGGCCCGGGATAAAAAGGCTGAAACCCAAACGGCTTTGTGGCGGCCGCGTCAATAACCTCACAAATGTCGATAGACATGCGCCGACAAAGCTGATTGAGTTCGTTGACCAGCGCAATATTCACGCAGCGGTATGTATTCTCGAGAATTTTGGTCATCTCCGCGGCGCGGGCGCTGCTCACAGGAACAACTTCGACGAACGCCGCGGCGTAGAGGGCGGCGGCCAATACGCCAGATTCCGAGTCGATGCCGCCAATGACTTTGGGAATCAATCGAGTTGTGAAGCGCTGGTTGCCGGGGTCTTCCCGCTCGGGGGAAAAGGCCACAAATGCACGCGCGTCGCCGGAGGAAGCGGAGCGTGCTTCGCCGCCGCCCGCCGCGGCCGATTGCGGCCTTACCACAGCCCGGCATAATACCCCGCTGCTCTCGAGGATGGGGACGAGAACCTCGTCCGTGGTGCCGGGGTAAGTTGTGCTTTCAAGAACAACGAGTTGACCGGGGCGCAGGTTGGCAGCGATCATGCGCGCGGTATTTTCAACATAACTCAAGTCGGGTTGGCGCTTGTGGTCGAGTGGAGTTGGAACGCAGATCAAAATCGCGTCCATCTTCGCCAAACGGGCAAAATCGGTTGTGGCGCTAAGACGACCGGTACGGCAGGAATCCGCCACGGCAGATTCACCAATATGGCGGATATAGCTCTTACCTTGGCCCAGCAGCTTTACCTTGGTTTCATCCACGTCGAAACCGGTTACGTGGAATCCAGCTTGGCAAAACACCAGTGCCAATGGGAGGCCTACGTAACCGAGGCCGATAATGCCTATCTCAGCCTGATTCCGCTGAATTTTTTCAAGGAGGGATGAATGGGTCATGATGGAAAAATCCGAACCGAGCGCAGCTCGCTTTTAGGTTGACTGGCACGCGCATTCGTCCCGCCCGAATCGGTATTACGGCGGCGCGGACCAGGAGGAAAATGACTGCGGCTCTGGGCAGTAGCGACCGCGGTCAGGAGGAAGAAGAGGAGCGCGTTAGCGGGCGAGTGAAACTGGAAGTCTATCACTGAATGGATCATGAAACCAGCCGTACCAATGAAGGCCGCGTCTTGCAGCACGAAGCTGGAACGGACAGCGCCACTCTGACGATGACGACGGCAGATCGCTCGACCCCACAAGATTACAAATGCAACAACGCAGGTGGCGCCGAACAAACCAGTTTCGGCAAGCGCCTGCGCATATTCATTGTGAGCTTGCAATACGAGAAGCCCGGTTGCGAACGTTTGGTATGCCGGATAGATGGTGGAAAACGTATTGAACCCAGACCCAACCCAGCGATGGTCCAGGAAAATGTGATAGCACGCCTTGGCGATTTGGAGGCGATCAAAGTAACTCATATCGTGCGCGCCAAGGCGGGAGAAACTCTGGGCAAGCACCCCCCAATTGGTAAGAAAGCCGAACCCAAGCAACACGGCGATCCCGTATAGCAGAAGGATGCGGGCGCGGCGCTGCTGGCGCAAATTGCGCCAAAAAACGAACAGAGTGAGGGCCAGTTCGAATGCCAAGGCGAGAATCCCGCCGCGTGAATGTGCAATCACCACGGAGGCGAACCCAAGCGCCGGCGCGATACCGCGCCGCATCCATGTAATCCAATCGGGATCGCGCGATTTCTGAGGGCGGCATGCGACCGCGATCGCGATCGGGAGCAGCAGAACTATGCAGCCTGCGTAATGGTTGTGGTAGACGTAGGGCCCCACCGGTTCGGCATAGCTGGCGTTGTGGAACCAGTAGATTTGTTTATTCGCGCTGAAATATTGAAAAATCGCCTCAGTAGCGACGAGGCCCGTGAACAACCACAGGATCCAAGCGAGGCTGCTTATCTGGTTGCTGTCGCGGCCGGCATTGTACATCAAATAATACACGCAGCCACAGCCGGCAAGCTGGATGAATTCGGTGAGGGTTGCGCCGGGGTAGACCGACAGATGGAGGAGCCATTGCGCAATCACCAGAGCACCGAAGGCGCCCATAGGCAGAAGAAGCGCGCTAAAGGCCAAAGTCTGGCCGCGCAGGAGCCGCTGCCACAGGAACGCCAACAACCCGGCAAAAAGCGCGCAATCCACAGGAGCCCAAACATAGCTGTATGCGCCGCCAAAGCCGATGACGGCGGCCAGCGTGGGCACGAGCGCAGCCAGCGTGACCCAACTCGGAATGTTAGCGGGCGCGGCACGTCCGCGCTCCACAGCCGCACCCGTGCTCATGAACCGGCTCCGGCGGCCCTACTTAGCGACGATTTCGACAATGACGAAGTCGGTTCGATGTGGAGGCCGCGCAAGAAAACGTGCCCCTGCAAAAGCGGTGAACCCGTCGGTCGGTCATAGTCGAATTCCACGCGCACAATGTAAATGCCGGCGGGAACAGTGAAGGTTCCCGTATTCTCATGCCATTCGCCGTTTAGTGCCGCCTCTGCGGAAGCGAGCACGATGGGGCGAGGGCCGGGCGCCGTGACTGTCAGATGCACGCCGGAGCCGACTGCAGTCGAGTCAAGTCGCGAGGCAAAAGTGTAGCGATATGCGTTCCCTGTAGATATGGCCATCCACTGACCCATTAAGGGCACATGATCGGGCTGATCGCCTGGTAGCAACCAATCAACAATGTTGCCGCTGCTGGCGCCGCTCGCCGGCAGGAGGCGAAAGGTGGGTTCGTCCCGCTGCCAGGCGAACCCGCCCAGGTCGGGAAATTGAAAATTCGAATCGGTAATTGCGCCGACATTGACAGGGACGGCCGGAATGATCCCAACCTGAACAGCGTGGTTCCATACCGCCATGGCAGCAGCGATCGCAACGTGGCCGGGAGCGGCGCCAGCGAGCCTTTTTTTACCGGGGATTGGCTGGATGCGCGAAGGAGTGGGGGCGGGATCTTGCGTCTCGGTCGCGAGGGCTACTTTCTGCCAGGCAGTCACCAAATCCAGCGCCGCACGCTTACAGTCCTCGTGTTGGTAGAGGGGGCAATCGAGACGATTCCATATTTCCGTAGCTGCGCCAAGCTGATGCATTTGTATCATGAAATCAATGGCGACGCTGCCGACGTCAGCCCTGCTGCGGGGAAGTATTCGTAAAATCGGCTCGGGGTCATCGCCTTGCAAATGAGCAATGCTCTGGAGGGCAAGCATCACTTCGCCGGGTGGGGCGATGAGCATGGCAGCTTGCATTTCACGCCAGAAACCAGCCGAATCACCCAAAAGAAAGGCCAGGTTGGCCGCTTCAAAATGCGCATCGTAGCCGGTATTCAGCTGCGCCGCGCGATTCCAAGCGTCTTGCGCAGCGCCAATCCGGCCCAATTGATAGTCTAAAAGTCCTAAGGTCTGCCAGTTTTGCCAGTTCATCGGGTCTATTTGCGTGGCTCTGGCCGCCAACAGGGAAGCTTTGGCAGGATCGGTAGTGCTCAAGCCGCTCGCCTGCAATTGCCAGGGCTGGCTTAGATCAGGCCGCATCCGAATCGCCAGGTCCAAGTCGGATTGGGCCGCTCCCCCGGGTAAATCCTGAAGTTTTAGCACAGGCTGCAGGGCCGCGTCCATCCGAGCCGTCCGCACCGCCGCCACGCCAAGGCCTGCCAGCAAACCAGTCACAAGCAGCGTGACCACCCATTGCGCGAGCCGCATCAGCCCTCTTTTTTTTTGCACCATGCCAGAAAAGCGACTCAGCGGCCGTTCAATTTCAAAACGGCGCCAACGGTTCGCAATAAGATCAGGATGTCACGCGAGAGCGACCAGTTGCGAATGTAATCGGCATCCATGTGAGCCCAGACTTCGAAACTCGTAATTTGATTGCGCCCGCTGACCTGCCAGGGGCCGGTAATGCCCGGTTTCATTGAAAGCCTGCGCAAATGCTTATCGCCGTAACGGACGACTTCTGATGGCAGCGGCGGACGCGGCCCCACCAACGACATGTCGCCGCGAAGCACATTGAACAATTGCGGTAGTTCATCAATACTTGCCTTGCGCAGCCAGCGGCCCAAGCGTGTCATGCGGGGATCGCGCGCCATCTTGAATACCGGGCCGGTCATCTCGTTGTTAGCCTCCAACGCGGGCTGCAGCGCCTCGGCGTTGTGCACCATTGAGCGAAACTTGTAGATCTTGAAATGGCGACCACGGCAGCCATTGCGGACCTGGGAAAAAAGAACCGGGCCGCGGGAGTCCAATTTGATCGCCACCGCCGTGAGGAGCATCAGCGGTGACAACAGAATGAGGCTGGCCACCGAGATCAGAATGTCAATGCCGCGCTTGGCCACCAGTGGCCAGGACAGATCGGGCGAAAACGAATAGGTTAAAACAGCCTCGGAGCCGATGTGATCTACATAGACGTTGCTGTATTCATCAAGCCAGTCGGCATGGATCTGCAAGCGAGTGCCAGTCGTCTCGCAAAGTTGGACCGTGCCTTGGTGCAGCCGGTTGGTGGCTGAGTCGGCATTGGCGAGAACGGAGCTAAGGATTACGGTGTCCACAGCCAACTCGCGAATGGCGCGGCTCAGGCGTTCTATCGCCATCGCGGTGTCCTGGGACGCGAAGGTGGTGATTATTTCGAGAACCCGCCAGTTGGGCGAGGAGGAGATCTTGCGCGCCAGGCTTTGACAACGATTAGAATCGCCGACGATTACGAGGCGGTGGGGTGATCGGGCACTTTGTCTCTGACGCCACAGATTATCGAATCCGTGCACTGTCAACAATCCCGCGGTGAGAAACCCGCCGTAAAAAAGTAACATCGGCCGGCTAACTTCGTTTCCTATGCGAAGCAGGAACAAGCATGAAATCAGCAAAAACTCCGCGACGATTATGGAACGAAGCACCGCCGGAAGCACCGAGGAACTGCGGCCGTGGCGGTTGCCAATCTGGGCCAACCCGAGGGTGAGGACAAACAGGGCGGCGCAGGCGATGCGCGTGACATCGTTCATGGCCCCGTGCAGGGTTGGAAGAACGGAGCGCGCGGAAGCGGCCAGGAGAAATGCGGCCACGCCCATGGCAAGATCAATGGAAAGGACAATCTGGCGATTGAGGCGATGCTCGCGGCGGGAATGCATCGGCATTCCTGGCCGGGGCACGTCCGGCGCTAGTTGACGCTTAGTTCCAGTGGCATTCATAAGAATCCGTAATTTTGGGGGGCATGGGCGAGCTAGTGAGCCGCCAGCACGTGCTAGCCACGCAGAACGTCGGCAATCCGTAGCGCGGCCTTGCCGTCCCAGAGTGGTGGCGGGGTGGCGGGTGAAACGGGCTGACGGATAGCTTGCTCCCAAGCACGCACGATTCCGGCCGCGGAGGTGCCAGCCAAACGATTGGTACCGTGGGTCAAGGTGATGGGGCGCTCGGTGTTGTCACGCAGAGTGAGGCAGGGGATTTGAAGGACCGTAGTTTCCTCCTGAATACCCCCGGAATCGGTCAGCACTGCGCGGGCAGAGGCGAGCAGTTGAACAAAATCCAGGTAACCCATTGGCTCGACGAAACGGACCCGCGGGTGGTCCAGGCCCAATTTGCCCAACGCGTGCCTGGTACGTGGATGGACCGGAAAAACCAAAGGCATCTCGGTGGCAATATGAATCAGCGCCAACCAAAGCTCCAAAAGCGGAGCCGGTTGATCAACGTTTTCAGGACGATGCAGGGTGAGAACGGCATACTGGCCGGGCGCCAGAGCGAGCTTCTCCAGAATTGACGATTGGGAACTGAGAGCGCGGCAGGCCAACAGACTATCAATCATTATATTACCGACGAAGTGGACCCGATCGTCAGGGACACCTTCGCGGCGCAAGTTGTCATTGGCGGAAGCCTCGGTGGTGAAAAAAAGATCAGACACCGCATCGGTGGCGAGGCGGTTGATTTCTTCCGGCATTCTACGATCAAAGCTACGCAGACCGGCTTCAATGTGCGCCACGGGGTATTGCAGCTTTTTCGCCACCAGGGCGCAGGCGAGCGTGCTATTGACGTCGCCGACTACAACGACGCAATCGGGGCGCGTATCCAAAAGCACGGGCTCGAAACGCGACATAATCTCAGCCGTCTGCCGAGAATGGCTACCGGCGCCGGCGGCGAGATTGGCGATGGGCTCGGGAATCTCCAGATCGCGAAAAAAAATGGCTGACATTTCCGAACTAAAATGCTGCCCGGTGTGCACCAGCAATGGGAGAAAATCCGGTTCTCGCGCCAAGACCCGCATTAAGGGCGCTATCTTCATGAAATTCGGGCGCGCGCCGGCAACCAATAATATTTTTTTGATCATTGAACCACGAGAGCTTCAAACCGGGTTGAAACTCGTACGGGAAGCTTTGCGCTGCGCCGACCCAATAGACAGTAGCGCCGCCGCTCGCGTCCGAACTCCGGGTAAAACGGAGTCAGTTCGAGCTTCCAATCCCAATCGGCATCCAAATGCGTTTGGAAATGGGTACCGTTCGCTGAAACGAAGAGGCTCAACTCGTCGGGCCGGACTGGCACCACGTCTGGTGCGAAGTGCCATCGCAACGTGAAGGCATGCATGCCACGCCCTGTGATCTCGTCGTCAATCCGCAGGCCGTGACTGCCCAACTCGACGGTGCGCTTGTGGCGCACGGGAGCACCGGGCCATGCAAATTGCAGTTGACACAAATGTTCGTTGGGCGCGGCCAGCGCGATCGGCCGTGCCCGGCGGCCGAGGCGAAATTCGCCCCAAACATCGCCTTGCTCCAGGCCGTCGACCTGGAGGGTATTGTGGGCGGCTGTGGAGCGGGCATAATGGCGGCGTTGACCAGCTTGGTATTCGAAAACGCCAGTATCCTCGAGGATCGGTTCGCCTTCAAGATCGGCCAGGACTGAACCCAAATCGCAATGCGCGTGCCCCGGCTGCTCGTTGGGGCCGAGAGGTCCGCCATCCACGATCGCGCGCCAGCCCCCGCCCGCGACAACCGCAAAGCCGGAGTCCGGGAACAAGTTAAGGCGGTCGGGTCGAGCCTGGGGTAGCTCACGCCGTCCTTCGAGAAGCCGGGACACTCTTCCAAGAAGCTCACGCGGCGCGGGTGCGATTCCAAGCACCGAATCGTTCATTAACGCGATCGCCCCGTCTCCGCGCTGCATCGCAACGGCGAAGTCCGCCATGCGGCTCAGCGTTTCCTCTAGCCGCAACCGCACGGGCGAGGACAACTCCTCATAGCGCAGCAGGCAGAGACTCTGCACGAAATCCTCCATTACGAGCAAGTGATACATTGGACTGCGCTCATAATGCCCGCCGTCCGGCAATACCTGGCGACGAAGACAAGTATCCAGTGCTTGTAGGGCTCGCCGGCGCCATTGCACCGCCTCTGGTGCTTTGATCCAAGATGCCGCCAAGAGGAGGGCGGCGGCGTTGCGCACCAAATGGTTTCCCCGAAGGTCATATTCAAGCCGCCTGGCGAGAAAGGCGGCTTGCTGGCGAAGGGAGGCGCGGATGGGCGCTGGCCAAGATCGGTCCAGCACCATTTCGGCATAGGCCCAATTTTCAATCCGATTGGAGATGGTGTAGCTATTCCAGGATACCCGCACCGAACGCGCCGTTACGGGATGGGCGGCAATCCAGCTCGTGATCAAGCTTTCCAGGAGTTCAACATCGCCGCCGCGGGCCAAGGGAGCAGCGAAGGAAAATGAATGCAATTGAAATTGCCAAAGCCGGCTCGGTGTCACGGTCGCGGGCTCGGCATCCAAACGCCAACGCCACTCACCGTCTGCAGTTCGCAGTTGGTGTTGTTGGTGCAGGAATTCGACACGACCGGCGCTGAGGCGCTGGCGCCAAAGGCCATCCTGATCCCGGCCGCAATGGTGGGCTGCAAATATATCCAGAGGGAGGCGGCAGGTCGGAACCGCGAGCGGCGCTTCCGGAAACGGACCCAGCCTGGCTTGGATCATGCGATAGGCGCGCCAGGCTAATTGCGCTGGGGCCAATCGCCGCGTTGTTTGCAGCCAACGTGCAATCACGCGCTTACCGTTCCGCGACAAGCGCGTGAGAGAGATTTTCGGCGACGGGCAGCAGGTTGATGGCCCGCAATTCCGTCAAACTTTGCCGCACGGCGAGTGTGGCTGCAGTTGTTCGCAGCAGCGACTCCGGCGCAATCGGCATTGCGCTTCCGGCGCGGAGCGCGGCGACCCATGACTGAATTTCCTCGACATGACCTTTGCCCGGCTTACGTATTTTTTTCTTGCGGCTACCACTGGCTAACTCCGCCCACTGCCAATCCTCGACAATCGCGCTCTTGCCAGCGCCAAAAACTTCAATGCGTTCCTTGCTCATCGACGTGCTGCCAGAGGCGACATAGGTAATGACGCCGACGGCTCCATTCTCCATGGTTAACGTAAGTGCAACTTCGTCCTGGCAGGCGGAGCGGCGGTTCGACGCGGCATAGACGCTGGCGGGTAGAGAATTCGTCACAAACGAAATCCAGTCCACAAAATGGCACGCTTCGCCAACAATTCTGCCTCCGCCCAAGGTGGGACTCTGGATCCAGTCCTCCGCGGGAATAAAGCCGGCATTGACGCGGTAGTGAATGACCAAGCGATCCTCATTGCCTTCGAAGTGCCGGCGCACTGCCAGTGACAGCGGCGCAAAGCGGCGGTTGAAGCCGACCATTAAGCGAGCCTGCGGCACAGAAAGGCAGGATTCGACGCGCGCCAATTCCTCGGCGGAGATGGCCAACGGCTTTTCCACAAAAACAGCTTTGCCGGCTTGCAACGAGCGGCAGGTCAAATCGGCGTGACTGTCGTGGCGGCTGGCGATGAGAATCGCCTGAAGGTTAGCATCGCGCACAATCTCGTCAGAATCGGCAACGACTCGAGCAAAGCCAAATTTTGAAGCGGCGGCATGGGCTTCAAGCGGTCGCCGTGTACAGATCGCGGCTCGTTCGGCCGCCACTTTGGCCAGCGCGGGAAGCAGAACGGCTCGGGCAAACTTGCCTGCGCCAATCATGCCGATTCTGGGCAGGTCATGGGCCTCATGGTGCAATAGCTTCGGCGGAACCGAGACTGGCGTCAAGGTGCTCGCATTCGGATAGCTGAGCAGTAATCCAAGTTGGTTAGGCGCCGGCGCGAGCATCTGAGTGTAGGCTCGCGCACCTTCCTGGATGGCAAAGCGGTGAGTGATCAGGTCGTCGACCCGCACCAGCCGCTTGGCGACCAGATCGAGGTAGGCGCCAATATTGCGCTGTTCGGTCCAGCGGACGTACTCGGCTGGATAATCGTGGCCCAGCTCTTCGTAGTTTGGATCGTAGCGGCCCGGCCCGGTCGAACGCGAAACGACAAATTCCAGTTCCTTGTGGTAGTAGACTTCGCGGGGCAATTCGAGTGGGAACAAACCAACGGCCACGACGCGACCGCGGCTGCGCGCCAAGCGGCCGGCCACGACGACGGGATCGGCATTCGGCGCCGCCGCGGTCACCAAGACAGCGTCGAAATCGGCTTCTTGGGGCGCCGAAAGCGGAGTCCAAATTGTAACGGGTCCTTGTGCAGCCAAAAGACCACCGCGAAACTGGTCGGGATCAAGGCCAGCCACGGTACACCCGGCAGCCAATGCGATTCGGGCGGAGAGCTGGCCAATGAGACCCAATCCAATGACTAAGACGCGCTCGCCAACGACGGCACGGGAAAGGCGAAAGCCTTGCAATGCAATGGCGCCGAGGGTGCCTAGGGCAGCGGCTTCCATTTCGCAACCGGCCGGTACTAACGCGCAGAGATTGTAAGGCACCAGAACTTGCTCGGCATGGACGGCGTAATTGGCGCCGGCACAGGCCACGGCGTCGCCGACCGCAAAAGGGCAGGAGGGATCGCCGACGGCTTCGACGACGCCGGCGCAACTGTACCCGACCGGCTGCAAGCCGCCGACGCGGTTCTGCACCGCCTCCCAGGTCCGCCGCAGCCCCTGGCTGCGAGCCATTCGTTTTACCTTGTCCACCAGGTCGGGGCGGCTGCGCATCAGCTTCAGGGGATGGGCGAGCGAGAGTTCGGTGTTGCTCTTTTCGGTCCCGGCGCTGATCACTGAAAATGCATTGCGGACGCGAACGAAACCCGGTTCGACGCCGATGTTCGGTAGTTCGAGTACTTCAGCTTTTCGGTCGGAGGAATTCCAGCAGAGTTGTAACATGATTCGATGGCTCTTGATAGGAAAGTTGGTTAGGCAACGCCGGCGCGCGCGGCCTTGGTTTGGCCCGCGGGGTGGCCCGTAATCGCCCGCAAAATATCGAGGTAGCGGAGCGCGAGATGATCGCGGTCGAATTGTGCGCGCACGAACTCTCGCCCTTGCGCCCCGAGCGAGCGCGCCCAGTCAATTTCATGGCGGCAGCGCAATATGGCGTCGGTCAGTGAAAGTTGGTCCTGCACGACCAGACCCGCCCGCGCTTGGGCCAGGAGATCGGCGGACACACCCTGCGCCATGAGCAGGATGGGGATCTCCATGGCCATGAGTTCGAACATCTTCGACGGCAGAGCAACTCGAAAATAGGGATTATCATCGAGCGACACCAGCGCCACATTGAGTCCGGCAAGAATTCCCGGCATCATGGCGCGCGGTTGCAGGCCGAAGACTTGGATATTGCGCAGGCCTCTTTGCTGGATCTGGCTCTCGAGGTGGGCGCGATTGGCGCCGTCGCCGATGATGAGGAATCGGACGCTGGGACTTCGGTCGCGCAAGACCTCGGCGGCCGCGAATATGGGGTCGAAGCGTTGGGACAGGCCCAGAGTCCCGACGAAGCCGACGACAAAATGATCGGGAAGGAGCCCAAATTGTTCTCGCAAGGGTTGCACCCCGGGTCGAAACATTGCGGTATCGACGCCATTTGGAACGAGGCTGATTTTCTCCGGCGGAACACCATACTGGGCAGTCAAAATGGGTCCATACGCGGGGCTGACAGTCACGATATGACGAGCATGACGGTAGCCGCACGCCACCCATTGCCGCATTAGCCGAACCATGGCAGAGTCCATGGAGTAGCCGACGCCTCCCAGTTGTTCAGGCCAAAGGTCGCGCAATTCGAACACCAACGGTGTATGGCGCAGGGCTTGAGTCAGCAATCCAGGCAAAAGGTTGAGCGGCTGCGGGCTGGTGGCAATGACTATGTCCGAGCGCTTCAACAGGGGGGCAATGAGTCCGGTCGAGAGCGCGGAGGACATAAAGGCGACGCTGCGCCGTACCGTCCCACGGTTGGCGGCGGGAAGTAAGGGTGCGCGCACAACTCTGACACCATGTTGCCATTCCCGCCGAACCCGCCACCAATGGCCGCGGGAATAGTTCGGCGGCACCTTGCCGTTGGGATGGTTAGGATATCCAGTCAATACGGTGACATCATGTCCGGCTGTGACCCAGCGTTGCGAAAGTTCCGATACCCGCGCCGCTGCCGCCGCGACCTCGGGTGGATACAAATGACTGATGTAGAGAATACGCACTTAATTACCAAACTTTGGCAGAACAAGAGCTAGGCGACGGTAATGACAGACCTGATTTCGCTACGTAGCTCTGCTTCCGAGACACCGTCGAAATAGATGCGGAACCACGCCTCCAACGCCAAGAGCCCCCAGAGATGAACGGAATTGTCGCGGCGACCACTTTCATGAGCGCGACGCAGGCTGGCAATGGCATTGGGCTGAAACATCCCGCGGCGCTCAATCGCTTTGGGCCCAAGCCACTTATCCAATAAAGGACGTAGTTCGGTACTCATCCACCGTTCCAAAGGTGGACTGAAACCCTGCTTCCGATGATTTAAGATGGCAGCGGGAAGGCAGTTGGTCACTGCTTGGCGCAACGGCCACTTGCCGCGGCCGGAGTGTAGTTTGGCGGCGACAGGCAGCCCTAGGGCCATTTCGACCAACGCTGGATCGGTAAACGGGCATCGCACCTCGACCGAGTTTGCCATGGACATGCGGTCGGAATATTCCAGAACGTTACAACACAAAAACGACAAAAGATCCACATAGCTGAGGCGATTGACGCCGTCGAGCGGCGCGGCTTGGGAGTAAAGATGGCGCAGAAACTGGCTTGGGTCGCAACCATTCAAGCTGCTGCGCCAGGCAGGCGTGTAAAGCTTACTTTTTTGTTCGGCTCCGAAATATCCGATCCAGCGAAGGTATGTATCCACCTCCGGCAGGCCACCGAATTCGAGAAACTCGCGCGCGCGGCGGGGAGTGTGCCAACCGTTGGCAGCTTCGGGCATGAGGGTTGATGCGAAACGCAATGTACTAGTTAGCATGCCCGGCAAACGTCGGTACCTTTCGGCCCATTGTGCGCCCTGATAGCGGTAGTAGCCGAGAAAGGCCTCATCCCCGCCGTCGCCCGAAAGCGCCACCGTTACGTGGGGGCGCACGGCGCGTGTCAGGTGATATTGGAGTACAGCGGTGGGATTACCAAAGGGCTCGTCAAAGTGCCGCACAACCTTGGGGAGCCATTCGGCCGCCGAAAACATAACGGGAAGCAAGGTGTGATTTTGAGCGTGTTGCTGCGCCACCGTTGAGGCCAGGGTGGTCTCGTCATAATGCGAATTGCCGGGGAAACTGATACTGAACGCCGACAGAGGCCGGTGGATGTCGGTCGCGGCCAGTGCCACAATGCTGCTGGAGTCGAGTCCGCCGCTGAGGAAGGCTCCCAGAGGCACATCACTCACCAATCGCTTCTGGATAGCCTCGCAGAGAAGCGCGCGAGTTTGGCTAGACGCCTCCGCCGTGTCTAACCGTGGTTGCCGACAGGCTGACTCGATCGGGTCCCAATATCGATTTGACTGTTGCGTCAGTGTCCCGTCAGGTGCAATCGTAATCCGGAGCGAACTCCCGGGCGGCAATTTGTGAATGTCACGAAAAGCCGTCCGGGGATGGGGGAAGTAGAAATAGGTTAGAAAATGATCCAAGCCTTCAGGATCGGGATCGCGGGGAACGACCGAGGCGGCGAGGACGGCCTTGATTTCTGAACCGAAAACCAGGTGCCTGTTGTCCAAATAATAGAAAAGCGGCTTCTTGCCCAGGCGGTCGCGTGCTAGCCATAAACGCGAGCGGCCGCTGTCCCAGAGCGCGAAAGCAAACATGCCGTCAAGTCGATTGAGTAGTGCTTCGCCCCACTCCTCATACCCATGGAGCAACACTTCCGTGTCGGACTGCGAACGAAATTCGTGCCCCGCCTGCTGCAGTTTGTATCGGAGCTCCTGGAAGTTGTATATCTCGCCGTTGAAGGTGACCCAGAGGGTTTCGTCCTCATTGGCCATCGGCTGGGTCGCGGCCGCGCTCAGGTCGAGAATGGCGAGGCGGCGGTGCCCCAGGGTTACCGTGGGCCCCAACGGAGAGGCGCGGAACTGGCGCGCGCCGTGGCCATCTGGCCCACGGTGCGCCAAAAGCTCGGCGGGGTCGCTCGAATATTTGGCCGCGATATTTCCGTAAATGCCGCACATAGGGAGGTACAAAGGGCGCCTATTGGCCACCTAGATCAAATTCTTATTCGGGAACAAATACTTGGACTAGGCCGTAGGTGCATCAAGAACTTTGATTCCGGCGGCGGCAGCGAGCCGTGGGGCAGCGCGGTCCCATGTGAGGTCACCGTGTTTGAGCATTACCCGGCCTTCCGCCACGAGTTCCGCCGCCAGAGCCGGACTCTCCATTAATCTTACAATTGCGTCAGCAAATGCCTCCGGATCGAGGGGGTCGCAATACAATGCCGCCCGCTGACAACTGCCGCGTGCAAAGTCAAGGTCGGATGTAATCATCGGCAGGCCAAAGTGGACAGCCTCACTATATGTCGCCGTCGAGGACTCCAACAGGGAAGGAAGGATTGCAGCATCGGCGTTTGCGTAAAGGCAGGGTAATTGTTCGTATTCGACAAATCCGCGATTGTCGAACATATGTGCCACGCCGTGGCGATCGAGGCTCCGCAGCCAGCGCGACCCCGCCGCACCATCGGCCTTGGCCACGGTAGTGATGAAGCGAATATTGAGAGCCCCTCTTCGCATTAAAGATTGCGCGATAAGAGGTAAGAGTTCAAAATTTTTGTGCGAGTAATAACGCGATAGCATGAGAAGGCGGTACGCTCGTGACGGAACTTTCGGCAACGGTACGAGACGCTGGGCGTCCACGGCGTTTCCCACAACCTCAATCTTGGCGGCCGGCAATGCGAAGCGGGCCTGCAGTCGCTCTGCTACGACTGGGGTTTGCGCAATTAGGGTCGTGCAGTTGCGGGCGCAACGCGCGAACAAACGCTCTTCCCACGGTAATCGCAAGCGAAGGCTAAACGGCAGGCGGCGTCGCGCCTCACAATCACCGTACGCATAATAAGAATTCTGCAAGAGAACGGAATGTGGGCACTCTGTGTGAGCTGGACCAATACTCCCCAATGTAAATAGGACACGCGCGCGGAGCCTTCGGCAAAAGCGCGGCAGCCAGATTTCGTCATATCCGAGGCGCCGCAATCCTTTCATGCTGAATGGCGCCACATACACAGGTTGAAGATGGTGTGACCAGGTCAGCGAGCGAAATCCGGGCTGGTCGGGCACAATGGCCATGGTGTCGATGGCGCGAGGCGCCAGCCACCTCAGGAAGTTTTGCGCCAAGGTAGCGCCACCGCCGGCATAGGCGTTGGCTGCATTAATGACAGCCCAACCATCGCGCGGACGGTCGGCTTCTTGATGCCGCGGCGCGATGGCCGCGTGCGGGAGGAGCTCGGTCATTGCCTAGGCTGGAACAATTGGAAGCTTGTCAACTAGCCGCACATTTGGGCTCGTCAACCGATGCAGTGACATGACGATGACGACGAAAAGAAAAAATACAACCAACCCCTTATACAGACTGAAAGTTTCGTAGAGCCACGTGCGAAACGACATAGCGACCATTATGCAATAGGTGGCGTAAAGCCATCCTGAACCAGACCGCACACACAAGTTTTCCAAGCAGGCGAGCACCGCACCAAACATGAGGCCTATTGGGAGAAGGCCCCACAGTCCGGCATTGAGGTATGCCTCCGCGACGGGAGTAACGCCACCCAGGGTGGGCAAGTCATAGTGGCCAAAGAGGTCAGCGACGGAGGCGGGACGATTGGGATCCAGCGCGAGAGGAGCGGTTCGAGCGAAAAATTCCAGATAGCTTTTGCCATACATGTAATGGAATTGGCCGCTCTGTTGAAGATAGATGGCATCGGTGGTGGTTAACGCAGCAGGACCTAATCCGCCCAATGTGGGTAGGCTTTCAAGCGAAGTGGAGACAGTGTAGCTGATGAGGCCTCCTTGATGAAGATCGAACGCTGCGATCTGGCGATAGAAGCCCCAAAACGTGAATAACGGAATAAGGACGAGTACGCCAACCGCGGCGACCCTAGCCTGCGATGAAAAATTGCGGTTTCGGACGAGCAATAAGAGGAGGAGGGCGAAGAGAACGTCCACACGATTACCGAGCAGGAGCAGCACCACGCACTCCCCCGCCCAGAGCGCATTCATGGCAATGCGGCGACTGCGACCCCAGTGACTCAGTTCCACCGTCAGGAGCGCCATGTTCGCTATGACGGCGTACATGCCCGAATAAATGAGGGCATTGCCAGTGCTTTGACCGTATTGGGCCGATAGAATAGTACGACCGCCCATTTCCGAATAGAAGCTGATCAGGCAAAAGCTCCAGAGGGCGAACAGTACCCAGCGAGTGGCTGCGGAAAGAGAAACAGGCGTATAGTCAGAGCGAAGGCCGCGCTGCCGGATAAGGAGCAACCATCCCGCGCAAAGACCTAGGACGAAAATGAAGGTGCTTACCGCCGCCATGAAGAGGAGCGAGTTGATTTGCGAATCGGGCGAGAACAAGGAGCCGGTGAGGTAGGCGTGTAGACCAAGACTCCGCAATGTCAGCACGAGAATGCAGTCGAGACCGGGAGCCAAGGTGAGCAGGAGCGCCAGCAGGATGAGCCAGCTCCGCAGGTTGCGGAAAGCGGCGGCGAGCATGGCGATGGTCATTGCCGCGAGGAAGTACATTGCCTCCAGACGGCCGTAAATCGAAATAGGCAGAAGGGTCAGCAACAGGGCGCCTGCGATCTGGGAGGCCGGTAGGAGTTTCATTGCGGCGCTTGGTGGCTGGAATGGCGGTGCGGCAGGCGGGTCATGAGGCGCCCCGGAACTTGGGCGGCATAAAGCGGGGAGGCAAGGGCGAACCCCGAAACCAATCGTTCGCATTAACGGTCGGTGGTGGGCGCAGTGGTTTCCCGCTTACGAGCAAACAGAAAAATGGTGTACTGCCAGCGCGCGGGAGCAAGCCTCAGATAGAGAAACTCGAGCAAGTACGACCAAGTAGAGCGGCGTAGATAGACCGGTTCGGCCTCGTGGTGCTGCACCGTCGCAACAAACTGGTGCTTTTTGAGCAAACGCCGGAGCGCCGCACCGCGGTTGCAGCGGTGAAGGGTGGCAAATACGTCCGCTTCCTTGCGGCCCGACCCGAGCTTGCGCAGCAAACCGGCGTGCATGCGGTTGGGAACGATTCGCGAGGCCAGCCCCAAAGGACTTGCGGCGTTCGTAGTCCGCGCCGCCAAAACGCCATCGGGTTTGAGCACGCGGGCACATTCGGCGAAAAAGCGGTCCGGCTCCGCCACGTGCTCCAACACCCAGTCAGCCAAGCACAAATCGATGCTCGCATCGGGCACGGGCCATGTGTCACCACGCAAAAGAAAGAAGGCATGAATGAAAGGATTGCGCTCGGCATCGGGGTCGGGGTCGAGACCAATAACCCGGGAACAGTGGGGCTTCAGAATGCGCAGATGCCGGCGCAATGCAATCGAATCGTCGGCATACTCGCCGCGACCGCACCCAATATCCAGCACAACCGAGTCCGGCCGCAGCAGCGAGTGAACGCGGGAATAAAAAGCGACGGTGCCATCGCGCCGCGTGTAGCCGCCGAAGTCGTATTCCGGAAAGCAAACACGTTCGATCCAAGTTCGTTTGATCATGAAGTAGCGCGGTCCGCGCGGGCGCTGCGCAGCGCTGGGTGCGCCGGCGGCGGCACAAGTTATGGGAAGCGATAGGCGGCACCGAGAGTGATCAGCTGTCCAAGATCGAGCAGTGCGGTGTTCAAGGCCGCCCGCTTGCCGTCCTCCGGAACGTAAAGGATGTCACCGGCTTGCAGCAATGGATTGGGGGCCTTATGGTCGAGAATGCGATCGAGGTTGACCGGCAGTTCGCGACGGGAGCCATCATCGAGGGTGCGAATAATTTCCGAGTTGCGCCGATTTGGAGTGGACTTCATGCCTTGAGCCAACGCGATGGCTTGGATTACACCGATCGGCTCCCCCATGCGCAACGGGAATGCGCCCGGCTTGACAAAAGCTCCCACGACATAGATTTGCTTGGCAGGGACCACCGTAACGGTCTCGCCGCCGACCAGCAGTGGATCGCTGTCAGCCGCATGGACGGTGAGTAACCTGTCCAAGCTATAGGAAGTGACACCCTCGCTACTGGAGACGATGACTTGATCGCCAGCCTGGTCGCCTAGACCCCCGGCGCGCGCGAGCACCTCGAGCATCCGGAGCGGGCGGGCCGCCTGTATCGTCGTGGGGTTCTTGACCGCGCCGGAGACCACCACCGGTTTACTTTCGACCTGGACGACGACGACCTGCACGGCGGGAGAGCGCGCCAGTCCTTCGCTCACCAGTTCATCCGCGATCAAACGCTGCAATTGGGGCGCGGTATTTCCGGCTGCACGGAACGGTTTACGTAGAAACGGCAGCGTGATCGTGCCATCCGCGCTGACACGCAATTGGCGGGTCAGTTCCGGCATTTGGTATACAAAGACCGACAGCAGATCGGTATCGCCGATCAAATAGCTGTCGGGGGCGGCGGGAGCGACCAGATCGGCGACCGCGTTGTTGGGCAACGCCAAGGGGGGCGGCGGCAGGGTTGTTAGCTGCGGATTTTCGGCGGCGGATGTAGCCGCAGCCTGTGCCCGGAGTAAGGAGGGATTCAGGCACGCCCAGCCCAGCAGGAGCAGCCAGGCAGCGCAATAGGCGCTCAGCGCGGTGGAACGACTAATTGGCACTATTGTCGGCGTCATTGTGAACCTCCTCATCGGCATTGTGGTATGCATAACCATATTCGTAATAGCTGTAGTAGGAATCGAGTTTTTGCGAGGCGCTATTGAGCACAGTACCGAGCAGATTGACGCGTGCGGCGCGGAGTTGCCGGAGCGCGCCCGCCACGAATTGGCGCTCGGTTTTTCCGGCGCGGACCACCAGGAGCGTCGCGTCGGCAAGATTGGTCGCCACCAATGCATCGGCAAAACCGAGTACGGGCGGACAATCAAAAAGGACATAGTCAAATCGTTGTCGCAGCTGCTCAAGCAGATCGCCCAGACCTCGGTGCATCAGTTCGCCCGGGTTGGCGGGTGAGGGGCCGGCGGGAATCAATGAGAGATTGGGGACGCCGGGGGCTTCCACGAGAATCTGATCCAAGCCGTACTGGGCGCGCAATAAGGACGACAAACCTCGCCGATTCTGTACTTTGAACAGGCGATGCACGTTAGACTTTCGCATATCAGTGTCAACGAGCACAGTGCTGCGGCCGAGGCTAGCGAAGGCACAGGCGAGATTGGCGGACACGGTGCTCTTGCCTTCTCCGGGGAGGGAACTGCAGATGGCCAGCGAATTGATTTCCTGCTCGCGTGCCAACAAGATCGCGCTGCGCAGGGTCAGAATTCCTTCCCGGAAGGGCGAATGGGCTTGCGCGTCGGCGTCCGGGTCCGCCGCGGAGCCACGTTCCAGAAGGTGGGTGGTATAGGCAGCTGGAGTCAGGCCGGTGCGCATGCGGTTGGTGACGAGAGGCAACGAAGCCAGCGATCGGGCGCCAAACCAGTGTTCGACGTCGTCAGGACTGGCCACTGTCTTGTTCACGCTACCAATCGCGATCGCCAGGCCCACGGCAAGCAGGCTGGAGAAAAAGAATACGATAATGGCAGTCAAGAGCGGGCGCGGATAAACGGGGCGATCGTCCGGTTCGGCAGCGCTGATGACACGCAGGCTCTCGGTTTGTAGATTGGCGGCCACCTCGGCATCCTGGATGCTTTGCTGCAGTTGATAATACAACTTGGTAAAACTATCCGCCGCCGCTTGCAAGGAGTGGTAGCGAATCGCCTTTAGATTAAATACGTCCATGCGCTGCTTTTGAGAGTTCAACTCACCACTGAGCAAATTCTCGAAACCGACGGCGCTGGCATATTGCGAGTTGATTTGACTAGCCAGATGTTGTTCCTGAGTCTGCAAGACGGCCTCGTCGTTTTTGACCAGCTCTTGCTGCTGACGGTAGAGCGGATAATTGGGCCCGTACACCTGGCTCATGCGTCCCAAGTCGCGCTGATCATTTTGCAGACGAGTGTAGAGGGGCAGCAACTCCTTTCCAGTATCCGAAGCCGCAAGAGCATCGAGATTGCCGGACTGAATCGTTTGCTCATCGGCCTGCAATTGCATGCGCTTGGTCTGGGCAGTGCCGAGATCCTGGCTGATCTGCGATAGCCGGGATTGCATGATGTTAGTCTTGGAATCCGGGTCAAGCACGTCGTTAGCGCTCTCATATTTGACTAAGGCTTCCTGACTGCTCTCCATCTCGGCGTTGAGGCTTGACAACTGCGCGCGCATCGAATGGGTGGAGGCCATGAGCGCATTCACCCGGGTTTCGGCGTCGTGTTGTATAAGGCTCCCCAAAAGGCTGTTGGCGACCTGCGCCGAGAGCTGCGGATTCAATGATCGGAACGAGACCCGGAGAAGGTAGGTATCAAGCGGCTGGTCCACGCCAATCAAGCTCGTGACCTTGGTGAGGACGCGGTTTGTCTGGTCCGGAGAAAGGGCAGCGTCTCCGGAAGCGAGCTGCGCGGGCCTAAACTCCTGGTTTTGATAAAGATGCAATTCGTTAATGGTTCTGGACACAACCGCGGGGCTGGTTAAGACACGGGCCTCCGTCGTGAGGAGACGACTATCGCTGGGAGGCGTGCTATTTTGGCTGTTGCTCGCGTCCACCGCGGTGCGCTGGCCGGAGGGATCAATTCGGAGCACCGCCGTCGCTTCATACTGTTTCGGCAACGACAGCGAGACGAGGGTCGCGATGGCGGTCGCCAGCAGGACGAAGGTTGTGATTTTCCAATGGTGGCGTCGAATTAATCCCCAATAAAAAGAGAGCGACATTCCGACGAAAGGACCGTCCGCATTCTCAGTGGGACCGATTCGCGGCAGAAGCGGAAAATCCTCGGACGCGAGAGGCTGGCCTTCAAGAAGTGCTTTGTGCATGATTATCGATTAGATCCCTGCGCGCGCGGCGCGCGAGTTCGGTTGGGGTTCGGCGCGACCTTTGCGGGCGCATTCGAACGGGTTTCAGCTACATCCCTCCGCCAGTGGCGCCGGCAGCACGAGTGGATTTTTCCGCCATGCTCGCGCGGAAGCCCAAGCCATCAGCGCCGTTCGCAGCATGGCGGTAATGACCAACGCATAGGCGGCGCCCACGATTCCATCGTGCCGAACCAACCGGAAATCGAGGCCGAGGGCGGCAACGCCGCTGGCGATTTCGGGTAACAGCAAGCATTTTGTGTGACCGGTTACCATAACAGAAAGAACATGCATCTGAGACCCATTTTGAATGAGGGAGCCGATTGCGATGATCACAACGATCGCCACTGTATCGCTGTATTGGGGTCCCAGCAGCAAGTGTACCGCCAGGCGCCGAAACGCAGCGAGCAGCATGACGCCCACAAGACCGAGCCCCCAGTAGGTGGCGTGGGTCGCCAACAATAGCCTTCGAACACGCACCAACGAGCCAGCCTGAACACCCCGCGCCATTTCGTGGTACAGGATGGGAGCGGCGAAGCTAATGCCCAAAACCGATAGCGATTGAAAGATGACTACGCCCAATTGCGCCGCGCCGATATAAAGACCTGCCGCATAGGTCGAGATGACGAGTGCCACGATCCAGCGATCGGCGAAGCGCTGGCCCCAGACGCAGGCACTGATGGTCGCCCAAGGCGCGGCGAACTCCCACATGTGAGCTCGGGTCGCGGGGTCTTCGAAACCGGGCCCCATCTGGACAAAAGAAGGCATCCGGCGTCGCATGATCCGTTCCGCGATTTGGCCGGTAAAGGCAGAAACCAGAATCAGTACGACGACAGCGACAACCGCAATACGGGGGAAATAAGCCAACGCAATGAAGCAAATAAAACAGCGACCCCAGCTATCGGCACCGTAGACAAAGGCCATGGTGCTCCTCAGTCTTCCGACCGCGGCAATGCCCATCCAGTATTCCCGGCGCAATTCCGCCGCTAACAGCAGACTCACTCCCCAGGCCAGAAGGGCGTATCCGTGGTAGCCGAGATACCAGGCACTCAAGCCTGCCATTAAGGACGCCAGCAACGCGAGCACGGCCAACCGCCCCCAGTAACCGCGGACCGCGCGAAAGGGACCAATACTGACTTGGCCGTGGGCGCCGGTCGGCGCCAATCGAATGGCGCCTTGAATAAAGGGCATGAAAAAAACTTGTTCCAGCAATTGCACGGCGGCGCTGAACAGGCCGAAGACTCCGTATTCGGCAGGATACATCCGTGCCGTCAGCAGCTTGACCAGGGCGATTTGGCCGCTGATCTGGAGGCCCATCGCGGCGATGGTCCACAGCAATTCGGCGCGCCTGCGCCGGTCATTGAGATTAAACCAGGCGCGCGCGCGCAAGCCGCGCCACAACCGCGCTGCTGTCACAGAATCGGACGGCTGGGAGGCGCCAGCCGCGGCAATGGCAGTTTTCACGAGCGCCTCGAGCGAATACTCGGAGGGCAGCTGAAACCGCGGGCGCTGGGTCTAGGCGCAGTCAAGGTGGATGTCGGTTTCCGGTGCCCGCCAAAGCCGAGGTTGCTGGAGCGAACCGGCGCCCGGCACACGGGGCAAAGCGCGGCGCAGGAGGGATCGCAGCAACGCCGGGATGGCCAGGGCGGAGTTGGCACCATGCCGCCTCGGAATATTAAAGAAATTGCGAGCGGCACGGGGCCGGCCTAGGAGAATCGCCTTCACCATGTGCAAATAGCAGGTTCCCGCGAAATGGCGTGAAATTGCCTTACTAAGTCCGTGCTCGTCCAACTGCAACCGACAGCGCCGCGCCAATTCGAATAGGTCCTTCATGGCCGTCCCTGACTCCCAAAGGCGGCTGCTCTCGCTATGGGGATGCAGGCTCACCTCACATGCAGGTTCGAGGCTTATACCCAGATCACCGTGCGACAGAAGCCGAAACCAATACTCGAGATCACTGGCGCAAACGAAACTCCCATCAAAAAAACCAGCTTGCCGCACCGCCCGTGCGCGCATAAGAATCGCGGAGGGAAGGTTGAGCGGATTGGCTTGCGAGAGCGCATAGAGCCAAAGTAAGTTGGCAATCGCCGTCCGGCCCTCGTAAATGCCCTCAGCCAAGTAGCATCCTTGCAAAATGCGGGAACGTCCGTTCGGAAGCCGCTCGATGCTGGGGCTGCACAGCAGCGCCACCTCGGGATGCGCATCGAGAAGAGCGACTTCGCGTTTGATTGTGCCGGGCGCGAGCTGGTCATCGGAACAGAGGATGCGAATATATTCACCATTGCATAGTTCCAAGCAGCGGTTGAAATTCCCGATGATGCCGAGATTTGATTCGTTCTTTACGCAGCGGAGGCGGGGATCATCAAACGAGGTCGCCACGTCCCAGGTTGAATCGGTAGAGCAGTTGTCGACGATCAGGATCTCGAGACTCTGCGCATCCTGGGCCAAGGCAGAGTGCATGGCGCGGCTGATCAATGCCGGCCGGTTCCGGACGGGAATGCAAATGGTGACGCGGGGCGGAGACGAATGCTGTGAGGACTCCGGCCGGGACGCCGCCATTATGTGCTTTCCATCGCGGTGGGCTGGACGTGCGGTTCCATGGCATCCATCCCGCGCCCGAATGCGAGCTTGGGATAAGCGTTGGCCCCGGGAGCGATCATCACCTGGAGCAAGGCGGCTGACGGCTCGTTTCCGGACCAGAGCCAATGCATGGCGGCGGGAATCTGCTCAGGAGCCTCGATCGTGAGGGAGGGAATCCCATAGGCCTGGGCGACACGGCTGAAGTCAGGGGCTGAGTAGCCCCAGAGCGTGGATTGGTAGCGGCCCTCAAAGTAGCTTTCCTGAAATTGGCGGACCATGCCATGGCATTGGTTGTTCAGCACGACGATCTTTAACGGGAGCCCCAATCGCACGACAGTCTGCAGTTCCTGGATATTGCATTGGAAGCCACCGTCGCCAGCAATCACCACAACCGGCTGACCGGGCAGGGCCACGCTTGCGCCAATCGCGGCGGGCAAGCCAAACCCCATTGACCCCATGCCGCCGGAGGTCAAGAACCTTTGCTCTGGCCCCAACCGGAGCGACTGAGCGGCCCACATCTGGTGCTGGCCAACGTCAACGGCAAACGCAGCCGCCGATTCCGAGGCCCGCGACAATTGGTGCATAAAGGTATTTGGGTTTATTCCCTCGACACCATCCAGTTCCATAGCGTCGGGCCAACTTCGGCGCAGTTCGTCGATTTCCGCCTGCCACGAATGCAGGCTCTGGTGAACCGTAGATTCGGAAGCATTGAATTCGGCTTCGAGCAGCGGGAGCGCCGTTGCCAGATCGGACACTATCGCGCGGCAACCAACAACGCGATTGTTCATTTCGCCGGGCTCACAGTCGACGTGAAAGATGGGCCTGGTGCCCTTGAACCCCACCGTGTCGGCACCCGTCTGACGCACATCGAGGCGGCTGCCGAGCACGAGCACACAGTCGCTGCGATGGAGCGCGAGGTTGGCCCATCGGTTGCCGTAGCTCCCGATGAGGCCGACGTTCAAGGGGTGGCCGGCGGGCAACACATCGCCACCCATTAGGGAGTGCACCACCGGGATGGCAGCTGCCGTCACGAAAGCGCGGAAAGCATTGATGGCGCGGGCTGACCGAATGCCACCGCCGGCAAGAATCAGGGGGCGTTGCGCGTGAGCAAACGCCTCACGAATCTCGGCGCACTGCGCGCGCGCCACGCTGGCGCAGGGCGATGGCAACGGCGACAAAGCGAAATCGTTGCCGACGTCGAGTCTTTGGATATCCATCGGAATGTCAACGAGCACTGGTCCCGGTCGCCCGGAGGTGGCAAGCGTCCACGCCTCTTCCAAGATTCCCGTAAGATGATCGGCCTCGCGAACACGCCACGCCCGCTTAACAATGGGCTGGACCATGGCAACAATATCCGTCTCCTGAAAACCGAGCTGCCGGATGGCGCGCGCTCCCTTTTGCTCGTCGCGGTTGACCTGGCCGGTGATGAAAATGGCGGGGCTCGAGTCAAAATAACAGCTGCCGATACCGGTAAGGAGGTTCGTCGCACCCGGCCCGCTGGTCGCGAAAGCGATCCCCGGAAGTCCTGTGATGCGCCCGAAGGCGTCAGCCGCGAACGCGGCGCCCTGTTCATGATGCATGCTGACTATACGGATCTGCTTGGCGCGACCGAGGGAGTCGAGCAGGTGCGTGATCATGCCGCCGGAGAGCTCGAATACGGCAGTGATGCCTTTTCGCGCCAGCCACGCCGCGATGTAATCGGCTGATGTCATGCGTTCACTTAGAGGTTCCTTTGCGTTTCGGTTGCGTGCGCCCTGACGGTTCGTGCAATGGCGTCATCGAGGCTTACGGCAGGGGAATAGAAGGCATGCAGCCGGGTAATATCCGGGATATAGCGGGAGTGGGCGGCGGTTTCATCCTTCCCCGCCGGGAGGACTTTGACCGGTACGCCGCCCACGTGCCGGGCAATGGCGCGGGCCAATTCCAGGATGGAGACTACTGGTTCGCCGGAACCAACATTAACGATGTCACCGGCGCGACCCCGAAGCAGGAGTTTCCAAAGGCAGATTGCGAGATCGGATGAGTAACAAAATGTCCGCAGCGCACTGCCGTCGGAATCGAGCCGAATTTGGCCATCGCGGATTGCCTGACACAGGAAATTGGGCGCGGCAAAGCTCGCGTTCAGGCTTTGGTATGGGCCGAGGAAACAGAACAGCCTGGCGACGACTGTATCAACCGCGGAGGTCTGACATAAGAGTTCCGAATAGCGCTTCGCCTCTGCATAGCAGGCGGAGGGACTACCGAGGTGGGGCGAACCCGTATAGGATTCCGGAATGGCGGCGAGATGGCTGGGTTGTTGGCCGTAGACGGCGCCACTGCTGATGTATAAAATCCGCTGGGCTGAGGCGCGCTTGGCATACTCCACTACCTGGCGGGTGAGGTCCGCGATCGATACCAGACAACCGTGCGCGTCTTGCCTGTAGCCGGCGGGGTCGGCGGGAGAGGCAGCATGGATGATGAAATCGGCGTCGCGGTCAATGACTTGGCACAGATCGCGACCCGGCGGCCAGGCAATCCATGGGGTTGCATCGGTCTGAAAAAGAGGCGCGAACCGCCGCCGCGCGGCCGCGGGGGAGCGTACCGGAAATAAAAGTGTACACGGATTTGACTGGGCGGCGTTCCAGGCACAGATGCTCTCGACCAGATAAGAGCCCACGAAGCCGCTGGCGCCGGTGACCAGCAAGGTCCTCCCGCACAGGAGCCGCAGATCGGCGGAACAGGCGGCAAGAATCGATTCCGTATCTTCCCTTACTACCGCGGCAGCGGCCGCCGGCGGGGGAGCGGGCGCGGCGCTAATGGCAGGCCGCATTTGATTTTCCTCGATCGAAAGCGGCGAACAGGCAGCGGGCCATGTGATCCAACATTTCATGGGTGAGCCCGGGGAAGACGCCCAGCCAGAAAACTTGCCGCATGACCCGATCCGTCGCGGTCAATGCTCCGGAGACACGGAATGTACGGCCCTTGAAATAAGGCTGTTGGATCAAATTGCCGGCGAAAAGCAGGCGGGTGGCCACGCGAGCCGCTTCGAGGCGGCGCACCAGTTGATCGCGGGACAGAGGCGCGGTTTCGCGCAGCAGTACCGGAAAGCCAAACCAAGCGGGATCGGCGCCCGAGGTGGCCCGAGGTAAGATGAGGAATTCCTCCAGAGGCGTCAAGGCTTGACGCAGATACGCGTAGTTGGATTTTCTGGCGCGAATAAATTCGGGCAAGCGCTGCAGTTGCGCCAGCCCAACAGCGGCTTGCATATCTGTGATTTTCAAATTATAGCCGAGATGCGAATACGTGTATTTGTGGTCGTAGCCGCAGGGAAGCTCTCCCAACTCCCAGTCGAACCGTTTGCCGCAGGTATTGTCTTTGCCTGGTTCGCACCAGCAGTCGCGGCCCCAGTCGCGGATGGATTCGAGTGCGCGCTTGATGTGGCCGTTACCGGTGAACACAGCACCACCCTCGCCCATGGTAATGTGGTGAGCCGGATAAAAGCTCAAGGTCCCCACATCGCCAAAAGCGCCGACCAGGCGGCCGCCGAATTGGGAGCCCAGCGCGTCGCAGCAATCCTCGATCAGCCACAGACCGCGGGTCTTGGCCATGGCGCTAACGGCGGCGACATCGTAGGGGTTGCCGAGCGTGTGCGCCAACATAATTGCTTTGGTGCGCGGTGTGATGGCTGCTTCAATGGCGGCCGGTGTCGCGTTGTAAGTCGGAATTTCGACATCTACGAATACCGGAACCAGCCCGTGCTGCAGGATGGGGTTGACAGTGGTGGGAAATCCAGCCGCCGCGGTGATCACCTCATCCCCGGGCCGCAGTGCGCGATCGCCCAGGAGTGGCGATGTAAGAGCCGAGATTGCCAGCAGGTTCGCGGATGAGCCCGAATTCGTGGTCAATACGTGGCGCACGCCAAGAAACCGTGCCAGTTGGCGCTGAAATTGGGTGTTGAATCGTCCGGTGGTCAGCCATCCATCGAGCGCGGCGTCGACCAAGTGTTGGATCTCGCTGGTGCCGATTACTTTCCCTGAAACGGGGACAAGGCTGACGTCGGGAAGAAACGCGGCTTCAGGATGAACGCACTCCCAGTAATGCGCCACTTGCGAATGGAGCCTCCGGCGGAGAATATGTTCGAGGCCGGCGGGCGTTAGCGCTCCGAGTGGCCGCAGAATTTTCTCGATGTGGATCAGTTCTTCCGGTGTAAGAACCAGATAATTCAAACCCGCATCGCGGGCGGCCTGGCTGCCGGCGGCCCACACGTCCTCCGGCAAATTCAAAGCAGGATGCGGAGACGCGGCCGGTTCCCCGGCAAACGTTAGTGTGCGGACGAATCCCTGGGAATCGGGGCGGGACAAGGCCAGCACCTGGCGAGCGGGACCGTCTGGGCAGGCGGCGCCCAGCAACAGGACCATGCCTGGCACGACCAACATCGTTGCGGGCGCGCCGATCTGGGTCAAACCGCCGCTCCAGCACCGGCAGCTTCCGCAAGCTGAGATGCTGCGACGAACTGCTGAATTTGATCGAGAGTGAATTGGCGCATATTGGCACCTCCCCGAAAAGCATGGTGCCACTCGACCACAGCAGCCAACCCAGACTGCAGATTCCAGGTTGGGCGCCAGCCCAATTCGTTACGGGCTAAGGCGCAATCCAGTTTCAGGCACGAAGCTTCGTGAAGATTCGAGGCCACTGCGCGCTGCCAGGGTGGTGCGGCATGGCCCCAAAGTTGCATCAATCTGTCCAATACAGCGCCAACAGGCTGCGCGTCGGTTTCCTCCGGGCCAAAATTCCACGGGCCGGCAAAGCGGGTTCCCGAGACCCAGAGACTCTGGGCGAGAAGCAGATAACCGCTCAACGGCTCGAGCACGTGTTGCCATGGCCGAACGGCGCTTGGTGACCGGACTTGCAGCGGTTGGTCTGACGCTAATGCCCGAATTGCGTCGGGAATGAGACGATCCGTTGCCCAATCACCCCCGCCGATTACGTTCCCGGCGCGCGCTGAGGCCAATGCGACTCCATGGCGGTGATAATCGCCGGCGGGGAAGAAACTATCACGATATGCGGCCGTGACGAGTTCGGCACATGCCTTGCTGTTGCTATAGGGATCGTGTCCGCCCAATCGATCGCGTTCGCGGTAACCCCAAGACCATTCCCTGTTTTCATAACATTTATCGCTCGTCACTATGACCACTGCCCGCACTCCTCCGGCGCCGCGGACGGCTTCGAGCAAATTTGCCGTACCCATCACGTTCGTACTATAGGTATCAAGCGGATCCGCGTACGACGTGCGCACCAGCGCCTGCGCGGCAAGATGGAAAACGATTTCCGGCCGGCGTTCCGCGAATGTTTGTTGCAAGGTGACGGGGTCGCGCACATCGCCAGATAGCGAAATCATCGACTCGGCCACCCGCGCCGCGCCAAAAAGATTCGGCTCACTGGGCGGTGCCATCGAATAGCCGACCACTTCAGCGCCGACGTGCTGCAGCCAAAGCGCAAGCCAGCCGCCTTTAAAGCCGGTATGCCCGGTAATCAGGACGCGCTTACCGCGCCAAAACGATAAATTCACGACCACACCTTCCACGGCGCATGGCCGCCGTCCCAGAGCGCCTCGAGATGCGTTTTGTCTCGCAGTGTGTCCAGCGGCTGCCAAAAGCCATCGTGCAGAAAGGCCGAAAGTTCACCCTCGCGCGCTAAAGATTCCAGCGGCTCGCGCTCCCAGATTGTGGTGTCGCCAGCAATATATTTGTCGAGCACACTAGGTGAGATCACGAAGAATCCGCCGTTGACCCAGCCACCATCACCAATTGGCTTCTCTTGGAAGACTTGGACCTTTTCCGCCGCTACATGAAGCGAACCAAAGCGGCCCGGCGGTTGGGTTGCGGTAAGGGTCGCCAGAGTTCCCTGGCGGCGATGAAAGGCGATGAGCTGGGTGATGTCAATGTCGGCGAGCCCATCGCCATAAGTGCAGCAGAAATCCTCATTGCCCAAAAATGCGCGGATGCGCTTCAGGCGGCCGCCAGTCATCGTGCCCGCACCGGTGTCAACCAGGGTAATGCGCCATGCCTCGGCTTGATTCTGGTGGATTTCAGTTTGGCCCGTGCGTAAATCTAGAGTGACGTCTGAAAGATGCAGTGCGTAATTGGCGAAATATTCCTTGATGACGTAGCCTTTATAGCCGAGGCAGATAATGAATTCATGGATGCCGTGAGCCGCATATGATTTCATGATGTGCCAGAGAATCGGCCGGCCGCCGATCTCGACCATAGGTTTGGGCCGGACGCTGGTCTCTTCGCTGAGACGCGTGCCAAGGCCACCTGCAAGTATCACCGCTTTCATCTAATTTCCGCTTTCCACCCGCCTGGTAGATGGGGCATCTCGGCCAAGTGCAGCCTCGCCGATGATCCAAGAAACGGACGCGTGGCCGGTGCTTAGCAACCGATAGAGACTGGTCAATTAATAGTTCCTTGTGGACGGCGTTGCCGCACCAGACGCACCCAGGTGGGATCGGGCAGATTCACGCGGACCGCCCCGTTAATGGCGGAGATGGTCAGAGCAATCACGCCGCTGTCCTTGCGGAGTAGCCGGCCGCGGTGGCCCTGCAACGCGCCGCGCACCACTTCGACTTCAGCGCCGAGCGGCACGTTCGGCATGGGGTCGAATTGCAGGCCACTTTCGGTCAGAGATCGGATGGCCGAGAGCTCGGCATCTTCCACCTTGACCGGGCCGAAGCTATTGTGGACAAACCACAGCAACCCGGGGGCCTGCACGGCGCGGCCACGCTCATTCTCGTCTACCCGCATGAAAACGTAGGACGGGAACAGGGGCAGGTCCACGAGCTTCTTGCGGTCGCTCCAGCGCCGCCAGCACTTGTGGCTGGGGAGGAAGGCTTCAATGCTGCGCTGACGGCAGTATTCGGCGACCGTGGCCTCGAATTTCGGGCGTGTGTAGGCAGCTAGCCAGCGAAGTTCGTTCTGTCCATCCGCTTCTACACCTCCGGCCTGTGAATCACATGGTGACTCTATCAAAAATGCCCCTTTCCGTTGGCCCGAGCCGTACTTCCCCAACCCAAACCTGTGCCTTGCAGCATAGCTGAACCCACCCGAAAAGGCAATGTTTTCTATATCGCGAGGGTGTTTGGCATGGCACCCTAAGTCTAATACCCTAGGTGCCCAGAGACCCCACTCCAGGTATCAGGTCAGTACATGTTGAAACTGACCTGTGGCTTTGACTGCGCTTTTTTTTGCGCCCAGCCAGAGCCCCAATCCCGTCATCTGGAATGCGGCAACGCGCCTTCGAAAAGGCAACGCAGCGCGGACCACCACGTTCTTAAGCCAAGATTCAGGCTGAATTGCGGTAGGCTAATGTCTCTGCCATGCGATGTTCCGTCCTCCTAATGGGCTTGCTCGGCATGGGTTTAGCCGCCCAGGCGGTCGCACCCGTGCCTCCGCCCCCGGCCATCACGCTGCAGCAGGCGCTAGCTCTCGCCCGTGCCAACAGCCCCGACTTTCAGGCGGCGCTAGTGGCCGAGGGCGTGGCCCAGGACGACAAGACCATCGCGCGGGCGGCGCTGCTGCCCTCGGTTAATTACCTAAATACCTACACCTATACCCAGGGCGGACGGGCCATTGCCAACAACGGCGTGCACGAGTACCTGAGCCAGGGGAACGTCCACGAAGCGATCGGGCTCGGGGAAACGGCGGCGCTCAAGCGCGCCGACGCCTCCCTCGCCCTGGCGCGGGCACAAACCGAGATCGCCGCCCGCGGCCTCGCCTCGACCGTGACGAACGACTTCTACACCCTGATCGCCAGCGAACACAAAGCCGCCACCGCCGAGCAGGCGCTGACCGACGCCAACCGCTACCTCACGGTTTCGCAGCAGCGGGAACACCTTGGCGAAGCCGCCCACGCCGACGTCGTCAAGGCGCAGATCGAAGCACAGCAGAAGCAGCGCGATCTCGACGAAGCCAAGCTTGCCCAACAGCAGGCGCAGCTCGGGCTGGCGGTGCTGCTCTACCGCGACTTCAACCTCAACTTCACCGCGGTGGACGATCTCGAGCAAGCGCCGCCGCTGCCGGACACGGCGCGGATACAAGCGCTGGCAGGGGCCAAGAACCCGGCGCTGGCCGCCGCCCAAGCGCAGCTCGCGCAAGCCCGCCAGGATATCGGCATAGCGCGCGCGAATTTCCTGCCCACCCTGGGGCTCGATTACTTCTACGGCATCGACGCCAACCAGTTCGCCACACGCAACCAACTGGGGCAGCCGAACCTGGGCTCGGTGGCGATCGGAACGCTGAACATCCCCATCTTCGACTGGGGCGCCAACCGGGCCAAGCTGCACCAATCGGATTTGCGGGCGCAGCAGGCGCAACGCGCGCTCAGCCTGGCGCAGCGGCAGTTGCTGGCCAATCTGCAAGGCTTTTACGCCGAGGCGGCCACGGCGCGGGCGGAGCTGGCGACGCTGGCCAGTTCGCGCGACTTGGCGCAGGAGGCGCAGCGGCTGTCGGCGCTTCGGTACCAGAACGGCGAAGCGACCATCCTCGAATTGGTGGACGCGCAAAACACGCTGACCCAGGCGCGCAACGCGTATGATGACGGCTTGGTGCGCTACCGGGTGGCGCTGGCCAATTTGCAAACGCTGACGGGAGCCTTTTAATGGAGAGAGTTTCCGGTATTAATTTTTTAGTGGCGAGCGCCGCGCTGGCGGCGTTGCTGCCGCTGGCGGGCTGCCACGGCTCGGAGGAGGCGAAGGACGCGCCTCCGGTGGTGGCGGTGCAGGTGGCGACGGTGGCGCAGGGTCCGCTCGAGCACTGGGTGCGGACGCAGGCGGTGCTGTATCCGCTGCGGCAGGCGATCATCACGCCCAAGATCAGCGCGCCGGTAAGCCGGTTCTTCGTCAACCGCGGCGACCACGTGCACGCCGGCGAACTGCTGGCGGAACTGGAGAACCGCGACCTCAAGGCCAGCGAGCAGGAAACCCAGGGGCAGCTCGAGGCGGCGCAGGCGGCGTACCAAACCGCGACCAAAACCTCCATCCCCGGCGATTTGCTGAAGGCCCAGCTTGACGCCAAGGCGGCGCAGCAGGCGGCGGACAACGCGCAGAAAATACTGGAGAGCCGGCAGCAGTTGCTGGAACAGGGAGCGATCGCGGCGCGCGACCGTGACCAGGCGGCGGTGGATTACACCAACGCGAAGAACGCCGCCACCATGGCGCAACAACGCCTAGCAGCGATGGAAGCGGTGGACCACGCCCAGGCGCTGAAGGCCGCGCAAGGCGACCTGGCCCAAGCCGAAGGCCACGCGGCGGCGGCGAGCGCCAACGTGGGCTATTCGGAAATCAAGAGCCCGATCGACGGCGTGGTCACGGACCGGCCGGTCTACCAGGGTGAGCTGGCAACCACCTCGTCGCCCCTGATGACGATCATGGATCTCGACCACATCGTGGCGCGCGCGCACCTGCCGGCCGACCAGGCGGCAACGCTCAAGGTGGGCGATAAGGCGACGGTGGCCGACGCCGCCGGCGGGGATCCGCTGCCGGCACGGGTGACGGTGGTCAGCCCGGCGACCGACCCGGGGAGCACGACGATCGAGGTTTGGGTGGAAGCCACTAACCCGGGCGACAAACTGCGTCCGGGGATTTCGGTGAATGTGGCGATTTTGGCGGAGACGATCAAGGACGCGCTGACGGTGCCGGCGAGCGCGCTGCTCACCGACCCGAGCGGCGGCACTTCGGTGATGGTGGTGGGCGCCGACAGCAAGGCGCACCAGACCACGGTCGAGGCCGGGGTCAAGGAGCCGGACACGGTGCAGATCACCAAGGGATTGAAGGTGGGCGACAAGGTGGTCAGCGCCGGGGCCTTCGGCTTGCCCGATAACACGCTGGTGAAGATCGTGGCGGCACCGCCGGCGGGCGCCGGCGATGGTGACAAGCAGCCGTGAGCCAGATCGACCCGGAGTTGAGCGCGGCGAACGCACCGTCGAGCGAGCGGGAGACAAGCTGGCTCTCGACGTTTTCGCGTCCGCTGGTGTTTCTGATCATCACCGTGGCACTGGTGGGCGGGTACGAGGCGCTGCGGCTGCCGATCTCGGTGTTTCCGCAGACCGATTTCCCGCGCATTGTGGTCGGGGTGGACAACGGCGTGATGCCGATTGACCAGATGATGGTGACGATTACGCGTCCGCTGGAGGAGGCGGTGAACAGTGTGCCGGGCTTGCAGTCGGTGCAATCTATCACCAGCCGGGGCTCGGCCGAAATTGACTTGTTTTTCAACTGGAACGTGGACATGGTGACCACGCTGCAGTTGGTGGACGCGGCGATGGCGCAAGCGCAAGGGTCGCTGCCACCGACGGCGACGATTGACTCGCACCGGCTGACGTTCGCGAGTTTTCCCATCCTCGGCTACAGCCTGACGTCGGACACGGTGCCGCAGACCGAGCTCTGGGAGATGGCCACCTACGACATGAAGCCGCGGCTCAACCGGCTCGACGGCGTGGCCACGGTGCTGATACAGGGCGGGCAGGAGCCGGAGTTTCAGATCACGCCCGACCCGGCAAAGCTGGTGGCGGCCGGAGTGACGGTGCAGCAGATGCTCGACGCGGTGCAGGCGACGAACCTGGTGGATTCGCCGGGGCTGATCGAGCGCAACCATCAATTATTTCTTGGCCTGGTGAACGGGCAGGTGACCGACCCGAGCCAAATCGGGCAGATCGTGGTCAAGACCACGCAAGCCGGGGTGCCGGTGCGGGTCGGCGATCTGGCGGCGGTCAGCCGTTCAGTGAAGCCGGTGTATACGCTGGTGAACGCCAACGGCAAGCCGGCGGTGCTGCTCTCGATCAACCGCCAGCCGCTGAGCAACACGATGGAGGTGGCGCACGAAGTACACGCCGCGGTCGCGAACCTGCAAAAGTCGCTGCCGGCGGGCGTGCACCTGCAGCCGTATTACGACCAATCGACGATCGTAGGCGAATCGATCACCAGCGTGCGGGACGCGATCATCATTGGCTTGATTTTGGCGTCGATCGTAATGGTGCTGTTTTTGCGCGACTGGGGATCGTCGCTGGTGGCGGGGCTGGTGATACCGGCGACGATCCTGATCACGTTTGTGGTGATGGGACTGCTCGGCGAGAGCTTCGACCTGATGACGCTGGGGGGGCTGGCGGCGGCGGTGGGGCTGGTGATTGACGACGCCATCGTGGTGGTCGAGAACATCGTGCTACACCGGGATGCGGGCGAGGGTCGCATCGCGGCAATACAATCGGCGCTGCGGGAGATCAGCAAGCCTCTGGTGGGCTCGACCATCACGCCGATCGTGGTGTTTGTGCCGTTGATTTCGATCACCGGGGTAACCGGGGTTTTCTTCCGCGCGCTGGCGGTAACAGTGGGCGTGGCGCTGCTGACGTCGCTGGCGCTGGCGCTGACCTGGACGCCGGTGCTGAGCCAGTTTTTTCTGCGCAAACGCGCCACCGGGCACCTGCCGGCGAACTTTGGCACGCTGGACCCGGCGGAAAAGATTTTGGCGGCCGAGCAGGCTTCGCTGGGCCGCTTCTTTTCGCGGGTGGTCGATTTCTACGAGCGCTGGCTGCGGCGCGTGGTGGCGCGTCCGCTGTGGCTGGTGGCATTCAGCGTTGTGCTAATCGCGGCGTCGTGGCTCTGCTACAACGCGCTGGGGTCGGACCTGTTGCCGGAAATGGACGAAGGCGGCTTTGTGCTCGACTATGTGATGCCGCCGGGCAGCTCGCTGGCGGAGACAAATCGCGTGCTGACCGGGGTCGAGAATATTTTGCGGAATGTGCCCGAAGTCGCCGGCACCTCGCGCCGCACCGGGCTGCAACTCGGACTGGCGGCGGTCACGGAAGCCAACACGGGCGACGTTTCAGTGCTGCTGAAGAAGGACCGCGACCGGGGCATTGACGAGGTCATTGACGACGTGCGGTCGCAGGTTTCGAAGCAGTATCCGCAGTTGGATATTGATTTCACCCAGGTGCTGCAGGACATGATTGGCGACTTGACCAGCGCGCCGCAGCCGGTGGTGATCAAGCTCTTCAACGAAAATGGCGATCTTCTGAACCAGTGGGCGCCGAAGGTGGCGGATGCCATCGGCAAAGTACATGGAGTGGTGGACGTGCTCGATGGAGTGGAGGATGTCGCCAGCGGGCCGGCGGTGGAGTTTAGAGTGGACCCGACGGTGGCGGCGCACGCCGGCTTCACCGCGCAGGAGGTCGCCACCGACGCCAGCGCGCTGCTCGAGGGCGAGCCGGCGACGGTGCCGGTGGTGGCCAACGACCGCGCCTATACGCTGCGGGTACGCTTTCCGGAGTCGGCGCGCGCCACGCTCGACGACATGCGGAACACGGTGCTGGTCAGCGCCTCGGGGCACACCGCAACGCTGGGAGCGCTGTCCACGGTCACCGAGCTCGACAGTCAGTCGGAAATTTTGCGCGACAACCTGCAGCGCCGGGTGGCGGTCTCGGCCCGGCTGGAAGGGGTCGACCTGGGCACGGGCGTGGCGGCGGTGCAACGCGCGGTTGCCAACCTGCACCTGCCCCCTGGGATTCGGGTCGAGTACGGCGGCACCTACGCCGAGCAGCAGAAGTCGTTTCACGATCTGGTAGTGGTGCTGGTGCTGGCGATCGTGCTGGTATTTATCGTGCTGTTGTTCGAGTTCCGCGATTTCGCGGCGCCGGTCGGGATTCTGGCTTCGGCGCTGCTGTCAACCTCGGGGGTTTTCTTCGCCCTGCTGGTCACGGGAACGACGTTTAACGTGGCCTCGTTCATGGGGCTGATCATGGTGGTCGGCATCGTCGCCAAGAATGGAATTTTGCTGCTCGACGCGGATCAGAACTTCCGCGGCATGGGGCTGACTCCCATGGAAGCCATGGTTCAGGCGGGGCGGCGGCGGCTGCGTCCGATTGTGATGACGGCGCTGGCGGCGATTGCCGGAATGCTGCCGCTGGCGTTCGCGCTGGGCGCAGGGTCGCAGATGCTGCAACCGCTGGCGATCGCGGTGATTGGCGGCATTGTGATTTCGATGGTGCTGTCGCTGCTGATTACGCCGGTGGTTTACTACTTCATGAGTTCGAAGACGGAGACGCGGACAGCTTAAGTACCGCGTTTGGACTCGAGCTCGGACCAGCGCCGGTAGAGAGCGTCAACCGCCTCCTGGGCTTCGGTGAGATCGTTCATGGCGGCGAGCAGGGCGGCGTGGTCGCTGGCCACGGCGGGATCTTCGAGGCGGGCCTGGGCACGGACGCGGGCCGATTCGGCGGCTTCAATGCGGGTTTCGAGCGTGGCGTATTCGCGCTCCTCTAAGTAGCCGAGGCGTTTTTTGGCGGCCACGCTCGGGAAAACGCCGGCGGCGGGGCGGCGCTCGGGGGCGGGCGCCGCAAGGCCGGAATTCGACGCCTCCCACTGGCTGTAGTCGGCGAAAATTCCGGCGCTGCCCGTGCCGTCGAGACCGAGCACGGCATTGGAGACGCGGTCGAGGAGATAGCGATCGTGGGTGACGAGAACCAGCGCGCCGGGATATTCGAGCAGGTTTTCCTCGAGGATCTCGAGCGTCGGAATGTCGAGGTCGTTGGTGGGCTCGTCGAGCAGGAGCAGGTCGGCGGGCTCGAGCATGAGTTTGGCGATCAGCACGCGGGCGCGCTCGCCGCCGGAGAGGCGGGAAACGGGCTGGTTGAGCTGTTCACTGGTGAAGAGGAAGCGTTCGGCCCAGCCGGCGACGTGGATGACGCGGCCCTGGTAGATCACCGAGTCGCTGTCGGGGGCGAGGGCGCGGCGCAGGGTGGCGCCTTCGTCGAGGCGGCGGTTTTGTTCGAAGCTGACAACGCGCAGGCCAGGGGCGGGGCGCACTGCGCCTTCGGCCGGGGCGAGCTGCCCGGCGAGGATTTGCAACAAGGACGACTTGCCGCTGCCGTTGGCGCCGACGACGCCGAGGCGCGAGCCGGGATGCAGGACGAGATCGAGGTCGCGGAAGAGGGTGCGTCCGCCGCGTTCGACTGCGACGCCTTCGAGGGCGATGAGTCGCTTGGTCTGGCGGTCGGTGGCCTGGAAGGCGATCTGGGCGCTGGAGGCGCGTCCGCGCTCGCGCATGGCGCCGAGTTCGGCGATCATGCCTTCGGCGGTATCAATGCGGGCCTTGGCCTTGGTGGCGCGGGCCTTGGGACCGCGGCGCAGCCACTCCATTTCGACGTGGACGCGGTTCTCGAGGGCTTCCTGGCGGCGGGTTTGAGCGGCGAGGTAGAGCTCCTTTTTCTCGAGGAAGTCGCTGTAGCGGCCTTCGGCGCGGAGCGCGCCGTCAGGGTAGACACGGTTGATCTCGACCACCGCGGTGGCGACCTTCTCGAGAAAATAACGGTCGTGGCTGACGACGACGAGCGCCTTGCGGGCTTCGATCAAACTGGTTTCGAGCCACTCGATTCCGGCGATGTCGAGATGATTGGTGGGCTCGTCGAGCAGCAGGACATCGGCCGCCTGGGCGAGGGCGGCGGCGAGCGAGAGGCGCTTTTTCCATCCGCCGGAGAGGGTCGCGGCAGGTTGTGTGAAGTCGGTGAAGCCGGCGCGGCCCAGCCATTCGATGCCGGCGGCGGTGTTGCCGACGCTGGCGGCGGCGAACGAGGCAACGGTGGCGTCCGGGGAAAATTCCGATACTTGCGGCACGTAGGCGACGCGGGCCAGCTTTTGGCGCGCTACCGCGCCTTCGTCGGGCGACAGTTCGCCGGCGAGAATCCGAAGCAGCGTGCTTTTACCCGAGCCGTTGGGGCCGATCAAGCCGATGCGTTCGCCGGGTGCCACGGTGAACGAGAGCGAGCGGAACAGGGGATGAACGCCGAAGGCGATGCCCAGCGATTGGGCATTGAGGATGGGCGGCATGCGGCTTATTTTTGTGCACTGAGCCAGCGGCGCAGGCGATCGAGGGTGCGGGTACGACCGAGCACCAGAAGACTCTCGAGCAAGGGCGGCGACGCGGTCTTGCCAGTGGCGAGGGCGCGCAGAAGCATGAAGACTTCCTTGGCGCTCCAGCCGCGGGCAGCGGCGAGTGCGCGCAGTGCGGCTTCGAGAGCGGCATGATCCCAGACCGCGGTCTCGAGGCTGGTGAGCATTTCGTTGACGGTCTCGACCGTCTCCGGTAGGGTGCGTTTTTTGGGGACGACGATTTCGGGCGCGGGCGCGACCTGGTCGAGAAAAAAGAAATCGGTCAGGTCGAGGAACTGGCCCAGGGTTTCGATGCGTTCCTGAACGAGGGGCGTGATTTGGCGCAGGTAGGCGTCGCTGAACAGGGCTTCGCGCACGGCGGCGAGGAATTCCTCGGGCGTGAGGGCGCGAAGGTAGAGGCCATTGAGCCAGCGCAGCTTGGCGAGGTCGAACACGGGCCCGCCGAGGCGAATCTGCTCGAACTGAAAGCGTTCGAACATGTCGGCGAGCGAGAACTTTTCGGCCGCCGCTTCCTCGGCGATGGGCATGCCGCCGCCGAGAAGGCCGAGGAAATTCACCATGGCTTCAGGCATGTAGCCGGATTCGCGGTAGTAGATCAGCGACACGGGATTTTTGCGCTTCGAGATTTTCGACTTGTCGGCATTGCGCAGCAGCGGCATGTGCCAGAAGCGGGGCGCCTGCCACCCGAACGCCTCATAAAGGAGAACGTGTTTGGGGGTGGAGGAAATCCATTCCTCGGCGCGGATCACGTCGCTGATCTGCATGTGGTGATCGTCGACCACGTTGGCGAGATGGTAGGTGGGGAATCCGTCGGACTTCATGAGCACCTGATCGTCAACATTGTTGTGATCGAAGGTGATGTCGCCGCGCAGCTCGTCGCGGAAGGTGGTCGAACCGTCGAGCGGCACCGCCATGCGGACGGTGAAGGGCACGCCGGCGGCCACCTGCTTGTCGGCTTCAGCGGCGGTGAGGGCGCGGCAGCGGCGGTCGTAGCGGGGCGGAAGTTTGGCGGCGGCCTGCTCGCGGCGCATGGCGTCCAACGTTTCCTGGGTGCAGAAGCAGCGGTAGGCGTGGCCGGACGCGAGCAGCTCGGCGACGGCGGCGCTGTAGAGCGCGGTGCGCTCGGACTGGCGGTAGGGGCCAAAGGGACCGCCGCGGTCGGGGCCCTCATCCCAGTCGAGGCCGAGCCAGTGCAGGGCGTCAAAGATCATGCGCTCTGAGGTTCCCACAAAGCGGGCGCGGTCCGTGTCTTCGATCCGCAAGATGAACTTGCCGCCGCGCTGGCGCGCGAAGATCAGGTTGAGCAGCGCCATGTAGGCGGTACCGACATGGGGATCTCCGGTGGGGCTGGGAGCGATGCGAACGCGAGTGGGACGGGGGTCGGTCACGTTAATAGTCTAGCGTTGGAGCGGCGAGTGCGGTACAGTGCAGCTATGACCAAGGCCGACCTGATTGACGAGGTAACCAAAACCGGCACGCAATCACGCAAGGAAAGCGAAGTGATCGTGGAGGCCATTTTCGAAAGCATCATCGCCTCGCTGCGGGCCGGCGATAAAATTGAAATTCGCGGCTTCGGCAGCTTTCGGGTGCGGCAGCGGGAGGCGCGCATGGGGCGCAATCCCAAGACTGGCGAGCCGGTGGCAGTGGCCGCGCGCAAGGTGCCGTTTTTCAAGCCGAGCAAGGAACTGCGCGACGGCGTCAATGCGGGCACCGCTCCCGCGGCCAGCACTCCAGCCACCACCTAGCCGCCATGGAACAAATCGGCGCACGCATTCGGCAAGCACGGCTGGAGCGGGGGCTTTCGCAGGGGGATCTGGAGAACCGCACCGGCCTGCTGCGCTGCTACCTGTCGCGTGTCGAGAACGGCCACACCGAGCCCTCGCTGCAGACGCTGGCTCGCCTGGCGACCGCGATGGACATGCCGCTGGTGGATTTTTTCCAGGCCGAGGCCGACGGAGCGGCGGCGCCGCGGGCGTTAACCCAGGAAGACCTGGGGTTTCTAACCGCCATGCGGGAGTGCGTCGGCGGCATGAGCGATGCCAGCCGCAAGCGGGTGTTGGAACTGGCGAGGAAGATGGCGACGCTCAAGCCTGAAGATTCGTAGCGAAGTATTGCAGTTCGGCTTCGCCGTGGGCGGTGCCGAAAAAGGCGGCCTCGAACTGCGAAGGCGGCCACATCACCCCCGCCGCGAGCAGGCGGGCGTGAAAGGCGGCAAAGGCGGACACGTCAGAGAGTCGCGCGTCGCTGAAGTTGCGCACGGGGCGATCACAGAAAAATACTGTCAACATGCTGCCGACCCGCTGAACCTGGCAGTGCGGCAGCGCCTGACGCAACGTGGCGGCAAGAGCGGCGCCGCGCCGTTCGAGAGCCGGGTAAACGTCGGCCGTCGCGGCGTCGAGCGCGGCCATGCCGGCGGCCATGGCAAGCGGGTTGCCGCTCAGTGTGCCCGCCTGATAGACGGGTCCTAGCGGCGCCAACCTGCTCATGATGTCGCACCGGCCGCCGAACGCGCCCACCGGCAATCCGCCGCCGATAATTTTTCCCAATGTTACGAGGTCCGGGGTGACGCCATACAACTCGGCGGCGCCGCCAGGGGCCACGCGGAAGCCGGTCATCACTTCATCGAAAATTAGCAGAGCGGCGTGCTTTTGCGTAAGCCGCCGCAACTCCCGCAAGAACCCGGGCTCGGGCGGGACGCAGCCCATGTTGCCGGCCACTGGCTCGACGATCACGCAGGCGACACGATCGCGATGGTGCTCGAGCGCCGTTTCCACGGCGGCAGCGTCGTTATATTCAACCGTCAGCGTGTCGGCAACCGCGGCGGCGGGCACGCCGGCCGACGACGCCAAGCCAAGGGTGGCTACGCCGCTGCCCGCCTCGGCGAGAAAAACGTCGGCATGGCCGTGGTAGCCGCCGGCGAACTTGATGACGATGTTGCGTCCGGTAAAGCCGCGGGCCACACGCACCGCCGACATGGTGGCTTCGGTGCCGGAATTGACAAAGCGCAGTAACTCAAGCCACGGCATGCGGGCCTGGATGCGCTCGGCCAGTTCGAGCTCGCCGGGCGAGGAGGCGCCGAAGCTGGTCCCGCGCCGGGCGGCGGCGTTGATGGCGGCTACGATGGGCTCAGAGGCGTGGCCGCCAAGGAGCGCTCCCCAGGAGGCGATGAAATCAAGGTAGCGGTTGCCGTCAACATCCGTCATCCAGGCGCCATGGGCGCTGGCAATCCAACGCGGCGCGCCGCCGACGGCGCGCATGGACCGCACGGGTGAATCCACGCCGCCGGGGATGCGCTGCTCGGCGCGGCGCTGCAGCTCGCTAGATCGATCGGTTGCCATAGCTCAATTGCACCAGTGTCGGAACCAGATTACGGTACAACCGGCGCCGCAACCCACCATAACTTTGGCTGCCCGAAAACAGGTCGCACATGAGAGCGCGGAAAGTGGGGCTGCGGGCGCTGAACTGCACCATGCGTTCGAGCACGGCGGCGCCGAGGAAACGTCCGCGGTAAAAACGATCCGCGATGCCCGCGGCGGCACTCAGTTCGGCGACGATGTGGCGGCGGGCGTCGGCCGCGTACTGTTCGAAGGTCGCGCCGCGGGCGAGGAGTTCGGCCGAGTACAGCGCGTAATAGAGCCCTTCGCCGGTGATGGGATCAACCAGTCCGGCGGCATCCCCCACCATGGCCCAAGGCGCCGGCTGGTGGCCAGCGAGTTGGAGATCGCGCAGCGCCGCCACGGAAGGAGCCGGCAGCAGGTGGGAGTAGAAGGCGCTTCCCTGCCACGCTATGCCTTGCTGGTTGAGAAAAGTTTCAAGCTGTTGCCGCAGCGCCGTACTCGGCAGTTGCCCAATTTTGCCGCAGATGCCGATGGAAGCGTGATCGTGGCGCGGGAAACTCCAAATATAGCCGTCGAGCGCGGGCAGAAAACGGATCACCATGCGCTGGCGCGGCCAGGGCAGTTTGGCGAGGTCGATGTAATAACCGGCGGTGGCCATCCAATCGCCGCGCCCGAGCCCGTGCGCGAACTGATTTCGGAAGGGATTCCGCGCGCCGCTGGCGAGCACCAGGGCTTTGGCTCGGTGAACGCCACCGTCCTTTAACGTCAGATGCCATTCATTGTCACGAGCAACGAGGCCGGTCACGCGCTGTTGCACGAACTGGGCGCCGGCGGCGCGGGCACGATCGAGTAGCAGGCGATTGAGTTCGGTGCGTGAAAAAATGGCGACGGCGCGATCGAGTGGCAGCCGCACAGTGCGTCCCTGGGGACTGGTGAGGTCACATTCCCGCACCTGATTGCGAACGTAGACGGCGTCACTCAGAAAGGGAAATTCGCGCAGGGCTTTGTCGGTGACGCCGCCGCCGCAGGGCTTCTCCCACTCCTGCTTTTCATCGAAAAGCCAGACGTTGCGGCCCGCTCCGGCCAGGCGCGCCGCCAAATGCGCGCCTGCCGGACCGGCGCCTATGATGGCCGTCGACGCCGGGCTCAATTGCCTCCCAGGGCGGCGCGGTAGAGCCGAATATTCGCCTCCTGCTCAGCCAGGGTGCGGGCAAAGCGGTGGGCACCATGTCCGTCGCTGACGAAGAACAAGTAATCCGTCGTGGCCGGAAAGGCGGCAGCGGCCAGTGCCGCCGCCCCAGGGTTGGCAATCGGTCCTGGTGGGAGGCCATGGTTGAGATAGGTGTTGTAGGGCGAGGGGAACGACAAATCGGATTTGTGCAAGCTGCCGGTGTAGCGGTCGGCGAGCAGCGCCGCATAGGCAACGGTTGGATCGCAGTCAAGCGTCCAGCCCTTGGCCAGGCGGTTGCGGAAGACACCCGCGATCACCGGACGTTCACTCGCAACCGGGGTTTCCTTTTCCACCAGCGAGGCGAGGGTCAGCCAGTCGTGCAGATTACCACCGGCGGGCGGCGGCGATGTTTCGCGAAGCTGCTGACGAAAGCGGTCGATCATCATTGCCACGATGCGCGTAACCGGGGTTTGTGGCGCGATGCTGTAGGTCGCCGGGAACAAATATCCCTCGAGCGACACCGCCGCCGGATCAACATCACGGATCGTGGCCGGGCTGGCGGTGGCGGCAAGGAAGGCCTGGGCGCTGGCCAGGCCACGTTGTTCCAATTCGCGGGCAATATCGAACCGGTTGTAGCCTTCAGGCACAACCAGGGCGACGGCATAGAAATGGCCGTGCGCCACGGTGTCGAGCACGGCTGCGACAGTCTGACCGCCGGAGAAGCGATAGGTGCCGGCCTTGAGGGAGCGGCGCGGCGGCCACAGGCTCAAGGCAGTGAAGGCGGCGGCGCTGCGAACGACGCCCGCCTGCTGCAACCGATTGGCTATGTCCCAAGTCGAACTCCCGGCCGGGATCTGGACCATGGCGGGTGGGTCGAGCCGGGGACCTGGGCCCCAGGCAAACCATCCTCCCACTGCGATGAGGATGAGCAGTACCAGGACAATCCATCGGGATTTGCCGGCGGTGCGGGAACGAAACATTATTGAAATTATTGTAGAACCGCTTGGGCGGGCTGATCGTCCAACTCAGCAGCCGGAAGCGGTTCTAAGGTAAACTGAAGCACTGCACGCGCGCGGCCGCGGTAGGCAGGCGGCTGTGGTTCAGAAACGCAGGTCCACTCAACGGATGAGACAGCGAACCATCATTCAAACTTGGTTTGGCGTATTGTGTCTGGCGACGATTGGTCTCGGGGGTTGCGGCGGCTATTCGACCCCGAAGACTACAGTTACGCCGGTAACGCCGAACGCCAATCTGCTCATTCTGTCCACGTCCTCGACCGGGCACTTGCCCGTGGCCGTGGCCAATTCGCCTTACGCCTACGGATTTCTGACCAATCTCGGGCAGCCAGGTGTCAATGCCGTGGCGCCGGTGACGTTTGAGCCCAGTCCGAACCTGCCTGCGGGCATGACGCTCGACTCCCAAGGTGTGCTATCAGGCACGCCCACCCAGCCGGGATCCTACTCCATCAATCTGAATGCGATCGACAGCTCGCCTGTGCCACGCAGGGCTTCGGCGGTGTTCATTTTGGAGGTCCGGCTACCCGGAAGCACCCTGACCGAAGTGGCGCACAGTGATTTGGGCGGACGCGGTCAAAATGCGGATGTTTCAGTTGCCGTCGGCAGTGTAAGCAAAATTCCATATGCATATGTAGGCACGCGCGGTTCGCAAGGCGATTGCCCCGCGACCGGAGTCAAGATTGTGGATCTTAGCCAGATTGCCAGCCCCCAGGTGGTGGCGAGTGCTGGAGCGGTGACCGGCGCCTCCCAACAAGAGGCGCAAGTGGCGCTGGGGGTAAGCACGGCCAGTTTTCATCCTGGCACGCGCGGCGACTTATTGGCGGTTACGGAACAGCCCTGCGTCGCTGCCAACGCCACGGCGGCGCAAACCGGTGTGCGCTTTTATGATGTCACCGACGCCGCTCATCCGGCGCTTTTGGGATCGTGGGATTCGGGTGTGGCAGGCGCATCGGACGTGGCTTTCGTTCCGGTCGGATCCCAACTTTATGTCCTGGTCGCGGTGCCTAATTCAGAGACAAGCGGCGGCGAGGGTGATTTGCGGGTCGTTAACATCACCAACCCGGCGCTGCCGGTCGAAGTTGGCAACTGGGGAGTATTGAAGGCCACCCAGACCCAGTTGCCGCAAGCGGTTATGGGTCAGGATCAACGCGTTTTTCTGGATTCGATCAAGCTCTCGAGCGATCACAAAACGGCATATCTTGGCTATTGGGACGAAGGCGTGGTGGTGCTGGACGTGAGCGACCCAACCGTCATCGCTTCCAACAACGGAACTATTTTCCTGGATCACATTATTTATCCCACGACCGCCGCGGCGACTACGTCAACACCGTCGAGTCCGGAAGGTAACACCCACCAGGCGCTGCCGGTAGTCAACGATTCCGAGTTGCTGGTGAGCGATGAAGTGTGCGCCTCGGCGATGGCGCCAAGTCCCGGCAATGCCGGTGTCAACGTGCCTGCGAATCCGGCGCTCAAAGTGGTTTGCGGTCCGCAAAACGCGGCCACGCTCGATCTTGATCACGGCTGGGGCTTCTTGCGCACCTACTCGCTCCCGACTCCGGGCACAGCCACACAGCAAAGCTTTTTCGCCACCCCGCAGGCGGAGTCCGCGCCCGCGCCCGACCAGGGCATTTACACCGCCCACAACATGGCCTGGAATGGCGACCCGGTGCATCCGCACGCGTATGTGGCATGGTTCTCCAGCGGCGTTGAGGATTTGGATCTGACCTCGATTTCTCCGCCCACGCTGCTGGCCAATTTTGATCCCCCCGACACGCCCGACCCCAATGGGACTACGCCTGGCGTGGATAACCCTGCCAAGGCCATGGTCTATGGCGTAGCTGCATATTCGCTTCAGGGCCAACCCTATATATTGCTGTCGGACATCAATTCAGGGCTGTGGATCGTGCGGGAAACGCCGACCACTGGGCTCACCATTTTGACAACCACGGTACCAGTCGGCAACGTCGGCGTTCCGTATTCAGCTACCATTGCTGCCATTAATGGTGCGTTGGGCAATTCGCAGGTCACGTTCTCGGTGCAATCTGGTTCCAATCCATTGCCCAGCGGGTTGAGTATCGACAGCGCCGGCAACATTACGGGTACGCCGCTGGCTTCAGGTACGGTTGCGGTCACGATCAGCGCGCTCGACGGCGCCGGCGACCAAACCGAACAAACCCTTAACTTCACCATTAATCAGAACTTGGCGATTGTGCCACCCCTGCAACCGGTGGCGGCGGTGAATGAGCCGTTCACATTCACCGTCACAGCGGCAAACGGACTGGCGCCCTATACCTTTTCGACTGTCAACAGCCTTCCGCCAGGATTGCAGTTGGCGCCGAGCACCGGCGTGGTCAGTGGGACACCCACGGCCAGCGGCACGACCACTACTGTATTTAAGGTCACCGACACCTCAGCCCCGCCCCAGTCGGCGACGCTTCCTGTAACGATCACGGTTGCGCCCCTGAAGGTCACTGACCCAACATTGGCCGATGGCCAAGTCGGCGTGGCCTACGCGGCGACAATACTGATGACGAATGGCACCGGCCCGTTCACCCCTCTCTTACTGAGTGGAACGCCGCCGCCGGGCATCACAGTTTCGCAAGGTCCGGCCCCGTTGATTGGCTTCCTGATCGGGGGCACCCCCACCGCCGCCGGCACCTACACCTTCACCGTACAGATCACTGACAACAGTGGACAAGTGGCAACGCAATCGTTCCACATGGTCGTGGATCCGTTCGAAATCACGCCCCCAGTCCTGCTGGCTGGTGTGGAAGGCCGCGGTTACGACCAAAAACTCAGCGCGCAAGGTGGAGTGGCGCCCTATACGTTCAATCTGGTAACTGGCGCTCTCCCCGCAGGACTCACATTGTCGCAATTTGGAGAAATTTCAGGCGTCCCCGCCTCGGGCAGCGCCGGCAACTATCCGTTCAGCGTGCAAGTCACCGATTCCAATGGCCTGGTGAGCACTAATAATTTGCTACTGGTGGTGTTCAACGGTCATTCCCTTGCCATCACCAATATCGCGCTGCCACCGGCGCAAGTAGGCCAAGCCTATACGCAACAGGCGAACGCCGATTTCGGTACACCGCCTTACACGTTTTCGATTGTCGGAACGTTGCCCAACGGATTGATTCTCGCGCCGGATGGCGAGATCACAGGAATTCCGGCGGCTGGAACAACCGGGACGTTCGGTTTCACAATCAATGTCGTCGACGCCATCGGGGCTAAAGCCAGCCGGCATTTTTCCTTGACAGTTCTGTCTGCGCTCAGCCCGAAATAACCTCTGGCTTTGCGCCGCAAGTCGGCTTCTGTGACAGACTAGGAGGCAGAGGGCCAACCCCATGGAAAAGTTGACGCAGAATATTCAGGATTCCTTTCTCAATACTGCCCGCAAGGAAAAGCTCCCAGTGACGCTGTTCCTGCTCAGCGGGGTGAAACTCACGGGCCGGATTCGAAGCTTCGACAAATACTGCCTGGTGTTGGAGACCGGAACCCAGGAGCAAATGATTTTTAAGCATGCGGTCTCCACCATTGGCTTGCAACGGGCCGCGCTCCGTGAATTGGGCGAGCTACGCCACCCGGCAGCAAATCAGGTGACAACACCGAAGCCCGACACGGCGGCTGCCGCGGGCGCTTCCACTCCCAGCGATCATTAATGGAGCGCGCGTTCCTGGTGGGGGTGGCGCTGACCGGTCGCGCCCGGCGCGACAGCCGACCCACCAGTGCGGTCAATCCGGAAGAATCACTGGCGGAGCTGCGCGAACTGGCGCAGAGCGCGGGCGCGGTGGTGGTGGGAACCATGCTGCAGTATCGCCCGCGCGCGGACGCGGCCAGTTTGATGGGGCGGGGTAAGGTGGACGAGCTACGGCGCGCCGTGGCCGATACCCGCGCCGACCTGGTTGTGTTTGATGGTGAATTGGCGCCTACCCAGCAGCGCAACCTTGAGCACGAGTTGGAGGCCAGAGTGCTGCCGCGGACGCAGTTGATTCTGGATATTTTTGCCCGCCACGCCCGCACCCGTGAAGGCCAACTGCAAGTGGAACTGGCGCAGCTTGACTATTTGTTGCCGCGCTTGAGCGGCAAGGGCGTCGCCCTTTCGCGCCTGGGCGGGGGCATCGGCACTCGTGGCCCCGGCGAGACCAAGTTGGAAACCGACCGGCGCCGCATTCATCAGCGCATGAAACGTCTGCGCGGTTCGCTGGAGCGGGTGCGGGCGCAGCGGGCGCAGCAGCGCGCGCAGCGCGAGAGCGTTCCGCTGGCCACGGTGGCGCTGGTGGGCTACACCAATGCCGGCAAGAGCACACTCTTCAACCGGCTCACTGGCGCGGGGGTACTGGCCTCGGCGCGCATGTTCGCGACCCTCGACCCGACCATTCGCTCCTTGCCGCTGCCGTCACGGCGAAAGGTACTGGTATCGGATACGGTTGGCTTCTTGCGGCAGCTTCCTCATGGCTTGATCAGCGCGTTCCGGGCAACGCTGGAAGAGGTTACACGCGCGAGCTTGATTCTGGTCGTCAGCGATGTGAGCGCGCCGCACCGTGACAGCCATCTATATGAGGTGCGGCAGGTGCTCCAGGACTTGGGTGTGGGGGAGACCCCTCAAATCCAAGTGTGGAATAAATCTGATTTGCTGCCACATCCGCCCGCTTCGCTGGCCGAGGATACGGTGCTGGTCAGCGCCCGTACCGGCGCCGGGATCGACGCGCTTGTGGCTCGGCTTGATCGGGAGGCGGCACTTCAACCCAGCGTCCCGCCCGCTGGGCGCAATCCAGCAACTGTGCAAAACCGGTGAAAATCCTCTGGGCGCACGGGCGTGATTAGGACCTAAATTCTCTTGGAAACTTGCCGCACTTCGCTTGCAGAGACATCTTCAACTTGTTGATTCTGCTAGCTTTGCTATTGTTGATGGCGGTTCGTGGCGGGTGCGCATAGCGGTTGCAGGCAATTGGCAAGGGCTTTGGGAGATTTCAACAGGTGGCATGGCTCGTGGAAGAGCGTTTCCACTTTAAAATCGGGGGTTATTAAAAGGTTGCCTCAGAGTGGGGCGAAATCTTCAAGCACCCAACCGGGTTAATTCGCCCGAACCCGGTTTTGGTTCTTCTTCGCCTTTTTTCGTGCTACCTTCGCCCACAACAACGGAAACAGATGACTACGAAGACGCCACCCACCGCTCCGGCTAAAGCCTTCCTTCCCTATGTCGCCAGCACGACTTCGATGCCTGAACTCACCTGGCGGGCGGTGGTGCTTGGTATTGGGTTCGGCATTCTCTTCGGCGCGGTTTCGACTTATCTAGGGTTGCGCGCGGGGCTGACGGTGTCGGCCTCGATACCAATTGCGGTGTTGACCATCAGCTTGTTCAAGAAGTTGGGCCACTCCAGCATTTTGGAAAACAACATTGTGCAGACCACTGGATCGGCCGGTGAGTCGGTGGCGGCGGGCGTGATCTTCACGCTGCCGGCGATGATTTTCCTTGGTTTTCCCCTGGAATATTCGCGCATTTTCCTGTTGGCCATGATCGGCGGCTGGCTGGGAATACTTTTCATGATTCCGCTGCGCCGGTACTTGATTGTTCAGGAGCACGGCGTGCTGCCGTATCCGGAGGGGGCGGCCTGCGCCGACGTACTGCGGGCGGGCGAGGAGGGAGGCAACTTCGCCGGGCGGGTGTTTCTCGGGCTGACCGTGGGCGGAGTCTATAAGTTCCTGATGGATGCATTGAAGTTTTGGCCGGGTACGGCGACGTATGATCCGAGTTGGCTGCCAGGCGCGAGCCTGCGCGCCGATGTGACGCCGGAGTACCTGGGCGTCGGCTACATCATTGGGCCCCGCATTGCCGGGACCATGTTCGCCGGCGGGGTGCTTTCGTGGCTGGTGATTGCGCCGGCAATCAAGTTTTTCGGCGGTCAATTTCCGGGTGCGATCTTCCCCTCCACCATTCCCATTGCGCACATGAACGCCGATCAAGTCTGGAGCGCCTATATTCGTCCCATTGGAGCGGGGGCGGTGGCGGCGGCCGGGCTCATCACGCTGATCCGCACGCTGCCCACGATCGTGGCGGCGTTTCGTGGCGTACGCGGCCGGAGCGCGGCGGGCATTGAAGTGGCATTGAGCGCGCTGCCGCGTACCGAGCGCGACCTGCCGCAATGGATCGTGCTCGCCGGCTCGGCTGTGCTCGGCTTGTTGATGTGGGCCATTCTCGCCTTCCGTTACAACACCCACGCCGCGTGGTTCAGCAACGTGCTGAGCGCGCTTTTGGTGGTGCTGTTCGGATTTTTCTTTGTCACCGTCTCGAGCCGCATCGTCGGGCTGATCGGCAACTCCAGTAACCCGGTTTCGGGCATGACAATCGCTACCCTGGTTGTGACCTGCCTCTTTTTCATTGCCGCCGGCTGGACTGGGCATTTGTACGCCGCGCTGGCACTCAGCGTCGGGGGCACGGTGGCGATTGCATCAGCCATCGCCGGCGCCACGTCGCAGGATCTTAAGACCGGGTTCCTCGTGGGCGCGACGCCCTGGAAGCAGCAGGTCACGCTGATGGTCGGCGTGGTGGCCTCCGTGCTAGTGGTCGGGCTCACGGTTCCGTTTCTCAACGTCGCCTATTCGTCGTTCCAGCCCCAAACCATTTCCCTGCCCGGACTGGCCTCCCACGAGACAGTCAACGGCGTCGAAATTGAGAACGCCAACTACAGCCTGCCGCAAGGATCGCTGCCCGGAACCGCGTTGCGCAATTATTGGGAGCTGAACATCATCGGCTCGCATACCATTCCCGACGGGAAATATCTTTACAACCCGGCCACCGGCAACATCGAAATCCAGTGGGTGCAAGGCATCGGCTCGCAGCAGGTGGCGGCGCCTCAAGCGCGCCTGATGGCGACGATTATCAACGGTCTGCTGGGGCACCAACTTCCCTGGGCGCTGATATTGATTGGAGTCTTTTTAGTGATCGGGGTCGAACTGTTGGGGGTGCGCTCGCTGGCTTTTGCGGTAGGCAGCTACCTCGGCATTGGGACGACCGCCACCATTTTCGTCGGCGGTGCGCTGCGCTGGCTGGCCGAGCAACGCCGTTCGGGCAGTACCGAAGGAGAGGGTGAGACAAGTAGCGGCGCCTTGTATTCGAGCGGTTTAATCGCCGGAGCCGCCGTTTTTGGCCTGGTCGCCGCCGCCATTTCCTACCTCGAAGCCACCGGACGGATCGTCCATAATCAATTCGCCATTGGTCCCCGCGTCTTTGGCACCGCCATCGCCAACAGCAACGTATTCGCGCTGGCCATGTTCGTCGTTTTGTGCGCATCGCTGTTTTGGTACGCACGCAAGCCGCTGCGATAAAACCAATGCCGGAGCAGAAGCCCGCCAACCCGACAGCAGCAAACCCCACAACAACCGAAGCGGCCGGCGAGCCAATGCTGTACTGTCCCAACTGCTCGCGGCGGCTTGAGGAACGCGGGTGCAAGCTGCGTTGTGCCCGCTGCGGTTACTATATGTCGTGCTCGGACTACGTTTGAGGCTGTTATTATTTTTGGGTGCAAGTACTGGCCGACGTTTCATTGGCTGAGCGCACCACATTGCGCGTGGGCGGGCGGGCGCGCTGGCTGATTGAGGCTGAGGGGGAAGAAGACGTTCCCGTCGCGATTGAATTTGCCCGCGACCACGCGTGTAATTGGTTTGCCTTGGGTGGCGGCAGCAACCTGTTGGTCAACGATGGCGGCTTTGCCGGCGTGGCCGTTCACATGGGGCTTCGCGGCATCAGCGACTTGGGTGGCGGTCGAGTGGCGGTTGCGGCGGGCGAGAGCTGGGACGGTCTCGTTGCGTGGAGCGTCGAGCGATCATTAGCCGGTATCGAGTGCCTGAGCGGCATACCGGGAACAGTTGGAGCGACGCCCGTGCAGAACGTGGGCGCCTATGGACAGGAAGTGGCGCCGGTGATCGAGCAGGTCAGGGCATGGGATACGGTCGCCGCGCAGTGGGTCGAGCTCAGCGCCAGTGATTGTGGCTTCGGCTACCGTGCCAGCCGGTTCAACCAGGGCGACCGGGGCCGCTTCGTGATCAGCCAGGTTGGTTTTCGGCTTCGCCCGCAGGGCGCGCCGACACTCGCTTATCCTGAGTTGGCCGTTCGCAAGCCGGGCTCGCTTGCCGAGACCCGGGCCGCGGTGCTCGAAATTCGGCGCGGCAAGGCGATGTTGATTGAGCCCGGGCAGGCGGAGAGCCGCAGCGCCGGATCGTTTTTCAAGAATCCGGCGGTGCCGCCGGGCATGATCGAAGCGATCGCGGCCGCGACCGGCGAGGTACCGCCCAATTTCGCCGCTCCGGGCGGACTGCGTAAGCTTTCGGCGGCATGGCTGCTGGAGCGCGCCGGCTTTCACAAGGGCTATCGCCCGCCCACCGGTGGGGCCGGCATCTCCAGCCGGCACGTGCTCGCCCTGGTGAATTATGACGGCGCTACCGCGGCCGAGGTGATGGCGCTGGCCCAGATGCTGCAATCCGCCGTGGAGCAGCGCTTTCAGGTGCGCTTGGAGATGGAGCCGGTGCGGCTTGGATTTGAGCCTACCGCTGCAGACGGAGGCCGTTGCGGGTGAGCTCGGTGGTGGCGCCAGTCGAGGCCTCCTGCACAATAATGCGCAGGCGATAGACGCCATCCGCCACGGGAAGGTCGAGAGCGGCATTGATGCCGTCGGTGTCGAGCTTTTTTCGGGTGGCGGGGCTCAGGTTGAGGTCAATGATGCCTTCGCGCGCGACGGCGATACCCTTGGCATCGTCGAGCAGGGCGATCACACGCAACTGGTCGTGTTGCTTACCATTAACGGTTTTGAACGGAAGCTGCCGAGGGCTGATCAACATGCCAACCCGCACGCCCCCCAGTTCGCCGGCGGAAGGTTGTAAAGCGGCCATTTTGACTTCGACCGGGAGTTGATCGATCGCCTCGCCGTTGAGAGAGCGTTCTAGATTTTTCTCTAGCGCTGGTGGTCCGGCCACGCCATCGTTGACTCCGGTACTGAGGAAATAGCCGGGAATCGCACGCACGCGCGCCTGGGGGTGGCCGTTGACGGCGATTTCGAGGTGGTGAAAGCTCGTATCGGCCTTCGCCGCCGCAGGGGCAAAGGCCAATTCATAGCTCACTGTCGAGCCGCCGGCGAGGTGATCGAAGGCGGTCTCGAGTTCATTGCGGTTTTCGACCATGACGCCGCCGGTATTGTTGGCCAGCATGGAGAGCACATTGGTCTCGGTCTGCCAACGTAGGGCGGTGTTGTTGGAATCAAGCGCCGCGGGATCGATCCCCTCGACGGTCACTCCGCTGCGTATGGCGCTGACCCGCAAGCGATCGAGCTGATCGTTGAGGTTGGTTCCGTTGGCGGCGAAATCGGTGGCAAAGCCAGTCGAGGTGAAGACCAACACCGATCGGCCCGGTTGCGCGGCGGCATAGTCAATGGCTGAGGCAATGCCGTCCAAGGTATGCGAGGAGAGGGTTTGCGCCTGCTCGTCGGCGTTGCCGCCGCCGTGCATGGCGTTGGTTTTGGCGCGGGCGTTGAGTTGAACGGCTTGAGCCGCGGTGCCTTGGCTGGTCACCTGCGCGAGCGCGGCGGCGACGGCGGCGCGATCGCTGGTGAAGGGGAGCTGAAACGTATGGGAGGTAGTCAAGACCGCCCACCGGTCGCCGGGTGCCCAGCCCTTGGCAACGTAATCGGCGGCGGCGCGACGCGCCCAATTGAGCGCGTCGGTCGAGGAACTTAGATCGTCAAATAGCAGTGCAATCGACCTCTGGCGCGGAGCGGCACCGGCGTCCGCCGCCGGGCGCGTCAGTTCCCGCGCGGTCACGCTAACCAGCTTGCCATTGTCGCGCACTTGGAAATCGGCGCTGGTAAGGCCAGGGATCGGCTGGCCGGATTCATCGGTCACCATCACCGGAACGCTCGCCGGGCCGCTGCCAGGCGCGACGAAGCTGCGACCCAGTAAAGAGACCTCGCCGGGCTGCTGCGCCATCACGGCGCATCCGGCGACAGCGGCGATGACAGCGGCAAGTTGAAGGCGCGTCAAGAGGTGGCCTTGGAGGCCGCCAGTTCCGCGTCAAGATCGGGATGTTTCAAATGAAAGCCTGTCTTTTCCTGATAGGCACGGGCGAGTACGCACATTTTTTCCTCACCGCACAATTTGCCCAGGAAGGTGATGCTGGTAGGCGTGCCGTCGGCACTCTTGAATCCGTTGGGCAGAATAACCGCCGGATGACCGGTCAGGTTGGTGATCGCAAGCTGTGAGCCACTGGTCGGGGTGACAACGACGTCGAAGTCCTTGAACATCGCCTCCATCTGGTGCATCAGTTGCAGGCGAATGCGGTCCGCATTTAGATAATCCACGGCCGGATAAAAATGGGCAACGCGGAAGGTATTGGGCCAGGTGGAGGGATTCGGAACTGGAGCCTCCATCAACTTGTCGCGTCCACTGCGGGTGAGCGAATCGAAGGCGGCGCCGGCTTCGCAATTCACCGCCGGACCGTAGCCGGCAAACGGCGGCTGCTCGGGCAGCGTGACCGGCGTCAGGTTGACGCCCATGCCGCGCAGAACGTCGAGCACATCGTGATCGTATTTGGCCTGCTCGGCGCGTGACTTGGCAAAAGCCGCGCGTTCCTCGTCGGTCATGGCGCGACCGCCGCGCCCACCACCGCCGCCGCGCCCATTGGCGTTCGGCGAGTTCTCCTGATCGAAGGCCGCTTTAATGTAGCCCACCCGGAGCGTATGCAAGGGCATGAGCGCATCCCAGTTGAGCGGAACGTCGAGCACCGTGCGATCGGCACTGGGGTCCGCGCGATCGGGACCGTAGATGGCATGCAGCACAATCATGCAGTCTTCCACAGTTCGGCAGAGCGGGCCGAGTTTGTCCTGCGACCAGGAAAGCGTCATTGCGCCGTTGCGGTCCACCCGGCCGAAGGTCGGGCGCAGGCCGGTGACGCCGCACACGGTGGAGGGGCTGGAGATCGAGCCCTGAGTCTCCGAGCCAATCGAAAAGCCGACGCAACCGGCCGACGTGGCCGAGGCCGGTCCGGCCGAGGAGCCGCTCGAACCTGTGCTGGGTTTCCAGGGATTGCGAGTGCGTCCTCCGAACCAGACGTCGTTCTGAGCCAGTGCGCCCAAGCTGAGCTTGGCGATCAGAACGGCTCCAGCGGCATCAAGCCGCTTGACCGCAGTGGCGTCCTGATCAATGACCTGGTCCTCGTAGGGCTGGGCGCCCCATGTCGTTTTATAACCTTTGACGGCAAGAAGATCCTTGGCACCCCACGGGATGCCGTGCAGCGGGCCGCGGTAACGCCCGGCCGCGAGGTCGCGGTCGGCTTCCTTGGCTTGAGCCAGGGCGCGATCGTCGGTATAGGTAATAACGAAATGCAGCATTGGATCGTAGCGCCGCAGCCGCTCGAGATACATGGTGGTGAGCGCCACCGACGAAACGCGCTTGGTGCGGATGAGCTCGCCCAGTTGGCGCACGCTGTAAAAGGCCACATCTTCGATGTTCTTGGGCGTGGCGACAGCCGGAACGGGCGCGAGGCGAACCGGACGGCGCGCCGTCTCAAAGGTCATTCCCGCCAGCACCGGCGAGAAAATCAGGGCCGGCGGATCGGAGTTGGCCAGCGGCATTTTGCGCACCGAGTCGAGGCTGCGCATTTGCCCTTCCATGGCACGGACGATTTGGTCGCGGTCGTTGGCCGGTATTTCAATACCGGCCAGCTCGGCCGCTTGATCGACGATTTCAGGCGTGATGGTCACCGCTTCGCCGGATACCACCTTGGCCCAGAGCAGGCCTGGCAGCAGCGTGCTGGAAATACCCAGAGTGGAGAAGGCGGCGAGAAATCGCCTCCGTTGCGCGTCAAGAGTATTCATACGATGACCTCGGAAGACAAATAAAAACTGATTTAGAACTCGACCCGCAGGCCCATCTCCATGGTGCGATTGCCGGATTTGCTGGTGAGCACACCGAAACTGGCCGGGCTGGTGCCGAAAAGACCCAGGCTGGGCGTACTCCACAGGGGATGGTTGGTCACATTGAAGACCTGCAGTGTGTAGATGAGATTGGTCTTCTCGGTGAGTTTCGTGGTTTTGCCCAGGGCACCGTTCAAGTTCCAGGAACCAAAGCCGCGCAGTGGATTGGCGTTACCGCTCCTGCCGTCGGTGCTCAATTGAATCGTGCGAAAGGCATTGAAGGCGGCGGCTGGATCGGGGAAGATGTTCAACCCCAGGCCGCCCGCCGACGTATTGCCTCGGTTGGCGATGGTGGCCGTGCTGTTGTTCGCGTACACGCCGATTTGGGAGGTAAGTTGGTCGGCGTTGCCGGTGAAGATGGCTGCTGCGCCATTCGTCAGGCCCAAATTGCCCCCACCATAGACCTGTCCGCCCTCGCTCACCGTGAGCGGCGCACCACTGGCGTAAGTGAATACGCCGGATTGGTACCAGCCCGCCGTCAGTCTGTTCATGAAACCATTCCCCGCCATGTGCGGCAAATCGTAAGAATACGTTGCATTAACAGTATTGGTGCGATCGCTGCTGTCGTAGCCGTAAGTTGTGAACGGGTTAAAGCTGTCGGCGAAAAAGCCGGCGCTGTCCTGATCGCCCAAGCCGTTGCTGAGCAGCTTCGACCGGGTATAGTTCAGATCAAAGTTCAGGCCATGGGTGGGGTTCATGCGCAAGGTAGCAATGAACGCCTGATAATTGGAAAGCCCCTGGTGCGTGCGCTGGAACAGCGTTCCGACCTGTTGGTTGTCAAAGGTCGGCAGGGAGTTCGCCAGACGCAGGTTGTCGATGTCTTGAAAGATATTGCTGACACTGGCGGAGTTGAACAGGCTGCTGAACTTGCCAACGAACGCGTCGGTGCCGCCGGGAACAAGGTGCTCAAACCATGGCTGTGCGGCGACAGCCCCAGGGGCCGTACCCTGTTGCAGTTGAGCGCCGATGGCATCATAGGCCTGCGCAAAGGTCTGACCGGAAACAGTGTCAAGGAAACCGATCGGAGCGTTGTTATAGTTGATCGCCTCAGGCAGGTCACGGCCGAAATTGCCGCTCCAACCGAGTTCCAAAAGCATGTGGTTGGTGAGTTGCCGCTGCAGCGTGAAATCGGCGGTGAGGCTGCGCCCCACCTTGTTGCTGGGATCGAGTTGGAATGAGACTTGCTCGCCATTAATGCCGGGAATTACCCCATTCTGTGGATTGGGCGTAGGTGCGAAGGCTGGCAGCGGGATGCTACCATCGACGCCGACGCGGAACGACGATGCGGCAGGGTCGGTGGTGGTGCCAATCGCGGCGTTGCAGCCGGAACCGGGCGTGCCGCTCGCGGTACATTCCGGCTTAGCTACAGTCAAAGTCTGGGCAAAGCCTACGCCCAGCATGGGAATCTCGACATTCTGCACCATGTTGGTGCGATCGTAGACGATGCTCATGCCGCCGCGCAGCACCGATTTGCGGTCGCCAAAAAGGCTGCCCATCAATCCATGCGTGAAAGAAGGATTCCAGGCCCCAGCCAGACGGGGTGAGACATCGCCATAATCCGTGTTGAACACATTTTGACCGGTGTATTGGATCGGGACGTAGGCCAAAGTTGGGTTATAAAACGCTCCGGCGGCGGCGGCCGCGGCCTTCGCGCCCATGTAACCGCTGGCCGTCAACACTTGCCCGGTGCCGGCCTGCTCGAGCAGCACTTGCTTTTGATTGCGCTCGATGGGCGGCGTCTGCCATCCGTACGCCAAACCGTACGTTAATGTAAGCGACGGAGTGGCGCGCCAGGAATCGCTGCCGTAAAAGTTATAAGCCTGCCAATTGGCGTTGCCCTGAAGCGTCGTTCCAAAGGGCAGCGGGTTGAGACTGGCATCGCGCGCGGCTTCGATATTGACGTTGTCAACCAACCCCAAGGTGGTGGCGTACAGTGAATCCCATGTGTTGGTGCTGGAGGCGGGCAGACAATTGGTGGTTAGTGTCTTACCGCAAGTCGGCGGCGCGTCCACGTTCGGAATGCTGATGAACGTGCCTCCGTTAATCACCGCGGCCAGCGAACTATTGCCGGCGACCACCTTGTCATTGCGGGCGTGGGTGGTGGGGAAGGAACGAATATCGGCGCCGAACTGGTAGGTATGATTGCCGACGAGCCAGGTGGCGTCGTCCACGAACTGCAAGTCGACATCCTTCGTCCACTGGTAGCGAGCGCTGCCGGCGCTGTTATCAATAGGGAGGTTAAGTGCGTTCGATTGCAGAGCAATAAAACCATCGGCGGTGTTCGTGCCGGGCAGCGCCTCGAGTGTCGCCGCGTCGGTCGGGCTGAGCGGCTGCGAAACGCTGAAATCGCGGGTGAATCCAAATGTAAATGTATTGAGAAATGTCGGGCTGATTTGGCCGACCAGGGTGGCGGCGAAGGCGGTGTCGCGCTTCGGCTGGTCGAGCGTGCCGGCGGCGGTGGCCCCATTCAGTACGTTGACCTGCCCGGTGCTGTTGACCAGATCACGGAAATAGGTGGCGCTGGTGTGCAGTTGCCAATTGGTGGTGAAGGTGTGGTCGTAGCGCACCACGCCGTAGTCTGTGTTTTCCGGAACCTTGATGGGCGCCGTGTAGCCGGTCGTATTCAAGCCGTCGCCCGCATTGGCGGTGTTGCCGACCGGCTCCTCGCTGTACAGCTTAAGCACCGCCGGGCTAATGCCGAGGCCACGCGGATCGCAGGCGGTGTTGCCATTGGGACCACAATTGTTGGCGGTAGCCAGGTTGTAGGTGTCGGTGTTGCCGGCCGCGTCCTTGAAGGTCAGGATGCCGGCACGCAGATTCGCGGTGGGGACGGTGCGCAGGATGGTGCTGGTTGCGGGAAAGCGCCGTCCCTCATAGTTGGTAAAGAAGAAATCCTTGTTCTTGCGGATGGGACCGCCGAGCCGGGCGCCGAAACGGTTGTCGGTCAGAGGCTGGATGGCGATATGCTGCCGGTTGCTCTGCCAGGTGTTGGCGTTGAAATGCTGATTCTGATTGTAGAAATACGCGGCGCCGTGCAGGTCGTTGCTGCCGCGGCGTCCTACCAGGGTGATGTTGGCGCCGCTGGAGTCGTTGAAACTGGCATTGTTATTGGCGACGCCGACCCGGAACTCCTCGACGCTGTCCACCGGCGTCGGCAGGGATTCGACCGAAGTGTTGGCGCCGGCAATGACGTGACCGCTGATGTCGACTCCGTCCAGCTTGATGGTGTTCTGGTCGTCGATGGCGCCGTTGACGCGGGTCGCGGAACCGGAACCGAGTACGCCCGGCTGTAAACCCAGAAGTTCGACCGTATCGTGCTGCACTGTGGGCAGCCGGTCAATGCCTTCCTGGCTGATGACGTTGCCCACCGTGGCATCCATCGTTTGCAGCTCGGCCTGCGAAGAAGCCGTCACTTCCACGGTTTGCGTTTGCGCGCCAACGGCGAGCTTGGGATTAATGGTGAAGCTCTTGTTGACCTCGATTGCCAATCCGGTGATGGCGCGCGTCTGAAAGCCGGTTGCTGTGACCGTCAGAGTATACGTCCCCGGCGCGACCCCGGTGAATACGTACCCGCCGCTCGCGTTGGTGCTCTGATTCACGGTCTGGTTGGTAGCGTTGTTCTTTAACGCCAAGTGCGCGCCGGGGATGGTGGCGCCGCTACCGTCGGTGACCGAACCCAGAACTGAACCGGTGGTCGAGGTTTGCGCGCTGAGCGCGACTCCCCCCACTAGCAAGCCGGCAAAAATAAAAAATACAATCGCGCGGGGCAGGCGTTTCAGCATGATGTTCTCCTGACAGTCACATCCACACTACTTACGGCACTAACGCCGTTGGGCGCAGTATGACACAAACGGAGCTGGGCTGCCACATACATTGGCGCGAATCCCAGCCCGGCTCCGCCAGGCGTCCCCACTGCTGACATGGAGCGACATGGTAGATTCAGGCGTGGTGGCAAGCCAATGGCGCTGGACGTGGATGGACCTGCTGTGGCTGCTGTTTCTCGGCGGCCTGGCGGCGTTGCCGCCGGTAAGTGAAATCCACAAACAGCTGATCTTAATCGGATTTGGCGTCTGGCAGCTCTTTGAGGGGCGGGTGCTTCTGTACTCGCCGCGGCATGGTCCCGTCCTGGCCATGGCGGTCAAGATTGCGCTGGCCACACTTTTAATCGCCCATACCGGGGAACTCGCGATCAACAGCAGCTACTACCCTATCTTTTATATTCCGGTGGTGACCGCGGCCATGTTGTTTGGCCCAATCGGGACACTGGGCTGGACGGCGGTGGCATCGAGCGCCTACTGCGCCTACCTTTGGCCGGCGCTGCGCCATTTTTCACTCGACGTAAACGGGCGCAATGAGCTGGTGCTGCGGGTTTTTTTCTTTTTCCTCCTGGCGCTCATTATTAATCGCTTTGTGGTGGAATCGCGCGAGGCGGCCGCGGACTTGCTGGTTGAACAGGGGCGCACGCGGCGGGCTGAGCGGCTGGCCGCCTTGGGCCAACTTTCGGCCGGGTTGGCGCACGAGATCCGGAATCCGTTGGCGGTAATCAAAGGATCGGCGGAGATGCTGAGCAAGGAGGCGGCGGGCGCGGGCGCGCTCACGATGGAATTGGCCAGCTACATTTCCAGCGAGGTTGACCGGGTCAACGTTCTCGTCACCCGGTTTTTGGATTTCGCCCGCCCGCTGCAATTGGAGCGCCGGCCCACGGAAATCACCGCGCTGCTCGAGCGCGCCATCGCGGACGCGGAGCGCCAATGGCCCCAGACCCGCATCGAGGTGACGCGCGCATTCCCTGCCGGACTGCCTCTGATGGAGGTGGATCGCACGCTGATGGAGCGCGTTTTCGCCAACCTGATCAATAATGCGTTCGAGGCCATGGCACCTGCCGGGGGCGGACGCCTCGCCGTGGGCGCAAGGGCTGAGGCGGCACGCGTGCGGGTGTGGGTCGAGGACAGTGGCCCGGGAGTACCGCCCGAGTTGCGGGAACAGATTTTCAACCCGTTCTTCACCACCAAACCGGCCGGCACCGGCCTTGGTCTGGCCATCGTAGCGAAAATCATGGACCAGCACGGCGGAGAGCTGATGTTGGTTAACAACGCGACGGACGCCTCCGTTGGCGCGCGCTTCGAGGTACTTTTGCCGTATGGCGAACATTCTGATCGTAGATGACGAGGCCAAAATTCTGCGCCTGCTCGATTTGCAACTCGGCCAGGAGGGCCATGCCACTTCGACGGCGGCGAACGCCGAAGTGGGGCTGCGGCTGCTTCAGCAACAGCCAGTGGACCTCATCCTGACCGATCTGCGGTTACCGGGAATGAACGGGCTGGAGTTTCTGCAGGCTGCCAAGCGCCTTCAGCCGGGCGTGCCCGTGGTCGTGATGACCGCCCATGGCACGGTGGAAACCGCCGTCGACGCGATGAAAGCGGGCGCCAGCGACTATTTGCTCAAGCCATTTGGGTTTGACGAACTTCGGTTGGTTATCGCCAAGGAACTGGACGTGCGCGGCCTGCGACAGGAGAATGAGAACCTGCGCGAAGCGCTGCGCGAACGTTACGATTATCCCAACATTGTCGGTCGCGGACCGCAAATGCGCGAGGTGCTGGCCCTGGTCGAGCGCATTGCGCCGACGCAGACCACGGTGCTGATCGGTGGCGAGAGCGGCGTAGGCAAGGACCTGATCGCGCGAGCCCTGCACCAGCATTCCCGCCGGGCGTCGGGACCATTCATAAAAATCAACAGCACCGCGATTCCGGAAAACTTGTTGGAGAGCGAATTGTTCGGCTACGAGAAGGGCGCGTTCACCGGCGCCACATCCACCAAGCCGGGCAAATTCGAGCTTGCCGACCACGGCACGCTCTTTCTTGATGAGATCGGCGACGTGCCGTTGGGCATTCAGGTGAAGCTGCTGCGGGTGTTGCAGGAGCGGGAATTCGAGCGGCTGGGCGGGACCAAAACCCATAAGGTTGACGTCCGCCTGATTGCCGCCACCAACCGGAACTTACGCACCGCGCTCGAGGAGGGGACCTTTCGCGAGGACCTTTACTATCGGCTGAATGTGGTGCCCATTGATCTACCCCCCTTGCGCGCCCATAAAGAAGACATACCGGAATTGGCCGCGTTCTTCGTGGCCAAGTTCGCGCGGGAGTCGGGCAAACCGGTCCACGGTCTCACGCCCGCCGCGATAGCCAAACTGATTGCATTCGATTGGCCCGGCAATGTTCGCGAGATGGAAAACATTATTGAGCGCGCGGTTGCTCTGAGCGATGGCACTGAGCTTGATGTTGCCGATATTCGGCTTGACCTTTCGCCGGCCAAGCGTCCGGCGCCGGGCGGCTCGCTCCTGCCGGAGGGCTGGACGCTGGAGAAATGGGAGCAGGAGGTCATTCGTGATGCGCTGCACCGGGCCAAAGGGAACAAGAGTCAGGCGGCACGGCTGCTGGGACTGTCGCGGAACGCCTTCCGTTACCGGCTCGCGGCGATGGGGGAAGACAGTGGTGAAGATGGCTGAAAACCACCAATGCCTGGCCGAGGGCGGCCGCTTATGTGCGGAGGCGCTCGCGCAAACCTCGGCAAACAATAGCCTTAACTTTGGCACCGGCCTTGCAGTTATAGAGCCGAGAGGCAAGTAGGAGGCTACTATGCGACGGCTCATTCTATGGTCTGTATTGGCTGTATTCAGCACCGCGATGCTGGGTGCTCAGACCCCTGATCAGGGACCCGGCAGCGTGCCACCGCCCCCGCCCAACCAGGCAGCCGATAATTCCATACCACCCGAGTCCAACTCGGCCGTGGCCCGCGTCAGCGTCATCAGCGGCACGGTCTCAACCCAGCGTGGCGATACGGGCGAGTGGGACGCGGCAGCCCTCAATTCTGCCCTGGTCAGCGGCGACAAGATTTCGACCGGCGACGACGGACGCACCGAGGTGCAGCTTGACTATGCCAATGTGCTGCGGCTCAGCAATGGCAGTCAAGCCAACCTGGTCAGTGTTACGAACAACCAATTCCAAATTCAACTGGCCACCGGGCTAGCCGATTACGTTGTGCTCAAGGGAGCCCAAGCCACGGCCGAGATTGACACGCCGAATGTTGCGGTGCATCCAAACGGACCGGGCGTGTTTCGCATTCAGGTCAACTCCGACAGCGAAACGCGAGTGATCGTGCGCGAAGGCGAAGCGGACATTTCAACTCCCCAGGGCAGCACGCCGTTGAAAAAGGGCGAGGAGATCACCGTGCAGGGCACCGACGCGCCCGAATATAAAATCGCCGATGCCCCCGGCCAGGACGATTGGGATCATTGGAATAAGGATCGCAACACGCATCTAAACGTCGCCGAAGCCTATAACCACACCAACCGGTACTACACCGGCGCGGGCGACCTGGATAACTACGGATACTGGACGGATGTTCCCGGCTACGGCGAAGTTTGGGTGCCGAATGAGAATGCATCCTGGACGCCATATAGTGACGGACGCTGGGATTGGGAGCCGTACTGGGGCTGGACTTGGGTTGGGTATGAACCGTGGGGATGGGCGCCATATCATTATGGCCGCTGGTTCCCCTATCGCGACCGTTGGGTTTGGTGGCCCGGACCGGTGACACCATATTACCGGCCGGTGTGGGCTCCCGCCTATGTATCCTTCTTCGGTTGGGGCGGCGGATTTGGGGTCAGCATCGGATTTGGCGGCGGTTGGGGCAGTATTGGTTGGCTGCCGATTGGCCCCTGCGATGCATTCCATCCCTGGTGGGGCGGAGAGGGTTTCCGGCGTGGCTTCGATCACGGCTTCGAAAATGGCCGCATTTTCGCGCCCCTCGCGACCGTCGGGCGGGGAAGGGTTGTGTACTCGAACCTCGCAAACCTGAACCGGAATGAAATTGTACGGCGCGGTCTGATTCGCGTGCCTTCCTCCGACTTTGGTCGGGGCGTCATGAGCGCGCGGCAGCATGTAAATGCTGTGGATCTGCGGCAAAGCCAGCCGATCAGGGGTTCGTTGGGAGTGGCGCCAACGCGCGGCGCAATGAGCGCCACGCATCGGCTGGCCGGTCCTGATGCGGTGCCGCAACGTACGGCGACCCATTTCTTCGGTAGCACCGCGCGGGCGTCGTCGCAGTCGAGGTTCAGTCAAGAACGATCCGGCATGCAAGAGCCAGTTCGTCAGGGCTCGAATGGCATGACCCGATTCACGCCCGCCGGCAATGGCGTTAACGGTGGGCAAAGCATGCGCGGCGGTGAAACCATGCGCGGTGGCGGCGTGGAATCAAGGGGCTCGAGCCCGGCGCCGGCGAATGCGAACCAACCTAGGAACGGCTGGCAGCGCTTTAATGGCGGCGCCGGCGCAGAGGGTGGCGGCGCGATTCGGGGCGGTAGCCCAGCGCTGCGCGGCGGCGGGGAAAGCATACGCAGCGGTGCCACCGTGCGCGGTGGCGCTGTGGAGTCAAGGGGCATGAGCCCAGCGCCGGCGAATGCGACTCAACCCCGCAGTGGCTGGCAGCGCTTTAATGGCGGCGCGGAGGCTGTGGGTGGTGGCGCCATCCGCGGTGGTGGCCCAGCGCCACGGGGGGGAAGTTCCGTCCGCGGGGGCGAATCCGCTCCAGTCGAGCGCGGGGGCGCGCCTGGCTGGGGGCGGTTCTCGCCGCAGCAAGAGGGCGGCTACCAAGGACGTCAAGAGTCCGTGCCGTCATCGCCTGAATCACGGCGCGGCGGTTATAGCGCGCCGCAACGCTCCTATGGCGAGTCGCGCGGTGGCGGCGGAGCGGTGTCGCGACCGCCCTTGGAAGTGGGGCATCCCGTGGTCCGCGAGTCGGCGCCGGCCTATCGCGGTGGCGGCGGCGGCGGGGAATACCGCTCCAGTGGCGGCGGTCGCCCGAGCGGTGGGGGCGGAGCGCGTCCGAGCGGTGGCGGCGGTAGTCGCCCCAGCGGACACGGCGGCGGCCACGGTCGCTAGTCCAGCCTAACCCCGCGCCAGTAGGTCCCAAGCCGAGCGAACGATATCGCCAAGATCGGGAAAGCGCGGCTGCCAGCCGAGCGCCCGCATCTTGGCCGAGGAAGCCACCAGGCGGTCGACGTCTCCCGGCCGCCTGGGCTGCTCGCGCACTGGAATCGTCCGGCCGCAGACGGCTTCGGCGGCGGCGATCACCTCGCGCACCGAAAAGCCCCGGCCGTTCCCAAGATTGAAGGCGCGTTCGGAAACGTCGGGAATAAACGGAGCCGAGCCGGGAGCGGCGGCTTCGCGCTGGAGCGCCTCCAGCGCCAAAACGTGCGCATCGGCGAGGTCACGCACGTGGATGTAGTCGCGCACGCAGGTGCCGTCGGTTGTGTCGTAATCGGTGCCGAAGATATCAATGGCCGCACGCTCGCCGCGAGCGGCTTGAAGCACCAGCGGGATCAAGTGACTCTCGGGCTGATGGCGCTCACCGCGGCGGGCACTGGCGCCGGCGGCATTGAAATAGCGCAATGCGTAATAACGCAAGCCACGGCTGGCGTACCATGCGGCGGTCTGCTCCAGGAACAGCTTGCTTAGTCCGTAGGGGCTGGCCGGGCGCACGGCGGAGGTTTCGCTCAAGAGCGTCGATTGCGGCGCGTAGAGGGCGGCGGTCGAGGAGAGCACTAACAACCTGACTCCCGCCCGCATCATGGCCTGGTAGAGGCCAACCGCGCGGCATGTATTGTTGTCCAGATACTTATATGGATCGGCGACCGATTCGCCGACTTCGATGAAGGCCGCCATGTGGATGACGCCTTCGATCCGGTTCTCTCCCAGGGTGCGCGTGAGCAGTTCCTGATCGCGGACGTCGCCCTCGACAAAGAGCGCGTCCGGGTGAACGGCATCCCGATAGCCGTGAGACAAGTTGTCGTAGGAGACGACCCGATGCCCCTGCTCCAGAAGGCTCTCGGTCATGATGCTGCCGATGTAACCGGCTCCGCCAGTGACGAGTACGTTCAACCTGACTTCTTACCCCACCGGTAACGGCGGACACCACAGCGACGGCAGGAATAGGGCCAGAGGCCCAGGGCGGCGGCCGCATAGTCGAAAAATTGCTGCCGTTTGCGGCGGTCGAGGTCGGTGCCGCAGCGCCAGCAATGCTTTACCGCCGAGACCGCTCTCCGCAGGCCGCACTTGCTGCAGCGATAGGCGCCGGCACGACCATGGATGCGTTCGCCGAAGGTGCGGCCGGTGCGGCGCATCGACGGCGTATTACAGGTGGGGCAGATGGTCATGCGGTCTTACAGACCGATTCTAAACCAAGTCTGTAACGCAGTGGTGATTTCATCAGGACTCTGATGTGGAAAATAGAGTGGCGCTCCAAACTCGACCCGCGCCTTCCCCCGCCGCGGCCAGCGCGCCTTGTAGGGCAATATTTCGAATAATCCATTTAGACGAATGGGAACCACGGGCAAGCGCAAGTTCGCGACAAAGACGCCGATGCCCGGGCGGAAGGGATGCAAACGGCCGTCGGGCGTACGCCTTCCCTCGGGAAAAATCAAAGGACAGAAACCTAAATCGGCAACGCGCCCGGTGTGGCGGAGAGCGGCGGCCACAGCACCGCGCTCGGAGAGGAGATAGGCGTTAAAGAACGCCCGCAGCAGTTCGAAGCGGCGCCAGGCGCGGAAGCGCCGCCACCGTGAGGCATGGGAATCGAGAGCCGCGGCAAATGGATCCACGCCCATCGCCGGCGCCAGCCATGGCCGCCACGCGGCGGGCAGCGCGCGCACAATCACTGGAACGTCGAGCAAGCTTTGATGATTGGCGATGAACAACACCGGGCGCTGTAAATTGGCGAGATGCTCCCGCCCGCCAATGTCGACGCGCGACACCGCCGTGTATAGGGCGGGAAACACCAGCGCCGGAAAGGCAGCCGCGCGGAAACGCCGCAGACTGGGGCGCAACGGCCACTCCGCCTGGTTGGTCAGCAGCGCCGGCGCGGCGGCCGCGGCGGGCCGGGAACCGGCGGCCGTGGGGACGGAGGATCGACCGGCCAGTCGATCCAAATCCTGCACCGTTCGCGCGGCGGTCAGGGTGGGCTCGTCCACGGCGCCAGGGATATGAGCCTCCAACCACGACCAGAGCTCGACCCGGTCGAGTGAGGAAAGCCCGAGATCGGCGTCCAGGCTGGCCTCGGGACGCAGGCGCTCGTTGGGTATGTTCCAACGCTGGGCGACAAAGGCGCGCCAATCAGCGGCGCCGGCGGCGCTGACCGGAGGCGCGTCGCCTTCCGCGCGTCGGTTCACCCAGGCGGCGATGGCGACCCGCTGAAGTTTGCCGGTGGACGCGGTGCGCGGGAGCTGCGCCTCCGGCCACAGCGACGCTCCGCGCACGCGCTGATGAGGTTCCAGTGCCGCATTGGCATGGGCGAGTGCGCGATCGAGCGCGCTGGGGGGCAAGCCAGGCCGTAACACGACGACCGAATGGACCTGGCCAGTCTTTTTCTCGACCGCCGCGCTTTCCGCGATGTCCGGCTGTTGATTGAGCGCGCGCTCGACATCGTCGGGATAGACATTGAGGCCGTCGGCGGTAACGATGACTTCCTTCTTGCGCCCCAGAAAGTGCAGATTGCCTTCCTCGTCGATGCGTCCCAGGTCACCGGTATGCAGCCAGCCATCGGCGAAAGCGGCCTGGGTGGCTTCGGAGTTGCGATAGTAGCCGGGCGAGACATTCCCCCCGCGGACGAGCATCTCGCCGTCGGCGCCCATCTTCGTCTCCACCCCGGCGAGCATGCGCCCGACCGCGCCGCGGCGAATCTTGAAGGGGTGGGTGATGGCAATCGCCGGCGCCGTCTCGGTCAGGCCGTACCCCTGAATCACCGCGTAACCCAGTGCTTTCCAGAAATCCTCAATCTCCGGCGCCAGTGCGGCACCCCCGGAGATGAACGCCCACATCTTCCAACCCAGGCGACGGTGGAGTTTGCGAAAATGCCACCAACTCCACATGACTCCCCGCCTGCGCCCGTAGCTCGCGGCGTCGCCGAGGGTGACCCCGGCGAGCCCCGCCGCCCATTGGCTGAAGATTTGTATCTGTTGCGGCACCGCGATCATGGCCGAGGCGCGGTGGCGATGTATTGTCTCCGCCCATTGCGCGGGAGCTTGCGACTCGGGGTAAATCACCGCGCTCTCGAGCAGCGGCGGAATCAGCAGCCCCATGACCTGTCCAAACAGATGACTGAGCGGAATGAGATGTAGAAAACGCAGCGGCAGAAAGAGCCGGGCTTTGGGTTTGTACTTGCCGATCTCCTGGGCGATGGGCCGGAGGTTGGCGAGAAGATTACCGTGCGTGATCATCACGCCTTTGGGTTCTGAGGTCGCTCCCGAGGTGTAAACGATTTCGAGCAACGTCTCCGGCGGCGGCGCCGGAATGGCCGCTTCCGGCCCGGGCGCGAGCGCGAGCGCGGCGATCTCGGCGAAGGAAACCTCCGCCCCCTCGTGGTCGCCGCACAGCAGCACCGCCTCGGTTTGCTCGCGTACGCGTTTGGCAAAGCCGGCCGAGAACGACGCATCCAGCGGAACGAGCACCGCGCCCTGCAGCACGCATCCGTAAAAGGCCGTCGCCCAGGCGATACCCGAGGCGCCCCACAGCATGACCCGGTCACCGGGCTTTACTCCGCGGCGGCGCAGTTCCTCGCGCCATGCGAACGCCTTGCCCAGAAGGCCGCCGTAGTCAATGCTGGCGCCGCGGTATAGCCCCTGCTCGATAATGGCCGGGCGGCGCCCCAGGGCGGCGAGACTCGCAATGTACTCCGGCAGCGAGCTGAGACGCGGCGGCGGCATGGACCCCAAGTTTAACTGACGGGGGTGGGGTAATTACCGGTATAGCAGGCGGTACAGAAGCTGTCGTTGCGGTTTTCGACGGCTTGGTCAAGACCGGCGAGCGAAAGATAAGCGAGACTGTCCGCACCGATCGCGTCACGGATGGCGTCGATGCTAAGGTTGGCGGCGATCAGCTCATGCTTCGACGGTGTGTCCACCCCGTAGTAGCAGGGCGAAACCGTGGGTGGGCAGGAGATGCGCACGTGGACTTCGGTCGCGCCGGCTTCGCGAATCATATTGACAATCTTGCGGCTGGTGGTGCCGCGAACGATGGAATCGTCCACCAGCACGACCCGTTTGCCTTGCAGCAGCCGGCGCACGGGATTGAGTTTCAGCTTCACCCCGAAGTCCCGGATTTGCTGCGAGGGTTCAATGAAGGTGCGGCCGACATAATGGCTGCGGATCAAGCCAAACCGGCAGGGCAGCCCTGATTCGGCCGAGTAGCCCAGCGCCGCCGCCACGCCCGAGTCGGGCACCGGAACAACGATATCGGCGGGCGCCGGCGCCTCGCGCGCGAGAATACGGCCGAGCTCCTCCCGGCTCTGCTGCACGCTGCGTTCAAACACCATGCTGTCGGGCCGGGCGAAGTAGACATGCTCGAACACGCATTGCCGGCGCTGGCGCGGCGCGGCGAAGCGGTGTACCTGGCGCCGCGGAGAAATCGAATCACCGCTGATGCGCAGCCAGGTGCCGGGTTCGAGGTCGTGCTCGAAGCGAGCGCCAATCAGATCAAAGGCGCAGGTTTCGCTGGCGAAAAACGCGCCGCCTTCGGCCAGCGTCCCCAGCGCCAGGGGGCGGAATCCCCACGGATCGCGTATGGCGTATAGGCTGTCGGGCGTGAGTAGAGCCAGCGAATAGGCGCCCTCGACCTGGCCCAGCGCTTCGGCCAGGGCATCGTCAAAACTCGTGGCGCGCGATTGCGCGATCAGATGCAGAATCACCTCGGTGTCGCTGGTGGTCTGAAAAATTGAGCCTTGCGCCTCGAGGCGCGTGCGAATGGCCCCGGCATTGGTCAGATTGCCGTTATGCGCAATCGCCAGGCGTCCCTTGTTGCATTCCACCATCAACGGCTGTGCATTGCTGATGCCGCTGTCGCCCGAGGTGGAGTAGCGGGTGTGGCCAATTGCCACTCTTCCGGGAAGTTTGGCCAGCGCCTTGGGGGTAAAAATATCGGCCACCAGCCCCATGGCTCGGCGAACCGCGATACCTTGTCCCTCACCCATCACATCGCTGGAAGCAATACCGGCCGATTCCTGACCGCGGTGCTGAAGCGCGTAAAGACCGAGATAAGCCAAATTGGCGGCTTCCTTGTTACCCCATACGCCGACCACGCCACATTTTTCTCGAAGCTGTTTCATGGCTTCATCCCCCAGGCTTCGGCAAGGGCTTCCAGGTCGTCTTTCACCAGCGCGCGTTCGCCGCGCTTGATCGAAAAACCGTCCCCCGTTGTGACGCCGATGGCAATTGCGTCAATGCCGGCTGCGCGCGCCGCCTGCCGCAAGGGAGCGACCCGAGACGAATCGCACGAGACCACCACCTGGCTGGCGCGCTCGCCGAACAACAGCAGGCAATCGTCGACTTCTCGATCGGCAACGGCTTCCAAATCCACGGCCACGCCGCAGACCTCGTCGGGCAACCGCTCGACAGTATGCGACAGGCAGCACTCAACGAGGCATACGGCAAGTCCGCCCGTGCTTACCTGGTGGGCGGAGTCGAGCCAGCCCTTGCCATGCGCCGTGTACAGCACCGTGTGCAAGCCGTGCTCTCGCTTGAGATCCAGCGCCGGCGGCTGCCCCCAGAGTTGGTGGACGTGAAGATCGGCGAACTCAGTGGCGCCAAACTCGCGCCAGCCGGTGATGGCTGTCGTCGCGGGCGCGCCGGAAAGCAGCACGATCGTCCGCCCCGGTTGGTCGAATCGTGCCGGCAATGGCGATACCTCGCCGGAGGGCGCGTCCATCGTTCCGACAACACCAACGACCGGTGTCGGTTGTATGCCGCGACCCAATGTCTCGTTGTAAAGGCTCACGTTTCCGCCGGTGATGGGCGTGCCCAAGGCACGGCAGGCTTCGCCGATGCCGGCAATGGCTTGCGCCAATTGCCACATGACTTCGGGTTTTTCCGGGTTGCCGAAATTCAGACAGTTGGTCGCGGCGACCGGGCGCGCACCCACACACGCCACTTTGCGCGCCGCTTCGGCCACGGCGAGTTGGGCACCGAGGCGGGGATCGAGTTCGCAGTACCGCCCATTACCGTCTAGCGCCATCGCCAGTCCGCGCTTCGTTCCTTTGAGTCGAATAACGCCGGCATCGCCGCCCGGACCCGCCAGGGTGTTGGTGCGGACCATAGTGTCGTAGCCTTCGTAGACCCAGGCTTTGCTGGCGATGTTGGGCGAGCCCAGCAGGTTGCGCAGCTCGCCCGACCAGTCGCGCTCCCCCCGCAATGCCGCCGCGGCGGGCGGCGGATCGAGCGGCGTTGCTCGCTCCGGAGCCTGCTGCGGCCGATTGTATTTGGGCGCGGCGTCGGTGAGCGCGGTGTTGGGAATAAGCGCGACCAGTTCTCCTTTGTGCGTGATGCGCAGCATTCCGTCGGCGGTGACTTCGCCCACTGTGACCGCATCGAGGCCCCACTTGCGGAACACCGCGAAGACCTCGGCTTCGCGTCCCTTATGCGCGACCAGCAGCATGCGCTCCTGGCTCTCGCTGAGCAGCATTTCGTAGGCCGACATTCCAGTCTCGCGCTGCGGCACGCGATCGAGATCGAGCGCAATGCCGGTTCCCGCGCGCGCGCCCATCTCGCACGACGAACTGGTCAGTCCGGCCGCGCCCATGTCCTGAATACCGGCGACGGCGCCAGTCTGCATGACCTCAAGACAGGCCTCAAGCAATAGCTTTTCGAGAAACGGATCGCCCACTTGAACGTTCGGCCGCTTGCCGGCGCTGGCTTCGGAAAATTCCTCGCTCGCCATGGTGGCGCCATGGATGCCGTCGCGCCCGGTCTTGGCGCCCACATAGATCACCGGGTTGCCGACACCGCTGGCCTTGCCAAAAAAGAGTGCATCCTGACGGGCAATGCCCAAGGCAAAGGCGTTGACCAGCGGGTTAGCCGAGTAGCCGGCGTCGAACACGGTCTCGCCCCCGAGATTGGCGACGCCGAAACAGTTGCCATAATGGGCAATGCCGCCGATCACTCCCTCGACGATGGCATGGTTACGCATGGCCAACGCGTCGGTTGTCCCGGCATCCGGCCGGCAGGGTCCGAAGCGTAATGAATCCATGATCGCGACCTGGCGGGCACCCATGGTGAATACGTCGCGCAGAATACCGCCGACGCCGGTCGCCGCGCCTTGAAAGGGCTCGATATAGCTGGGGTGGTTGTGCGATTCAATCTTGAACACGCATGCCCAGCCGTCGCCAACGTCAATCACCCCAGCGTTTTCGCCCGGGCCTTGCAAGACGTGCGGGCCGGCGGTGGGCAGGTTCTTGAGGTGCAACCGGCTGCTCTTATAGGAACAATGTTCGCTCCACATGACCGAGAAGACGCCCAGTTCCGTCAGGTTCGGGTCGCGGCCCAGCAAGCCGCGGATCTTCTCGTACTCCTCGGCGTTGATGCCGTGTTGGGCGATGATTTCAGGCGTGAGTGGCATAGGCGCGGCAGAGCGACGTAAAGACTTTAAAACCCTCGCTGGAACCCAAGGCCGCTTCACTGGCGCGCTCCGGGTGGGGCATCAGGCCGACGACATTGCCGGCGTCATTGCAGATGCCGGCGATATTATTAAGCGAGCCGTTGGGATTGGCCCCAGGCTCGATGGCGCCGCCATGGGTGCAGTAGCGGAACACAACCCGGTGTTTTTCTTCCAGCTCTTCCAAGACGTCTGGGTCGGCGTAAAAATTCCCCTCCCCGTGCGCCACCGGAACGCGCATCACTTCGCCGCGTTCAAAGCCCACCGTGAAGGGTGTGCGATTGTTGTCCACCCGGAGATAGACCGGGCGGCAGACGAAACCGGTGCCGGCGTTGCGCAGCAGCGCGCCTGGCAACATGCCGGCTTCGCATAATATCTGGAAGCCATTGCAAATCCCCAATACCGGTCCGCCGGCCTCGGCAAACTCCCTGACCGGCTTCATGATCGGCGAAAAGCGGGCTATCGCACCGGTGCGCAAGTAATCGCCGTAGCTGAAGCCGCCGGGGATAATCAACGCCTGGCAGCCCTCAAGCGAGGCGCTCTCGTGCCAGAGAGGCACCGCGGGCTCGCCGGCCGCCAATTGGGCTATATGCAGGGCATCGTGATCGCAATTGCTGCCCGGAAAAACCACCACGCCAATTTTCATGGGAAGCAATAGTTTAGCAGGCGGCGCGGCGTGCTGTCTGGCTCAGTGGCCGGGGTGCAGGTAGCCGTCGAGGAACTTGTAGACTTCCTGGCGCGATTGCCTGGCAAAGGCAGTGTCGATGCGGTTGAAATAGTGGCCGCCGGGAGCATTTTGGTAGATCTTGTACTGGAACAAAGACTGCTTGCCGGCCGCCTTAAGGGCGTCGATCAGGTGTTCAACTTCCATCACATTGACGTCTTCGTCGTTGGTGTTGGTGTGGATCAGAAGCGGTGTTTGCAGCTCGGCGGCATGGAAGTACGGGGAGCGCCGCCGGTACTCCATCGGATCCTGGTCGGCCGTTTTCCCGAGGAACCCGGAATATATGTCGCGGTAACTTTGCGACTTGTAGCCCATGCGCATAACCAGATCGCTCACCGGGACGCCGGCGTAGGCGACGACGTAATCTTTTGGATATTTGAAGATATTGAGCAGGGTCTGGTAGCCACCGTGGCTCCAGCCAATGATGCCGACCCGGGCCGGGTCAACGTGGGCCAGGTTGGCCACCGCCCAATCGCGCGCGGAATGAACATCAACCACCTCGGCGCCGCCGTAGTCAATTTGACTTTCGAAACCTGCGCCATAGCCGGTGGAACCGCGGTACTCCGGGGCGACGATGACATAGCCCAACCCAACCAGCTCGCGCACAATGTGGGCCTGACTGGTATCCATGCTGCTATGGACGCCTTCGTGAACGTAGACCAAAAGCGGCGCCTTCTGATCAGGCGCCAGCTTTTTGGGAATGAAGGTGTAAGCGTGGAAGAGCAGCGGATTGCCGGCGCCCTGCGCGGTGGGATTGGCCATGCGGATGGGCGCGTCGCTTGGGATCCAGACCTTGTCCACATCGGCGATGTCGGAGAGCTCGAGATGCCAGAGCACGTCATCGGCGGTTTTCTGAACCGCCTGAAACGCCGCCTGCTGATTGGCCTGTTGCTGGCGCGCGATCGCCGCCGGGTCGGGCGGCGCGGCCGGCCCGCCACGCCCCTGGGCGGCGAGCGAAAACGAAAGACATCCTAGAATTACTGCCAACGTGAGTGACGCGCTTGAAGTTTTCGGCATGACCGGGACAGTCTAGTCTATTTCGGCAAGCAGCTCACCGGTGGCGACGGTCGAGCCGGAGTCCGGGTGCAGCGAGATCAAGGTGCCCGATTTCGGGGCGCGGACTTCGTTCTGCATTTTCATCGCTTCGAGCACAAGGATGGGCTGGCCGGATTCGACCTTGTCGCCGACGGCGGCGAGCAGCTTGACCACCTTGCCGGCCATGGGCGCTTTAATGCGGGCGCGGCCGGCATGCTCGCGGCGGCTCTGGGTAAGCAGGCGGCGGGGATCCTGCACTTCGACGGCGAACTCGCGGCCGGCGGTTATGACCATGTCGCGTTCAACACCGAAGGTGTAGGATCGTCCGGCGATTATGACCGAGACAGTGTGTTCATCGGGCCACGCGACGTCGCAGGCGGCAAGGTCGTCGGTGTCAACATTCACCACCCGGGCGCCGACATGGACCTCGTACTTCACGACCGCATCCCTCGCAATCCGGCTTGGCGCGCGGAGCGCTGCCAGTTGGAGGAGGCCACGCCGGCGTCGGTCACAGCCGGCGGCGGCGCGCTAACGCGGCCCGCGGCCAGCGCCGCGGCTACGGCGGCAAGTCGCTCGAGCTCGGGGTCGGCGGCCGGTTCGGGCATTGCCTGCAGCCGGCCCACGTAGCCGGTATCGGTTCTACCGGCGATGAAGTCAGGGTCTGAAAAAACACGGCGAAAGAACCCGAGATTGTGGCCGACGCCGGCCAGTTCATATTCCTGCAGCGCGCGCCGCATGCGAGCGACCGCTTGGTCGCGGTCAGCGCCCCAGGCAATGAGCTTCGAGAGCAGGGGATCGTAATCGAGCGGCACATTCCAGCCCTGGTAAACGCCGCTGTCCTCGCGGATGCCGGGACCGGAGGGAACCTGCAAGCGGCGGATCAAGCCCGGAGACGGCATGAAGTTTTGCGCCGGATCCTCCGCGTAAACGCGGCATTCGATGGCATGCCCGTGAGTCGAGACGAGGTCTTGGGTAAAGCTGAGCGGCTCGCCGGCGGCGATGCGGATTTGTTCGGCGACCAGATCGAGCCCGGTCACCAACTCAGTCACCGGGTGCTCGACTTGCAGGCGGGTGTTGACCTCGAGGAAATAGAAGTTCTCATCGGCATCCACCAGGAACTCGACCGTGCCGGCGCTGTAATAGTTGGCCGCTCGCGCGGCCGCCAGCGCGGCTGAAGCCAGCGCGGCGCGGGTGGCAGGCCGAAGGCGGGGGGCGGGCGACTCCTCGATGATTTTCTGGTGGCGGCGCTGCACCGAGCACTCACGCTCGCCGAGTGAGAGTAAATGCCCGTGCTGGTCGCCCAGAATCTGCACCTCGATGTGGCGGGGCCGCAGAACGGCGCGCTCCAGGAAAACGGCGGAATCACCGAAAGCGCTGGCGGCTTCGGTTGCGGCCAGCGCAAATGCCGATGGCATTTCGGCGGCGGAGGCAACCAGCCGCATACCCTTGCCGCCGCCACCGGCAGCGGCTTTGAGCATCACCGGATAACCAATGCCGGCCGCCACCTTCTGCGCTTCCGCCAGGGTGGCGACGGCGTCGACTGTCCCCTGCAGGATGGGAATTTTGTGCTGCTGGGCGAGCTTTCGGGCGGCCGTCTTGCTTCCAAGCGCGTCCATGCTGGCGGGCGAGGGCCCGATGAAGACGATTCCGGCGGCTGCGCAGGCGCGGGCGAATTCGGCGTTCTCGGCGAGGAATCCGTAGCCGGGGTGAATTGCCTCCGCGCCAGAGTCGCGGGCGGCGGCCAGCACGCGGTCAAAGGAAAGATAACTTTCGCTGGCCGGAGCGGGACCAAGCCGGTAGGCCTCGTCGGCCAGGAGCACGTGCATTCCGCAGCGGTCCACGTCGGAGTAGACCGCCACGCTGGCGATACCCATGTCGCGGCAGGCGCGCACCAGGCGCACTGCGATTTCGCCGCGATTGGCGATTAGAATTTTCTTGAACATTTCTTGGCGCAGGCCCAGAGCGATTTCACCGCGCGTCACGCTTGGGTACAGCTTCGCTGGGCGTGGGATCTTTCATTATTGCGTGAGGGCGGTTTGAGGAACCCAGTTCAGCGATTGCGCGAGGCCCAGCACATCCTTCACAGTGATGTCATTCCAATGGTTGCGATCGGCGCCGAGGCCGCTCTCGATGGCGCGCTTGAGATAGAAGCCGGCCAGATCCACCGCCATGCGATCACTCAGAGCCACTCCAGTGATGCGCTTAAACTCGACCCAGGCCGGATGCGGCAGGCCGAGCCATACGCTCTGTCCATTCACCATAAACTTGATGTCCACCGTGTCGCTATGCCGCGTGGCGATACCCACGACAAGGCATTGATATTCGCATCGAAACGACTGCTGGGTGAGCGGATCGGTGGCTGAAAAATCCTCGTACATTCCCTCATGTTACATTGAAGCGGGAGGAACGGGTATGGGCAAATATTTACTGGCGGCGGTGTTCTTGCTGGGATGGCAGCAGGCGGCCGCGCCCGCCAAGCCGGCGCCCGCCGCAGCCGCGTTTGACATAGTCGGGACCTGGCGATGCCAATTGGACTATCAGGGCACGCCGATCTCGGTGGGCCTGCATATTGCCAAAGGCGAAGCCGGCGCGTTAACGGCGAGCCTGGACGATGTCATGGGCGGCGGAGCGCCGCTCGACGCCAGCGCCACCTATAAGGATGGCGCGTTGCACGTTGACGTACCCTCGATTCCGACTTCATACGACGGCAAGCTGAATGCCGCCGGGGACACGATCGAGGGTAGTTGGTCGGTACAAGGCTCGGGCCTCGCCTGTAATTTGCAAAAAGACAGCGGCGCATAGCGAGTGGCTCGTAATTGGGTTGAAATTTCGCGCGCGGCGCTGCTAGCCAATTTGGCGTACGTGCGCCAGCGCCTCGCGCCCGAAACGGAAGTCTGCGCTGTGGTCAAGGCTGACGCCTATGGTCACGGAGCTGTGGCTTGCGCGCGCGTTTTCGCGGAAGCGGGCGTCAACTGGATGGCGGTTACTTCGGTGGAAGAAGGAGTGCGGCTGCGACGCGCTGGCATCGGCGTCCGCATCCTCGTGCTGGCCGGCTTCACCGCCGCGCAAGCCGCCACCATGGCGGCCGACGAACTCACTCCAGCGGTGTGGGATGCCGAGCAAATCGAATGGCTGCGCGCGGCGATGCAGCCGGGAACTGCCCGGCGCCGGTTCGCCATTCATCTCAAGCTCGACACTGGCATGGGGCGGCTGGGTATTCGTCCCGACCAACACGGCGCTATTGAGGCCGCATTGGCGCGAGCACCCGAATTGCGTGTGGAAGCGGTGTTTTCCCATTTGGCCGAAACCGAAGACCGGCAGCTCGAAGCCCTGGGCGAGGCACGCGGCTGGGCGCGGCAATTCGAACCCGAAGCCTGGCACCTGCTCAACAGCGAGGCGGCGCTGGCGCATCCGGAGTGGGGCGGGACGCTGGCGCGGGTGGGGCTGGCCCTCTACGGCTACAGCGCCGACAAGTCGCACAACGAACGCCTGAAACCGGCGCTGAGTTGGAAGACGCACGTCATTTCACTCAAGCAGCTTCCCGCCGGTCACGGTGTCGGTTATGGCCCGGCCTATCGCACCATGCGTCCCACCCGCGTGGCCACGATTGCGGCCGGGTATGCCGACGGTTATCGGCGCGACTTGTGGTCGGCGGGTGGAGACGGAGCGAGGGTATTGATCCGCGGTGTCGCGTGCCCGGTGATCGGTAATATCAGCATGGACCTGACCACCGTGGATGTAACCGATACCGGCGAGATCCACATTGGCGATGAGGTGGTTTTGCTTGGGCCGGCCATGCCGGCAACCCGCCTGGCGGAATGGGCGGCGACAATTCCGTATGAAATTCTGTGCGGCCTGTCAGCACGCGTCGAGCGCGTGTACGCGGCTTAAACGACTTTCAGGGCCTTGCCGAGAATGCCAAGAGCCTTCTGGGCATGCTTGGGCTCAATGATGTAGGGCGGCAACATGCGGATGATGGTGTCGTGGGTGACGTTGGCGAGCAAACCGAGTTCGACCATGCGGTTGAATACGGGCGCGGCGGGACGGTCGAGTTCCATACCCAGCATTAAGCCCTTGCCCCGCACCTCCTTCACGAATTTGTGACGGCGGGCGAGCTTGATCATGCCGGCCTTAAGGAGCGCACCATTTTCAAGAATGCGATCGTACATGCCGGGCGTCTCGAGAATATCGAGAACTTCGAGTGCAATGCGGCAGGCGAGCGGGCCACCTCCAAACGTCGTGCCGTGGGTGCCGCTGGTGAGGGCGGTGGCGGCTGTTCCGCGCGCCATAATGACCCCCAGCGGGTAGCCCGAGGCGATGGGCTTGGCGGTAATGACGATGTCGGGAACGAGGTCGGTCCACTGGAAGGCGAAAGCCTTGCCGGTGCGGCCGAGTCCGCACTGAATCTCGTCAATGATCAACGTCGCCTGGACTTCGCGGGCAAGCCGGGCGGCGGCGGCGAGGTATTCGGGGGTGAGTTCGAAGATGCCGCCTTCGCCCTGCACTGGCTCCAGGATAATGGCGCAGGTATTGACGTTGACCGCTGCCGCCAGCGCCGCCAGATCGTTGGCCGCCACGAAACGCACGCCCGGGAGCAAGGGACCGAACGGCGCCCGGTACTTGGTTTGTCCGGTGACCGAAAGCGCGCCCATGGTGCGGCCGTGGAAGGCGTTTTCGAGCGCCACCAGTTCGATCTTTTCGGGTGAGATTTTCTGCGCCAGGCTGCGGGCGACCTTGATCGCGCCCTCCGCGGCTTCGGCGCCGCTGACGGTGAAGAAGGCGCGCTCCATGCCGGCAAGCGCGGTCAGGCGCTGGGCCAGCACTCCCTGAAACTCATTGTAATAAACGTTCGAGGTATGGATGATCTTCTTGCTCTGGTCACGTATGACCTTAAGAATGCGCGGATGGGCGTGGCCCAGGGCGTTGACGCCAATGCCGGTGATGAAATCGAGGTAACGCTTGCCGTCGGAGGCGAAAACGTACGGACCCTTGCCGCGCTCCAGAAGCAACGGCACACGGGCATAGGTGGGGAAGAGATACTGGGCTTCGAGAGACTGTACAGTCGTAAGGTCCATGGTTGATTTTAAGTGAATGTCGCCAAAAGGCGCCCCCGAAATGTGTCCCGGTGCGCGCGGCGGCATTATGACACCACTTCTAATACCCGCGGAGCTTGTCTACCTGAGGAGTGAGCGGGGCGCCAACGAGGAACTGGCGAAGGTGGTAGGCGATCAGGTCGGCCTGGCGGGCCCAGGTGTCGGGGGTGGCGGCAGCGACGTGGGGCGTGATCAACAGGCGCGGGTGGCGCCAGAGCGGCGAATCTTCGGGCAGCGGTTCTCGGGTGAAGACGTCGAGCGCGGCGGCGGCGAGGCGGCCGCTGTCAAGCGCGGCCAGCAAAGCCGCTTCATCGAGTGACTGACCGCGGCCTATATTAATAAATCGCGCCCCTTGACGCATGGCCGCGAACTGCGGGGCGGCGAAGCGCGCCTGAGTACCGGGAGTGACCGGCAGCGCGAGAATCACATAGTCGGCGTCCGGCAGGCGGGCTTCAAGCTGGGCGTCCTCTTCGCGTCGCAGGCCCTCGACCTGCATGCCCAGCCCGCGCAGCATAGCAGCGAGTGCGCGGCCAATGTTACCCATGCCCACAATGAGTGCCTGCGCTCCGGCCAAGGTTGAGACCTGGGGCAGGAAAGTGGAGGGCTGCCAGCGCCGCAGCCGCTGGTCCTCGACGGCGCGCGGCAAGTCGCGCGCCAGGGCCAACATCAGCGCGAGCGTATGTTCGGCCACGGTGGCGGCATGCACCGAGGCGCCATTGGTGACCGTCACCCGGCTGGCCACCAGTTCCGGCGTGAGGAGTTGATGCACGGCGGCGGAGGGGCAGTGCACCCAGCGCAGACGGGGAGCCCGGAGCGGCCAATCCGGCGGAAGCTGCCAAGCTACGATGGCGTCAGCCTCGGCGAAGGCGCCGGGCAGCTCGGCATCGTCAATGACGTCGAGGGCGGGAAACTGCTGACGCAGCCGCGCCGTGGAAGATGCCGGCCAGCGCCAGATCGAGGCTTTCGCCGGCTGGTTCATCGCGATCAACAGACGCATGCATGTATTTATACACGAGCGGGAATTTACCGCGCTGTGAGCCCTAGGCGGCGGGGCGCGTCGAGGCCTGGGGACCAGTGCGCCCGACCAGGCTGGCGACGGTCGCGATCAATTCGTCGGGATCGATAGGCTTCGAGACGTAGACCTGGAAGCCGCCGAGGAGGGCGCTGCGCGCCCATCCCTTGCCGGCGAAAGCAGTCAACGCCACCGCCGGGAACTGTCGGGAGTCAAAGCCCTGGCTGCGCACTTTGATAATTAAGTCGAAGCCATCACCGCCGGGCATGGCGATATCGCTGACCAACACCATGGGCTCGTCAGTCGAGGCGAACTCGTTTAACACGTTGAGCGCATCGTTGATATTGCCCGCAACGGTGACTTCAGCGCCGGCGTCGGCCAGCACCTTGGTCACCAGGCGGCGGGCGTCGGGATCATCGTCAACGGCGAGCACGTGAATGCCGTGGAGGCTGAGCTTAGTGGAAACCGAAGGCGAGGGCACCTCGTGCACAGTTGCCGCGCGCAGCGGTACCGCCACGGTAAACGTCGCACCCTTTCCCAACCCGGAACTTTCGACCGTAACCCGTCCGCCATGGAGTTCCGTGAGGGATTTGACGATGGAGAGACCCAACCCGATGCCCGGCGTACGCCGGCGCGGAGATTCGTCAGCGCGACGATAACGGTCGAAAACATGGGGCAGGAAATCAGGCGCGATGCCTTCGCCGGTGTCTTGCACGGCGATCTCAGCCACTCCCTCGAGGCGACGGAGGGAAACGTGGATCACGCCTCCCGGCGCGGTGAATTTCACCGCATTGGTGAGAATGTTACCCAGCACCTGGCCCATGCGTTTGGGATCAAACTCGGTGCGCAACGGTCCCTGGGCGCGCACCCGCAATTTGAGCGACTTGGCTTCCGCCTCGGGGCGCACGGCTTCAATAGCGGCGCGGACGGCGGCGGCGAGGTCGCCACTCTCAAGATGCAGATTCATCTTGCCGCTGACAATGGCGGAAACGTCCATCATGTCGTCCACCAATCCGGCGAGCGTGGCGGCATTGCGGACAATCACCGCCATGCCTTCGCGAATGTCGTCGGCGGTGCGCCCCGGTTCACTGAGCAGGCTGGCCCAGCCGCTGATCGCGTTCAATGGGGTACGGATTTCATGACTGAGGGTAGCCAGGAACGCATCCTTGGAGATGCTGGCGGCTTCCGCCTCTCGCCGTGCCTGCTGCTCACTGGCCAGCAGCGCTTCCCGCGCCCGGTCGCAATTCAGGCGCTCTTTAATATCGCGGATGTTAATTTGCACCACTTCGCTCCCGTCTTCGTCATACACGTTGGCGATCACCTCGACGGCGTGCTCCTGGCCACGATGATCAATCAATGGCATATCATCTGCACGTATAAAGCCACTCTCCAACATGGCATTGACGAGGCGCTTCTCTTCCGCTAGATCGGCGAAAAGGCCGGCTTCGTGCAGTGTCTTGCCTACCATCGCCTGGCGCTTGACGCCCAGCAATTCCTCCAGAAAGGGATTGATCTCCTGGATGCGGAAGTCGCCGGTTCCGAGGATGATAATGCCGTCGCGAGCGGCTTCAAAAAGCCGACGGAAACGGGCTTCGGAGATCTGCAATTCACGTATCCGCTCAGGCGTCATTCCAATCAACCCTTACCTTGATTGGATGCCGCCAGCCAGCACCCTGCTTAATATTTCGGGATGGAAGAATCCACTTGGTCGGACCAGGCCAGGATTCCGCCCTTTAGATTGCGCACGTTGGTGAAGCCATTCTGTTGCAGTAGCTTAACGGCGCGGCCGGAGCGTCCGCCGGACTTGCATTGGGCCACAATTTGGGCATTATGATCGAGTTCGCCCAGGCGCTTTTCCAGCTCCCCTAAAGGGATTAAATTCGCCCCGGCAATATGCCCGATTTCCCATTCGTGCGGTTCGCGAACATCGAGGATAAAGGGCCGCGCGCCGGCAGCGATTTCGCGCTGCAACTCGGTGGGCGTGACTTCCGGCATGCCATTAGCGGCGGTCGCCGGCGGTGTTGCAGGGATGCCGCAAAATTGTTGATAGTCGATCAACTTCGTGATCGTCGGATGGGTGCCACACACCGGGCACTCGGGATTGCGCCGCAATTTAAGTTCGCGAAAACGCATGTGCAAGGCATCGAACAACAGCACGCGATTCTTGAGCGGCACGCCAATTCCGGTGATTAATTTAATCGCCTCCGTCGCTTGGATAATTCCCATCAGACCGGGAAGAACCCCGAGAACGCCGCCCTCGGCACAGCTCGGGACTAATCCCGGAGGGGGCGGCTCGGGGTACCAGCAGCGATAGCAGGGTCCATCCGGCAAAGCCAGTACCGAGGCCTGACCTTCAAAACGGAAAATGCTGGCATAGACGTTGGGGATTTGGCTGAGCACGCAAGCATCATTCACCAAATAGCGGGTAGGAAAGTTATCGGTTCCGTCCACTACAAGGTCGTAACCCCGGAAAATTTCGAGCGCGTTCTGGCTATCGAGCCTGGTGTTGTAGCCGATCACTTCGACGCCGGGATTGATGGCGGCGAGACTTTCACGGGCGGAATCGAGCTTGGGCCGACCCACGTCGGCGGTGCCGTGAATGACTTGGCGCTGGAGGTTGGTGAAATCCACCACGTCGAAATCCACGATGCCAATGGTGCCCACACCGGCAGCGGCAAGGTAAAGGCCGACGGGGGCGCCCAATCCGCCGGCGCCGATAGTCAGAACACGCGCGTTCTTGAGCTTGCGCTGCCCGGCCATCCCGACCTCGGGAATGATGAGGTGGCGGCTATAGCGGAGGATTTCATCTTTGTCGAGAGCCTTATCGACGACGTCGGGGCCTGCGGCCGCCGGAGATCCACCGGCAATGCTAGGAACAATGGAAACGGTGTCGGAAGGCCGCACGGGTGTACTCCCATTTCCAGTGTAGCGAATGTCCTCATCGTTGATGTAGATGTTGACGAAGCTCCGCAATTGTCCTTCGGCGTTGTACAGATGGGGACGGAGCCGCGGGTGGGCAGTGAGCAAGTTTCCCAGCACCTGGTCGACGTTGCCGCCTTCGGACTCGACGGTGGCGCGTTGATCGGTGTAGGGGCGGAGCGGTGTGGGGATATGAATCGTAACGGGCATGACTTCTCCTCTTTGGGAAGTAGCGAACGAATATTCAATTCGACAGGGGAAGAAACGGGCAGGCTAGCGGCAACAACAACAGCCAGCGGGGCGCAAAGCGGATTGGCGAACGGCAGTCACCTTGATATCAGTATATATCCATTGCGCTTCGCTCAGAGGGCAATGACGGTGATCGACTCCTGATCAAAGCGGGAACGGTCGTCCGCCAGCTCAAACGAGTTCACGTCACCGGCGCGTCCGGCATTGATGGATACGATCAAGTAGGAATAGCCCGGCCAACTGGCGTGGTCGAGATCGAACTGCGAGGGCTGGGCTGGATGGTCGGGATGGGAATGGTAGAAGCCGACAATGTTTAAACCATTTTCGCGCGCCTCGCGTTGCGCCACCAGATGCTCCTGCGGGTCAAAGTCAAACCGGTTCTGGGGCGAGGCCTGGTTGGCGTTGCGCATGGGGCGTGCTTCGCGGATGTCGCGATCGCCGGTGGCGGTGGCTTGGCCGAGCAGAAGACCGCAGCATTCGTGCGGGTAGGCAGTCTCGCCGTGGCGGAGGATTCGGTTGAGTTGATCGCGGCTGATGCGTAATGCCATGAATTTACTGGATCTCCCAAAATTTCTCACTGAGATATTTGTCGGCGTTGTCGGGCAGCACGGTCACGACCAGCGCGTCGGGGCCAAGCTCGCCTCGAAGTTGGGCGGCGGCGGCAAGAGCCGCTCCGCCGCTGACGCCGATCAAGAGACCGTGCTGGCGGGCCTGGAGCTTGACCATCTCATAGGCGGCTTCGGTGGAAATGAAGCGGTCCTCGTCGGCGACCGTAGGATCGTAGATTGCCGGGACAAGGGCGCTCGCCATGTGCTTGGTTCCTTCAATTCCGTGCAACGGGCTGTCGGGCTGCAACGAAATGCATCGGATGCCCGGACGCAATTCCTTGAGCCGGCGCGCAGTGCCAACGAAAGTTCCGCTGGTGCCGAGCGCGGCGATAAAGTGGGTGACGCGGCCGTCGGTCTGGCGCCAAATCTCCTCCGCCGTACCGTGATAGTGCGCCTGCCAGTTGGCCGGGTTGGAATACTGGTCGGTGTAGAAGTAGCGCTCCGGCGCGGCCGCATGCAACTGGCGGGCGCGGAGGATGGCGCCGTCCGTGCCGTCGCCGGGATCGGTGTAGGTCAACTCCGGTCCAAAAGCGGCGAGAATGCGTTTTCGCTCGGGGCTGACATTGGCGGGCAGCGCCAGTTGCACTTTGTATCCGCGCGCCGCACCTAGCATGGCGAGCGCGATGCCGGTATTGCCACTGGTGGCTTCCAGGATGGTATGGGAGTGGGTCAGCCGGCCCGACGATTCTCCTTCGGCCACCATGCGCCACGCGGCCCGGTCTTTGACGCTGCCGCCGGGGTTGTGCCACTCTGCTTTGGCGTAGATGGGGCCCGACTCCAATTCGACCCGCAGCAACGGCGTATTGCCAATGCGGTCGGTGAGGGAAGCGCCCAACATCCATGAATTGTAGCAAGGTATAATTTCGACTGATGCCCGCGAAGATCACAGCGCCCACGTTTGAAGCCGTCCAACAGAAGCTCACCGAAATGGGTTTTGCCGCCACACGGTTGAGTGACGGCCATGTGCTCGTCCGCAAGGATGGCTGCGCGGCCGTGCTCGCGCCGGAAGGGCGCGCCGTGGCGATTGCCGCTCCGCCGGGACGCATCGTTGGCGGCCAATTGGCCCGCTTGGTGGACCGCGGTTACCAAAAATTTTTCAAATCCGCCGACAAGGAAGTGCCCGCTCTTCCAGAGGACATGGCGGCGCTCGCGCGCTTTGAATCGCAGCTCCGCTTCGCCTGTGGCGTGCCCTCGCTGTACAACGAAAGCTTGGGTTCTGTGAGCGATCGCTATTTGTACGACCGGGTCTGGTACCGCGACCAAGGTCGCCAGCCCAAGCCCTGGGAAGAAGACGCGGCGCGCGCGCTGGCGTAACATGCGCAAGCCGGCTCTCTTCGCGATTTTCTTGCTGGCCTGGGCGCTCGCCGCCACGGCCCAACAGCACATGACCTTCGACGTTGCGGCAGTCACGCCGGTTGGCAGCGACTCGCCCCAGGTCGTTGCCGGCCTCAGGGTCGACGGCGCGCAGTTGCATGCCGTGCGCCTCTCGCTGCGTGACTACATTCGCATCGCTTATAAGCTCAAGGAATACCAGGTCAGTGGCCCGGACTGGATGAACGGCGCGCGCTTCAACATCGACGCCACGCTGCCCGCCGGTTCCAGGACATCCGATATTCCCGCCATGCTACAGTCCCTGCTGCTGGAGCGGTTTCAGTTGGCCTCGCACACCGCCACCAAGGAGCTGCCGGTTTACAAGCTGTCGCTGGCCTCCGGCGGACTGAAAATCAAGCCCGACGCGGCCAACCCCAACGGCGATCTGGATCCGAACCTGGGGCCGATCAACGCCAATGCGCAAGGCAGCGCCAGCGGCACTACGGTCAGCTATGGCAACGGCTCATCGTTCTCGCTGAGCGCCGATCATTTCACCGTAACCAAGATGACCATGGGCAATATCGCCGACGCGCTGGGACGCTACGAGGATCTGCCGGTAATAAACGCCACCGGAGTCGGCGGGATTTATGACCTGTCGCTGGCCATTACGCCCGAAGATTACCGGGTCATGATCATTCGCATTGCGGTGGCGCAAGGGGTGCCGCTGCCGCCGCAAGCGATGGCCCTGCTCGATGGCGCCCGCACTCCGACGCTCGATGCCAGCCTCGCGGCGGCGGGGTTGAAAATTTCCACATCGCGCGCTCCGCTCGAGTTGCTGGTCATCGACCACGTCAACCGCACGCCGATTGAGAAATAGTCCGCGCGGAAATTAAGCGCTGGCTAGCTGATCCTCATCCATGTCGAAGTTGGAGTAGACGTGGGTGACGTCGTCCTGGTCGTCAATCGCATCGAGGAGCTTCATCATCTGCTCGGCTTCCTTGCCCTGCAGCTTGATATAGTTGGCCGGTATCTTGGCGACCTCGGCGTTTTCGGGCTCGAACTTCTTGGCCTTGAGCGCGGCCACCACATTGTCGAAGGACTCGGGCGGTGTCAGCACCTCCCAGCTTGAGCCGTCGTCGCGCAGGTCGTCGGCGCCGGCCTCGAGCACGATGGACATCAGTTCGTCCTCGCTCACTTTGCCCTTGGGAATGGAGATCGAACCCAGCTTCTTGAACATCCACGCGACGCAGCCGGCTTCACCCATGTTGCCGTGGTTCTTCGACATCATGTGGCGGATTTCGCTGACCGTGCGATTGCGATTGTCGGTGGTGATGTCCATCAGGACGGCAACGCCGCCGGGACCGTAGCCCTCAAGCGAGAACTCCTCGTAGACGGCGCCGGGCAGCTCGCCGGTACCGCGCTGGATGGCGCGCTTGATGTTATCCGAGGGCATGTTCTCGGCCTTGGCCGCGAGCACCGCCGAACGCAGCCGGGGATTGGAATCGGGGTCGCCACCGCCGGCGCGCGCCGCAATGGCAATTTCCTTGATCAGGCGGGTGAAGGCCTTGCCGCGCTTAGCGTCGGTGGCCGCCTTCTTGTGCTTGATTGTGGCCCATTTTGAGTGTCCAGACATAGATGGAAGGCCATTATATCACCGTGGTACACGGCCCAGCAGCTCGGCCAAGCCAGGCGTGAGCGGGTAATGCGCCAGTTCCGGCCAGGGAACCCAGCGGGCGGCGGCGGCATCGCTGCGGGCTTCCGCCGACGCGGCGGAATCGACGGGGCGCGCCAGAAATGTCGTGATTTGGTAGGGGCCGACTATCGTTTTGGCCAACTCGTCGCCGGCGACGACCGCGATCGAGGTTTCCTCGAGCGTTTCACGCGCCGCCGCCTCGCGCGCGTCTTCGCCCGGCACGAGGCGTCCGCCCGGCAGCGACCAAAGTCCCGCATACGGAGCCTCGCCCCGCTGGACCAGCAGGACTCCTTTCGCGCTGACCACCACGCAGGAGGCCGCTAGAATGGGAGCCATGTGGTCCATTATCCAGCACATGCCCTGGGAAGGCCCGGGGCTGATCGCGGAAGAAATGACGGCGTTGGGTATCGAGCACCAGATTTGCCGAATGGATTTAAATGCGCCGCTGCCCGCGGCTGACAAGATCGAAGGCTTGGTTGTCATGGGCGGGACCATGGGGGTCTATGAAGCCGCCGAGCACCCGTTCCTTAAGGCGGAGATGGCGCTACTGTCGGCGACTGTGACGCGGGGCACGCCGACCCTGGCCATCTGCCTGGGAGCGCAATTGTTGGCAGGTGCGTTGGGCGCTCGGGTCGCGCCGGGGCCGGTTTGGGAGGTTGGCGCCGGGGAAGTGGAACTAACACCCGAAGGCCAGCGCGATGCCATGCTGGGCGGCGCCGGAACTACAATGCCGGTCGTCCACTGGCACCACGATACGTTTGGGCTGCCCGACGGCGCCACACTGCTCGCCAGCACCGACGTTTATCCGCAACAGGCTTTTCGGGTTGGGCTCCGGGCTTACGGGTTGCAGTTTCACTGCGAAGTGAACACAGCGCTGGCGAGCGGCTGGGCGGATCATGGGTTGGCGCTCGATCCCGCGCTCGTGGTGGCGATGGAAGCCGCCGGGCGCCGGGCCGTGCGCAACTTCCTCGAGCTGGCATAGGCCGGGCCGGCATGATGAACGCGTAATGCGCGAGTTCACTGCATAATGCTTATGGCCTAACGCCTATGTCTTCACGACTGTCTTCACGGTTTCTCCCCTGGCTGTTGCTGCTGTTCGCCGGCAGCGGATGCGCCGCTCTGATTTACGAAATTGTCTGGTACCAAATGCTCGAGCTGGTGATTGGCTCGACCGCGGTATCGCTGGGCGTGCTGCTGGCGACGTTCATGGGAGGGCTGTGCATTGGCAGCATCGCGCTACCTCGTTGGCAGGAGCGGCGCAAGCTGCACGCCTTGCAAGTCTATGCCGGGCTCGAACTCGCGACCGGCTTGCTCGGAGTTCTCGTGCTTTGGTTCCTGCCCGTGGTTGACCGGGTTTACGTCGCCGCGGCCGCGCACGGACTACCGTCAATGCTGTTGCGCGGATTCATCTGCGCGCTCTGTTTGTTGCCGCCGACCATATTGATGGGCGCGTCGCTGCCCGCCATCACCGGTTGGATCGAGAGCACCCGCCGGGGCGCGTCATGGTGGGGATGGCTCTATGCCGCCAATATCGCCGGCGCGGTGGTGGGCTGCCTGGCGGCGGGATTCTACCTGTTACGAGTCTATGACCTGGCGGTGGCCACCTACTGCGCCGTGGCGGTGAACTTGATCGTCGCCGGGGCGAGTTGGCTCGCCGGCCGCGACGCGCCCGACCAGGTGACTTTCGCGAGCGCGAAAATCGACGCGGCAGGAACCGAACTCGCCGCTCCAACCGGCGCGGTGTGGCCAGTCTATGGCGCGATTGCGCTCTCGGGTTTCGCCGCGCTGGGCGCGGAAGTGGTGTGGACGCGTTTAATGGGCTTGTTGTTGGGGGCCACCGTTTATACGTTTTCACTCATACTTGCCGTATTCCTGGTCGGCTTGGGCATCGGTAGCGGCTGGGGATCGTCGCTGGGGCGGCGTACCAACCCCAGGGCGGCGCTGGCCTGGTGCCAGCTCGGGCTCGCCGGCGCTATAGGCTGGGCGGCCTGGATGCTGGGCGACTCCGTGCCCTACTGGCCCATCAACCCGCTGCTCTCCACCAGCCCCTGGTTCATTTTGCAGATCGACCTGGTGCGCTGCCTCTGGGTGATATTACCGGCGGCGATACTGTGGGGCGCGAGTTTCCCGCTGGCGTTGGCGGCGGCGGCGCGGCGCGAGGCGCGATCGGGCGAGACGGTGGGACGCGTGTATGCCGCCAATACCGTGGGTGCGATTGCGGGCGCGCTGGCGTTCAGCTTGTGGTTGATACCGTGGCTGGGTACCGAAACCTGCGAACGCGTGCTCGTGGCATCGGCGGTCGCCGGCGCGCTGTTCGTACTGCGCTCGGTTTTGGGCGCTGAGGAAGCGGCCGCATGGCGGTGGCGCCCCGCCGTGGGTGCCGCGATCTGTTTGGTGGCGGCGGCGTTCATTGCCGCCGAAGTGCCCGGCGTGCCCGGCGACCTCATCGCTTACGGACGGCGGATCGCGATATCGGCGGGACAGTCGAAAATTCTTTACACTGGCGAGGGACGCAACTCCTCGATCGCGGTATCGGAGTGGTCCGATGGCGCCCTCCAGTTTCACGTCAGCGGCAAGGTCGAGGCGTCGACCGAACCGTTCGACATGCGGCTACAGCGCATGCTGGGGCATCTGCCGGCGTTGCTCCATCCCAACCTGAAATCGGTGCTGGTGGTGGGCTTCGGCGCCGGCGTGACCGCCGGGTCCTTCACGCTCTATCCCAGCGTGCAACACATTCAGATCTGCGAGATGGAGCCGCTGATTCCGCCGGTTTCGACCGAGTACTTCCGGGCGCAAAACTACGATGTCAAAGACGACCCGCGCACGCAAATTACTTACGACGATGCCCGGCATTTTGTGCTTACGACGCCGCGGCACTTTGATTTGATCACCAGCGATCCGATTCATCCCTGGGTGAAGGGCAGCGCCACGCTGTACTCGAAGGAGTACTTCCAGATGGTGCGTGACCATTTGAATCCGGGTGGCGTCGTCACCCAATGGGTGCCGCTCTATGAGAGCAGCGAGGCGGTGGTCAAGAGCGAAGTAGCCACCTTTTTCGAGGTGTTCCCCGGCGGCTCGGTGTGGGCGAACGAAATAGACGGCGGCGGCTACGACGTGTTTCTGCTCGGATCAAACGCGCCGTTGACAATCGACACCGCCGCGCTGCAAGCGAAGCTCGATTCACCCGCGTATGCGCGCGTCGCCGAATCGCTGCGCGAGGTCGGTATGGGTTCGGTGCAGGCAATACTCCAGACCTACGCCGGAGACGACAGCGGACTGCGGCCCTGGCTGGCGGACGCGCAAATCAACCTGGATGGCAATCTGCGGCTGCAGTATCTCGCCGGGTTGGCGCTGAACCTGTCGCAGGAAGGCAATATCTACCAGGACATGCTCCGTTACCGAACTCGACCGGAATGGATTCATTAAGGTGACCACCATGAACAAGCCCGGGAAGGACCGAATTCTTTTGCTGGCGCTTTTTGCGGGCAGCGGCTGCGCGGCGCTGATTTACGAGCTGGTCTGGTACCAGGAACTGCAGTTGGCCATCGGCTCGCAATCGGTCTGCCTCGGCTTTCTGCTGGCCACGTTCATGGGCGGACTTTGCCTGGGCAGCCTGGCGCTGCCGCGGTATGCCGAGGTTTCCCGGCACCATCCGTTGCGCGTGTATGCCGCGATCGAGGCCGCCACCGGAGTCTTGGGTCTCGTTGTGCTGTACGGCATGCCGTGGGCGGAGCGGGCGTTTTTTGCGGCCTCTTCAGCCGGCTTGTCAGGGATGTTGCTGCGTGGCGTGCTGTGCGCGGTGTGTTTGCTGCCGCCCACGATTTTGATGGGCGCTTCCCTGCCGGCGCTGGTGCGCTGGGTCGAGGCATCGCCGGAGGGCGTCGCCTGGTGGGGACTACTCTACGGCGGCAACATCGCCGGTGCCGTGGTCGGCTGCCTAGCGGCTGGATTCTACTTTCTCCGCGTGTACGACATGGCGGTGACCACATGGGTGGCGGTGGCGGTGAACCTTATCGTCGCCGGAACGAGTTGGTGGCTGGCGTCGCGAGCCGGCGCTGCCGCCGCCGCACGGCCTCTAACGGTTGCGCCGCGCCGTCCGGCTCCGCAATATCTACGCGGCATCTATATTTCCATTGCGCTTTCGGGCGCCACCGCGTTGGGGGCGGAAGTGGTTTGGACGCGGCAGTTCGGCATGCTGCTGGGCGCTACGGTGTACGCGTTCTCACTGATTCTGGCGACGTTTCTGCTGGGACTGGGCTTGGGGAGCGCCTGGGGCGCGGCGCTGGGCAAACGCGTGAACGCCCGGCTGGCGCTGGGATGGAGCCAGATCCTGCTGGTCTTGGGCATCGCCTGGACGGCGTGGATGATTGCCGATTCCCTGCCCTACTGGCCCATCAATCCGCTGTTGACCACCAGCCCTTGGTTTACCTTTCAGATGGACTGGGTACGCTGCCTATGGGCGATCCTGCCGGTGGCGGTGATTTGGGGCGCTAGTTTTCCGCTGGCACTGGCGGCCGCCGCGGGGGACCACCAGCCCGGCGCGCGTGAGGCCATGGACCCGGGCGCGGTCGTCGGTCAAGTCTATGCCGCCAATACGCTGGGCGGCATCGTGGGCGCGCTCGCCATTAGCCTGTGGCTGATTCCGACCATCGGAACGCTCGCTTGTCAGCGGCTGCTGATCGCCCTTGCAGCGTTCAGTGGCGTGGTGATTCTCGGGCCGGCGATGCTGCAAAAGAGACGCTGGCCGCTGGCGGCGGCGTTGGCAATGAGCCTTGCGCTGACCGCGCTGCTCGGATTCAAGATGGATCCGATTCCCGGCGAGTTGATCGCCTACGGGCGCCGCATGGCCATCTCCGCCGGCAGTTCGCACGTTCTGACCACCGTCGAGGGCCGCAACTCCTCGATCGCCATCACGCAATGGAACGACGGCGCCACCGAGATCGACGTCAACGGCCACGTCGAGGCGACCACCGAACCCTACGACATGAAGCTGCAGCGCATGGTGGGCCACCTGCCGGCATTGCTCCATCCCAACCCCCGCTCAGTGCTCGGCATCGGCTTCGGCGCCGGAGTCAGCGCCGGCACCTTCACCCGCTATCCCGGCATTCAAAAAATTACCATTTGCGAAATCGAGCCGATGATCCCGCCCACCTCGACCCGCTATTTCGCCGACGCCGATTACGACGTCAAGGACAATCCGCGCACCCACATCGTGTTTGACGATGCCCGCCACTTCATGCTCACCACGCGCGAACATTTTGACGTGATCGCCAGCGACCCGCTCGATGTGTTCGTCAAGGGCACTGCCGCCATTTACTCCCGCGAATACTTCCAGTCGGTGCGTGATCACTTGAACCCGGGCGGAATGTTCACCCTGTACGTCCCGCTCTACGAAAGCGATGTCACCACCGTTCGCAGCGAGCTGGCGACGTTTTTTGACGTCTTCCCCTATGCCTCGGTCTGGGGCAACACCGTCAACGGACAAGGTTACGACTTGGTGGTGATGGGACAAACCACGCCCCTGCGGATCAATCTCGATCAGGTGCAGGAGCGGCTCAACCGCCCCGACTATGCTCCGGTGGCCCGCTCGCTCGGCGAAATCGGCGCCGGCTCGGCGATCGGGCTCTTCTCCACTTTTGCCGGCACGGCGCAATCTCTGGCGCCGTGGACGCAGGGCGCGCCGCTCAACCGCGATGCCGATTTGCGACTGCAGTACTTGGGTGGCTGGGGCATCAACTCCACGCTGGAGGATGTGATCTGGCGGCAGATGCTCGCCTACCGGCGTCCCCCGGTCGAAATCTTCAGCGGCCGTCCCGAAGCCGTGCAGGCCCTCTTCGCCCGCATGGGAGGCCAGTAGGCAATTCGCGCCTTCGGTATCGACCAACTGCTGGACTAACAATGGCTGGTCCGGAAGGCTGGCTGGCCGGGATCGCCGGCGGGACGAACTCACAGCACCCGAATCACGTCGCTGCGGGTGATGATGAAGGTCTTGTCGGTCTTGAAGTCCCGCACCAGCACCGCCGGGTTCTCGGGCGTGATCATCGTCGCCAGCAAATCAACGGGGGTTGAGATGTCGACGAACGGGAACGCCGGCTGCATGATGTTTTCCAGCGGCTCGCTCTTAATTTCGGGGCGCTCGATGAGCGTGTTGTAGAGCTGCGTCTCGTTCAAGGAGCCGACCACGCGGTGGTCGCGGGTGACAGAGATCTGCGAGAAGTCATGCTGGCTCATGACCCGCACCGCGTGCTCGACCGGTTCGTTGGCCTCGACCGAAAACAGCTCGCCCGACAGTCCGGCGGCGACCAGGTCGCGGGCGGCCATGCCGCTCTTTTCCAAAAAACCGCGCTCGCGCATCCAATCGTCGTTGTACATCTTGCCCAGGTAGCGGGAACCGTGGTCGTGAAAAATCACCACCACGCAATCGCCCGCCTTGAACAGATGCCGGAGCTGTAGCAGGCCGGCCATGGCCGCGCCCGCCGAGTTGCCGGCGAAGATGCCCTCCTCGCGGGCAATGCGGCGGGTCATGATGGCGGCGTCTTTGTCGGTGACCTTTTCAAAGCGGTCAATGATGTTGAAATCAACGTTCTCGGGCAGGAAATCCTCGCCAATGCCTTCGGTGATGTAGGGATAGATTTCATGCTTGTCGAAGACACCCGTCTCTTTGTATTTCTTGAACACTGATCCGTAGGTGTCGATGCCAATGACTTTTAGCGAGGAATTGCGCTCCTTCAGATAGCGTCCGGCGCCGCTGGCGGTTCCGCCGGTCCCCACGCCGACCACCAGGTGGGTGATGCGGCCCTCGGTTTGCTCCCAAATCTCAGGACCGGTTTGCTCGTAATGCGCGGTCGAGTTCGAGGGATTGTCGTATTGATTCGCCTTCCACGAATTCGGGATTTCCTTCTCCAGGCGCGACGACACCGAGTAGTACGATCGCGGGTCCTCGGGATCAACGTTGGTGGGGCAGACGATCACCTCGGCCCCGAAGGCCTTGAGCGCGTCGTTCTTTTCCTTCGACTGTTTGTCGGTGGTGGTGAAAATGCAGCGATAGCCCTTGATCACCGCCGCTATGGCGAGACCCATGCCGGTGTTGCCGCTGGTGCCCTCGATGATGGTGCCGCCCGGCTTGAGCCGCCCCGTGCGTTCGGCGTCTTCGATCATCTTGATCGCCATCCGGTCTTTGATTGAGTTGCCGGGGTTGAAGTTCTCAAGCTTGGCCAGCACCTCGGCCGGCACCCCGCGGGTCAGGCTGTGAATGCGGACCATCGGCGTATGGCCGATGGCCTCAAGAATATTGGCGCAAATGGGCGGCACGGGCGATGGCATGTTTAGATTATCGCCCCGGCGGCGGCTCGGGCACTTCGAACCTCCGCGTGAGTATACTCATCTCGCCGCGGTTGGATTCGCGCACCAACTCGCGCAGGCGGTAAACGCCCACCGGCAGCATCAGGCTCAAGTTCCCCGCCACGCCCGTTTTGTCGAACTGGAGCAGGGTCTGCTTGGTCAGCCGCAGCTCCATAATGCCTTGTTTGCCGGCGATGAATTGTCCACCGGGGCCGAAGACCGCGATGGCAAAGCCCAAATTGTCAACGCTGAATCCGTCCTGGTGAACGAACGGCAGCCGGTCCGTCTTCACGCGTACGCTAAGAGTGAGGCGGCTGCCTCCGCCGGCGGCGGCGGCCGCCTCAACCGCCATTTCGGCCGGAAGCGATCCGCGATCGTCAGTGCCGAGGAGTTCTCGATCTAACAGCGCCTGGGGCAGCACACCAAACGGATCTAGCGCGGGATCGGGATCAAAGTATCCCTTGCGCGCCTGCACTTGGCCATGAGCGCCCCGCGCCAGCTTCACTGAAATTCCATGGAACGCGCCATCGTGCTTCATGTCCGGCGGCGAGAACGAAAGCAGGTAACGAACGCGGGGGCCGTCGGAATTGTTGCGAAGCGCGCCGGCGAGATCGTTGTTGTCGTGGAAGAAGTCGCCGCCCGTGGCCGCGGCCAGCTCATAGAGCGGATCGCGGTCAGCTTCCTGGATAGAGAGCCTCATCCCGCGCATCGCGATGCGCTCCGCCGGGTCCACCGTTTGAAGAAGCGTGGCATCAAGCGTGTCAATGACAACGCCGGCTTGCAAGGCGGCACTGATGACCTCCTCTTCGCGGGCCCGCAAGCGCGAGGTCGCCGAGAGAAATCCGGATGAGGTCAGCAGCAGTGTGCGGCGGCCGGATTGGCTTGCGAGAGCGGCAATGGCTCGCTGCAGGGCGGCAAACGTGTCGCTGGACGATTGCTCGGTCTGCTCAAAAATCGACTGCGCTTCGGCACTCGCCATGAAGCGGCACGAAGTGGGATCAAAACAGAGCCCCGCCTTTCGTAGGTCCGTGGCAAGAATGCCGATGTATGTGCCGCCGGTCTCCGCCGCCATATATGCCACGTAGGGCTCTATCGTCACCGCCCCGATTGCCTGTCCGGTCGGGCCCATGCGAAGCTCGACGCCCAGCTTCCGAACCGCGGCGAGAACTTGATCCGCATCGCCCGAGAACACAAGTTGGTGGATGCCGGAACTTGTGAAAACGCCGATACGCCGGCCACTCGGCATTCCGCTCCGCAGATATTTTTCCGCCTGATTCCTCGCCATCGTAAGATCGGCGGTGCCCATCGAGTTGTCGTCGAAAAACAAGGCGACATTCTGCGGTTGAGGAACCGGCTCCCGCGCCCCGGCGCCGGAACTCGATGGCATGGACTCAGTTCCAGAGGGCGACGGGCTCGACTCAACGCTGAAACCGCCTATTATTTGCCGCTTGCCGCGGTCGAGCAGTTCGAAATCGGCGGCGGTCAGGCCAGCCACAGGCCTGCCGCTACTGTCCCGCACGGTGACGGCGATCTGGACAAGGTTGGTCTCCGCGCGCAAGCGTACTTCGTGTGGGATGTAGGCGCGGCTGCCGGTGGTAAGTCGCGATCCTTGCGCGGAGAGCGCGCCGGGAAGAAGGGCCGCCAACAAGAGCCAGCGTTTCATCGCGAACCTCATATTACGCGCGTAATGTTTACGCCAGGACTCGTCCAGCATAGCGTGGATTCGTGCGATACTCCGCTGAGTGCGTAAACCCGAACAAGGAGCTTCGAATTGCCGAATCGAACAATATTGATCGCCGCCTGCCTGGCGCTGGGCGTCATGGCGGCCGCGCAAGCGCCGGTCCTCACGGCAGCCGATTACAGCCGCGCCGAACAGTCGCTGGCCAACCATACCGCGCCCCTGGTATTGGGCGCGAGCTTGCGTCCGGGCTGGCTTCCTGACGGGCGAATGTGGTTCAAGACCAGCACCGCGGCCGGCGGCGATTTCGTACTGGTGGACCCGGCAACCGCCAGTCGCGTCCCCGCCTTTGACCAGGTCAAATTGGCGGTCGCGCTCAATCACGCGGCGGGCACCGATTACAAGGCTTCGGACCTCCCGCTCAGCAATTTGGCTTTTTCCGAAGATGGACATTCGGTTTCGTTCACCGCCGACCGCAAGCGCTGGCAGTGCGATCGCGCCGGCGAAGCCTGCGCTCCCGACACCCGCCCGGCACCGCCCGACTTGAGCGGCGGACGCGGCGGCCGGGGTGGTGGGCGGGGCGCGGCCGCCAGCGGACCGCCGCTCGCGATGGCGCCCGACGGCAAACACGCGGTTTTCATTCGCGATTGGAACCTGTGGCTGCGCGACATCGCGACCAAGCAGGACACCCAGCTCACCCACGACGGCGTAACCAATTTCGGCTATGCCACCGACAACGCCGGCTGGACGTCGAGTGATCGCGCCATCGTGTTGTGGTCGCCCGACTCCAAGAAGATCGCCACCTATCAACAGGATCAGCGCGGCGTCGGTGAGCTGTACCTCGTCCCGGTCATGGTGGGCCACCCCAAGCTCACGACCCAAATCTATCCCCTGCCCGGCGATAAGATCGTGACCACCATTCAACGAGTCATCATTGATCTGGGCCAGGACGGCAGCGGCCGTGACGCCAAGCTGATCCGCTTGCAAATGCCTCCCGATCAGCACCGCTCGACCACCAGCGACAATCTTGCCTGGGGACCCGACCAGGACGTCCAGTGGAGCCCCGACGCCAAACAATTGGGGTTCATTTCTACCTCGCGCGATCACAAAGTTGAAAAATTCAGGGTCGCCGACGCGGCCACCGGAGCGGTGCGCGACGTATATACGGAGACGGTCGCCACGCAGTACGAAGGCGGTCAGGGCGGCGACAATTTCCGTTTTCTTCCTGCCAGCAACGAGTTCATCTGGTACTCGCAACGCGACGACCTGGGCCAACTCTACCTGTACGATCTCACCACCGGCAAGCTGAAGAATGCCATCACCTCACTGCGCGACGGCAACGTCGACAGTGTGGTGCGGGTTGACCCCAAGGCGCGCCAAGTCTATTTCCTGGCCACTGCCGTTCCCGGCTCGAATCCCTATTACCTGCACCTCTACCGCGCCTCGTTCGACGGCCAGCGGCAAGAGCTCTTGACCCCGGAGGACGCCAACCACAACATCAGCATTTCACCCACCGGCACTTCGTTTGTCGACACGTTTTCGACCCCGGTGGCCCCGCCGCAAATGGTGATGCGGTCGAGCGATGGAAAGATGCTGCTGAGCCTGCAAAAGGCCGATATTTCGAAACTGGTGGCCACCGGATGGAAGCCGCCGACTCAAATCGTGGTCAAGGCACGCGACGGCAAGACCGACCTCTATGGCTTGATGTTCACCCCCTTCCATATGACGGCAGGTGAAAAATACCCAATCGTGAATCATATTTACCCAGGGCCCCAAACCGGAAGCGTCGGCACCCGCAACTTTGCCGCCAGCCACGGCGACGCCGAGGCCTTGGCGCAACTCGGCTTTGTCGTGGTCGAGTTGGACGGCATGGGCACGCCCTGGCGCGGCCGCGTTTTTCATGACACTTACTACGGCGACATGAAAGACAACACGCTTCCCGACCAGGTGGCGGGCATGAAGGAACTGGCGCAACGCTATCCCTTCATCGATTTGGATCGGGCCGGTATTTACGGGCATTCCGGCGGCGGCGACGCGACAGCGGATGCCATGTTCCGCTATCCCGACTTCTTCAAGGTCGGCATCGCGGAATCGGGCAACCACGATCAGCGCGAGTATGAGGATGATTGGGGCGAGCGGTACATGGGCCTCGATGTGCCCACCGCCGACGGCAAGTCCACCTACACCGGGCAGTCGAACGAGGAGGCGGCCAAGAATCTGAAAGGCCACTTGCTGCTCGCGCACGGCACCATGGACAACAACGTGCCGATGAACAACACCCTGCTGGTGGTCGATGCGCTGGTTAAGGCCAACAAGGACTTCGATCTACTGCTGCTGCCGAATCAGCCCCATGGTTACGGCCCCGACGCGAACTACATGATGCGCCGGAGGTGGGATTATTTCGTGCGCTATCTGCTCGGCGGCACCCCACCCCACGAATTTCTGATCGGCAACTAAACGCTGCGTCGAGAGTGGCTGACCAAGCTCACGATAAACAGGATCAGGAACAGGAAAAAGCAGATACGCGCGATGCCGGCGGCCGCGAAGGCAATCGCACCAAAGCCGAGCAGACCCGCGAATATCGCAATGATCAGAAACATGAGCGCCCAATAGAGCATGGTATTGACCTCGCTGCCGATTCACTAGCAATTGCCGGGCCAAACGCGTTTGGCTGGCGGCGGAGGGATAGGGTATGATCATGGTGCCATGCCCCCCCCCGTGAGCAGCAGTGCTTCCATCCTCGTGGTGGATGACGAACCGATGATCCGTGACCTGTTGTGCAGCTATCTGAGCGCGCATGGTTACGTTTGTGACTCCCGCGACAGCGCCGAAGCCGCGCTCGATCGCCTTCAGGTCCAGGAGTACGACCTGATTATTTCGGATTTGCATATGCCCGGCGCCGGCGGACTGCATCTATTGCGGGAGACCCGGCCCCGCTATCCCGACACCTCGTTCCTGATCGCCACCGCCGCTCCCGACATGCATACCGCCATCGAGGCCATGCGGCACGGCGCGGTTGATTTTTTCATCAAACCGCTGGATCTGAAAAAAATTCTGGGCGCGGTGGAATCGGCGGTGCGGCGGCGGCGCAATGCGCTGGCGCTGCGGCAGGAGCGCGAGCGCGCCGAGCAGGCATTGGCGGAGCGCACCTCGCAGCTCGGCGCCGCGCTGAATCAATTGCGCGCCGCCACCAACGATACGCTGCAGGCGCTGGCCATGGCGCTCGATTTGCGGGCTCGCGACATTGCCGGACATTCCGTGCGCGTCAGCCGCTATGGGGCCGAGTTGGCGCTGCAAATGGGCTATAGCGCCAGCGAGTTGGCGCGCTTCGAGCAGGCCTCATACCTGCATGACATCGGAAAACTGGGCATACCCGACGCCATCCTCAATAAGCCGGCGGCGCTCAGTCCCGACGAGCTACAGGTGATGCGCAGTCACGTGCAAATAGGTTTCGATCTGATCAAGCAGGTGCAGTCGCTGGCTCCGGCCGCCGAGTTGGTGCTCAGTCATCAGGAACATTACGACGGCAACGGATACCCGCGCGGGCTGTCTGGCGAGGCGATTCCCCGCGATGCCAGGATTTTTGCCGTCGCCGACGCGCTGGACGCCATGACCAGCGATCGTCCTTACCGTCGCGCTCTGACGTGGCAAGACGCACACCACGAGATCGTCACGCAATCGGGGCGTCAGTTTGATCCCGCTGTCGTGGAGGCGTTTGTATCCATTCCGATCGAGCGATGGCGTGAATTGCAGTCGTCGGTGGTTTCAAGCGCCGGCTTTCGAATGGCAGCCGCGGGCCCCTCTGCCGCGTGCTGAATACATCCACTTCGGAGTTTCCTCTCGTCAGTATGCTTATGGGCATCTGACTGTAAAGACCCAATATTCCGACGGAGCGGGCGCCACGGCTTCCACTCGGAGGGAAATCCAGAGAGGAGATCTTCATGAAAACACTTAAAACAATTGGCTTAGCCGTACTAATATCCACAGGCTTGGCCATCGCCCAAACCCCGGGACAGACAACTACACCAAGTCAAACACCGCAAGCCACGCCGGGGCAAACAACCCCGGGTAGCACTACGCCGAGCAGCACGTCACCAAGCTCGACTACGCCAAGTTCAACCATGCCGAGCTCGACCACGCCGAGCACCACCACGCCGGATCAAACGACTCCGAGCGCGACCCCGGGCACGACTCCGGGCTCGACCGGCACTACGCCTAGCAACCCGCCAGATCAAACCAATCCTTCCAATCCTTCTTCAACGACGCCGTCGTCCACGATGCCGGGCTCGACAACGCCGGACCAGACGAACCCCGCCAACCCGAGTTCGACCAAACCGGACCAAGCTAATCCTGGCGCCAATCCGAGTGCGGCCGCGCCGGCCACCGCGACTCCGGACCAGACCAACCCGAACGCCAATCCTAATGGTCAGGCCACCACGAATCCGAGCGATAACAGCGCCAACAGCAACAAGAAGATGCCGGCCACCGGCTCGCCTTTGCCGTTAATGGCGGCTCTTGGCTTGGGCTTGATGGGCTTGGGCTACGGTTTGCGCCGTCGTGCGTTCAACTCCTAAGATTGGCTTTTAGCTGAGTCCCAATCGGGCCCAGAGAGCGTCGACCTTGGCTTTCGTGGATTGATCCATAATCAATTCACGAGGCCAAGGGCGCACGAAACCCTCGCTGGGCCATTTTTTTGTGGCGTCGACGCCCATCTTGGACCCGAAGTTCGGCAGCCGTGAGGCGTGATCGAGCGCGTCAATGGGCCCTAACGTAAATTGAATGTCGCGTTCCGGGTCAATGTTATTGAAAGCCTTGAGCACCACGTCGGGAATGTTGTGCGGATCAACGTCGTGATCGAGCACAACGATGCATTTCGTGAACATGGCCTGGCCCAATCCCCAAATTCCGTTCATGATCTTGCGCGCGTGCCCTGGGTAAGCTTTACGAATCGTCACGATCATGAGATTGTGAAAAACGCCCTCGACCGGCATGTTAACGTCAACAATCTCGGGAAACTGCATTTGCATGAGTGGCAGAAAGATGCGGCCGACCGCTTCGCCCATCCAGCCATCTTCCATCGGCGGCTTGCCCACAATCGTGGTCGAGTAGATCGGATCGCGACGGTGGGTGATGCAGGTCAGGTGCAACACCGGATACTGGTCGGCGAGTGAGTAGAACCCAGTGTGATCGCCAAACGGTCCTTCCGTGCGGCGCTCGGTAAGATCGACATAACCTTCCAGAACTATTTCGGCGCAGGCCGGGACTTCGAGGTCAACCGTCTGGCACTTGACCATCTCCACCGGCTTCTGACGCAGAAAGCCGGCCAGCATCATTTCATCGAGCGCGGGCGGCGCCGGCAGGATGGCGGAAAATGTGGTGGCGGGGTCGGTGCCGATCGCCACCGCCACCGGCATGCGAGTGGCCGCGTCGCTCGCCGCCGCCGGGATTGCGGCCTGAACGGCTGGCACGCCATGGGCGCGTGTGAGGAACTCCTCGGCCGCGGCCGGAGCGTCGCGCAACGTGCGCTCGCGCATATGATCCGCGCCTTGTTTGTGGATCTGCCAGTGCATGCCGAGGGTCTGTCCGTCAAATACCTGCAGCCGGTACATGCCAACGTTGCGGCGGCCGGTGGTGGGATGGCGGGTGAAGACCAGCGGAAAGGTTATATAGCGGCCGCCGTCCTCGGGCCAGCACTGCAGCACGGGGAAATCGAGCACCGAGAAGTTCTCGCGCACGATCACTTCCTGGCAGGCGCCCGACTTCACGGTGCGTGGGAAAAAGGCGCCGAACTCAGCCAGCATGGGCAGAAGCTTGAGCTTGTCGATCATGCCCTGGGGCGGCTTCATCTCGAGCAGCGCGCGGATGCGAGCGGCAATTTCGTCCACGTGGTCCACGCCCAGCGCCAGCGCCATGCGCCGCCGCGATCCGAATTGATTGATGAGCAGCGGACGGGCGCGGTACCCGGTGGGGTTTTCAAACAGTAGCGCTGGACCGCCGCGTTTACTCACCCGGTCGGTGACTTCGGGAATTTCCAGAATGGGTGAAACGTCGGCGGATATTCGCTTCAGCTCGCCCGCCCTCTCCAGGGCGGCGACAAACTCGCGCAGGTCAGCAAAGGCCATGACCTACGTTACCAGCAACGCCAGCGAGTGCGGGCGACAAGGCGTGGGCCGATGGAAGGGGCGGCCAGCAGCGTGAGAAGCGGTGACTGCATCCAGCCCGGCAGCGCGAGAACAGATCGCAGCCAGGAGCTGGCGCGAAAACTGCCGCCGGCGGCGTGGGCTAGCGCGGCGGGATACTCGCCGCCGCGGCGGGTGACGACGCATTCGGCCGCCAGAGCGCCGCTGAGCAGCGCCCGGGCCATGCCGTCGCCGGTGAATGGATCTATGAAACCGCAGGCATCCCCTGCGAGCAACGCGGACCCGGCTGTGGCGGCGCGCGGGCCCAGTTCGACCGGCGCTGTGGTGACCATGGGGGTGGCGATCTCGGCGCCGCGAAGCCGGCCGCCGAGGGGCGTGCCGGCGATGCGGGTAATCCATGCGACAAAATCGGCGCTGCCAATCAGGCCGCGAACGTGATCGCGGTGCACCAGGCAGCAGGCGTTGGTCCACCCGTTTTCGACCGGCGCCAGGCCGCAGTAGCCGCCGGGAAAGAGATACATCTCCAGGCCCTGGGGCTGAGCGGTGTGCAGCCGGGCCTTGACCCCGATCCAGGGCGATGGATTGGAAACGGCCGGAACCCCGAACCCTTCAATGCGCCACCAGCGGCCAGCGGCAATAATGAGATGCCGCGCGCGCAGTGGCGGCTCCGTACCCACGGTCAGCTCGAAGCTATCGCCGCGGTGCGCGGCGCCGCGTAAGATCGCATTTGGCATCAGCACGGCACCGGCGGATCCCGCCGCGTGCCAGAGTGCGGCGTCAAGCGCCAGACGCGAAATGCCGCGCGCGGCTTCCGGCAGTTTAAACTCGCGGCGACCTCCGGCGTTCGAAACAAAGGCCGCAGTCGCAATCTCAGGCGACGCTGGTATTAATTGCGGCGCCATTTCGCGCAGCAGCGGCAGCGCTTCGGGGGAGAAATACTCACCGCAAACCTTGTCGCGGGGGAACGCGCCGCGTTCGAGTATTGCGACACGCCAGCCGCCGCGGGCGGCGGTCCAGGCAGCAGCCGCGCCGGCAGGGCCGCCGCCAATCACCGCCAAATCATACATAAATAATCAGGCCCAGACGGAACGGCATATACCAGCGGCATTCGAAGTTGGCCGCGCCGGCGCGCGTCGCCAGCGCGGCGAGTTCCCTCCGTGTATACGCCTGGCGCACGCTGCGCGGGCCGTCGTAGCGGGTGATGCGGCTGAAGCCCAATCCCCAACCGAGTGCGTGAATGGCGAGATACGGCAGCCAGCTACGGTCGAGATCGTTGATGACGACGCCCCGCCGCGCCACCCGGATCATCTCTCGCAACAGCGTCGTGGCGGCTGGATGATCAGCCGTATCGTGAAAATGGTGCAGGAATAGATTGCAGGTGACCAGATCCACGCTGGCGTCGGCGAGCGGCAACCGGAACGCGTCGGCGGCGATCGCCTGCCGCGCCGCGCCGGGCGGCGTTGGACCGAGGTGGGTGGTCCGGCGGTCGAGCACGAACCCCGCGGCGGCAACCCCCCGGCTGCCGAGCCATTCGAGATTGCTCTGCGCCACCTGGCCGCTGCCGCTGCCGATATCGAGCACGGTCAAGGCCGTAGTCGGGCGGACGGCGAGATACCGCGCCAGGAGTTTGCGCCAGGTGCTCAGGCCGCCCAGGTGCTGGTTAATCCACCAGAGATCGTTGAATGACTGGGCAATTTCGGCCGGCGTGCCTTCGTCGTCATCGAGCAGCTCGTGGCCGGTCACCAGCTTCACGCCGGCACCGCTGAGAACGCCGCGAGCATGTCAGCCTCGGAGGGCGGATGCAGAATGGAGCGCTCGGCGAACACCTCCGCGTCTGGATAGGCGCTGGCGCGCACCCGCTCGGCGGCCGCGACCAAATCATAGCCGGTGCGGCGGAGTTGAACGTGCCCCGGCGCCTGCAACAGCGCCCAGCAGGCTCCCGCCGCCCCGAACGGCATGCCGACACTGCCCGGGTTAACGATGCGGAGGTTAGCAATTTTCCGGTCGAATTGCATATGGGTGTGACCGCACACCGCGAGCGGCTCGCGCACTCCGGCAAATAGTGGTTCGACATCCGCATCGGGCGTGAGCCGGGTGAACAGCCGGGTGTCGCTGCCCGGTGTGGCGTGGCAGTAGAACACGCCGTCGCGACTCAGGGTTGCCGGCCAACTCGCGATCCATTCCGCGTGTTGGGGCTCGAGCGCGTCCGCCGTCCAGCGCAGGGATTCGATCACGGCGGCCGGCAGCTTGGGTGCGACGCCGCCAGAGCGCAGGTTCAGCACTTCGCGCTCGCCATTGCCGCTAATGCAGACGGGGGCCGGCGTGAGCGTTGCCAGCAGTGCCAAACATTCGTTGGGCATCGGACCCGGCACAACGTCGCCGCCAATCACGAACTCAGTCGCGCCGGCGGAACGAGCCGCCGCGAAAGCCGCCTGAAGCGCCGGCAAGTTGCCATGGATGTCGTAAAACAGCGCGATCGCCATGCGCGAGCCTCAAACGACGGCCGATAGCACCAGCGCCGAATTTTTCGAGCCGAAGGCGATGCAGTTACACAGCGCGTGTTCGATGTTGGCGCGGCGACCGGAGTCCGGAATGTAATCGAGATCGCATTCGGGATCGGGGGAATCGAGATTGGCGGTGGGCGGGAGCTGGTCGTCGCGCATCGCGAGCAGGGTTGCCGCCACGCCAGCCGCTCCGCAGGCGCCCTGGGGATGCCCGATCAGCGACTTCAGCGCCGACATCGGGATGCGGTAGGCATAATCGCCGAACGTCCGCTTCATAGCCCGCGTCTCGATGCGGTCGTTGAGCACGGTCGAGGTGCCGTGCAGGTTTACGTAGTTAACCCGCTCCGGCGACACTCCGGCGGCAGCCAGCGCCATCTGCATGGCCCGCGCCGGCTCTTCCGCCGATTCCTCCAGGCGCACTCGGTGGAAGGCTTCGCAAGTCGAGCCGTAACCGGTGATCTCGCCGTAAATGCGGGCGCCGCGGGCGCGCGCGTGCTCCAACTCTTCGACCACGAACATCCAGGCGCCTTCGCCCAGCACGAAACCGTCGCGGTCGCGCGAGAACGGGCGCGACCCGCGCGCCGGTTCGCTGTTCCACGAAGTCGTCAGAATCTTCATCATGCCGAAGGCCCGCGCAATGAGCGGCGAAAGCGGGGCATCGGCGCCGCCGCAGACGACCGTGTCAATCATTCCGGTTTGGATGTGTTGGCGGGCGTAGCCCAACGCGTCGGTCGAGGAGGTGCAGCCGGTAGAGATCATGTGGCTGAAACCGCGCAGGCCGAAACGCATCGAGACCTCGCTCGCCATGGTGCCGAGCGTGGCCGAGGGGATGGTGTAGACACTGCAGCGGCGGTCGTGACCGGAGTAGTAAAGCGAGAACTGGCGCTCGACGAATTCCAATGCGCCGCCGCCGGAACCGACAATGACGCCGATCTGCCGGCGTTCGTCGAGGGAGAGGGCGGCTGTATCAATGGCCGCATCGCGCAGCGCCTCGCCCGAGGCGGCGAGCATCAGCGGCACTACCCGGCTGACGTGGGCCACATCCTTCTCTTCCATGTGGGCGAAGGGATCGAAGTCGAGAACCTGGCCCCCGATATGAACCGGCAAATCGGCATCGGCAAAGGCGGGAATGTGGCGGATGCCGCTCTCGCCGGCCCGTGTGGCACTCCAAAAGGCCTCGCGGCCAACCCCATTGGGGCTGACCGCGCCAATCCCTGTAATCACGGCACGGCGTGTAAGCATGTGCATTCGATGCGCGAAGTAGCCGAACGCTGCGAATTAAGTCTAACCCAGGATAGAAAGACTATCACGCCGTCCGGGGCATCGCCGCCAGCAGCCGGTGGACATCGTCCTGGTCATTGAAGACGGAAAAGGCGACACGGATGGTGTTCCATCGAATCGTAAGCTCGATCTTGGCTTTGCGAAACACGGGCGCCAGGGTTTCAGGCCGATCCATGGCAATGGTCACGATGGGGGCGGTGCAGTCGGGCGGAGTAAGAACCCGGTAGCCGCGGCGGCGGAGTTCCGTTTGCAGGGCTTGCGCGAGTGGGCGCGCGTGCGCCTGAATGCGATCCACGCCGAGGTCCAGGATATAGGGCAGCGAGTATTCCAAACCGGCAAGCGCTTCGATGTTGGGTTCATAGCCGGTCGAGAACAGTCCGGCGGCGCCAGGCTTGCGGTGGTAGTGGTCGAGAATGACGCCGGCGGGCGCATCGAACGGATACATGTGCGTGACCGGCAGGAAGGGCGCGAACTGAGTCCAGTGATACAGCGGCGCTTGCAGCTTGGCCAGGGCGCCGGCGTTGACGTAGAGGAATGCGGTGCCAGGCGACATCAGCCATTTATAGGTGGCGCAGCAGGCCGCATCGACGCCCCACTTCTTTACGTCCGTTGGGGAGTTGCCAGCCGACTGAATCATGTCGGCATAGACCAGCGCTCCCTTCGCATGCGCCCGCTCGCAGACCTGTTGAACATCGTGCTGAAAGCCGTTGATGAATGAGGTCGAGGAAATGGCCACCAGCCGGGTCTTTCCAGGAACAATCGCCTGGTCGAGGTCCTCAATTCGAATGCGGCCATCGCCGCTCATCTTGACAAAGGTGACGTCGAGTCCGCGTTTCCGCATTTCCTGATACATTTGCAGCGAGCCTTCGAAATGCAGAACATCGGTGACCACATGAGCGCCTGGAGCGGGCAAACCCAACGCGGCGGCCACCAGCGATTCGCCGGCCTGCGTGCTGGGCACCAGCACCACCTCGCCAGGGTCGGCGTGGATGAGCTTGGAGAAGTTGGCGCAAATGCGCTCCTGGCTGGGCTCGGCGCCGCCTGGCTGGCCCGACATGAATGCGCCCGCGCGCCGCTGCCAGGCGAGACTACCCAGAAGCTTGGGGTGCTGCGAGGCGGAGTTGAGATAGGTTTCCTTCAAATAGCGGAAATTGGTCTTGTCGGGCAGCGATACGGGAGCCGCCGTCTCGTCGGGCAAGGCGGGAAACAGGCCATGATCCTTGGATCCACCGAGCGCTTGCTGTTGCGCCGACAAAGCCAGCGGCAGCGCCGCCGCCCCCGCGCTCGCCATCCATTGGCGCCGTGTCATCGAGTTGCTCCGATTGATTGGCGCGGGGCCCCGCGCGGCTGCCGCCGCGCGACCCGCTTAGGCGCGGCGCCGGAATGGGGACCCCTGAGCCCCAATCCGGCGTCGCGCCACGCGGGAACCGCGCCGCATTTCTTGCCGGGAGCGTCCGGCTGCCACTGGCAGTCGGACCCCTTCGGAATTACGACCACCCCAGCGCCCAGAAGCGGCGCTGGGGGCCCGGTTCGCTGCCTTCCACGCATACTTTGCCCCGCGGTGCAAACGTCGCGGCTCCCGCGTCTGGACCGCATGCCAATCATTAGTTTAGGCCAGTGGCATAAACATTGCGGGGCGATGCGGTGCGGCGGTATATTGCGGCATGCTCCTTTTGCATCGTAGCGTTATCGCAGCGGCGGGAATATGTGGGTTGGCGGCTGGGCAGGCGGCGCCGGCGCGTCCGCCGGCAGGGCGAACCCAAGCGCGCTCGATGACGATTTCGCAGCTTGGCATCGTGGCCGCCAGCCAAACGCTCGCGGCCCAGGCGGGCGCGCAAATCCTCGCCCAGGGCGGCTCGGCGGCCGATGCCGCCATTGCCGCCAACGCCACGCTGGGCGTGGTTGAGCCGATGATGAACGGCATGGGGGGCGATCTATTCGCCATTACCTGGAACGCGAAGACCGGCAAACTGGACGGCCTGAATTCGAGCGGATGGTCGCCGGCTGGTTTGACGCCGGAACTATTGCACGCCAAAGGCTATACACGCATGGCGGGCAGCGGCATTTACTCGGTCACCGTCCCCGGCGCGGTGCGCGGATGGGAAGCGCTGCATGCGCGGGACGGCAAGCTGCCGTGGGCGGCGCTGTTTCAGCCGGCTATTTACTATGCTGAACACGGCTTTCCCGTCACCGAGTGGATCTCCGAACAATGGAAGGCATCGCAGGCCAAACTGAAGCGCGACCCGAACGCCAGCCAAGTGTATTTAGTCAATGGCGCGGCACCGGAGGTGGGCCAGGTGTTCCGCAATCCCAGCTACGCGCAGGCGCTGCGGCGGGTGGCGGAGCGCGGGCCCGTGGCGTTTTACCAGGGACCGATCGCGCAGGCGATTCTCGCCACCTCCAATCGGCTGGGCGGCGTGATGACGGCGGCCGACCTCGCCGACTTTAAGCCGGAATGGGTCACGCCGATTTCGACCACGTACAACGGCTGGAAAGTTTCCGAGCTGCCGCCCAACACGCAGGGCATGGGTGCGCTCGAGATGCTGAACATTTTTGAGCGCTATCCGCTGGCGAGTTGGGGCTTTGCCGACCCGCGCACCTTCTACGTCAAGACCGAGGCGCAGAAGTTGGCCTACGCCGATCTACGGCGCTTCGACGGCGATCCCAAGTCATCGCAGATTCCGGCCGCCACCATTATTTCGAAGCCTTACGCCGCTGCCCGCGCCGCGACCATTGACATGGACAAGGCCGGCTGCGATGTGCCGCCCGGTGATCCGTCGCGATTCAACAGCGACACGATTTATCTAAGCGCGATTGACGCCGACGGCAATATCGTCTCGCTGATTCAGAGCTTGTACTCGGAGTTCGGCTCGGGCGTGGTGGTTGACAAGTACGGGATCACGCTGCAGAATCGCGGCGCGCTGTTCGTGCTGGAGCCGGGGCATCCCGACGTGCTGGCCGGGCACAAGCGTCCGTTCCACACGCTGATTCCGGGCTTCATGGAAAAGGGCACGATGCACATCGGCTTTGGCATCATGGGTGGATTGAACCAGGCGCAGGCGCACGCGCAGTTTGCCAGCGATATCGCCGACTACGGCATGAACATCCAGGCGGCGATGGAAGCCCCGCGATTCACCAACTCGACCTTCGGCGGCTGCACGTTTTTTATTGAGGACCGCGTGCCGGAAGCGGTGCGCCAGGCGCTGGCCGCGAAGGGCGACAAGATCATCGTCGGCAACGACTACTCCGACCGCGTGGGCGGCGGCCAGGCGGTGATGCGCGATACCGCGACCGGGGTGAACTACGGCGCGAGCGATCCGCGCAAGGATGGCTCGGCGGTTCCGCAGCCGGCGCCGATCACTGTCGCGAAGCACCAATAAAAGTTTATGAACTCACGTCGTGTTTGCATTCTCCTGATTTTTGCGGCGTTGCCGCTGCTGGGGCAAAAGCTCACGATCGAGCAGATCGTTGCCATCAAGTATCCGTCGGCGCCGCAGTGGACGGCGGATGGGCACGCGGTGCAATTCACCTGGGACGAAGGCGGGGTGAGCCGGCGCTACCAGGTTGATGCCGCCAACCCAGGCGCGCCGGCGCTGGTCGAGGAGGCCAATGGCGGCGGCGGCAGGCGGCAAAACCTCTCGCCCGACGGAGAGCGCCGCGCGTTGACCATGGGCGGGGGACGCGTCGAGCACAACACTTCGTTTCCCGAAGTTGGCAACAAGCTGATCTTCCGCATTACCGAATCGAAGCCGGGGAAACTGTACGTCGAGCCAGTCGCCGGCGGCCCACCCGTTGCCGTCGCCGAGCCGCCCGGCGCAAGTGGCGCGCGCTGGGTCACGAACGACACCCTGGTCACGAGCGTGGTGAGTGACGACTACCGCACGCGCACGATTTATTTGCTGAGCGCCAGCGGCGGCGCGCCGCGCGCCATTCACAGCGATGTGGCCGACAAATTCTGGAGTATGAACGGTCGCGATGCCGCGCCGCAGCCCTCGCCCGACGGCAAATGGATTTTGTTTGGCAGCGACGACAGCGGCTGGGACCAGCTCTATGTCATGCCCGGCGACGGAAGCCGCCCGGCGGTCGCGATCACGCACGGCGCGATGGACGTCTGGCGCGCCAGTTGGTCGCACGATTCCCGCCGCATCGCCTTCGATTCCAACGCGCCCGGCCAGCCAGGCGACCGGCAGATCGGTGTCGTCACGCTGGGCGATGACCCGGCGCAGGCGCGCGTGACGATGTTGACCACGGGGCGCGGCACCAACATTGGCGCGGTGTGGTCGCCCGACGATCGCGAGTTGGTCTACCAACACACAGATGCGCAAAACTCGGCCGACCTTTATATCGTCGCCAGCTCCGGCGGCCAACCGCGGCGGCTGACCCACTCCATGCCCGAGGACATGCCGCACCATTTCGTCGCGCCCGAGCTGGTGCATTATCCCGCCGCCGACGGCCAATCGGTGCCGGCATGGCTGTTCGTCCCGCCGCAGCTCGACCGCAGCCGCAAGCATCCGGCGATTGTTTGGATTCATCCCGATGGCGTGAACCAAAACTACGATGGTTGGCATACCGACCGCAACGAAGCCGTCTACTATGCCCTGCACCAGGTGCTGCTGCAGGAGGGTTACATCGTCATCGCGCCCGACTATCGCGGCAGCATTGGCTACAGCCGCGCCTGGCGCGAGGCGGTCTACCACGATGTCGGCGGACAGGATGCAAGCGACGCACGGCTCGCCGCGAAGTATTTGAAGTCGTTGCCCTACGTCGACGCGACCCGGATCGGCGTGTGGGGCTTGAGTTACGGCGGCTACTTCACGCTGCGCGCGATCACCTCCGAACCGGCGCTGTTTGCCTGCGCGGTGGATGTCGCCGGGCTGGTGGACCCGGCCATGTACTACCAGGACCCGTACCACTCGGGCTGGATGGCCGAGCGCATGGGCACGCCCACGGAAAACCCCAGCCTTTATCAAGCCGGCGAAAACAGCAGCCACATGGACAAGGTGCAGCGCCCGCTGTTAATCCTGGCCGGCACCGCCGATGTGAACGTGCCCTTCTGGGAGACGACCCTCCTCCTCGACCACCTGCTGAAAGCCGGCAAGGGCAACCTGGTGCAGTTCATGATGTACCCCGGCGAGTTCCATTACTTCGACCGCGCCTTCGTCCTTGACGACGCCTGGCACCGGGTTGACGACTTCTTCGGCAAGCACCTGCAGCCTTGAGGCGCCAATAATGCTGGCCCATGCAGGCTACTGAGACCCTATCCTGCAGGCGAATAGTCGGGTCGCGGAGTAAGTTTATCAACGAGACCGAGCAATGCCATGACGCGTTCGTAGCCGGTGGGCAACGAGCGCGCCCACGCAAGTACGGTAGCGGCGCCAGCCTGCTTATACCAGGCCGCCGCGATGTCGCGCATCACGGGCGCGCGATACCCCAATGGATCATAAGCAAGCGGAACTTCGGTATCAGCGGCAAAACGAAGCGCCTCGCGGATGTTTCCACGTTGCGCCGCAACTTTGGCCAAGTCTGCGAAACCGGCGCTGGCGTCTGATGGGTTGGGGCAGGAGCGCAACTCCGTTTCCACGCCGACCAGGTCCTGTGCCGCTTCACTCGCAGCGGCGATCGTTTCGCAACCGCAATGGGAGCGTTCCAGTTCGGCATGCGCCTTTTCGAACTTGCCTGCTTGGGCGTCGTTGAAGCCCTGTGTGCACGGATCGTCGTTGACGGAGGGGCTGAGATGGACTGGAAACCCTCTGGCGGCGAGACGTTTCAGAATTCCGTGAGCGCGACTCTTCTCACCGCGTTTCGCGAGTTCGTATGCGATCGACCAAAGGAGCGGGTCATCCCGACCCACAGGCATCTGGCCAATGGTGGCGAGGGATCCGTCAAAGTCATTCTTGCCGTACTGATAACCCGCGTAAGCGTCGAGAATCTGCGAGCGGTATTTGCTGTCGCGACTCGTTTCCAAGGCTCCTTTCAGGTCACCCGCGTTTGCCTGCACAAGGGCGATGTCAGTTTCAGCTTGCGGCCTCCATTCTGACTTACCCTTCGAGATCATTTCCTTGGCGCCGGCAATGTCGCCGTTTTGCGCGCGTATTGAAACGAGTTCCAGAAAATCATATTCGGGTAAAAACTTTTCAAGGCCGGCGGTTGCGACAGCGTCCGAGTAATACCCTCGGGCGGCTTGGGACTTGGCGACCTCGCCGAAAATGTAGTCTTGATTGGGCATTGCGGTTGCGTGGCCATCCTCGACAGCCTCGCGGAGAAGTGCTTGTGCCGAAATGCTTTTTGGGCGCGAGGAACAGCCAGCGCTGATTGCAAGTAGCGAGGCAACTATAAAGAATGAGCCAAACCGAAATGGCCGTGTGCTCTGATGAGACGGCGATAGCGCTTTTAGGCTCGTGAACATCTGGTCAGTTTCCGCCGCTGGCACAGCTGGGGGCGGGGGGTGGGGTTGGGGCGGGGAGCGGAGACGCTCCGGACTCGCGTAGGGCGGTGTTGAGGGTTGGGAGGTCGGTGGTGGTGATTTTGCGGAGGGTTGCCAGGTCCCGGTTGAGGGCGGCGCAGTCGTCTTGCCAGGCTTTTACTTTGGCTGCCGTCGGGGCGGCGTCGGTGCTGCCGGCGACCACGAAGATCAGGCCGGCCAGGGTGCCGTTGAGTGAAGCCAATGGGGGCGTGGCTGGGCCGGCGGTTCCGCCGCGACCGGCGGTGATGATCGTGAAGCCGCGGCCTCTTCCGCCGGCGGTGCCAGCAACCGCGTTGAGCGCGGCGTCGAGTGCCTCGGCTTGGGTTGCGAGATTCGCCGGAAGCGCCGCGATCTTTGATCGGAGCGCAGCGGCTTGCTGGTAGGCGTTGTAGGCGGTGTCGGCGGCGTTGCGAAGCGCGAGTTCCAGCCGGAATTGCGATTGTAGGGCGGCCGCATCCGCCGGGGTCGCGGCGATGCGGGGGTCGTTCTTCACGACCAGGGGCTGGGTGTAGGTCTGGCCGTCGACCGTCAGGCGAACGGTGTAGGTTCCGGGAATCGCCATCGGGCCTTGCGGGTAGCCAGGAGTGTCGTGGGCGATCGCCGCAAACACATTGCCGTAGTTGTGGCCGAACGTTTTGGGCTCGTCCCAGCGCAGGTCCCAATTGACGCGGTTGGTTCCGGTCGCGACCGGCAGCGGCCGCGGATGCCGGAGCCAGTAATCGGGCACATTCGGCGGCGGCTCGTTATTAGGTTCCAGCGTGGACGAATACGTGCGCACGGAACGCCCCTGCGCATCCAGAATCTCCAGCTTGATCGCTGCGCTGGGCGGCCGCCCGAGGTAGTAGTACAGCACCGCGCCCTCGGGAGGATTCTGAGCGTGCGGCACCTCGGGCGGCAGCGGGGTATCTTCATTGACATCGCGCCAGGTGCGGATGGCAACGCCGGGCCGGAACAGGTGGGCCGCCTGCGCGGCGAGCGATGCCGCGTTTTGAGCGCTGATCTGGCGCAGGGGCGAGAGGTCGTCGAGCACCCACATCGAGCGTCCGTAGGTGCCGGCGACGAGATCGTTGCCGTGGACGACCAGATCACGGTAGGAGGTATTGGGCAGGTTGAGCCCGAGCGGCTGCCAGTGATCGCCGGCGTCGAAGGAGACGTAGACCGAAGACTCAGTGGCGAGGTAGAGCAGCCCGGGGCGCACGGTGTCTTCGCGGATGCGGCGGGCGAAGCTGCCGGAGGGCTCAGTCGTTGGCAGGCCGGTGACGATCGGCTGCCAGCTCGCGCCGAAGTCGCTGGTGCGATATACGTGCGGGGCGTAGTCGCCCAAATTGTGATCGTCCACCGCGAGATAGGCCGAGCCCGCGTCGAAGTGCGAGGCCTCAACCTCGCACAGGCTGCGGGCGTCGAGCCCTGCCGGGGAGACGTCGCGCCAGGTGGCGCCGCCGTCGCGCGTCATGTGCACAAGTCCGTTGCTGCTCCCGACCCAGATCACGCCGGCCTGTTTGGGCGAGGGCGCGAGGCTTTGAATGGCGGCGCCGCCGCGACCGCCCGGCGCCGGCGCGGCGCCGGCGCGCGCGGAGAGATCGGGGCTGATCTTGGTCCAGTGATCGCCTTCGTCGGTCGTCTTTAAAACATACTGCGTGGCGAAGTACAGCGTGTGCGGATCCTGGGGCGAGAACACCACCGGCTGGTTGACGGTGCGCCGGTAGTCGGTGTTCCCGATGGTGGGCCCGACATACTGCCAGTGCCATGAGGGGCGGGTGATCTTGACCAGGCCGCTGGTGCGCGAACCGCCAAAGATCACGTTGGGATGGAGCGGATCGGGCGCGATCGAGCCGGTTTCCCATGCCGGCAGCGGCCACCAATCCATGGGCGTGATTTCGCCCAGTTCGCCGCGGCTGCTGGTCGCCACCGCGTCGGTATCCTGCTGGGTGGCGTAAACCCAGTAGGGAAAGTTGTTGTCAACCGCGATGTTGTACACCTGCGCCGTGGGTTGGTTGTACCAACCGGTCCAGGTGGCGCCGCGATTGTAGGTGACGGCGGCGCCCTGATCTGCGCCGAGCAGGATGCGGCCGCCGTTGGTGGGGTCGATCCACAGCACGTGGTTGTCGTCGCCGCCGGGCGCGCCCTTGAAGGCGATGAAGTTGCGTCCGCCATCGAGCGACTGGTACATCGAGGTGTTCATGGTGTAGACCACGTCGGGGTTGGTCGGATCCACATAGACGCCGCAGATGTAGCTGCTGCCCACGATGCGGTTGTCGCGGGTGGTGCGCGACCAGGTTGTGCCGCCGTCGTCGGAGCGGTACAGCCCGAAGGTGCCCACCAGGAACATGCGCTGGCCCTGGGTCTTTGCCGCCACCGCCACGGCGGTGCGGCCGGTAAGATTCGGCAAACCGCCGCCGGAGAGCTCGGTCCAGGTAGCGCCCTCATCGGTGGATTTGTACAGCGCGGTGTCGTTGTCGCGGGGGGCCGCGCCTCGCGCGGGCGGGGCCTCGCCGGGAAGCGTGAGGTGGCGCACCGTAGTCGCCAGCATGACGTGAGGATCGTCGTAGGCCCAGGCGATATCCTGCGCGCCGCTGGCGTTGTTGCGGAACAGCACCTGGTGCCAGCTTGCGCCGCCGTCGTCGGAGCGGTACACGCCGCGGTCGCTGCTCTCGGCATGGATGTTGCCCTGGGTCGCGACCAGGACCAGGTTGGGATTCGAGGGATCCACCAGAATGGTCGTGATCTGGTGGGTCTGATCGAGACCGATGTGCCGCCAGGTCTTGCCGGCATCGGTGGATTTGTACATGCCGTTGCCTTCGTTCACGGCGCCGCCGGTGACGAGATCGCCGGTGCCAACATAGATGATGTTGGGGTCGGAGGGTGCGACTTCGATGGCGCCGATCGAGCTGATTTCCTTGACGTCGTCGAAAATTGGATTCCAGGTATTGCCGGCGTCATCGGTCTTCCAGACGCCGCCGGCCGGGAGTCCCACGTAGAAGACCGGAGGCTGCCCGATCACTCCGGTCACCGCCGACACGCGTCCGCCACGGAGCGGGCCGATCATCCGCCACCGCATTCCGCTGTAGAGGGCTGGATTCACCTGGGCCATGGCCGCGGCGCACAGGGAAAGAGATACGAGCAGACGCATCAGGAAACGCATGTTCAGCAGGATAACGCTTTTGGGCAGTGGGTTCAGTTGCAAGGGATGGCACCGGGCTGGCCGAGAAAGATGCGGATGTCAGGTTGGTCAGTGAAGTCGGAGGTGGTGAAGTGAGAGAGGGGCAGATCCCAGAGTTGGCGAATGCGGCTGCGCACGTCCGGCGGGGTTTGGCTGCAGAGGGCGCCGCACACCATTTCGGGGAGGTTCACGGGGCGGGCGCCGGGGGCGAGCAGGTAGCGCACGCTCTGGCGAAACACCTGTTGCAGCCGGGAATCGAGTTGCAGGGTGAGGCGGGAGTCGTGCAGATTGACGAGCGGGCTGGAAGCCGAGTACGGGCGGGAGCCGCCTACGCGCTCCGGGCTACGGGAGGCGGTGTTAGAAACGGTATCAGTGAGACGATTTATGCCGGTCAGTGGCTTGGAGTTGAATCGTTCGGCGTAGCGCTTGATGAGACGATATGCGGTGGCGCGCACGATGTGCTGTTGGCGCAGCCATTGGTTGAAGCCGCCGCTGCGTCCGGGAATGGCAAGAGCGGCCTGGGCCTCGGTGAGGCAGAGACCTAGGTCGAGCTCATTTTGTTTAATGAGTGGGCGTAGGGCGCGGCGCGAGCGATCGAGTTCCTGGTGTGCGGCCCAGAGTGGCGCGGCCCGCTGGAGGCAGGGCGGCGGCACGGCGGCGGGTACGGCAGACATTGAGACGGAAGCGGTTAGTGCTGACATAGTGAATCTCCGTTGATTTAGCGTTGGCGGGCGGGAGCGGCGGGTGGCGCAGTGGCGCGGTGGCGGCGAGCGGGCGTGAGCGCACGGCGAAAAAGCCTGGCTACCGCGACCGGGGTGGGAATCATTGATTGGCGCGGAGCCCCGCGCGGCTGTCGCCGCGCGACCCGCTTAGGCGCGGCGCCGGAATGGGGACCCCTGAGCCCCAATCCGGCGTCGCGCGGCATTGATTGGCGCGGACTCCCCACCTTTGAGTCAAGCCGAAAAGGGCTGTATGGCGGGTCACGCGGCCAGCCGACGACGGTCGGGTTGATAGAGCTGCTGCTGGCGAAGCATGGCGCACAAC
>Ga0134128_10000091_pt1 | contig 121678 bp, 88 predicted proteins | sample KB31754_FD_96462 | JGI IMG/M metagenome (GOLD analysis project Ga0134128, IMG submission 96462) | Terrestrial soil microbial communities with excess Nitrogen fertilizer from Kellogg Biological Station, Michigan, USA - KB3-175-4 | ecosystem: Environmental > Terrestrial > Soil > Unclassified ... | reverse complement strand
TCCAACCGAATCCGTTCATCCAATGACATCCGAAGTTCATCCATCCCGGCTGCAATAACCCAGCCATTGGGGTGACACTTCTATTTGAGCTAAGAGGTGACATTTCTATCTGCGCACAACACGGGCCAGAGTAACAAAAATTGTGAAAACTGGGTGACACGATTAATCTGACCATCTGTAGCCGCCCGGCTTGTCGGGCGCTCTCCTGCATTTGCGATCGGAACCGCGCCCGACGAGCCGGGCGCCTAAACTTGGGCGACTACGATCGTTCGCGTTTTCCCATCATCTTGCAGTTACAATACTCCCCATGTCCGACCCGAAAATGACGCTGGATTACGAGCGTCCAAAACCCGCGAGCAGGGGCAAGATCTGGTTGGTCGTCGGGATTCTCGTTGCCGCGGGGCTCGTCCTTTGCACATTTTTTCTGGCCATCGTGCACGTGACGCGTGTAACGCCACCGTTTGTCCCAACGAGCCCGGTCTCCGCACCGCGCTCCGTCACCCCCGTCATGCCCGCCAGCGCACCGGCAACCCTTCCGTCAGATTAACCCGCAATTTTTCTGCGCTCGTCCGTTTCCTCCGCGTTTACTCTCTTCCAATCAAGCAAAACGCAAAGAACCAAATCAACCCCTTGATTTTGCCGCGCCTTCGTTGACAGTGGTTGGTCACGGATGGGCTTGGACGCGGAAAATCTCGAATTGACCGATTTTCTGGATCTGCCGACTCTGCAGGAGATTCAGGACAGCTTCGCGGCGGTGGCCGGCGTTAAAGCCACCATCACCGACTCGGCCGGCAACCTGCTCACGCAGGCCGCCCCCGCGCCGGAATTTCTCCGCCGACAGCAGGCCCTGATCGATCAGGAGCCGCTGATTCAGGACCAGGGGCAGTTCGTTGCGCCGATCATGGTCAACGATCAGCGCGTCGGCACCATCCGTATGACACTCAACGGCTCGACCGCGAATGAGGCGACATCCATCGACGAACAGAAGCTCGCGCAGCTCTCAGCTAAAGTGGGCCTCTCCTCCGCACAGATCACCGAAATCGCAGGCGAACTCGCAGACGCGCGTCACGCGCGGCCGGCGGCAATCCAGTTCCTCTTTCTGATGGCCAACGCCATCGCCCGGCTTTGCTATCAGGAATTCCAGCTTCGCCAGCGCATCGACGAGCTGACGGCCGTATATCACGTCGCGATGATGTTGGCCAACGCCCGCGATCTGCAACGCGTGCTGGATCGGACCGTGCGCGTCGTCTGCGAAGTGATGCAGACCAAAGCCGCTTCGCTTCGGCTGCTGGTTGAAGAGCGCGATGAGCTGGCCATCAAGGCGGTTTACAACCTGTCGGCGGAATATCTCAACAAAGGCGCGATCCGGATGAGCACCGCCGAGATCGACAAGATCGCGCTGTCGCCGCAGGGCTTTGAATATGTGCGGAACATGAGCCACGACCCGCGCGTGGCCTTTCCGCACGAATCGCAGCGCGAAGGCATCGTTTCGATGCTTTCTGTGGGAATGCGCTATAAGGGCAAAGCGATCGGCGTGCTTCGCGTCTACACCGAGCAGGAGCAGGCCTTCAGCCCGCTCAAGATCGACCTCTTAAAAGCGGTGGCCGCCCAGGCGGCGGCGGCGATTGAAAACGCGCGGCTGCTTACCGAGACACGCGAAGCGGAAGATTTGGAAAAGCAGGTGCGCACCGCCGCCGAGGTGCAGCAGCGGATGATTCCGCACACGCCACCCAAATTGCCCGGCGTCGATCTGGCCAGCGTCTACGTCCCCTGCCACGAACTGGGCGGCGATTTTTACGATTTCATTCCACTGCCGGCCAATAACCTCGGCTTGGTGATGGCCGATGTCAGCGGCAAGGGTGTCCCCGCGAGTCTGATCATGGCGTCCGTCCGCGCCTTCCTGCGGGCGCAGGTGGACAACGTCTACTACCTCTATGAAGTCATCCGGCGGATCAACCTGATGCTCTGCCGGGATACGAAAATGGGCGAGTTCGTCACGCTTTTCTATGGCGTGCTCGATGCCACTTCGCGACGCCTGACCTATTGCAACGCCGGCCATCCGCCCGCCCTGCTACTGCGCAAGGGACAGATCATCGAGCTGTCCAGCGACAACATGGTGCTCGGCGTCAACCCCAACGAAGAGTACAAGCAAAGCTTCATCGATCTGCAGAAGGATGATCTGCTTCTCCTCTACACCGATGGCGTCACCGATGCCGTCAATTTCGCCGGCGAACGCTTCGGCCGCCAGCGCATCGCCGATACCCTGCGCAAAGGCGGCGCCAGCGCCGACGCCGTCGCGCAATCGATCCTCTGGGAAGTGCGGAAATTCGCCGGATTAGTGAAGCGCCCCGACGACATCACGATGATGGTTGCGAAGGCGATGTAGCGTGACGCAGCGGCATCATGCGCTACCTCGCAAAGATGCGCCCCACCACGCAAAACCCTCCTCTCCACGCCGGGGCTAGCGTAATCGCGCCGCCCCGGATCTCCGAGCGCTATTCAATACGCGCTCCCAAATCCGGGGCGGCGCGGCGATACGAGATCCTGCGAAGCATTACTTCTTTGCGCCCACTTGCCCCGGCGTGGGCAGAAGGCTCCTTCAGCGAGGTTAGAACCACTCGACCTCAGCGCGGTCCAAGATCATATCGACATCGTAGCAGTGTGATGCGTGTGGCGAACCCCGCTCTCAGCGTTTCCAGAACCATTTTACCCGTGCCGTTTTTGTTGCGCGATCAATGAAAACGAAGAGGGTGCCGTCGGAAGCGAGGTTGATGTAGTCGAACCACCATTCTTCTGACCCTTCAATAGCGCTGATCGAAAAAGGCGCGTTCTTCCTTTCCTTGCCTGGCGCCGGCTCGAAGGTTCGTTGGTGATCATTCTGGTCGTAGAGGAATAATGGACAACCTGCGTCATCAGGATGCGGGGGCTGCCCTGGCATCCAGATTTCTTCTCCCAACTGAAACAGGAGCTGAAAGTTTGGCCACTGGAATTGCCCACGGCCAAGAAAAATGCCCGGTCCGTTTCCGGTCCAGCGCGGCGAACCACCGAATCTGTTAACGCTCTTGTAGTCGAACCAGTTCACTTCCGGATGTTCCCTGTGAAGCCGCCATAGGCGCTTTTCATCAAAGAAATCAGGCAACCGCGACTCAGGAATGCCATCATCATGCTGATCGAATCCCTCGAGGAATGCCTCGCCAATGAGCGGCTGGCCTCCGTCAACGGGTTCGTCATATCCAGCTGGCGTAGAGGGCTGGTCACCCAAATCTCTGCGATCGAGAATGAATGCGGCGCGACCCGTGTCGTCGTCGTTCGTCCCAAAGCATTTCGGACACTGAAATAGATGCAGCACGGCATTCGGATCCCCAAGATCGAGCATCGGCGGCTGATGGAGTAACTGCGCAACGAGTTTTTGCAGATAACCGCCGCAGCATCTTGGCCAAAGGTCAACAGGCAGACCCCACGGCGCGCCGCCAAGCTTGCTGCAAAGCTCCCGCTGCGGAGCCGAAAGCGTGCCCAGTCGGAATCGAGGGGTGTAGTAAATCATAATGAGGCACAAAATCCCACCCGCATCGTTCATTACTCCAAGCGTGAGTGATTTCTGAAACGGCTCACTCTTCTAAGACAAAAGTAGTAGAGACGGACTTTTGGCCCGAATTCGCACTGCGTCTTATAGAACTGGAGGCAGCACTTACTCCAGACCGACCACGTTCCAATCTGCTCGTAGCAACTGCGGGCGGTGCTGATTGCAGGAAAATTGTGAGCACGCCATCGTCGCTAAGTAGGAAGTCACTCGTGCATTTTGCGTGCGTGCGAAACGCTGAGGGGAGCAGGTCTGTCGCAAAGAGTATTCGAGCGGGATGATAGCCAACGGCCGACGCGACGATCTCGGTGGCGTGTCCGTGGTATTCAAAATCGCCGTACGTGGCCCATGACCATAGAGGCCACAACCATTGCCAGCCAGCAAGCAGAGTCTTCGCATTAAGGCGGAATTCCCCGTCATTGAGTCGCCTGCCGCGCATTGTCTTAGCGCCACCCATGCCAATATCCGGGGATACCAGATTAGCAGGAGCATAAAAACGACCGCCATCCCATGGATAGCCCTTATATTCGTGCGGCAAAACACGCCAGGCGACTTCCGAGTGTGAAATCACCGATCCAGTTGCTTGATCGCAAACGCGTACAGTCTTGACCGGGTTCGGACAAACTTCGATAGAAGGCAACCAGACTACTCCGCAGCCACTACACACGAGAGCAAAAGCTGCGATCAACAGGTCTATCGGGTTGAACTTCATCACGGAGCTTCAGATCGGCCCGGCGCGAATTGGTTATTCTTCCGTCGGAGCGAGGAAATAAACTGGCGCCAGCGGCAACATCGCCCGCCCTTCTTCATTGATGCGTTCGTAATGCTGCTGCCAGAGCAACACGAATCGCTCTAGATCAATCATATCGACATGTTTCGATGCCGCTCGGGCTTCCCGCGCCGCGTCGGATGTAAAGCCACCACTAGAAACCATCAAGCCAACTTCGTCGTTGTTCAGCAGCCCATGGAGCTCTCGGATCTCCTTGACGGTCACCTTTGTATCCCGCCGATGCTTGACCTGCACCTTGATTCGCGGAGGGACGGTGCCCAGAGCATCCTTATAGACAATTAAATCAACGCCGCCGTCCGGTCCGGGTGGAGCGTCATGGGCCACGAAGTAGCCCATGCCTCGCAGCAAATGACCCACCATCTTCTGGAAATCATACGGGGCCATCGCGTGAACGAATTCTTCGATCGCGGCTTGCGCCTGCTCCTCTGCCTTCTCGAAGATTTCGGCGCGAGTAATAGTGGCAGCCTTTTCTTCGATTTCCTTCTCACTCTTCTCACTTGCTGGCTCGTTGTCCGCTCGCTTTGCCGCCCATTCGTTGTATTTCCTATTGACGTCATGAATCAATTCTGAAGCAGCCATTTTCAGCGCCTGCCGACCTTGATCGGTGATTTTCCAGTAGCCATTTCCCTTCTGCAGATATCCGGCCTTCACGCAACTTGTGGTGTAAAAGCGAAGGTTAGTTTCCCATCTAGGTATGCCGCTCTTATTGGGACTGCGTTCCACGTCCGTCAAATGCACTCGCTTTTGCACGCCGGCCAGCACCTCATTGGCTGGCGCACTTCCATCGCGGGCGACGATCTCCTCGAGTGCCGCACGCAACACCTCACCTACACGATTCAGCGGCATGAGCGGTTTCTGCGTCATGAGTCATCCACCCTTTAGTTGTTCTCGTAACAAAGGCATTCGAACAGGCTCTATTCATTATTATGAGGTGCTTTTGCAAAATGTACCATCGCGCTGGAAACAGGGAATCGATGTGTTGTTTTTTTGAAGACAGGCTTTCGGGTGAGTGTTCAAGGATTTGGAACGCTCCGGCGGTGAAATGCTTGGGCGAATGCGGGACAGCGTGCCCTAGCCCTCTTAGCCGCTCCGCATGCGGTGCGCGTCCGAGATGCGCTGATTGCCGCAACCATCGGACTGGTTTGGTCAATCTATTTTACGTAGCGACAAACGCGCGTCGCATGCGAGCGCGGCTAAGCGGCACCAGGCGAGGCTGCGTTGCGGTGGCTTGAAGGTGTGTCTACCCCTCACCTCTGTGTCCGGCCCCGCCTGCATCGGTGAGATCGGAAACAGATTTTGATACTGTCCAGCAACGTGAATCTGTGGCTAACCCCTGAATTCAACCGCGGGGCGCGCGTGTCATGACAGAAAATCAGGTCCGAAACACTTCGGCGGCGCAAATCAATGCGCGGCGAAAGGTTAGATGCCGAAAATCGTAAAATCACTTGACAAAATAGCGGGGCGCGGATGGCTTGTATAGCAAAATATCGATATTATTATAAATACTTATCCAGCCACGATTTATCGCAAAATCGGGCTCTTTTTTGAGTGAAAAATCGGTCAATGCGCGCCCCGTTTTGTCTCGTTTTTGTTCCATGTACGGTGACGTACTATCGTATCCGATTGAGGATGCGAGAGTTGCGAACAAAGAAGAATTGGGGCGCGGCGGGACAGTTTGCGCACGGCGCGCCCCGCCTGTCCCGAGCTTAGTCGAGGGGCCCAGCTTAGGCGCCCGGCCTGCAATGAGCTTGTCGAACCTGCTTGTCGGGCGCTTGTTCGATCGCAATTGCAGGAGCAGCGCCCGATGAACCGGGCGGCTAAGCGGCACAGGACGCGATAACGCGACCATGGAGAAAAGTTCCACGTAGAACAGTTACCTAATATTCTAGAAACCAGAAGCTAGAGACTTGAAACTGGAAATACACCCGGCTACTTCCGGCGGGCGGGCTCGAACAGCGGGTTGTTGATCACCATTGGCCCAGCCGGCGCGGGGCCGGAGTCGGCGAGCTTCATGTGAGGAGTGCCTGCGTTGGGCGCAGCGGGCGCGGTTGTTGGCGCGACTGCGGGTGCTTCTTCGACACCTTCGGCCAGCGCGAGATCGGGGCGAAAGAGCTTGCCGCCGAAGGCTTTCATGTAGTCGGTCCAGTTTCCTTCGCTGCCCGCGCCGTCGCCGCGCGTGGCGTGGAGCGACATCATCAGCTTGGCGTCGAGGTTCTCGATGTAATGGACGGCGATCGCCTCGGGCGTGGCGGGCGTTTTCACGGCGCCGAATTCGGGGACGCCATGATGGCTGAGGATGATGTGCTGTAGCACATCGATCAGCTGCTGCGGAATCGGCTCGCCCAAAATCGCCTCGGCTGCCTTTGCTTTATGCTCGACCCACATGGCCGACTTGACGATGTGGCCCACGAGCTGGCCGCCGTCGGTGTAGCCGAACGCGGCGACGTAGGAGAGCTCCCAGGTTTTGGCGATGTCGTGCAGGAAGATGCCGAGGATCAGCAGATCGCGATTGAGACCCGGATAAAACCGCACGATCGCATCCGCCACTTCGATAGCATTGAGCGTGTGCTCGAGCAGCCCGCCGATGAAGGCGTGGTGCATGCTCATCGCCGCCGGCGCCCGGCAGAAATCGGTCATCAATTTTTCATCATCGAGATAAGCCTGGGCGAGCGCCGCGAGATAGCGATTTTGCAGGGAGCCGAGCATCTCTTCGAGCTTGCCGCACATGGAGCCGATGTCTTTGGCGGTGTGCGGGAGCAGATCGCCGATCTCGAAGGTGCCCTCTTTTGCGGGCCAGGCCTGCTCGAGAATGAGCTGGAGATTGCCCTGGTAATTTTCGACTTTGGCGCGGAGGCGGGCGAAGCCTTCGGGTAGCGCATCGAAGAGGATGCGCGTGGCATTCCACATCCGAGCCGGCACCTGGCAGCTTCGATCGGAGACCAGGGCCTTGATGAAATGCTTGCCGTTGCTGGCGGCCGAGAGCTGTTTGCCCTGAACGACAAACACGTCCTCAACCACATCACCCGGCATGCAATCGCGTAAATAGACTCGGCGCATTGTATAACTCTTGTACGGCCACGGATTGAGGATCGCAACTATTTCTAAGCAGACAGCCGATGTATAACGCGCATCGCTTCGAAAACGGGTTCGGGGGTAGAGAATGGCCCAAGACGAAGTTCAAACGACAGTAATCGACAAGGATCCACTGCGGCTTCGCCAGTGTCCAAATTGCGGCTATTCGTTAGAAGGATTGCCGGCGAGCGGCGCGTGCCCGGAATGCGGATCGAAGTACAGCGAGGATGAGATTGTGCTGTACGGGTGGATGCCTCATTGGGGAGAAGTGCATACCATGCGCGGCGTAACCAATTACGCTGTTATTGGGGGTGTAATGATGATTGCGGGCGTGGTTCTGAGTTTGGCCACGTCAAACGACGTCTTCATGTGGATTACAATGTTGGGCCTTGGATTCGCGATCCAGGCGCCCATCCAGTGGGACATCCTCAAAAGATACAAGGACGACAACACCGGCCCGCGACGATTGCAATTGTCTCCGCATGGATATGGGTCACGCATCGGCAAAGGAAAAATAGACTTGCGATCTTGGGAGCGAGGCATATATGTCTTCGCCGATGGGCGAACCCCACGCAGCTTCATGCTCCACATCAACAAGCCCCGCGGCAAAATCCAATTCAAAATGTTCGACAGGCCATTCGTTCCCATCAAATTCATTGTGAATGGCGACTTGGCTCTCGCGGAGCGGATCCTCACAAAGATGGGGAAATGGTGGAAAATCCGGCCGACGTCGGAAGTTGAGCCGCCGTTTTATAGGCGCACTTTGAAGCTTGGACCGTTAGGGAAAGAGATTGAAACGCGCGCGGGCGGCGAGAATCAAATCTCAAATAATGAGGATAATCGCGACCATTCACGCGATTAATCAAAAGCGCAATGACGTCGGGAATTGCGATCGCTTACGTGAGATTCGCCGTTATACCTTCGCAGCGAAATGCTTTTTGGCTTCACCGACGAGATAGAAACTGCCAGTGATGCAGATGAGGTCTTCCTTGGTGACGGCTCGCAGCGCGATGTCCATGGCATCCTGCAAGGTCGGCGCGACTTGCGCCATCTTGCCATACTGCTCGACATAGCGGGCCGAGAGCTCAGCCGGGTCGGCGGAGCGAATGCTGTTAACGCGGGTGAAAATGACCTTATCCGCGCCGGCGGCGATGCGTTCGAGCATGCCGGCGACATCTTTGTCGGCACAACAGCCGAAGATCACGACCATCGAGTCGTAAGGAATGTGCTGGCCGATGGCCCGCATGAGGGCATCGACGCTGGCGGCATTGTGCGCGCCGTCAACAATGACTCGCGGCACCTGGCTGACCATTTCCATCCGGCCGGGGACGATTGTCTTGGCCAGGCCTTCCATCGCGCGGGCATCGCTGATGGTGAAGCCGCGGACCTTCAGGCGGTCGATCACGCTGAGGGCCAGGCCACAGTTGATGGCCTGGTGCTCGCCAAAGAGCGGCACGGCAAGATGCTCGAATCGGCTGTTGGGCGTCGTCAGGCAGACGCGATTGTGCGGCCCCTGCATCCGGCTCGATTCGAACCGGTAGCTGAATTCGATCGACTTGCCGGTGATGTCGAGCGTGACGCCGACTTTGTCGGCAACTCGCTTCAGAACCACTTCGGCCTCGGGATCCTGCACCACACTGATGGCGGGAACGCCGGCCTTAAAGATGCCCGCCTTTTCCTCGGCAATGCGCGAAAGGGTCGAGCCGAGTTGGGCCATGTGATCTTTGCTGATGCTGGTGATGGCCGTCACTTCAGGCTTAATGACGTTGGTGCTATCAAGCCGACCACCGAGGCCTGTCTCCACGACGGCAATGTCTATCTTCTGCTCTTCGAAGTACTTAAAGGAAAGGGCCGTCAGTACATCAAAGTAAGTCGGCGTGGGCTTCATTCGCCGGATGATTGGCTCTACGTGCTTCACGAGCCGGGCAAATTCGGCTTGCGAGATCATCTCACCATTGACGCTGATGCGCTCGCGCACATCTACCAAATGCGGGCTGGTATAGAGGCCAACGCGATATCCGCTGGCCTCCAGCATCGACGCGATCATCGCGCAAGTGCTGCCCTTGCCTTTAGTTCCGGCAATGTGGACCGACTTGAAGGACTCCTGGGGGTTGCCAAGCTTTCGCAGGAGCGTCCGCATGCGCTCCAAGTCGAAATTCTGCGCGTTGTAGCGGACGATGCGAAGCCGCTCGAAATCATTCAAAGAGGCGAGGAAACGTAAAGCCTTGCTATAGCTGCTGATACCTGCCGACCGAGCCGCTTCTACCGGCGACGTTTTGGCATGGACGACACGTCGCGTTGCCCCGCGCACCGGGCGACGGCCGCGCCTTTCGGCATGATGAACGCCTCGACGCGCGGAAGTCTGCCTCGTTTTTGTTCGAGTCGGCATGATCGTCTCATTGTAGCGACTAGGGCACCGGACGCAAATTTCCTCGGCAACTCTTGCTGGGATTTGCACTTATTGATATCCACGAGGCACAAAAATGTTGCGTAAACCGAAGATTTGCGCCATGGTCAATTTGACGGATCGCGTTTTGTTATTTGGACTTAAGCGCGAAGGGCGATGCATTTAAGAGTGTAAATATGAGAGCGCCATCAAATCGATTTTCGGTGATCCTTACTTGCATTTGATTCCGGCAGTAATAAGGTGAGCCGCGCGGTCATCAAGCCTGGGTTCCAGCATAAGCGTGACATCCAAGTGCGACGTTCATGAGACATGCTGTTTAATTCGCTCTCATTCCTGATTTTCTTTCCGATTACGACCGCGATCTATTTCTGCCTGCCTCACCGCGCGCGATGGGCGTGGCTGCTTTTGTGCAGCGCGGCGTTCTACCTGGCGTTCATTCCAAAATATCTGCTGATCCTGTTGCTGGTCATCGCCATCGATTACGTCGCGGGCCTCGCGATCGAATCAGCAAAGGGTGGATGGCGACGGGCGTTTCTCATCGTCAGCCTCGTCGCAAACATCGGCCTCCTCGCGCTCTTCAAGTATTTCGATTTTCTAAATGCCAACGTCCACGCCCTTTCAGCATTTCTTCATTGGAATTACCCCATTCACAATCTTGGCTGGCTGCTGCCGATCGGGCTTTCCTTTCACACCTTCCAGTCGATGGCTTACACCATCGAAGTGTTCCTTGGCCGGCAGCGTGCCGAGCGCCATCCCGGCTATTACGCGCTTTACGTCCTGTTCTATCCGCAGCTTGTCGCCGGGCCGATCGAGCGCCCACAGAATCTGCTGGCACAGTTTCGTCAACATCACGCCTTCGATCCCGACCGCATTTACAGCGGCCTTCGGCTCATGCTCTGGGGCATGTTCAAGAAGGTGGTCATTGCCGACCGCATCGCGGTCATCGTCGATGCCATCTATGGCCATCCGCAAGCATGGGGCGGAGCCTGGCTGGTGATCGCAACTTATGGATTTGCAATCCAGATCTATTGCGACTTTTCGGGTTACACCGACATCGCGATCGGCGCCGCTCGCGTCTTGGGCATCCGGCTCATGACCAATTTCGATCGCCCCTATGCCGCGCGATCGGTGGCCGAGTTCTGGCGCCGATGGCACATTTCCCTTTCCACCTGGTTCCGCGATTACCTCTACATTCCCCTCGGCGGCAACCGCGTTGGGCCGATCCGCTGGGCGATCAACATCATGATCGTTTTCGTCGTCAGCGGCCTATGGCACGGCGCAAGCTGGACCTTCGTTATCTGGGGCGCTCTGCATGGCGCTTACATTCTGTTCTCGCGATGGACGCGTACGTTTCGACAGAAGCTTTGGAATGCGGTACGTCTAAGCCAATTTCCGACTTTTACTGATGCCTGGCAGATCTTCATTACCTTCAATCTTGTCGCGTTTGCATGGATTTTCTTCAGAGCCCAATCCTTCGCCTCGGCCAAATGGATCGTCGGCCATTTGGCCCGCTCTCCGATTTTGATGCATCCGACTTACGCGATGAATGTCTTGCCGCCATTCGATCGATTCGATCTGATCGTGCTGGCTGCCATCGTCTTGATTTTGGAAATCATTCAGTGGGCGCGGACAAAACCCCAGCTAACGGAGAATTTCTTCGCACAGCCAAAATGGATCCGCTGGCCCACTTATTACGCGCTGATCGTGACGATCCTGTGGATTGGTAACCTCGGCTCGCGCAGCTTTATTTACTTTCAGTTCTAGAGGAATTTTTCGGTGGATCGGCAGTCGGACGAATTTGAGCCAGCTTGTGCAACGGCGACCGTCCTTGCGGAGCGCGCTTCTCGATCAAAGCGCGCCGCGCGACCGCGCACCCGACTTGTTCTGGAATTTCTAAAAACCGCAATCCTCTTTTCGCTGGGACTTCTGATTGTCATTCTGTTTTGCGACTGGCGCATCGGCCGGCATTTCCATCACACGCACGGCGAGGACCTGATTGGCACGGATGTCTATCACGGCATCAACCGAGCAAATACCCTCTCGCCCTCAGTTCGTACGGTCTACCTCGGCGACAGCGTCGCCCACCAGCTTTTCATGCCAGGCACCGAGCCCTCACCAGACGTGCGATTCATCACGACGAATCAGGCCATCTCAATGGCCGGCCAGTATTATTTGCTGGAGACGGCATTTCGAATCGATCCATCCATTCACACCGTCTACTTCTTCTATATTCCCGGATGCTTCGCCAATAATCTTCCGCCTCGACTGTCACACGATTACTTCTGCGGCTACTTCCATCGCCTCGATGAAGTCATCGAAATCTTCCGGCTCAAGCATGATTCGCAGTTGACCGCTTCACATCTTGGCCGCTGGCTGATGCCGAACCTGATGATGGCCAACAGCATGTGGAATCGCGGCGATGATGAGGCGCCCGATCTTGCCGCGCCGACGACGCCAATCGCGCAATCCGCGCCCGATCCTGAGCCGGTGTTGTCGTTGCTGGATCACTGCTTCGGAAAGATCCCCGATGGACCCGAACCCCCCGCCGGGTCCTACGGGCAATCGCTGCCAATCATTTCGAATCATTTCCTGACGAAGATGCGAGCCTTGTGCAAGGCGCATAGCGCAATTCTTCACGTGCTGCCCTGCCCGCTCTCGACGCGCGAGCACTTTGAAGATTCTCAACATGTTTTTGAGCAAACTCCGATGCGGGTCGAGCCGGATTTGCTAATCGATGCCGTCCATTTCAAGAGTCAGTACATTGAAGAACAGAGGCGAAAGGTCATCGCGTTCTATCACCTGCCGCTCAATGCCTCTTTGATCACGCGCCGGTAATGCAGTGCCGCCCCTTAGTCGTGAATCCGATTGTGCTCGATGGCATAGCGCAGTAAATCGCCGCTGCTGGCCAGTTCGAGTTTGTGCTTGATGTGCTCGCGATGGGCTTCGACAGTCTTCGGGCTGATGAAAAGTTCGTCGGCGATTTCCTGGCCGCTCCAGCCTTTGCCGATGCAGCGGAGCACCTGCATTTCTCGATCGGTGAGAGTCGCAAGCAGGTTGGATCGGTCGGCCGTTGGTGCATCGCCAATTTCCTGTGTCAGACTCTCCTGCTTCGGATCGCTGAAATAGGTTTCGCCGCGCAGGACAGATCGGATGCCATCCATCACCGTTCGCGCCGCCTGGGCCTTCATGATGTAGCCGCGAGCTCCGGCGCGCAAAGCTCGGTCGGCATATACCGACGCGTCGTACATAGAAAGCACCAGCACCGCGACGTCTTTCCACCGGCGACGGATTTCCTTGATCAGTTCCAGGCCATCGCCGTCCTTGATGGACAAGTCCACCAGCGCCACATCCGGATTGCACTGGCCGATCGCTTCGATAGCCGAGCGCACGCCGTCGGCCTCGCCGCACACAACCATGTCCGGCTCCTCGTTGATCATGGCGGTCATGCCTTTCCGCACAACCGCATGATCATCCACCAGCAGGACACGCGATTTATGAAGCACTTGATGGTCCAATACGCTCATTGATTTCAACCCTCCTGCGTGCCGCCCGGATCGGCAACTTTCGAAAGCTGACAACGCACCACGGTGCCTGTGTCACTGCCGCGCTCGATGGCAAGTGTCGCGCCGATCATCCGTGCCCGGTGCCGCATCGTCCGCAGGCCCAGCCCCTGGCCCGACATCGCGAAGTCGATCCCCATGCCGTCGTCTTCGATCGTTAAAATCACTCTCGAACCTACTTGCACCAGATCAACAAAGATACTGCGGGCTTTGCCGTGACGAATGGCGTTGTGCATTGCTTCCTGCGCGATTCGATACAGATGAATCGGCGCGGCGGGATCCGGGAGATGCACCGCCAGCTCCCCACGAAAATGGCACGACACACCAAAAATCCGCTGGACGTTCCCCGTCAATTCCAACAGCGCTGAGCCCAATCCGCTGCGCAATTCGACCGGCTGAAGGCCAGCCGCTAACTCGCGGGCGCGGCCGATCGCCTTTTCCGTCATCTCAACAACCTGCGCGGCATTTTCGACTTCATCAGGTAGACGCGCTGCCAATCGCTGCTGAAGAACGCGACCCAAAAACGTGATGCCGGTCAATTGCTGACAAAGATCATCGTGCAGGTCCTGGCCAATACGCTGGCGCTCTAATTCCCCTGCCTCGAGGATTTGCTTGGACAGCCGTTTACGCTCGGTAATATCGCGGAAAAACCACACCCAGCCATATTCCCGGCCATCGGCGCTGCGGATCGGCGCGCTGTAGCATTCGAGCGTGCGCCCATCGGTCAGGATCAGATTGAGAGGCGGCTCGCCGTCGCCGCGAATCTGGGGGCGCTCGACTTCGCTCAATGGATTTTGCCGATCCACCAGCTTGGCGCGCATTGCGGGAATCAGAGCCTCAAGACCGCTGCCGAAAGATTCTTCCGCAATGCCCCACAGCTCCTCCATGCGATGATTGCAATAGATGATGGCTCCATCCTCGGCCACCGCCAGGATTCCATCGAGTGAAGCGTTGCTCTGCGCTTCCAGAAGCGTTTTCTGAAACGCCAGCTCTGCAGTGCGCTGATGGACGCGCATCTCCAACTCGTCATGAGCCGACTGCAACTGCTCGCGCGCCACCGCCAGCAACTGCTCGCTCCGCCGGGCGGCCCGCGCATCGGCCTCGGCCCGGTACCGAGCCGCGCGCAACGCCCCACTGAGCCAACTGATCACGATCCCGGAAAAAAGAAAAACCGTGATGGTGGGAAGATCATCCGGCGAACCGGTAAACTGGCCGACCGGCTCAATCAGAAAATAATCGGCCACCGCCGTCGACACCAAGGTGCAGAGCAACCCCGGACCAAATCCACCATACCAGGCGCTCAACATGACGGCCGGCGTAAAGACAAAAAAGTTTGCGTGAGCCCGCATCCAGGGACTCAGCAGCAGCCGAACCCCCAATGAAATGGCGACCAGCACGATTGCCAGCACGTAACCGGGAAGTGCCCGGCGCACGCCAAACGATAAAGCCAGGTCGGGCAGACGATTCAATTGCCGTCGCAGAGGCCCTGCGGCCCCGAGCTGGTCAGCGCGCACCGCCACCGCCCCATCCGAAGAAGGCACGGCACATTCGGTGCGACCTGGCTTCATTCTCAATCTCGTTTGCTCACCGCCTCCGGCAGCTCCAGGGCCGCGGAGAGAAACTCGCGGAACGCCGCGGGATTAAGAACGCGAAATCCTGCGCGCGTCTCCCCTTCTCCGACATAAATCGAAATCAATCTCGGCACATCCAGTTGGTACATGTCCTCGTCCGTTGCATCGTCACCCGCACATACGATCAGGTCGTATTTGTTGCCGCCGATCATCTGAAGGATCGCCGCGCCTTTGTTCAGGTGCGTGGTCGTGACCTCGACAATTTTTTTTCCATGCCGGACGCGCAGCGGCATGTTGGCTGTCAGCACACCCAGCTCCGCCACGAGCGCCCGCGCTTTCCAAGACCCAAATTGCGGATCGGTTCGACGATAGTGCCACACTAGCGACGTTCGCTTCTGCTCGACGAAGCTGCCGGGCGTGCAGCTTTCATACAGGCGCATCAGCGGCAGCACCTGCTCCATCCAGGAATGGCTGATGTTGCGGTCCATCCGCTCCCAGGCGCTCTGCCCGGGCCGACGAATCGCAGCGCCGTGCTCGGCAATCAGCCCGAATTCATACGAGCCGAGGAACGCTTCCAGATCATCGGGCGTTCGGCCACTGATGATGCTCACGTCCAGGCCGGGCCGATTGCGCAGCTTCTGAAGAACCGCATGCGTCGCGGCATTGGGCTTTGCCGCCGACGGCTCGCGCTCGATCTCGCGGAGCGTGCCGTCGTAATCTAAAAACATCGCGACTTTCTTGCCGGATTCGAGGGCAGCGGAAATTTTGTCGCTCGCTTCGAGCACCGAGTGCGATGACTGAGCCGGCGCAGCCGCCTTGGCCAGATCGTACACCAGCCACTTCGCCCAGCGCTGGGCATCCATCTTCATGACGCGCTCGCGCATCGGCTGCATCCGCCGGGCGCGCTCGGCAATGTTCATCGCCAGCGCCTCTTCGATCGTCTGCGCCACGCTGTGCGCATCATATGGATTGACAATCGACGCGCTGAACAATTCCTGCGCCGCCCCGGCAAACTCACTGAGAATCAGCACGCCCGGGTTATCGCGCTGGCAGGCCACGAATTCCTTGGCCACCAGGTTCATTCCATCGATCAGCGGCGTCACCAGGCCTACGTCCGCCAATGAATACAACGCACAAAGTTGCGAAAAATCCACCGAGCCATGAATGAAATGAATCGGGCTGGAGTGCACGCTGGCGTATCGCCCATTGAGGCGGCCGATGCGCGCTTCGACTTCTTCACATAAATCGCGGTATTGCTCGACCGACTCTCGGCTGGGCACGCTGACGAAAATGAATTTCACATCATCCTGGCCGGCGTGTCGCGAAAGAAACAGATCGATCGCATCGAGCCGCTGAATGATGCCCTTCGTGTAATCCATTCGCTCAACCGAAAGCACCAGCCGCTTGCCCGCGTAAGCTTTGCGGAAGGAAGCAAGATGCCGGGCATATGCCTCGCCATTGAGTTCCTCTTCAAAGCGTGTGCTGGCGATGCCGATCGGATAGACCCCCACCGCAGTCGATCTTCCGTCGTGAAGGATTTCGTTGAAGTTCGCCTCCAGACCGAGCAACCGAGTGACGGCACTGCAATAGTGGCGGAGATAGCCGAAGGTGTGGAAGCCGATCAGGTCCGCGCCAAGCAGGCCTGCCACCAACTCGTCGCGCCGGGGATGACAGCGGATCATTTCGTAAGACGGGAAAGGCGTGTGAAGGAAGAAGCCGATCTTCAAATCCGGCCGGGCTGCGCGGAGCATCGCCGGCAGCAGCATCAACTGAAAATCGTGGATCCAGACGAGGTCGTCTTCTTGCGCGCTCTCCAGCACGCGCTGCGCGAAATGTTCGTTTACCGCGCGATACTGATCCCACCACGCCGGCTCATATCGGAACCGGCTGGGCATGTAATGCAGCAATGGCCAGAGGCTGGAATTGGAAAACCCCTGATAGAATCCCTCGATTTCCTGCTTGGATAAAAAGACCGGCGTGCAGCCAAACTCTTTCTCCAGAAGACCCTCAACTTCGCGCTGCCGTCGGGGTTCAGATATTTCCGCGCCGGGCCAGCCGATCCATTTGAGCGCATATTCATCGACCGCCAGCCCTTCCAGGGCCGTCACCAGCCCGCCTGATGAACGACGAATGACAGGGTCAATGGTGATCGGCAGACGATTGGATACGTTGATGACTTTCATTTGCGCCTTACACGACAGCGGCGCCGCGGAAAATAATTGGGAATGCATGGATTTACGACCCAAAGGTCAGACAGCTTCTTCGGAAATCGAAGCGCCATCGGCACGATCTAAAACTTCGATGTGCAAGCTGGCGTCGTTCACGTAATAGCCGTGCGCCTGGCCGGCGTCGGTATAGAGATCGAAGAAGCCGTCCGGATCGACGTTGCGCACCGTGCCCAGCGCCATCAGGCCGGCGGGATAAACCACCGGCCCCTGGGGATGGTTCCGCATGTCGCTCAGATGCGTCACGCAGACCCGATCACCAGGAAGGATCATCTGAAATCCTGGCGGCCATTCGGAAATCAATCTTTCATCGCGAGCCACGATTGATTGCATGCAGCGCCCTTCTGTATGAGGTTAGCGGACGCTCGGCGCTTCGAGCCACGCCGGCCTGGAATGGATTTTCAGGACGGTCCGCCTATGTCATATTAGATTCGCAATCGGGCCCGGCTATAGGAAAGATTTCCTATTTTCCAGCGTCCGATGCATTATTGAATTGGAAACCAAGTAGTTTTGCTGGAAAATTTGCCCTCAAAACGGTTTACAACCGCCGGCAAGATTGCGCGGTAAGAAGATCGTCGATCGCGCTACGTGAGTAGCCGCGCGATTTTTGCGCATTTACGATTGATTATTGGCAGGACTGAAAGCGAATCATAATGCACTTTTTCAAGCGTCTATTGCCTTGCGCTGCATGCCTTGCAATCACTTTTGCCGCTTCGATTACGTTAGCAGCCGACTGGCCGATGTGGGGAGGAGCGCCGTCGCGCAACATGGTTTCGCAGGAGAAGGGATTGCCTGTGTCGGCCGATGTGGGCCAGCCGGGCGAGAATGGCGCGATCGATTTATCGAAAACGAAAAACGTGAAATGGATCGCCAAGCTCGGATCGGCCGCTTATGGAAATGCGGTGGTCGCCAATGGGCGGGTTTTTCTGGGGACCAATAATGGCACGCCTCGCCTCGCAAAATATGCGGGTGATTTTGGGATTCTGCTTTGTCTGGATGAAGCATCCGGCAAATTCCTCTGGCAGCTTGCCGTGCCCAAATTGACCGCGGGAAAGAACAGCGATTGGGAACAGGTGGGCCTTTGCTGCTCCCCTACAGTTGATGGCGATCGCGTCTACATCGTCACCAATCGCTGCGAAGTGCTGTGCCTGGCGGCTCAAGGGTTCACCGGCAAAAATCAGGGCCCTTTCACGGATGAGGCCCAATACACTGCCGGCCCAGGGAAGCCGCCGATTGCGCAAGGCGCGGGCGATGCCGACATCATCTGGCGATATGACATGCGCGATGAGCTGGGCGTCTTCCCGCACAACATGACCAGCAGCTCGGTGCTCGTCGTCGGCGATCATCTCTTCGTCACCACCTCCAATGGCATGGACTGGAGTGACAAACATATGCCCGCCCCCGATGCGCCGGCGCTCATCTGCCTCGATAAAAACAGCGGCAAGCTGCTGTCGGTCGAGCGGTCCGGCATCAGTCGGCGGACGCTCACCAGCAACTGGTCCAGCCCCGCCTACGGAACCGTCGGCGGAAAGCCGATGCTGGTTTTCGGCGCGGGTGATGGATTCTGCTACGGATTCGATCCCGATTTTGTCGCTCATCCGGGGCCGGCAGCGCAGGGCTCAACCCCCGGCGCGCCGCCGAATGTTCCAACGATCAAGGAAATCTGGCGATGCGACTGCAATCCGCCTTCGCATAAAATGAAAGACGGCAAGCCCATTAAATATGGCGATGCTGAGGGACCCAGCGAAATCATCGCCACGCCGGTGATCGATCATGATCGGGTGTATGTTGCGGTGGGCCAGGAGCCGGAACAGGGAGAAGGTATCGGCGCGCTGACCTGCATCGACGCGACCAAGACCGGTGACATCACTCAGACGGGAAAAATCTGGGTGAACGATAAGATTGGCCGATCCATCTCAACCGCGTCGATCAGCGATGGCATGCTTTTCATCTGCGATTTCGCGGGAATCATTCACTGCCTCGATCCGCAGACCGGCAAGGAATTCTGGAATCACGACACCGAGGCCCATATCTGGGGATCGACTCTGGTTGCGGACGGAAAGGTGTATGCCGGTAATGAGAACGGGCTGGTCAACATCTTTGCGCTCAGCAAAGAAAAGAAGCTTCTGGGCACGATCGACTTCAAGGACGCGGTTTATTCGACACCGGTTGCCGCCAATGGCGTGCTGTTTATCGCGACGCAGAACAATCTGTTTGCGCTGCAGCAGAAATGATCTCCAACGCGAGTCGAGCATTCGATATTGCGCCAAGAGCGCCAAGGAGCCAAGAACGCCAAGAAGAAGAAATATAAACCAGATTTTCTTGGCGCTCTTGGCTCCTTGGCGTCCTTGGCGCAAGCGAGAACCTTGAAGAGCAAATGTCAATGAATTTTCAAAAATTAATTTCAAACCGCGCCCCTCGCATCGGCCCTTGTTCCAGCAGAACCCGACCTCCGTGTCTCCGTGCCTCCGTGGTGATTCTCTTTTTCCTCTGCGGGCTGTGTCTCTGCGCCGACAAGCCCAGCACCTATTCAAATGATTTTCGCGACGTGAAGCCTGGGCCGGTGCCCGAGGAAATGATGGTTCTCAATGGATCGTTCACGATCAGCGAGCAGGCCGGCAAGAAGTTCCTGGAACTGGCGGGCCAGCCGATCGAATCGGATGGCCTGCTCTTTGGACCGGCCGACGCGCAGGGTGGCCAGGTTTCCGCGCGCATCTTCACCACCTCCACCGGCCGGCGCTTCCCCGAAGCCGGCATTGGGCTGGGCGACGTCGCCGGTTACAAGCTCTGGTTTGAGCCGGGGCAATCGAAAATCGAACTTCGCCAGGGCGATCAGACGCTGGCCAGTGCAAGCTATTCCGGCTGGAAGACCGGCACCTGGACGTCGCTGAGCCTGCGCGTCAGCAAAGGCCCATCCGGCGTTCTCCTTCAAGGCAAAGCTTGGCCCGCCGACGGAAAGGAACCGGCCAAATGGACAATCGAAGGCCACGCCGCTGAACCTCTTGCCGTCGGCCATTGTTCCCTTTGGGGAACCCCCTACTCCGGAACCGCAATCCGGTTTGATGATCTGAAGTATTCGCCAGAAAAATAATTCCGTTGGGTCGTGCGCATTCGTAGCACAGGCTTCCAGCCTGTGATTTTTCATCCACAGCCTGGAAGGCTGTGCTACGAACTTACGCGCTTCCATTTTCTCCTTTACATACATTGTACATCTATGTATGATCGGCGACATGAAGTTGGGAAAAGATCTTGTCGCAGCCTCAGCGGTGCCGCTGATCCTGGCGATTCTCGAAGAAGGCGAATCCTACGGCTACGCCATCATCGCCCGCGTGCGCGAGCTTTCTGATGGCAAGATGCACTGGACCGACGGCATGCTCTACCCGGTCCTGCATCGTCTGGAAGCGCAAGGCGCGATTCGCGCGCGGTGGAAGGTGGCTGAGTCAGGCCGACGACGAAAGTACTATTCGATCAAACGCGAAGGAAAAAAAACGCTCGAAGAGCACAAAGCGCAGTGGCAAATCGTCCACGGCGCCCTCGCGTCGATCTGGAGATAATCATGTTTAATCTCGAAGAAAAGCTCAGTAATTGGCGCGCATCATTACCACTCACGCTGCGGGAAAACCGCGAACTCCTCGAAGAACTCGAATCACACCTGCGCGACGCATTCGAGCGGCAGATGAAGACGGGCAAATCCGCCGAAGATTCCTGGAGCGATGCGCTTTCGTCGATGGGCGACACACAAAACGTCGCCCGCGAATTTGCCAAGGTTCATCGGCAAATCTGGTGGCCGGCATGGATCGCGGCGCTCCTGCTGGTTGTCTCCGTCGGCTCGGTGCTTGCCTTGACGATTGCCCGCTTCTCTGCCGGAGCCATCAAGCCCCTGCTTGCCACGCACGTGGTGCTCATCACCGCCGGCTACGTCAGCATGTTCGCCATCGGCTTGCTCGGCTCATGGGCGGTGCTGGTCCGCGGCCTGCGCGGCTGGAGCGATCGACAGGAAATCGCCTTCGAAAGCGCCTGCACGAAGCTCTCGCTCTTTGCACTGATCACCACATTGATCGGCTGCTTCCTGGGCGCCTGGTGGGCGCGCGATTACCTGGGCCGTTGGTGGGGCTGGGACCCCAAAGAGATCGGCGGCCTCTGCGTGCTCGCCTGGGCCTGCGTACTTCTGCAAAGCTTCCGTTCCCACCGCACCCCCGCCCAACTGCGGCTGTGCAACGCCATCATCGCCAACATGATCGTCGCGACCGGCTGGTTTGGGCCGGCCCTGATTACCATCCATTCCTATCCCGTCACCCATCCGACCATCGGCATGCTCCTGGCGATTTTCCTGGTGATTCAAGTCGTTTTCATCTGGATGGCGCAACTGCCGGAGGGAGGGATGAAAATGGATCGGCGGGCGGCGCACCTATAATTTTGGATTCAATTCATAGGTTGGCGTTGTTGGAAGAGTCGATAATCTGAGAAGCATGTTCTGGCGACAAACTTCTCCAGACGCCTCATCGAATCCTGCGGCCGCGCGGCAAAGCCGACTTCGCCCCAAGTTATCGAGACGCGTGGCCCGTTGGGTCAATCGTGCCATCAACTTGTCCGTCTTGGGATTTCTGCTGTTTGCCATCCTTGGCGGGATGTTTCAAAGGTGGAGGTTCTTCGCCGACGTTCATCGCCGGCAAGCGATGGGCGATAAAGTGCTGGTCACCGATTTTGTCACAGTCTCGCCTCCGGATGATCAAAACGCGGCCATCTACATCCTCAAGGCAATTGAGCAACTTCAGTTGAACCCGCACCAGGAGTGGTTGATTGATGATGTTGAGAGTTATGGCCTCAGCAGGGAAGCAAAATCTTTTGTCGTTCAATACAGAACCGCGCACCCACAGATCGAGCTGTTACTTCACAAGGCCCAGACCTGTCCGGAAGTCGATTGGCATGTGAAGTGGCGCTCGCCGGCCCTCGAAGTCGACGCGGCGTGTTTGAAGCGGCAGCGCGAGTTCGCGCGTTTCCTTTACGCCGTCGGCATATGTCAACATGAGGCGGGAGATGATGTCGCGGCTCTTCAAACAGCCCAAGACATCTTTTTTCTGGCCCACGCTGTCGATACCCGATCAACGTTCATCGGGCACCTGGTTGCCAACGGGCTGGAGAATATGGGAGCCAATTTTTGCCTGAGGGTGTGCGATCCTGCGACTTCACCAGCGGCTCGGGACAACCAGAACTTCGGCGCTGTCGCCCAGCCATTGATCGTCGATCTTTGCGACGATGCGCAATTTCGGAGAAGATTTGATGCGGGGCTTCGGGCGGATCGCATGGTGATGGTAGATGCAATCATCCACTTGCCAACGTCGAGATTCAGTGCATTTTGCCTCAATTATCCGATCTTTTCAGGGGCCCGCGCCCTACTCGAAGATTACGATGGGTGGATCCGAGGCGCCGCCCTGCCCTCGTGGCCTGCCGCGGCCGCCCTCGTTCGGGCCGAACGACCCAGACCCGAGCCATTTCTCGTAATATATATGGGCCCCTCCCTGCGGAGAGTGTTTCTTCTGGAATATGAAACGGAAGCAGAACGCCATGCCGCGGCGATCGCGATTGCCTGTCGGCTTTACGCCGACGACCATGAAGGCAAGTGGCCGCCGGACCTTCCGGCACTGGTTCCTGATTACCTGCCGGCCATTCCCTGCGATCCCTTCGATGCTAAGCTTCGGCCCATGAAATACCTGCCCGGCAATCCGCCCGCCATCTACAGCATTTCCATCGATGGCATCGATAATAAAGGTGATCGCATGGGTGCGATTCGTTATCATGACGGCTTCAGTTACAACCCCTGGCTGTCGCCTGACGCGGTGTTACCGATTGGCGGCGTAGTAGAGCCTGCAGAGAAGCGACCGCTGGAACATCCGGACGAATAAGGCAATAGATAAGCGGCCTTTTTGATTCGACAACGCGACCGCAATCCGCGCCGGTCGACGCGCTCCGCAGGCGGAGCGGCTAAAAGGGGAAGTCACGCGGGGGCAACTCTTTGTTCTGCTGGCAGTAATTCCCTTAGCGTCCGGCGGTGTGCGGAATCAGCGGGTTCATTTCCCAAAGAGGCGCTCCATGACAACGGCAGTTGAGCCAACCCTTTTGCGCGGCGGCAAGACTTCATCGAATGCCAGCGCGCCAGTTTCGAAACGAATCGTGTCCGTGGATGCCCTGCGCGGTTTCGATATGTTCTGGATCATCGGCGGCGAAGTCATCTTCGAGGAATGGGCGAAGATTTCGCATTGGAGTTTCGTCCATCGGATCGCCGGGCAGCTCCAGCATACGGAATGGGCGGGGCTGACGGCGTATGACCTGATCTTCCCGACCTTCGTCTTTGTCGTCGGCGTTTCGATGGTCTTTTCGCTGAGCAAACAGATTGCGATGGGCGGCCGGGCCGCGGCAATGCGCAGGCTGATCGTGCGCGGCACCGTGCTCTATCTGCTGGGCATCGCCTACTACGGCATCATCACCAAAAACGGCCATCCGCAGCTTCGGCTCATGGGCGTGCTGCAGCGCATCGCGATCGCGTATACGTTTGCGGGATTGATGTTCTGTTATCTGAAGCCGCGCACGATTGCGATCGTGGCGGCGGTGATTCTGCTTTCTTACTGGGGGCTGCTGCGATTTGTGCCGGTGCCGGGCGAGGGGCACGCTTCGTTTGAAGAAAAACACAACTGGACCAACTGGATCGATGCCCATTATCTGCCAGGCTACAAATGGGACGGCAACCACGATCCCGAAGGGCTGCTGAGCAATTTCCCGGCGATCGTCACCTGCCTGCTCGGAATGTTCGCCGGTCTGCTGCTCAAAGATGGGCGGGTTCGGCCGATTATGAAAGTCGTTTACCTGATCGCCGGCGGCGCTGCCTGCCTGGGGATTGCGTATCTGTGGAGTTACGACTTTCCGATCATCAAGAAACTCTGGACCAGCACTTTCGTGCTCATGGCCGCCGGATATGCGGCGATCGTGCTGGGCCTCTTCTATCTGGTGATCGACGTCTGGAAGATTTCCTTCTGGGCCCGCCCCTTCGTGTGGATCGGCAGCAACGCCATCACGCTCTATCTGCTCTGGCATTTCTTCGATTTCTCGCGAGCCGTCGATCGACTGCTCGGCCGGCAATTTCACGAGAGCCACTGGGGAGGCCTGGTCGTTGCGCTGCTTGCGGTGGGCGTGATGCTGGCGCTCGCGCGATTCATGCACAAGCGGCAGATTCTGCTGCGGGTGTGACGCCCAACGCTGCACAGCACTTACATTCTCGGCGCGGATACTATTTTCCAGATGAAATTGATAAACCCAGTCCGCCAGGGATTTCCCAGATGACAAGCTTTCCATGCACGGCGATGAATAAAATCGACGCGAATCCGCCGGTTTTTCCGCCTTGCTTGATTTGGACGATTGGCGCCGGCTCCTTTTGACTGACCGGCAATTGAACGTACGCCCTGACTACTGTTTTCCTGAACAGCAACTGAATAGGCTGTTCCGACAGGGTCGCCGCAATGCCAGGATTTGAAAGGGCCTTCACAATTTCATCGGCCCGGCCATCGATATCAGTTCGATCATCGGCGCTGCTCAGGGCGCGCTCACCGGCGAAAAGAAGATCAGCCGCCTTTTTTCCATCATGGGCGTTGATCAGCGTTATGAGATCGCTCAATTGCTGATGAACTTCTCGCTGAATTGTGTCGTGCGATAGGCCCTGCAGCGATTCACGGGTAGTCATCGGGCTGAGTCTATCGACATCAAACTGAAGCGGCGGAGCAAGCTGCGCAGATGCAGGACCTCGAAACGCTTCGATGCCAACAGGCTCGACATCGCCGGCAATAGCTCTAAATACACCCACGAATACAGGCATCTTGTGAGGCTGGGAAAATGTCAGTTCGTTTTTCCCTGGCTTCAAGTGGCGATTGAGGGACATCATTATTGTCCCGCCGCCGGTGTAAAAATCGACTGGGTCCCCATTGATCCAAACTACAACGCAATTCATTGGCTCACCGGAGCTGATCATGCCGAGCTCCCGCGAACGATAATAGCGCGGGTCCTCGTTGATGCAGGCCATATAGACTGTGTCTGGATCTTTGATTCCCGCCTTTTGGGCTGCGACCGGGTCAATTAGAACCACCGCGTGAGCCGCTGATTCGTGAGCGTCGTCTTTCGAATCTTTGGCGATGGCCATCAGGACGGGAACCGCCTCTTTGGCATTGGTTCCAATACACCGCAAGGTACCTATGGCCGCCCTTCGTTCATCCTTTTCTTTGAGCAGTTCTATCAGGCGCGGCACTGCAGGCGCTGCATCACCTTTGAGCTTCGCGAGATTCTGGTAGACCGGGGCGCGAATATGCACGTCCTTGGAGTTCAACATTTCCAGCAGCGTCGGCAACCCCCGTTTTCCCATGGCGGCCAGGGCGCCGGCGACGCTTTCGGTTTCGTGGGAATGTTCGTTCAGACGTTTGGCGATTTCTTTGAGCACTGGCAGCGCTTGCACCGCGTCGTGCCCCTGCTCTGCAATCGCCTGGCAGCAAAGGTCGCGTAGCTCGTCATCTCCTGAGTGAAGCGCCGCAATAATGGCAGGAATGGCCGGCCTGGAAGCGGTGCCAAATCCGACGAGCCCGCGAGCGGCCGCAGCTTGGGTGAATCCATCCCCTTTCTGCAACGCTTCAATGAATAGAGGTACACAGCGATCGGCATCGCTGCTGATGCCGCCGAGTCCTTCGATGGCCCAGGAATTCCACTTCCCATCCCACGTCTTAGCATGCTTTATCAAAGGAGTAACCGCTTTACGCGCATTCTCTCCGATGCGGCCAAGCTCCAAGGCGGCATCCGAATGGAGCTTTGGGTCATCGAGAAGCTTGATCAATGCATCGACCGCGGGAGTTGCATCGGGTCCCATCGCATCCAGGACCTGCTCGGCGTGCATACGGTCGAGCATGTTTTCGCCTCGTTGGGCGCGCACCAGCTCCAGCACATGAGCGGTCACCGCTTCGGGCGAATCATCGGATTGGGTTGTAGGCGCTGGCTTCGAGGCTGGTCCGGAGTCTGCGGACGCCACTGAAGTAATTAACAGGCAAAGCGCTATTCCCACCCTCAGACGAGATGAAAAGATCATCCTGGGATTTATATGATCCCATTCAATTCTGTGTAGCGCTCAAAATTATCGCAAGCAGCATCGGCGCATTTGGCGTGCGCATCACGAAGCGACTTACCTCACGGCCCGTTCGAAACCGGCTCTTGCGACAGGTCCTTAACCAGCACTCCACCCAGATCCAGTTCCTTCGCCTTTACACCATTGGGAACGAGAAATGCCAGCACCACTTCCGAAGGCGTGCCGCCGCCGGTGACGTTCTGGGCTTCGGCTTCGTAGTCGGTGGAGTAGCTGGCCAAGAGGTGAGCAGTTTGCCCCTGGCCCATCAAAGCCCAGACGCCATGCGCCTTGAGGCGTTTGTTGTCAGTCGTGAGCAATTCGAATTCTGGAACTTTCTGCGCCCAAGTTTCATCCTTGACGGTGCCGCTGAGCTGAATCAGCGTCTGCCCATCGGGAACAGAAAGCTCACGCGTCTTGAAATCGCCCTTAGCCAGTGCGGCCAGATCAGCCACCGGCTTGACGGTCAGTGAGAGGAACTTGCGATCTTTGACGATGGCTTCGACGCCGGTCGCGGGAACTTCAATCGTCGGCTTTGCCAGATCGGCTTCAGGAACGGCAACCGGCGCGGGAAGCAAAGCTGATTGGCTGATCTTCTGAAAATTGAAGATGCCACCACCAATGGCGCCGACATTGGCCTGTGCGGAAGTGAAGCTGCCACGGGCATTATCTTGCGGCGGCTTTTTGATGGGCGCGACCGCCTGATTGACGCGTTCGGTGACGGTGTTCGCCTGCGGCTTGGGCTTCGCTGCAGGAGCCGCGGGCTTGGCATCCGGTTCCCATGCCACCATGACGCCCAATGTGGTGCCGGGCTGCAGCGGCTTGGGTTCTGGAGAAACTGGCTTGCCCGCGAGGTCTTCGCGGAAAGTGCGCTTCACTTCGATAAATGAGCCGGGGGCAAGGCGATTGCCGCTACCAACTTCGACTTTGTCCACGACATAGAGCAGATCGACGGCACAATGGTCCGCAGTGCTCATGTCGCAAAAAAGGAAATCATCGGGCTTGGTGACATAAAGCTTGCCGTTCTGAACGACGCCCCACGGATAATAATCACCCATTGCCTCCTGCCCGGTGTCCGCGTCTTTCTGCATCCCGACGAGCCGGATGGAGCCGGGGCTAAAGCGCACGAGGTGATCGACCTCGCTGGCCGATCGGTTGAAAACGACCCGCGCCACGAGCAGTACGGTATCTTTCCCGACGCGTTGGCCGTCTCCGTACGTAACGCCCGGCGCGAGAGTGCCTTTCAACTTAGCGTGGAACGGCTTGTCGCGCACGGTTTCGGGAAGATAGTCAACCGTGTCGATGCTTGGCAGACTGTAAAGGCTGTCAAAGTCGACCGGCGCGCCAAAGCCGGTGCGGCTCAGGGCAACAATATTTCCGTTGGCCTGAATACCGGCGCGCTGGCCGTACATTTCGGCCAGAAAAGCGGGATGAATATCGCTGATTGGCTGACTCCCCGAAAGTGAGCCGCCGTCACTGAGGTGGGCCAACGTCCCCATCACAATGTCATCGACCGGCGGGTAGACCATCTGGCGATCGTTGGAGTCAAATCCGCCAATCTTATTGGATTGCAGTTCATCGACGACGTTGCTGTCTTCCTGCCTGATGTTTTTGCGAATTGAGGCACTGCGCTGGGCCACGGTCTTGAAACGGGTATATCCGCCGATCGAAGCATTGAATCCCATTTCCTGGGCAGCGATAACGAGAATGCCAACAGAAAACGCCGCCGCGATGAGCCCCATCACAGCGCCGCCGACTTTATCGATGCCTGCCGGCAGCTGAAGGCCGCCGGGAATGGCCTTGTCGAAAACGGTCCGCAGGATGATGTAAATCAGCGCGAAGAGTGCGACGAGCACGCAAGCGTCGGCGGCATTTGGAAGGATGGCACTTTTGAGGATGTAGTTCTCGGCAATACTTTCATGCCAGGAAAAGGCCAGCACCGCCGCAATGATCGCAAGGATCGCCGATAGCGTGGCGCTGAAAAACCCCTGGAGATAATGGACAAAAACGACGGCAAGAACCAGGAGAATAACGATGATTGAAAGAAGCATGGGAGCCTTTATTTCCTAAGGGAGGCGGAACATCTGCAAATCACCGTGGTGAATCCGATCGATTTAAGTTGCCGTGGCCGGCGCGGGACGCCGAGGCGCCGATTTGCTGCCACCGTCACCGCCATCTTCGCTGCCCTCACCGCTGCCTCCGCTTCCCTTGAGCACACGAAGCACTTCCTGCACGCTGGTTTCACCCTTCTCGACCAGCGCCAGCGCTTCTTCCTGAAGGTAACGGCCGCGCTGCTTGCGGAAGGCCTGATTGAGATTCTTGCCGGCGGCAACCGCTTCACGGATTTCGTCGTCTACCACCAGGAATTCGAAAACGCCCATCCGGCCCTTGAAGTGCAGGTCGTTGCAGAATTCGCATGGGATTGGCCTGCCTTTGGGATCTCGCAGCGGCTGGGTCCTGGCCTGGAAAAGCTGCGAAACCTTTTCTGGATTCATGTTCAGCTTTCGGAGCGTGCTGGCATCGGGGGCATAGCCGACCTTGCAGGCCATGCACAGCTTTCGCAGCACGCGGCCGCTGATGACCAGCTTGAGCGCCTCAGTGGCCAGGCGATTGTCGCCGACCAGACGGCGCCATTGGTCTAATGCTTCGAAGGTGCTGCCGGCTCGCATGCAAACATAAAGGCGTTTGCCAGACTTGGCGGCTTCGATGATCGAGGCGGCGGTTTTGGGATCCTCGACCTTATCGATCAACATCACCTCGGCTTCCTGGCTGATGACCCAATCCATCAGCTTCGCTTCCTCGCCCGCGGCGGCATTGGGCGCCAGCTTGTTCTGGGTGATGCCGTCAATGTCTTCTTCAGCATTTCGCTCGATGGTTTGGATGAACTGCAGCACCGAGTCGTGCGCCTTGAGCACTGAATAGCCAAGGCTGGTGAGCCCCTGGCCCTTCGGCGTGCTGAGAAGAACCAGGCCGGAGTTTTCCTGAATAGAATCTTTGAGAGTTTTCTTTTGGGCGTCGGTGAAGCCGAGCGTGTCGATCGAATAATCGTGGCGCCGCTTGGGATCAACCATCAGGCGGGCATATTCGCCGGCGGTGGTGCCGGCGGTCTGGATCTTCATCTCGCGCTTCTTGCCTTCGAAGTTGGCCTTGATCGTGCCACTCTGAGGCTTGCGGCGATCTTCCACATTCAGACCTGCTGCCCATTTCAAATAAGCGATTGCATCTGCGCCTGCGCCACGTTCGAGCGTCACGCCCTTATAAGGGAACATGTCCACCCAGTACTTCACGCCGACCCCGCCCGCATCCGGCGCCAGGTCAATCTGCTCAGCGCTCTTGAACAGCGGCTCGGTAAGGGCCTGCTGCATTGCTTCGTAAGCCGCTTTATCGGGTGACTCATCCGCCGGCCGGGCAACTGGCTTACCGTCCTTGATGAGCTGCACCTTGCCTTCTTCGGCTTTGACTTCCTGCTTGCCCTTGAAGCTGGCCAGCCATGCCTTGAACTTCTTTTTGAGGTCTGACAGGCCCACCATCTTGTTGCGCAGATGGAGGTAAATTCCGGCTTCGATGCCGAGGATCACAATCAGCGCCAGCAAAGCAACGATGTATGGCGTCAGGTAGAAGAACAGCGCAAACGCCAGCACCAATCCGCCAAGGAAGCCCATGTTCAGGCTGATCCGAGGAAGGTGGGCATCCACCGCATCCTTGTCGGCCCAAGTCATGAGCCGCGCCCACACCAGCAAAATAATAAGTACGGGAATGACCTTCAGCGTGCTGATGTAGCCGCCCGGCTGCACCGCTGCTAATACGTGCAACGAATCCATCAAGGCTCCTTCAGGAGGGCATTTACTTCGAGGGCAAACTTTCGGTGATAAACGACGCTCACCCCTTCGTAAGGGGCCGCATCGCTGAAGCAAGTCGAGGGCAAATTATAGCGACAATTCGGCTTGGGGAGAAGAGGTAGCTCGTTCAATCTGAAACGCGAAGAGGTCGATATCGAAATCAATTCTGGTCAAGCGATTCTCCCATTCATGCGTGACAAGAGCAGTGCGAAGTTGCCTGCATACATACGTCTGGCTCTCGGACGTTACACAATGTTACACTTTTTCAGGGGGTCGAAATTGCGGGTATTAATTACTATAAGTCATTGTATATTATGTAGTTATGTAATGTTACAGTAGTCCGTGGCGCGCCACATTGGATTTCTGCCAAAGGGGTTTCGCTCAATCCATCTTGATGCTCCCCGCATCATCGCTCGGCGTGCTTCGCTTGCGGGGCACGTAAACTTTTTCGTCTTCGCTCAGCGGCTTCTCGCTCATCGGGACGATGATCGTCTCTTTTTCTCCGCCTCGACGCACGACTTCAATGGTTTTGCCGATGTCGGCGGCAAGATCGCGTGCCGAAAGGCCACCCGTGGCGAGCATCAGCAGGGCGATCGATACGATGACGATGATGGCGTCGGCCATGGTCACGAAGCCGCGGAAGGTGCCCTTGTCGAGGGTGACAGACAGCGCATCGAGAAAGATCGCCAGCAGGATCAGCGCTAATGCGCCGTAATACTGGGGCCGGTTTTTCACCAGGCTGGGAAAGACGATGCAGGTAAAGATAAATGCGACGATCGCGGTAATGACGCCTTCCATGAGTCTTCCTGAAAATGCGTTTCTGAAACTAATCGCAGGCAGCGCCGCCGATCATCGGGATGGCGGTGCACCTTCTGGTGCAACAGGATGATACGCGCTGTCTTGCCGGTGTTCGATTGCAAAGGGCTTGTTGGCCCAACTAATTGGCGTCGCGGTTAGGAGCGGCCAGGCGCCGCGCGCGGGCGGAAAATCACTGGTGCGGATGGCAACATCCGCGACACGCAGCCCATCATTGATTGTCGCATGCTTTGGCAACAGTATTAACTTCCACTTCCACAGATCCACCGGCGGCAGGCAGTAAGGCGCCGGCTCGGCAAAGACGGCCATTGTGCTGGCACCCTCGTGCTGAAGTTGTGAAAGGCCCTGCGCAAATTGCATGCGATTATTGTTCGGCTGGCAATCGCGGTGGAAGCCATGGAGATAGGACGCGCCGGGAATCAGCGCGGTCAGCAGGAGAATGATCCCGATGACGGTCCCCCACCGTTGCGACAAAAAAGTGGCGACGGCCGCGAGGGCTTCGATCAGAAGAAACACATCGACAAGAATGGCGAAGCGCCCGAATTCGCCTGGCTGTCCATTGGCAAATTCGATGCATTGCCCGGCGACCCAGAGAGCCGGAAAAGCCAGCAGAATTCCCGTTGCGCGTCGTGAGATTTCCGGCGCGCTGCGATCGGTGCTTTTCCGGATGGCGCGGACGAGCAAAGCCAAGCCGCCCAATACTCCCGCGATGGCTATCACTGGTGAGGTTCCCAACGTGATCCAGCGCAAGCCATTGAGGACACCGGCGAAGCTCAAGTGGGCCGTAAACATACCTCGGGTGTTCCCAAGGTTTGATGAGAGCACAGCACGATTAAAAACGAGATTGATCGCGACGTAGGGATTGGTCGCGAAATAGACGGCTGCTCCAATCAGGATCGGTCCCGCGAGACGCGCAACGAGCAAACCACGCCGGGTTGATTGGATCGCGGGCGTCGCATCGCGAGGTGAAGCGGCATGGACGCGCCCCGCAGGCGGGGCGGCTAAAGTTGCAGGCGTCTGCTTCGCAGCGATCATCGCACGGAGCAGGATCATCACCGGAAGAATGATGAAGATTGGCGCCGACGAAAGAACCATTCCGGTCGCAGCGCCGCATGCAGCGCCGGCAATGATCCACCACCGCCGCGCGCCGGTTTCGACGTAGCGCGCGCCGGCCAGCACCGCCAGAAGCATCAGCACCGCACCCGGCAAGTGCGGCTTGGCTTCATGTGCCATGTTCATCACGACCGGCATGAAGATGAACGCCGCCGCGGCGAGCGATGGGAACAGCGCGCCGCCGACCAGCTTTTTCATCAGGGCATAGATCGCGACGACGCCAACCAGGGCCCACAGCACCGTATAAAAGCGCGCGACGATATAGAACCGGCCGAACTGCTCGGGATGATCCAGATAGGTGGCGACATCACCGTGCAGATGAACGAACCCGATTCTCGAAGCGATTTCCAGCAGCGCTCCGATGGGGTACACCCACAGACCACCATATTGATATAGCCGGGGATCGAGCTGTAATCGGCCTGGCTTCATCCCCGCCAGCGCGCGAAGGGTTACCATCTCGTCCGGCTGATAAGAAAACAGCCGATAACGGCGGACGATCTGGGCGCGCTGGGCATCGGTGGCGTTGAGCTCGACAATCTGCCCCACCTCGTGTTCCAGCGGATTGATCGCCACATCGGCGCCAACATCACTGCGCGTTTCCCATCCCCCGGCCAGATTGATAATTTCCGCGCCGGTCCAGGGCTTTCGATCTCCAAATAAAAACGGATCGGCTGCCCGCGAAGGCAAACCCCAATCGATCCCGGCGAGAAAAACGATCGCCGCGAGAATCAGCAGAGCAGGCAGACAGATTCGGCCCATGGACGACAGTGTACCGCAGCGAAGCACGGAAGTGATTCACCGGATGGAGCCTACTGCGAATATGGAATCACAGGCCGAGGCGTGGCGCGAAGCGGCGCAGTCATGCGGGCAAACCAGAGGCGGTATCGATCCAGATAAAGGTAAACCACCGGCGTCGTATAAAGCGTGAGAATCTGGCTGCAAATCAGCCCGCCGACGATCGAAATACCCAGCGGCTGCCGCAGCTCGCCTCCGGTGCCGGCGCCGATCGCCAGCGGCATGGCGCCAAGTAATGCAGCCATCGTCGTCATGATGATCGGGCGGAAACGTAATGAGCACGCCTCAAAGATCGCATCTTCTGGCGATTTGCCATGCCTGCGCTCCGTATCGACGGCAAAGTCGATCATCATGATCGCATTTTTCTTGACGATGCCGATCAGGAGGATGATTCCGATCAGGGCGATGATGCTCAATTCCGTCTTGCAGATCATCAGCGCCAGCAGAGCGCCGACCCCCGCGGACGGAAGCGTGGAAAGAATCGTGATGGGATGTATATAGCTTTCGTAGAGGATGCCCAGAACGATATAGACCGCCAGGAGGGCCGCGATGATCAGAAGCTTTTCATTGGACAGCGAATCCTGGAATGCGGCTGCGCTGCCGGCAAAGCTTCCGTGAATAGACGGCGGCAGACCCATATTATGTTCGGTCGTCTGAATCTTTTCGATTGCGTCGCCCAGCGAAACTCCGGGCAGCAAATTGAAAGAGATCGTCGCCGATGGGAACTGGCCCGAGTGATTAACCTGAAGCGGGTGCGAATCGGGCTGGAAGCTGGCAATCGATGCCAGGGGCACCTGCGCATTGTTGTTGCCCGAGACATAAATCTGCTTGAGCCCATCAGGGTTTTGCCAGAACTGCGGCTCAACCTCCATGATCACGTGATACTGATTGAGCGTCTCGTACATCGTCGAGACCTGCCGCTGACCGAACGCATCATAAAGTGTATTGTCAATCAGTTGCGGTGAAATGTTCATGCGAATTGCATTGTCGCGATTGTAAGTGAGATAGGCTTCGAGCCCGTGGTTCTGCTGGTCGCTGTTAACGTCAGCCAGGCCCGGCACTTTTTTCAGTTCATTGATCAGTTCCGGGGTCCAGGTATTGAGATCGTCCAGATTCTCGCCTTGCAGCGTGTATTGATATTGTGCGCTGCTGGCGCGCCCGCCAATGCGAAGGTCCTGCGTCGATTGAAGGAAAAGCGTGGCACCGGGAACCGCGGCAAGCTTTTTGCGCAGCCGGCCGATCACTTCATCCGATGATAGCGATCGCTGATTGTCGTTCTTGAGCGTGACAAACATGCGGCCCGTGTTGGAGGTTCCACCAGGGCCACCGGTGAAGGCAACCAGCCCTTCCACTGCCGGGTCGTCCATCACCGTTTTGCTGAAGCGCACCAACAGCCCATTCATCGCCTGAAACGAAGTGTGCTGATCGGCCTGGATCGCGCCGACCAGGCGACCGGTGTCCTGCTGCGGGAAAAAGCCCTTGGGAATGACAATGTACAGCAAGATCGTCAGCACAACCGTCGAAAGCGTCACCATCAGCATGATGAATTGATGGCGCAGCACCCACGCCAGGCTCTCCTCATAGCGAGCCAGAACCCAATTAAAGACCCACTCGCTGCTGCGATAAAACCAGCCGTGCTTTTCCTTATTATGCGGCTTGAGCATCTTGGCGCACATCATCGGCGTGGTGGTCAGCGAAACGATCAGCGATACACCGATGGCTACCGAAAGTGTCACCGCAAATTCGCGGAACAGCCGCCCCACGATTCCACCCATCAACAGGATCGGAATGAATACGGCCACCAGCGACGTGCTCATCGAGAGCACAGTGAAGCCAATCTCCTTCGCGCCCAGCAGCGACGCTTCCATCGGCTGCATACCCTGTTCCAAATGTCGGGTGATGTTTTCAATAACGACGATCGCGTCATCGACGACAAAGCCGGTGGCGATAGTCAGGGCCATCAGAGAGAGATTGTCGATGCTGTAGCCGCACAGGTACATGACGCCGAACGTGCCCACCAGTGAGATCGGCACCGCGACGCTGGGAATCAGCGTCGCGCGAATGGTCCGCAGGAACAGGAACACGACGAAGATCACCAGGATGACCGAAAGGATCATGGCCAGCTCGACATCGTGGACGGAGCCGCGAATGGAGGTCGTGCGATCCATCACGACAGTCAACTTCATTCCAGCCGGAATCTCGGCCTGAAGCTGCGGAAGCGCGGCACGAACGAGATCAACCGTGTCGATGATGTTGGCGCCGGGCTGACGGAAAAGAATCATCATGACGGCTGGCTTGCCATCGGAAAGCCCGCCGGTGCGGATGTCTTCAATGGAATCGGTAACGGTGGCGATGTCGCCCAGCCGGATCGGCGCGCCTTTGCGCATCGCCACGATCAGTTCCTGGTATTCCTTTGCATGGTGGATTTGATCGGTCGTCGAAAGAAGGAACGTTCGGTCAGACGTCTGAATATCCCCTTTGGGCCGATTCGCATTCGCGTTTGACAATGCGGTGCGAATGTCTTCGAGATTCAAACCCATCGCGTTAACGCGGGTGGGATTCACTTCAACGCGCACGGCTGGAAGCGCGCCGCCGCCGACCATGACCTGTCCGACGCCGGTGATCTGCGAAATCTTCTGCTGAAGGATCGACGAGGCGGCATCGTACATGTGCGCCTTGTCATAGGTGTCGGAGGTGAGTGAAAGGATCAGGATCGGTGCGTCTGCAGGATTGACCTTTCGATAGGTCGGGTTGTTCGGAAGGTTGGCCGGCAGATTGCTCCGCGCTGCGTTAATCGCGGCCTGCACGTCACGGGCGGCGGCGTCAATGTTGCGATTGAGGTCGAACTGCATCGTGACAGCACAGGAGCCCAGCGTGCTGACCGAAGTCATTTCAGTGACACCGGCGATGCGCCCGAATTGGCGCTCGAGTGGTGTCGCCACCGACGAGGCCATTGTTTCCGGACTGGCTCCGGGAAGCGCAGCACCGACCGATATGGTGGGAAATTCTACCTGCGGCAGCGGCGCAACCGGCAGCATGAAGTAGGCAAGTATCCCTGCTATGGCGACGGCTATCGTCAGCAGCGTCGTCCCGACCGGCCGGTGAATGAAAGGCGACGACAGGCTCATGCCGGCTCGCCTCCCAGCGGAAGCGCATCGCCACCAGCAACAGGCTGGCGTTTGAAGTAGCGCGCCAGCCGATCGAAGTAGAGGTAAATGACGGGGGTGGTATAGAGCGTCAGGATCTGGCTGAAAATCAATCCGCCGATCATCGTGATGCCCAGCGGCCGGCGCAGTTCTGAGCCAACGCCGCTTCCCAGCGCCAATGGAACGCCGCCGAGTAGCGCCGCCATCGTCGTCATCATGATGGGCCGGAATCGCAGCAGCGATGCTTCGAAAATCGCCTGTCGCGGCGGCTTCCCTTCTTTGCGCTCAGCTTCGAGCGCAAAATCGATCATCATGATGCCGTTCTTTTTGACGATACCGATCAGCAGGATGATTCCGATCAGTGCGATCACGCTCAATTCCGATTTGCAGATCATCAGCGCGAGTAATGCGCCAACGCCTGCCGAGGGAAGCGTCGAAAGAATCGTGATCGGGTGGATATAGCTTTCATAGAGTACGCCCAGCACGATGTAGACTGTGATCAATGCCGCCAGGATCAGCAATGGCTCATTGCTGAGAGACGCCTGGAACGCTTGAGCCGTCCCCTGGAAACCCGCTTCAATGCTCGGCGGAATTCCAATTTCTTTACTCGCAGCGTTAATCGCCTTGACTGCCTGCCCCAATGAAGCATCCGGCGCGAGGTTGAACGAGATCGTCACGGCCGGAAACTGGCCTTGGTGAACAACGGTGAGCGGCGTCGCCGAGGTTTTGAACGAAACAATCCGCGCAAGTGGCACCGCCCCGCCGGTTGCGGAGCGGATATAAATGTTTTTGAGATCTTCCGGAGTCTTGTGGAAATTCGGATTAGCTTCCAGCACAACGTGGTACTGGTTGAGCTGCGTGAACATCGTTGAGATCTGTCGCTGACCGAACGCATCGTACAGCGCATCGTCGATGTTCTGAGGCGTGATGCCCAGGCGCGATGCGGTGTCGCGATCGATCACCATCTGTATCTGCAAGCCCTGATTCTGCTGATCGCTGGCCACATCCCGCAGTTCGGGGACCGTCTGAAGCTTCGAAATCAATTTCGGCACCCAGACCGCCAGCTCTTTGGGATCAGGGTCTTCGAGGCTGTACTGGTATTGAGTTCGGCTGACGCGATCATCCACCGTCAGGTCCTGCACCGGCTGCATGAACAGTGTGATGCCTTCGACTTTATCGAGCTCTCCCTGAAGGCGCCGGATCACATCGCTGGCACTGATGCGCCGATCTTCCAGCGGCTTGAGGTTGATCTGAATCCGGCCGCTGTTGAGCGTGACGTTGGTTCCATCGACGCCAATAAATGAAGAGAGACTTTCAACCGCCGGGTCTTTGAGGATGACCTCCGAGAGTGCCTGTTGGCGCTTTGCCATCGCCTGGAAAGAAATGCTCTGCGAGGCCTGGGACACCCCCATGATGACGCCCGTATCCTGCACCGGGAAAAACCCCTTTGGGATATAAATATAAAGGACAATCGTGGCGACGAGTGTAGCGATGGCGACAACCAGCGTTCCAAACTGGTGGCGCAGGACCCAGTTGAGCGTCTTGCCATACTGGCTGATGACCCACTCGAAGGCGTGCTCCGAAACCCGATAGAAGCGACTCTGCTGCCCTTCGGGTGTGTGGCGCAGGATTCGAGCGGCCATCATCGGCGTGAGTGTGAGCGAGACGATCGCTGACACCACAATTGTCACGCTCAGCGTCACCGCAAACTCGCGGAACAGCCGCCCCACCACGTCGCCCATGAATAGAAGCGGAATCAAAACGGCGATAAGTGAAATACTCAGCGAAACGATCGTGAAGCCGATCTGCTCCGATCCCTTGAGCGCTGCCTGGAGCGGCGGATCGCCCTGCTCGATGAAGCGCGAGATGTTTTCGATCATGACGATCGCGTCATCCACCACAAAACCCGTCGAGATGGTCAGGGCCATCAGCGTCAGGTTATTAAGGCTGTAGCCCAGCATGTACATGATCGCGAAGGTGCCTACGAGCGAGAGCGGCACCGCGATGCTGGGGATGATGGTGGCCGGCAGATTGCGGAGGAACAGGAAGATGACCAGGACGACCAGGATGACGGTCAAGGCGAGTTCTTCTTCGACATCCCACACTGATGCGCGAATCGTGATCGTGCGGTCGGTCAGGACATCAACTTTGACCGATGAGGGCAGAGAGCTCTGAAGCTGCGGCAGCAGTTTGCGGATGCGATCCACCACTTCGATGATGTTTGCACCCGGCTGCCGCTGAATGTTGACGATGACGGCCGGCGCAGTGTTCATCCATGCCGCCAGCTTCGCGTCTTCAATGCCGTCGATGACATTGGCCACCTGCGACAGCACGACCGGCGCGCCGTTGCGATAGGCAATGACCAGCGGCCGGTATTCATCGCTGGACAGCAGCTGATCGTTGGCGCCGATCGTGTAGGCCTGCTGCGGACCATCGAAATTCCCCTTGGCTTGATTCACATTTTGCGCAGCGACGGCAGTTCGCACGTCATCCAGATTCAGCCCCATCGAAGCCAGCAGCGTCGGATTGGTTTGAATCCGCACGGCAGGTTTCTGGCCCCCACTGATGCTGACCATGCCGACGCCCGGCTGCTGGGAAATCTTCTGGGCGAGTCGCGTGTCGGCCAGGTCTTCAACCTTTTGCAACGGAAGCGTTTTGGAAGTTAGAGCCAGCGTGAGTACCGGTGCATCGGCGGGATTGATCTTGCTGTAGATCGGAGGATTGGGCAGATCTTTCGGCAAGTAAGTTGTCGCGGCATTGATCGAAGCCTGCACTTCCTGCTCGGCGACGTCGATGTTCAGCTCCAAGCCAAATTGCAGCGTGATGATCGAGGCTCCTTCGGAGCTGCTTGAGGTCATCTGGCTGAGGCCCGGGACCTGTCCGAACTGCCGTTCGAGCGGCGCGGTGACGGAAGACGCCATCACGTCGGGACTGGCGCCCGGATAGAAGGTCATCACCTGGATGGTCGGGTAATCGACTTCCGGAAGTGCCGACACCGGCAACTGGCGGTAGGCGACAATTCCCACCAGCATGATGGCGGCCATGAACAGGACGGTCGCCACCGGCCGCATGATGAACGGTCTTGATGGACTCATTCAGCGGGCTCCGTGGTCGGACGTGTTCCGGCGCGGCCACGAGCCCCGCGTGAGCCATTGGAGCCTGTTTGATTCAAATTGGTTGCAGCGCCGCTGGGCCGAGTTGCGCCACCGGGGCGAGTAGCCGCTCCCGCACGAGCACCTCGTCCGCCTCGGCCACTTCGAGCGCGCGATGCGGGGCGAGTCGTGGCGCCGGAATGGCGCGACATCACTTTCGTTCCATTCTGAAGCTTGTCCACGCCTTCGGTCACGACATTTTCGTCGGGCGTAAGCCCTTGCAGAACTACTGTCTGATTGCCTTCGGTTGGGCCGACCTTGATGTCGCGCAGCTCGACGGTGTCGTCGCCTTTGAGCACCCAGGCGAAAGTCATGTTGTCAGGGCCGAACTGCACCGCTTCGGAAGGCACAATCACAGCGCCGCGCATTGTTTTGACCAGCAACTTCGTGTTCACAAATTCGTTGGGGTACAATACGTTATTCCCATTTGGGAATGAGGCTTTGATGCGGATCGTGCCTGAAGTGGGATCGGCCTGGTTGTCCATGGCCAGCACTTGCCCCGTCGCGGACCGAGTCTTGAAATTGGCATCAAAGGCATCGACGACAAGCCCCTTGCCATCGTTTCCGTTTTCAAGCACTTGCTCGATCTGGTCTTCGGGAATCGTGAAGATCACGGAGATCGGCTGCACTTGATTGATGACCAGGAGGCCATTGGTATCGGCCGCGTGAACGATGTTGCCCGGATCGACAAGCCGCAAGCCCACAAGTCCCGTCAATGGAGCCTGGATGTTGCAGTAGCTGATCTGCACATTGGCATTGTCGATCTGCCCCTGGTCGCTCTCGATCGAACCTTGCAGTTGCTGCACGAGAGCCGCCTGAGTATCCACCTGCTGTTGCGTGACGGAAAAATTCTGCTTCAGAAGCTGTTGATAGCGAGTCAGTTCAACCTGCGCATCTTTCAAACTTGCCTGATCCTTGGCCAGTTGTCCTTTGGCCTGGGCAAGCTGGGCCTGAGACGGACGAGGATCGATCTCGGCCAGCAAATCACCCTGATGAACCAATTGCCCTTCCGTGAAATTGATCTTCATCAATTGGCCATCGACTCGGCTGCGGACGGTGACGGTGTTGAGGGGGACGACAGTTCCAAGACCCTGAAGATAAATATCCATGTCGCCGCGCTGGACCTTGGCAGTAACGACATTAATCGCGCGGTTGCGCGCTCCCGCGCCAGCGCCGGCCGCCAGGGCAGACGTTTCTTTCACTCGCTTGTAAACGAACCACCCCAGGGCGCAGACGCCGACGATCAGCAGGAAGACGACCAGCATCCACCAGTGGGAGCCGCTCTGCTGGCGGACGACCATTGCGCGTGATTGACTGGGGGGATCCATGGAGTGAGTGCGTCCGTACTGCCCCTCGGAATTATTGTGCATGCGTAATCACCTGTCTGCCCCCATGCCAAGGGTAAAGACCCGCGGAACCGATCGATCGTTAGGCTCTGTCTGAATCTCCGCGCGCCCTTGCCACCGGCTTCTACTTCGGGCTCAACTATTTTGTTTACATGCTAACAATTGGCGACGAATCCGCCTGCCACTGATTCTGCAAATCGCAAGCGATTTCAATGGAAAGGGCACGATGTTATCGGACCTGTTGCGGGCATCCCGCGGTCATTCACCCCGCCTTTGGCGCGTTGACGCGCCTTCGGATTGCACGACAATCCGCCTTCAATGCGGTGGCTGAATCTTCTGGGCTGCATGGCGATACCGGCTGCGCTGCTGGTCCATTACCTTTGCCGCTCACATACCAATTGGGAACCCACCGTAACCTTTGCGCTGGCAGGGATCGGGATCATTCCCCTGGCATCGTTGATGGGCCAGGCCACCGAGCAACTGGCGGAGCAGACTGGCCCGACTTGGGGTGGGCTACTCAACGCGACCTTCGGAAATGCCGCTGAATTGATCATTGGGATTGTCGCCGTTTCCAAAGGATTGGGCGACGTCGCCAAGGCATCGCTGACCGGTTCAATCCTGGGCAATCTGCTGCTCGTGGGCGGCGGCGCGATGCTGGTGGGCGGCCTCGGACGCGAGCGGCAGTTTTTTTCCCGCGCCTCGTCCGAAGCCAACGCTGGGCTTTTGGTGCTGGCCGTCGCGGGGATGATGCTGCCGGCCATTTTCGATTTCAGTTTTCATGCACATGATGCTCACTTGCTGCAACATGAAGTAGGCATGTCCGTCGGCACCAGCGTGATCCTGCTGATCGTTTATGGCCTGGGATTGCTATTTACCCTTCACACGCATTCGCACATTTTCTCGTCGCCCCCGGCACAAAGTCCCGAAGACCCGGCCGGACTGGTTGGCGTGGCCGGTGGCTGGTCCGTGAAGAAAAGCATTTTGGCGCTATTCATTGCCTCGGTTGCAGTGGCTGTTTTGTCGGAGCTGCTGGTCGGTTCGATCGAGGAGATGTCGCATTCCCTCGGCTGGAACCGGATTTTTGTGGGTGTGATTCTGCTGGCGATCATCGGAAACGCCGCGGAGCATTCGACGGCACTGCTATTAGCGCGTCGCAACGATATGGACACGGTGATGACCATCGTGTTCCAAAGCAGCCTGCAAATCGCGCTGTTTGTGACGCCGGTGCTAGTGCTCTACAGCCTGGCCTTTGGGCATTGGCACGCTGAGCTCAAGCCAATCACGCTCGTTTTTTCGCCGCTGGAAGTGGTGGGCGTTTTCCTTTCGGTCATCGTGGTGGTGACCCTGTCACGAAATGGCGAGAGCAACTGGTTTGAAGGCGTGTTGTTGCTGGCGGTTTACGCGATTCTTGCGATTACCTTCTTTTATATCCCTCAGTCGCATGGGGAAGGATATGATGAAGAGGCGCCGGCTGCCGTACAGAACCACGCAAGCATGAGTGCGGGCGCTGGCCACGAAGGATTAACACATGCCGTTGTCGAACAGCGAATTGGCCCGGCTCCAGGGTAGCGAACTTGAGCTGCGAAATACGCCTCTGCGCCTGAATTGGGAATTCTCAGACATCTCGGCCAATGATGGGCACGGCCTGAGTGTTAGCTTTGCCTGCAGCGTTCGACCCTTGAGCGATCCTATTGAACGGCGAATGCTCCAGGAAGTTCTGCTTCAGGGGCGGCGGAGTGTCAGCGCGAATGAAGTCATCTCCCATTTCGCTCCATCCTTGCGCGCCGCGGTCGCCAAGATTTCACCACAGCATGGCGCGCAGCAGTGGCTTGAAGAGGATCCGGCACGGACGACCATGCTCGATGCGCTGCGGGCCGCGGCCAATGCCACGGCCTTTGCCTGCGGGATTGAGATCCTCGCCCCCTATCAGATCGAGATTCAAAGCCGATCATTTGAAAATGAGCGATTGCGGCTCCGGCAGCAGGCGAATGTCGAACGTGAAACGGCCCATCGCCTGGAGCATCTTCATCGCACCGCCGAACTTCTTAAGGAATTTCAGACATTGCGCCAGGCTGCGCCGGAAGCATCGCCGGGCCGGCTGCTTCACAGCGTCAGCCTGCCAGATCGGGGGGCGATGCTCGAGGCCTCGATTCTTGCGTCGGCCGACACCGAGCAGTCCCAGCAGATCTGGAGCGTGGCGGGACCCTATCTTGTGCAGGTGGAGGTTCGGCAAACGGCTGACTCGCGGCTTTCCGCGCAGCCAAAGCTGATTGCACTTCCGCCAACGGTGGGTCCATTGAGAAGCGTCAACCGCGCTTTGATTGATGGCAAAACGGTTTTACTCATTGGTGCACAATCTGGAGCGATGCTGGTCGATCCTGATGCGCCTTCAGAAGCAACCGTTTTTATGGATCAGCCGCTAGAATCGCCGCACGGCTTCAATCGCGTGGTCTTCAGCGCACATCATCGACGGATATATGCCACGCATGCGAGCGCGGGGGTCGTCTGCTGGGATCTGGAATCGCCGGCCGCCCCGCTATTCGCCAGGCGCACTGCAGAAATTGCCGTTCCCGTGTCAACCGCAGCTCCTGCCGTGGCGACTTACGCATCGTATGGCGGCAGCTACGCCTCCATTGCCGGGCCCGGTCGTTCGGTCGCGCCCGCAGGGCCACGTAATATCCATCCGCTCGACAGCCGGCTCATCTTGACAATTGGTGCAGGTCTATATGTTCTGGAAGAAGACAATGTCCGCATGCAGCCCATTGAGCCCGGATCGGAAATCGTTTCGCTTCTGCCGGCCGATCAGCAGCTTTTGGCGGTCTGCGAAGACGGGACAATCCTTGCCCTCGATGGGCAAACCCTCGGTCTCATAAATCGCGACCGGCGGGCTGGGCGGCTGCGCGCGGCATCGGTCCTTCCCTGGTTCAACAACAGCCGACTGCTGTTGGTAGCCGATGATGGGCCGATCGCCTGCATCGGCATGGACGATTCACTGGTGACCCACTTCGCCAGTTCTTATCGGGGGCTGCGCGCTGTCAAAGCTTCGGCGGCACTCGTGGTGGCTGTCTCCCCGGATCGGCAGCGGCTGGTCCTGTGGAACAGCTGGGACGCAAGCCATCCGGCTGGCGAAGTTTTCCTGACTTCGCTGGCGCGGCATCGAATTGCCGACCTTGAAGTATGGGGGCTGTCGAATCATCGCTCCGCCTCTTGATTTAGAGGCGAGAAAATCAGAATATGGGAATCGAAAGGTTTCGGGCACGCCAAAGGGACATCGGATGCGCTGAAAAAGAATTTCGTTTGCACTTGGAAGTGTGATAGTGCTCAACGATGATTCGCGCGCGATGTATTGTGTATGTATGAAATTCAGGAATAATGCGGCGGCGGAGTCGTCGTCTTGGTCAGGTGCTCAAGGTGCAGGTGTTTCCTACCATATGCGGGGTGGAACGCACGGGGCCGCCGGCCACGTCAACGGGTCGAAAAATGGGAAGGCAGGAACGGCAATGGGCGAGCGGCGCCGCTTGGCTTGGCCTCACGAACTACGTCATACCGGCACGCGCGACCGCTGGTTTGCCAAATTCAGCAAGCTCAAGCCGGGACTGAGCCTTCATGATGTCGCCAAAATGCTTGTGGAATCATACGCTTCGGTCTATCGCTGGGCCGATCTGTTTGGATATTCCTTCCCCGATCTGCGCCGGCGCGGGCGCGTGAGCGAATCGGCCTGGGCAGACGCCGACTGGAGCCTGCGCGATGCCGACCTGGCCCGCCAGCTTGGAGTTTCTCGTGAGAGAATTCGGCAGGTGCGCGCGGCACGCGGAATCGGGCCGTCTGCTCATCGCAATGAAGTCCAGAAATTCCAGCGATGGGTGAAGGCCAATGTGCAAAAGCTGCACGGCCAGCCGGTTGCGGAAGTGATGGAATCGTTTGGTGGATCGCTATCGCTTCAAGTGGCGCGGAGAATTTTGCGATCTGCGGGCGTCAAGCCGCACGATCCGGGTTCGCGCTGGCGCGGCGTTGATTGGCGCCTTCCAAATCGCGACCTGGCCAAGCTTTGGGATGCCAGTCCCAAATACGTGGCCAATATTCGCGCGCGTTTGAAAGTTGGACCTGCGCGGTTCAATCTCAAGAATGGAAATACCGTTCAAAACGACCGATATAAAAAGGCCGTTGCGGACGAGCGGAAGAAAGTGGTTGCTTCTCGGAAGATCCAGAGCGCGGGGAAGAAGTAGGTTAAGCGTAAGTCGCTCGTTGATGCACACTCCGCGCGAACAATCGCACGCACTGAAGTTTAGCCGCCCGGCTTGTCGGGCGCTGCTCCGATCGCAAATGCAGGAGAGCGCCCGACAAGCCGGGCGGCTAAATTTGGGAACAATGCATATCTTCAGGTGACTGCTGTTGCATCGCGTTTACGCGATGATCTCGTTTACCACATTCCCATACACATCGGTCAGCCGGAAATCACGTCCCGCGTAGCGATAGGTAAACTTCGTGTGATCGTAACCGAGTAGTCGAAGAATCGTCGCGTGCAGATCATGAACGTGGACCGGTTTTTCGGCGGCCGCAAATCCAAATTCATCGGTGGCGCCGTGGACATAACCGCCCTTCACACCGCCACCGGCAAGCCACATGGTAAAGCCGTGATTGTTGTGATCGCGGCCGTTCATCTTACCGGCGTTGGCGCCGGGCGTCGGAAGCTCAACGGTCGGCGTGCGCCCAAATTCGCCGCCCCAAATCACCAGCGTGTCATCGAGCATGCCGCGCTGTTTCAGGTCAATCAGTAGTGCGGCAATGGCCTGGTCGCAATCATGACCGAGCCTTCCATGATGCTCGGCAAGATCGTCGTGGCTGTCCCACGGCTGCCCTGCTCCGGTCCAGACTTGCACGAAGCGTACGCCGCGCTCGAGTAAGCGCCGCGCGGTAAGAATCTGCCGCGCCTGCGTGCCGGGGCCATAGAGATCGAGAATGTGCTTCGGCTCTTTGCTCGTGTCGAACGCATCCGATGCGTCTGCCTGCATGCGATACGCCATTTCAAACGACTGGATTCGCGCCTCAAGCTGCGCCTCGTGCTGGCGCTGATCCATGTGGCGCTGATTGAGCGCCAAAAGTAGATCGAGCTGTCGCCGTTGTTCCTTGGGCGTCGCGAAATTGCTGTGAACGTATTGGATCAGCTTGTTGATATCGGTGTACTGCGTGTCGATGTAGGTACCCTGGTACACGCCGGGCAAAAAGCCGGCCTGCCAGTTCTGCGATTCCTGGATCGGATATCCGCCGGGGCACATCACGATGAAGCCAGGCAGATTCTGATTTTCGCTGCCCAGCCCGTAAGTCACCCACGAGCCAACTGAGGGACGAATTTGGCGAGCCTCTCCGCAGTTCATGAGCAGCAGCGACGGCTCATGATTGGGAACGTCAGCATGCATCGAGCGGACGATGCACATGTCGTCCACGCACTCACCCAGCTTGGAGAAAATGTCGGAGACTTCGATTCCGCTCTTGCCATACTTCTTGAACTTGAAGGGCGAAGGGAACGCGGCGCCAGTCTTGCGCTCGGTCGGAAGATTCGCCATCGGCAGCGCCTTGCCGGCGTACTTGAGCAGTGACGGCTTGGGATCAAATGTATCAACATGCGACGGCCCGCCGTTCATGAACAGGTGGATCACGCGCTTGGCCTTGGCGGCAAACTGCGGAGCGCGCGGCTGCAGCGGATTAAGCGAAAGCGAAGAAGTCCCCACGGGCGATTGCGCCAAGGCGCTGTTGACCATGGTGCCCAGCATCATCGCGCCCATGCCCATGCCGCACTTGGAGAGCATCTGCCGGCGGGTCAGAAGAAAATCTTCAGGTTTGGGCTTGTGATGCATCATAAATTCAGACTCCCTTGCTTCGCATCGCTTGTCGATCAATCGACAAAAACAAATTCGTTGCTCTCCATCAGCACCTGAACGTACTTCTCCCAGGGCGAAAGTGCCTTGGATTTTTCGTTGCCGCTGAACTGAGCAGCCGCGCTCCATTGCTCCGGCCCATCGGTGCCGGCGGTGGTCACGTTGCTGTTTGCATGGATTACCGGCGCCCAGGTGAAGCTGTCGTATTCCGGATTGCTCCGGCAATCGACGACAAAATCGATATGGTCGCCCTTCTTCACTGCGACCGACGAGATCAATGTTTCCGCTTCGCCATGGATCACGTTCCAACTGGCGATTTCGCCGAGCCGGCTCGAGACGATCACCGCATGGACGCCATCGCCACGAGCATCGGGCCGGGCAATTGTTCCGGAAATGCGCACCGATCCATCGATCGGCGATGTCCAACGACGAATCACCGCATGTCGAACATCGTCTCCTGGATGACCGCCATCCGATGTCAGGCTGGCGTAACCGATTTTTCCATCAGGTAACGCTGGGCCGCCCTGCCAGACTCGCCCGGTGAAATGCGGGAGCGCCGTGAACGACGTGATGCGCTGAGCGGCGGCATCATATTGGCCATACCCGTATTGCCAGACGACCGGCGTCTCATGAGTCGATTCCGAATCGACAAAGGTTCGTCCCAGCGTGACCTCTTCAGGCGTCGGCGCTCGCTCGAACAGCAACTCATACAGCTTGCCAATTCGCGTATCGGCTGCGTTTTGATCCGCAATCTCCGGGCGAGCCAAAACACTTCGCACCTGCTCGATCATGAATGGGCTGTTGAGCATGAACAGCGCCTGCTGCGGCACCGTCGTGGAAAAACGGCGCGGGCTGGTGGCATCGGGGCTCGCGTAATCGAAATTCCGGAAAATCCCCGGCAGGTTCTGGCGATCGATAAACGCGTAGACCATCCGCCGACGCGGCGAAGGATCGACCGTGATATCGACCGATCGGCCGCCCATCGTCTTGTCCATCTGGCCGGTCACCCAGATCAGCGAATCGCGCATCGATTCGAAATCGAGCCGCTGACGATTCATATGCGAGAGCAGATCGTTGGTCGGATCGATCTTCACCGCTTCGTCGCTGGCCAGGCTCGATTCCTGATAAACGCTGGAAAGCATGATCAGGCGGTGCATCGCTTTGATCGACCAGCCATCCTTCATGAATCGGATCGCCAGCCAATCAAGCAGCTCCGGATGCGTCGGCGGATCGGCGCGCATGCCAAAATCGCTGGGCGTATGCACGATTCCACGGCCAAAGTGATGCAGCCAGATACGGTTGACCATCACGCGGGCGGTCAGCGGGTTGTCCTTGCTGGCAATCGCCTTAGCCATCTCCAGACGTCCACTGCCATGCTTGAAGAGCGGCGGGTTAGGCCCTTCAACGACGGTCAGGAAGTGTGCCTTCACCGGCGCGCCGACGTTGTTGGGATTTCCCCGCATGAACACGTTCTGCGGCTCAATCGTCGTCGAATCATCCAGGACCATCGCCCGAGGCGGTGCAGCCGGGCTGCTCGCTTTGAACTCATCGATCCGCTTCTGCAATTGCGTCGCATGATCCCGGAAATCGCGGCGAAGGAGCCGATCGGTGTTCACTCCTGCCGGCAGCTTTGCCGGCGAATCGTCGCCGCGCAAAACCTGGCGAAGCTGCTCGGAATTGGCGTCGTCCAGTTTGTCCGGCTTGTCATAGCGCGCCAGCAGTTCGCCATATCGGTTGGCGACATCGCTCAGCGACTGAGGAGCCGACTTCTCAAATTCCTCGCTCACCAGCGGATTGATTTTGTCCGAAGAGTCAGCGGCGATTTCGCTTGCCTTCTCTGCAAATCTGCCTTCCGGGATCGAAGCGTACTTCCTCCACAGCGCAAAGACCGAATCTTTCTGATCAGCCTTTTGCTTCAGGAAGGCACGCCATCGAGTAACGAGAAAACGGTTGATCTGAATTTTGCCGTCGGTCCTGGCCTGGCGTGTACCGGGGGTGGCGACTGCCATCAAATAAGCAGCGATCACCTTGGGGGATCGAAGGTCGGCGAGTGTTTCTTTCAGCTTATCCTGAACGTACGTGTCATGAGCAGCCTGCCGCTTATCCAACTCCTTCTTGAAAGCAACATAGGCCGGCGTGTCTTCCGGCTCGCCGATCAAGGGAAGGTTCGTCGGCTCGACGCTGTTATTGAAGACCGAATAGAGCGAGTAGTAATCCTTGGTTGGAATCGGATCGAACTTGTGATCGTGGCAGCGGGCGCAGCCGATCGTCATGGCCATCGTGCCGCGGAAGACCACATCGAGCCGATCGTCGATGATGTCCGGCTTGCTGTTTAAGAATCGCCGGCCGAGCGTGAGAAAGCCCATGGCGGCCAAATCGCCCTTATCCTTGTCCGGCAACTTGAGCTGATCGGCCGCAATCTGATCGATCAGGAATTTGTCATAGGGAAGATCGTCATTAAATGCCTTGATGACCCAGTCGCGATAGGTGTAGGCGTATGGATATTTCCGTTCTTCCTGGAAGACGTAACCCTTCGTGTCGGCATAGCGCGCGACATCGAGCCAATAGCGGCCCCACCGCTCGCCATAGCGGGGTGAAGCTAAGAGCCGATCAACAACCTTTGCAAAAGCATCCGGCGAAGAATCGTTTTGGAAATCGGCCACTTCCTCCGGCGAGGGCGGCAGGCCAATCAGATCAAAATAAGCACGCCGAATCAGCGTGCGGCGATCTGCCGGAGCCGAAGGCGTCAGCCCTTTTTCCTCCAGCTTCGCAAGGATGAAGTTATCAATTGGATCTTTAACCCAGGCCGCATCTTTAACAGTCGGAACGGCTGGTTCGACTGGCTTCTTGAAAGCCCAATGTTCACTCGGGTCATTCGATTGGCCTGATGCGATTTCCTTCGGCGGCTCGTCGAAACTTTTTGGATGCGGCGCGCCGGCTTCAATCCATTGTTGGAAATCGGCGATAACCGAATCGGGAAGTTTCTGGCTATGGCCGGCTTTGGCGGGAGGCATCCGCAATGGATCGCGATCGGCGGTGCCGGAATCGGTGTAACGAATTGCGATCAGTAACTGGCTCTTATCAGGACTGTCGGCGACAACAGCCGATTGACCGCTCTCTCCGCCTCGCTGCATGCCGGCCCAGCTATCGAGCCGGAGTTGACCCTTAAGTGCTTTGGCGTGAGCGCTATGGCAGGAAAAACAATGCTCACTCAAAACGGGCCGGATTTGTTTCTCGAAGAATTCTTCACCGGCAGGGTTATTCTGATTGGCCGCATAAGCATGGCCAGCCAGCCCCAGCATTGCGGCAATCCCTGCCGCCAGCACTATTTGCATTTGACCCACCTTGCGCATCCAAGCTCTCCAGCATGCCACCCCCCTTTGATATTGCCGTTGTGACCCGATGTTAATCTGGAACGCCATTCATTTTAAGGTGGTTCGAATATCTTGCGACGCAATTTTTGTTGACTCTCCCCTTGCTGGAGGCTTTACGATCCGCCTAATCGGCAAGGAAAGAACCATGTTTACGATCGGCGAGTTTTCGCGAGCTTCGGGCTTGACGGTTAAAACGCTTCGGTTTTATCACGAGCAGGCGATACTTGTTCCCGCGTTTGTCGATCCACACACCGGTTATCGGCATTATGACCCGGCGCAGCTGGAGACTGCTCGCATCATCACCGCGTTGCGCAAACTGGAAATCCCGCTGGCGGAAATTCAGCAATTACTGAAGCGCCAGGATCAGGACGAAGAGCTTCTTCAAAGGGTCGAGCGACATAAGTCTTTGCTGGCTGAAAAGGTCAACGCATATCGGCAGGCCATCAAGTTTCTCGATCAGTTCATCGCAAATGAAAAACAGGCCAAATCTATCTCGCAAAGCGCCCCTGAGATTCAGGAGAAGATGGTTGAGCCGATGCTGATGGCGGGAATCCGGATGAAAGCGCGATACGATCAATGCGGTAAGGCGTTCGGACGAATCGCGCGGAGCATGGGACGGCACATCTGCGGCAAGCCGTTCATTCTTCATTATGACGACGAATACAAAGACGAGGATGCCGACTTTGAAGTCTGCATGCCGGTTCGCGCCGCCAGAGCCAAACCAGAAATATCAGTGAAGGAACTTCCCGGCGGGCGCTGCGCATCCCTTCAGCACAAAGGGCCATACGACCAGCTCGGTCGCTCGTATGCCAGGATTCTGAACTACAAGAAGGAAAAGAATTACGCCTTCGTGACGCCAACTCGCGAAGTCTATTGGAAAGGGCCGGGAATGATCTTCAGGGGCAACCCTGCAAATTTCTTGACGGAGATTCAAATCTTGATCGGTAAGCGGCTGGAGATTCAAACATGAAAAAGATACTTCGTGAGGCTGGATACGCCTTTCTCGCGTGGCTAATTCCATTTGGAACGTCGGTCTGCATCTTTCCGCTCAAGCGCACGCATCCGCCATTGTTTGAATCCCTGATGGCCGTCACGCTCGTGGGCACCACCGTTCTATTGGGATGTATCTATTTGCGTCATCGAGATTGCCGATTTCTTGCCACATCTGCACGAATCGGAATGACCTGGATGGCAGCCAACTGGCTGTTCGATGGACTGATGTTCAGCAGCGGCCCAATGAAAATGAGCCTCGCACAATATATGAATGAAATAGCCGGGGCCTATTTGATCATTCCTTTGATCACGATCGGGTTAGGCGCCGCGGCCGAGCGCGCGGCAAATTCGTCAGCCCGTACAAAAGCGAAAGGCGGGTAGAAGTCTCTACCCACCTTCGGCAAAACCAGCATGAAATTGCAGTTTCAAGCACAGAATGAATGAAGACCACTGGGCTGGCCGGATCTCCATTGTTCGATCCAACGGTCATCGGTCTCATACCCCAAATCAATCAGCGCCTGAGGCAATTCGGGTAGCTGCACGAGCATCTGCTCGATGCGCTCGCGATGGGCCGGATTGCGCCAGCGCGAAATCACCGAGCTCTCAACGGGCCGCAAACCGTTGAGCGTGGCGGTATCGAAATCAGGACGCGAGATCGTGTGGAACTGCGTGAAAGGCACTGCCATCTGCTGGCCGGCAAATTGTTCGATCTGTGCTTGATGCGCCGCGACGTCAGCGACGAGTTGCTCATATCGGATTACAAGGACATCCGACCGCTGCTGCTCTTGAGTAAATGATTGGAAATATCTCCTCCATCGCTCCGAACTGACGACGTAATCTTCCTTTCCCTGGAGCGTTCGGCGAGAAGTAAGCACATCTCGCGGATCGCGCTGCATCAGAATGATTCGAAGCTGTGCCGGACGAGGTTCGTAGAATTTGCGAAGCTGTTCCAGGCGAAATACATCATGTGGCACTTTTGAAATTACGATCGAATGGTTGCGCCAGCTGTAGGTTGCCGCGCGCCAGCCCCCCACCTCCCGGCCAAAGCGGCGCGCCTGAGGCAGGCCATTTTCGAGCATCATCTGCAGCATGGTCGTCCCTGAGCGGGGAAAGCCGCAGACAAGAATGTGCGTGCGCAAAGGCGTTAAGCCAAGGATGCCACGATCTGGGATTCGGTAGATCGGGGCCAATACTTTTCTTCGCCAGCGCTTAAGCTGGCTCCAGTCCTCCGAACATAGAATTTCTCCATAATCTGGCGCGGACGCGGTTGCGCCAGTAAACCGCGATTGCAAAGCGAGCATCAATGGGATTCATTACTCCCAACACCCGCCAGATTCAATTCAAAATGGGGTCAGAAAATCGAGTATTCTTGAGCCCGCCTTTGGATTGCCTATGGCACGACGGTGGTGCCGATGTGCCACGCCCCTGGGCTGCTGCCGTTTATCAGCGTCGGAGCGCGGTTTGTTTGATCGTGGTATTCAGAGAGGATCTGCGCAATGGCCGCATCGGCACTGGGTGACTGGTCGCAGAGAATAGCGACCGTGCCCCCACAACCCCTTCCCGTAACGCGTGCCCCATAAATCCCGGCTCGCTCGCGCTGCCGCGCCAGGCTGACCAGTAGATCGGTTTCAGGCGCGCCGAGCATTGCGTCCATCGAATAGGACTGGTGGGAGGCATACATGAGATGGCCCGCGCGGTCCAAGGCGCTCCCTTTACGATGCCGTTCTTCGGTCGCGCACGCCTGCTCGATGAATTCTGCGAATTTTCTCACGCGTCGTGCTTCAAGGACATGATGATCCATTGCATGTTGTATCGAGTACTCGACATCGGGCTCGATTACCGTCGCGGAGTCGATCGTCTGGCCAAATTGGTCGATGAAATCGCGGCCGCTCATGCTCTCCGGTAACACTGCGCGAAACAGTCGCTTGTAATCATCAGGATCGAGATTCGCGAGGTAGCCGCGCATTGGGTCGGCCACCAATCGTCGACCGGCGGCTTGACCCATCTGCCGCATCTTTTCGAGGATGATTTTGTGGCCCATGAAGGCGGCACAGCGCGTGTGGCGATATGCACTGCCCGCCTCCGAATGTTTGACGTTACTGTCGATTCCGACGAAGCGCATTCCGACAGGCACTGAGAGCGGCGCTTCGAGCTGGTGCGGCTGGCAGATCATCCGCATCAATTTGCCGGTTTCTCCCAAGCAACTGGTTGCCTGGTCCATAATCCCGCACGGTGCGCCAACGATGCGATTTTCCACCGCCTGGCAAAGCTGCGCCAACTCCATCGGTCCAAACACGCCCGATGGCCCGCCTCCAGCATTGATGACGCGAAGTAATCGCCCCGCTGCCGGATGGGTGAGATTGAAGTGGTCGCGAAGGGCCATCATCATCGCCACTGCAATAGCCGCGGAAGATGCGAGCCCGGCCCCCATCGGTATTGTGCTGAAAAGCGCGACATTCAGGCCGCTGACTTGCGAATGATTCAGATCGATCCACTTTTGTTCATGCAAAATGGCAAGGCATCCGGCAAGATAAGCGGCCCACCTGTTTGCAGCCGCCTCAAACTCACGACGCAGTGCATCAACTGGCTGGTTCGCCAAAACATCCAGCGAAATCTGGAATGAAGATGGCAGCCCCTGATCCGCCAGGTTGAAGCTTAAAAGGTTAAGATGGCGGTCGGCCCGCGGCTGAAGTGCAATTGCGGCTGCTCGATCGATCGGAAGTTCGCAGACCAACGATCCGGTGTAATCGGCGATGCCTCCCATCACATCCAGCCGGCCTGGCGCTCGGCTGACACGAATTGGGCGACCCGCTACAAATTGCGCAGAGCGTTCTGCAGCAATGCGCGCCAGCAGGGTCGGCACCGGCTCAAGTTCAAGCAGGCGATTATCAATGGTTGTGACTGGGTGCATCGGTCGGCGCATGCTCGACATGATGAGCCGACTCCTTACCGGATTCTATGATCAACTGGTCGAAAAGCCTTCCCTTGGGCAAATCCATCTGTGCGGTCAGAACATACCGGCTCTTGGGATTGATCTTGTCGTAGGGCAATTGAAAGCTGTAGGCCCGCACTGCTGGATTCCAATGTGCAATCTGCTGTTCGCGATCGGCAAGGCTGAAGGTCCAGGGTTCGGAAATTCGCCGGCCGATCCGCTGGGGATCGGTGTCGCGGTAATACCAAAGCTCAAATCGCACGGTGCCCGAAGCGCGGGTTGGTTCATCGAATTGGTCGTCAAATTCCAGCACCGCTTCGATGCCATCGGGCTTGCCGTCGCCGGTCCAATCTTTCACCTGGGTGAAGGCCGGATGGATGCGCATCGAAGCCGGCCCGAACATCTTCTCTTCTTCGGGCGTGCGCGGATGCGGGGTGGGCTGACAGGCAATCGCTGCACAGCAGACCGCCCATAGCATCCCCAAAATACAAATCTTCTGCATCAAGCGGGAATGTAGGGGTGGGCCCAAGCAGTGTCAAACCGGTCCCAAAGAGGCCAAATGCTGCTTTACGTCACGATCGTGCGCGGTAAAGGCGTGTAAGAAACCGCGCTTATTTGTCTGCCGTCTCCGCTGACTTCTCTTCTTCAAACAGCATCGTCGGCGCGATATGTGCGATACCAACCTCGTCCATCAAAATGCCCAGCAGCCTGGATAGCTGCTTCCGGTCGTTGGGATTCATCCGGTTCAGGCCTTCCAGCACGCTGTCCTGGACAGCCGCGGGCGAGCGGGCCGCCAACTCACGACCTGCTTCGGTCAACGTGAGTTCAACACTGCGCGCATCGCGTGCCGATCGCTGACGCGATACCAGGCCGGCCGTCACCAGGCGCTGTACGACTTCAGACACGGAGCTTTGACTGGTCGCGGTGCGCTGGGCCAATTCGCCGACGGAGAGCATCTGCGTCTCGGCAAGTTTGCGGACGACAAACAACTGCGCGGCACTGAGCCCCACTTTCTTTTCCGCGGTCTGAGCCGTCTTGCGCAAAACTTGCACGATCCGACGAATGGCATCGAGCACATTTCGACTATCGTCGGAAATCTCGGGGTGATCGTTTCCCATGAGCTACCCTCAATCGCCGCCTTGGCGTAATAGCACTCTGGCAACGTTCGTAAATGACGCAATAACCTTGGTCATATCCCCTTACTGCTTCAACCGGGATTCCACGCAAACCGCCGGTCTCCTCTCTGGCTCCCCGATCATTATATCGTATAGAAAGGCCGCTAGCGCTTCAACACTCACGTTAACCCGTATCAATTCGCAACCTATTTTTTGGAAAAGAGCAGCAAATCAGCAGTTCCACTGCGGCTCGTCATTATGGCAGATGTTAGAGCATCACCGCAGTCGAAAATAAGCCGTGCTGCCCTGCGAACCACTGACGACTTCAAGCCTCGTATCGATCCATTCCTTCAGTTCCGAAACATGACTGATGATTCCGACCAGGCGCCCGCCAGTTTGCAGGTCGCGGAGCGCGGAGATCGCCAGATCCATTGATTCGGAATCGAGGGAGCCGAAGCCTTCATCGACGAACATCGTGTCGAGCCGGATTCCCCCGGCTCGCGCCTGGACCACATCTGCCAAACCCAGTGCAAGCGATAACGCAGCTTGAAACATTTCTCCGCCCGACAGCGTTCCGACAGCGCGCGCCGTGCCACTCGATTGATCGAATACCTGCAAATCGAGTCCGCCCGTGCTGCGAGCGTCCAATGGTTCTATTGATCGCTGCAATGTGAATCGATCGCGGCTCATGATGGTGAAGCGCGCATTGGCTGCACCGAGAACTTCATCGAGAAAGAGTCCCAGGACAAATCGTTGAAAAGTCATACGCGATGGGTTCCGCCCTCCTGCGATCTCAGCCAGATGACCTACCTGCGCGAACTGCGCCTCATTGGATGCCAGCTCTGTTGCCAGCGCCTCGATACGTTCGATCGCAGTTTGTAAATGCGATTGCCTTTGTCTCAGCGCCTCTTCGCGCCGAACGGCATCTTCCAGGGCGCTCTGGGCCTGGCGATCCTGCGTTTCAAGGCTCGGGAGATCGGCGCGATTTACGTCTTTGGCCTCTTCGCAGGCTTGTTCGTGGCGTTTCCGGGCAATTTGAAGCGCGATGTGAAAGTCCTGGATCTGCTGATCGAGCTCGCTACGATTCAAATCGGAGAGCTTGGCTTCATCGAATTCTTGGACACTTGCAAACCCGGCCGATGAAAGTTTATTGGTGAATTCAAGCTGGCGCAGGCCGGCATGCTCCGCCGAATCAGCGGCATTTTTCTGAGCTGAAGATTCAGTCCCTATCGCGGCGGAGTGTGCACTGATTGCCTGTTGCAAATGGTCTTGCGCCTTCTTCAGCGATTGATCCATCTTCAAAAGTTGTGCGCTCGCGTTTGCCCGGGCTTCGTTCAAAGTGGCGATAGAACGAATATCTGGCGGTATCGAGGTTTCTCGCTCGGCCGACAACGCGCGGGCAACTTTCAGATCGGCAGTCGCCTGACTGGTCTGAGTGTTGGCCAAATCCAATCGCGCGACGGCCGACTGCTCCTTTAGCTGCAGCGATTCGATTTCACGGGAGCACTCCTCGACTTTCGTGGCTGCGTCAGTCGCGATTTTCAAATCCGATTCGAGATGTTCGACCATTGCTCGGATGTCTCGTGCGCTCATTGCGGCATGAGCGCCAATCGAATTCTCGAGATGTTGCACAACCTCACCAGCAGCGGAGATTTCAGCCTCGGCACTCCATTGTTCCCGCTCAATCGCAGCCTGGGATTGCCGTAACTCGTCATGCTCCCGCTTTGCCGCGTCAAGATCTTCCTGTCGGGGCGCGTGCGCGTCGGCAACCGCCGGCGCAGGATGATGGGTCGAACCGCAAACGGGGCAGGCGGTGCCTGGCGAAAGTTCCGCGGCAAGAATTGCCGCCTGAGTTGATGCCCAGGCTGTATGTAGTCGATCGAGTTTTTCTTCCGCAGCGCGGAGTTTTACTTGATTCTTTTCCAGACGCTGTCGGGCGCACTGCAACCGCTTCTGGTTTTCGCCAAGTCGCGCTTGCTGCCGCTCGAGATTGGCTTTGGCCTCAGCGATTCGACGCGCTTCGGTCAATGCCAGGGAGCGCTCCTTCAGCGTTGCGGCCGACAATTCAAGAGCGGCCATCGATTCCCTTTTTTGCTGAAGCGATTCTCGCAGCAGCCGCAGGGCCTTTTCCGCCGAGGCTTGCTCGCGCTTGCATCGCTCATCGTCGGCCTCGCATTTACGCAGCGTCGCGAGCGCCGCGTCGAAATCCGCAACTTTTTTGGCCAGCCCCTCCAGCATTTCGATCCGCCGACGTAAAGCCACGCGCTCCGGCTCTCGCGACTGCTGTGCATTGAGTTCATCCTGTGCCCGAGCAACGGCCGCCTGCAGTGCCTTGACTTGCTCGAGCGCAACGGCATGGGCTTGATTTGCCTGGTCGGAAGTGTGTTTGAGACGTTTGACGTCAACCTGTAAATCGATCAGCGGCAGCGCTTGATTTGCTTTCGATAGCCTGGACTGCATCACGGCAAATTCCTCTTGCCGTGATTCCAGATGCTTCAGCTCCGCTGCCGCTTCATCGCGGGCCGAGAGCTTCTGCTCATCAATGCGTGCAGCCGCCAGGCGCTCCTGTGATTTTTGCCGCGCTGTCCGCAGATCGGCAGTTTGCGTGCAGAGTGCTTCCAGTTCACTTGCTCTTGCCGTCAACGTTGCTTTGGCTTCACTGACGTCGTTCGATTCAATCGAGACCAGCAGCTCGGCCACGCTCTGACGAGTCGATTCGATCTTTCTCTTAGACTCGTCAGCCGCCTCCTTGAGCGCGGCTTCGATCTGAGCGTAGAGATGCACGCCAAAAAGTGATTCGAGAATCTTCTGGCGATCTGCCGACCGAGACATCAGGAATTCCTGAAACCGTCCCTGTGGCAGCATCACGACCTGCCTGAATTGGGCGACATTGCAGCCGATCACCGATTCAATTTTTTGAGTGACCTTCTCCAAACCGCTTGCCAGAACGCGGTCCGATTCATCGAGCCTCCATAAAGTCGCTTCGCCGGGCTGCGTGACTCGCCCCCCGCCCTTCTTGCTGGAACGTTCGAATTCCAGACTCCGCTCGACGCGATATCGAGCTTCTCCGATTTCAAAATCGAGCCGTACGTCGGTCGGAAGCGAGGCGTCGGCATAATCGGATCGAAGCTGGCGCGGCTGCCGATCGCTGGTGGAACTTTGGCCATACAAGGCAAAGCAGATGGCGTCGAGAATGCTGGTCTTCCCTGACCCCGTCGGCCCATTGATCAGGAAAAAAGTCCGCCCTTTCAGATCCGCAAAATCCAAAGCCAGTTCGCCCGCGTATGGGCCAAAGGCGTGAACAAGCAAACGAAGTGGCTTCATGAGGGTTCCGGAAACGCTCCTCTGAGGCAACCTGATAACTAATGTGCCGGATGCACGTCAATTTGTGTGGAGAATATGTGAAACAATGCGCGGCGATTTTGGGGAATACTGACGTGCAATTCAGGTGCGCCTTCCGCGTTAAACCATTATTGCATAAGCATCTGTGATCCAGCAATGGCTTCTTGCACCCATGGAACTCACCAGGAGAATGAGTGTCGAGGTGTTTTTCGCAATTCGCTGACTCGGCTTTTGCCGCCGAAACTTTAAAAGATCAATCCAACGATTGATAGCGTATTCATTGCGACTGCGAGGTGGTTGTGGTCGGACCGGCAGACGGTACAGTAGCCGCCTTTATATCGGGAGCAGGCTTTTTGCGACGCCTTGACCGATAATCAGTTGCAGAGGTTCGGCTGGTAGGGCTGGCCGGACTTCAAGAATGGCAGAGCAATAAATTCGTGTTGACACCTTCGACAAAAAAATGGTTGATGTTCGTCCTGCGATGGGGTGTGGCGGTCGCGGGAATCGCATGGGTGCTGGCCAACACCTCCTTCCAGGATCGGCTGCTGCTGGTCGACCGGGGCAATGAGCTTGTCGCCGTCCCGGTTTTGCATGATCCGCCGCCGGATGCCAGCCGATTTGAGATTTACGATACGCGGGCCGATGCGCCGTCTCCGCGCGACCATTTTATCGATCGCGATGAAGTCTGGACGCGCCCAGGACAGCGCACCGTCAAACTCTGGGACGCACACGGCAAGATCGAATCGGCCAAGCTGCTGGCCATCCGCCCCGGCGCATCGGGCGGCCCCGGACAACAAGCCAAAGAATTGCTCGTACGCGATCCAAACACCAGGAAGGCGCGGAGAATCGGTCAACAATCGGTCGTGGGCGGCTATTCGATGCGCGTGCCTTATCCGCTGGTCGATATCGGGCTGATTCGGCTCGTGAAGCAGGCCAATCTCACCTACTTCATCGCGGCATTGCTCCTGATGCCGCTTACTTACCTGATCACCAGCCGGCGATGGCATCTGCTGCTGGAGGCGATGGACATTCACCTCACGCAGTCGCGCACCTTCGTGATCAACATGGTCGGCGCGTTCTACAACACCTTCATGCCCGGCTCGACCGGTGGCGATCTGATCAAAGCCTACTACGCCGCCAAGCACACGACGCATAAAGTGCGCGCCGTGCTTTCGGTGATTGTCGATCGCGTAATTGGTCTGCTCGCGCTGATTGTGCTCGGCGGTGTGATGGCCTCGATTCAATGGCACGTTCGCGAATGCCAGCACGTGGCCATTGCATGCGGCCTGATGATCCTGATGACGATCGTCGGCCTGGTTGTCTTCTATCATCCAACGTGGCGGCGTCTGACGGGACTCGATTGGCTTCTCAAAAAGCTGCCGATGCAGCGCCACGTGCATCATGCGGTCGAAGCGATGGAGCTGTATGGCAAGCGCCCCGTCGCCGCCGGGACCGCGCTGGTCATGACCTTTCCAGTTCATATTATCACGATCATTTCTGCTACTCTTGCAGGCCTCGCTTTTGGCCTGAAGATGAACCTGCTCTACTACTGGACGGTCGTTCCAGTTTTAGCGCTGGTCGGAGCGATTCCGATCAGCCCGCAGGGCGTGGGCGTGATGGAAAGCTTTGCCGTCGTCCTCACCGCCCGGCAGGGCGTCACCGTCAGCCAGGCCATCGCGCTGGCCATGTCGATTCGCATCGCGCAGATGCTGTGGAATCTGGTGGCCGGCATCTTCGTCCTTCGCGGCGGGTATCACGCCCCCACCGAGAGCGAACAGGAAGAGATGGAGCAGGACGACGACGAGCTTGAAGCGCACGGACAAGTCAGCAGTGTTGGAACGGCCCAGTTTAGCCGCGACGCGACAGCGGAGCGCTTACCATCGGGGGTTCCAGAAAGCGCTCCACTACCGCGTCGCGGCTAACCTCGGCTGACGCAAGCATTGCCCCCTCAATAGGGTGTTAATAGGATAAACATCCATACATGCTGCAACGGGTCGATCGCATTCTGATCCGCGTGCCGGCGCTGGAAAGCGCGGTTCGATATTACCGCGATGTGCTGGGGCTGAAGGTTCATCGTCACGATACGCATCTGGCCAGCCTGGGTCTGAGCGATGGGAAGACGGAGCTGGTTCTGCACGATGATCCAGATCTGCCGGCCGAGGGGATTTATTGGCTGGTTGAGGATGTGCGCGATCTTCATCGCCGACGAAATGAACTGAAGCTCACCTTTACTTCTCCACCCGTGCAAGTTGCCCGTGGCTACCGGGCGACGGTGAAAGATCCCTTCGGAACAGTGCTGCTTCTGCTGGATCGAAGCGCGCAGAATGCAAATCCCGACGCGGTTGAAGATGGCAAGCCAGCCGGGTCACTCTTTGCCGGACTGGAAGTGCGAGTACCGGTCAAGCGGGAGGCGCTGATCCAGGCTTATCAGAAAATCGGGCGGACGGCCGACGACCTGCCCTATACACCTCATTTCGAATCACTGTTTTCAAGCTATGCGAGCGCCCTTGGCGATCCACCGCCGACGCGAGCCGAGGTCTGGCGGCATCTTTTAAACCTGCGAAAAGGCGGAAAACTTCCGAAGCTTGGCGAAGCGCGAAGTCAGCCACCCGAAGTCTCTCCCGAAGATCGCGATGGTCTTCGAAAAATGCTCGGAGACGACCTTGGAAAGCGCGATCGCCTTCCCTATTCCGCGCGCTTCGACAAACTCGTGGACGAGTTTAATCGCACGCAGCCTCGGGCGCTTTCGCCGCATCTGGTGTGGCGACTGGTCGCGACGCTGGCGAAGTAAAAACCCGTATTTCGCCGAGGTTAGCCGCGACGCGATAGCGGAGCGCTTCCGGAAGCGCTCCGCTATCGCGTCGCGGCTAACCTCGGCAGGGACATCCGTCTTGCATGAAATGGATTTATGAGCAGATCTGACTCATGACAGATCCCAGACAAATCACGCACGAGCCGAAGAATCACATCCTGACCAACATCGGCGTCTGGTCGCCGGACGGGAAATGGATCGTCTACGACACCCGCTCCGATCCCGCCGGTTCGATTTTCGACGGCTCGACGATCGAGCAGGTGAACGTTGAGACGGGCGAAGTGCGCGTGCTCTATCGCTCGCAGAGCGGCGCGCACTGTGGCGTCGCGACCTGCCATCCGATGGATGATCGAGTCATCTTCATTCTCGGGCCCGAGGATCCGACGCCGGATTGGCAATATTCTGCATTTCATCGCCAAGGCGTGATTGTCCATGCTGCAACTCCAAGTGTTGCGATCAATATGGACGCGCGCGACATCGTTCCGCCCTTCACACCCGGCGCGCTTCGTGGCTGAAGCCATGTTCATGTCTTCAGCCCCGACGGCCAGTGGTTAAGCTTCACCTACGAGGATCATCTGCTGGCACAGTTCGCCCATGCATCGGCCGGCAACGATGTGAACCAACGGAATATCGGTGTCGCGATGTCAGGCCGACCAGTGCACGTCCGTGGCAATCATCCCCGCAATCACGATGGCGATTTCTTCAGCGTTCTCGTCACGCGAACCACCGCGGCTCCCCGCCCCGGCTCCGACGACATCAGCCGGGCTTGTGAAGAAGGATGGGTGGGAATTGATGGATATCTGAAAACCGATGGTACGCGTCAGCGCCGGGCCATCGCCTTTCAAGGACAAGTCACGACGGCCGACGGACAATCAATCAGCGAAGCCTTCATCGTCGATCTTCCCGACGACCTGACGCAACCCGGCGACGGCCCCCTCGCGGGCACCGAAACTCGCGCTCCCTTTCCGCCCAAAGGTTGCATGCAGCGTCGATTGACCTTCACCGCCAACCGCAAATTCCCTGGCCTGCAGGGTCCCCGCCACTGGCTGCGCAGTTCCCCCGATGGCTCGCGCATCGCGATGCTCATGAAAGACGACGCCGGCATCGTTCAGCTCTGGACCGTCTCTCCCCTTGGCGGTCCTCACCGCCAGCTCACGCGCAACCCCTGGCCCATCGCCTCCGCCTTTTCCTGGAGTGCCGATGGCAAATCGATTGCGCACGCCATGGACAACAGCATTTTCATCACCAATACCGACAATGGAATCAGCACGCGCCTGACGCCGCGCTATTCCGATGAAAGCGCGCCACGCCCTGAAGCCTGCGTATTTCTCGCCCGACGGTCGGCAAATCGCTTTCGTCCGAAACATTCCCGTTGGCGCAGAATCGTTCAATCAGGTTTTCGTTGTCAGCAACGATCCCGATTAACTGGCCAGGGCAGCACGCCGGGCGCCTTTGAACTGTTCAAAGAATCCCTGGCGTCGTCGCCGAGTGGTTTCTGAGCTGTAGAGTCTTTCGGCAAGCCAATAGAGACCCGCGCGCAGCTCGTCGGGCCCTAGCGGATTGGGAAGATAATTCACATCGAACAAGGTGCATAAATCCCAGCGGCCGGGCTCGATAATTCGGCCGGCTTTCAGCAGCCGGTTATAGAGCGGTGTGCCGGGGAAGGCCGTCAGGACGGTGATCTGCACTTCATACAGGCTTCGCGCCAGCGAAAACTCGAGGACCTCTGAAAAGATCGATTCATCGTGACCATCGAGGCCGAGGATGAAGCAGCCGTTCACGGTGATGCCATGGGACTGGATGGTTTCGATCGCGCCGGCATATCGATCGTTCCAGATTGCCTTCCGATTCTTACGAAGCTCGACTCCTTCCAACGCGCTGCGGCCGGGACTTTCGAGTCCAATCAGTACCTGCCTGCAACCGGCCTTCTGCATCAGCGCGAGCAATTCCGAATCTTCGGCAACGGTGACATCCGTCTCGGTGAACCACTTGATGCCCAGCGGCGCGATCGCCCGGCAAAGTTCCTTGCCCCATTCCTTGTCCACAAATGTGTTGTCGTCGGCAAATTCGATGAACGCGCCGGGCCGCACGGCCAGGATGGCGCGAATATCCCGCACCACGTCGGCCACGGGCCGCTTGCGATAGGTGCTTGAGAGCATGACGGTCGACGCACAGAACTCACAATGCCATGGGCAGCCGCGCGTGGTCTGGACGGTGAAGCGGTTGTAGGGGCGGTCTTCCAGCAAATCGTATCGAGGAATCGGCAGCCGACGGACATCGACAGGACCAAATTCACGAGCGCGAAAAATACGCGAGCCGGAGCCGCGGTCGGCTGCCGCTACGACGTGGGGCCAGACATGCTCGCCCTCGCCGGCAACAACATAGTCGGCATGGTCGATCGCTTCTTCGGGTAGCGCTGTCGCGTGCAGTCCACCAATGGCGACTTTGATCCCGCGCGCCCGAAGTCGGTCGGCGATCGCATAGGCCTCGAAAGATTGTGCGGAAAATGTGCTGATGGCGACCAGATCGCAATCGTAGACTGCCGGGGGCTCGCGGAGGTCTCCTTCAGCTTCAAAATACCGCAGCTCATGCCCGGGTGGTGTGACTGCGCCCATGTAGAGCAGGCCGAGGCTCGGGAGGGATGCGATCACTTTGGATCGATCGACAAACCCGGGCAAGGTCAGGCCGAAGTCCGTCAGTTTTTTGTCGTGCGCTCGCACGCCGCTCATCGCAAGAAGGCCGATCTTCATAGCTTGCCCCTTTGGTAAGAGTCAGCTCAGCAGAACGAGAACCACCGCCGCCATCAGCGCGGCGACCGGAATAAAAACAGTTTCTTAAAACCTTCTTTCCAGGCGGAAAGGAAACAGATCAGAGGCATCGCAATGCCACCGAAAATGAGCAATGGCCCCGCGTAAGGTCGTACGGAAACAGGACTGATCGCGAAGACAATATTGAGCAGGCCCAGAGCCATCAGAGCGATGTGGCCAAGGCGCGCCAAGCGCCTCTGCCAACTTGCATATCCACCAAAGAAATCTTCGCGACCAAACCCGAGACCCAGGGCGGCGCCGGTGACAGCGCCGCCAAGGATCATCATCCAGCCTGCATACCAGTTGATCGCATGAGGCATGGTGCCCCCTATCGTTTCGGCTCCGCTCCCAGCGATCGGGCCAGCGCATGTTGCAGATCGCGCTCCGACTGAATCGGACGATCATCCGGCAGCGGCAGATTCACGCTGATCGCATACCGCCCCAGCCCCAGCAGCAGCCCGCGGATGATCTCCGCCCGGCTCAGGTGCGCATTGTCCGGACGCATCGAAGCAATCATGTCTGCGTATTGATCGAGCCAGTGCACCTGCGACGTATACAGGTGGACGATCACCGGCGTCGTATGGGCCTGATGCTTGGTCGGCCGGCCCGGCCCCTTCCGCCGCTTGACAGGTGGATCCTTGTCGAGCTGATCGAGCAGGATCGTGAGCTGGTCGAAAAGCGGATCGGAGCTGGGTGTTTGCGGTTTTGATTTCATGCAGCCCTCTGGCTTCAATTTAATTATTTATATAAATAATTCTAGGCATGTCAATGCTTTTTTCTTCGATGAAGATTTTGTGCCGCGAGAGCGTTTTTTAAACTTCTTGACGGCGCGGATGTTCTATCCTTGTGAGGCTGGGGATAACTTCGAAGCCGAAATAGCAGGATGGGTGACGGAAAGGGAAATCAATTCATGAAAAGCCAATTCGCATGCATGACGATCATCTTCGCGCTATTCTTTTCATCGGGCGCCGCGAGCGCTGCTGAAAATATCGCTCCGCCCAGTCCGGAAGTGTCCGCGGCATTGAAGCCCTATTTCGACCAATACAAGCTGGCGGGCGCCATCGCCATCATCGGCGACAAGACGGGGAAGATTCACTACCGCAACCTGATCGGCTACGCGGATGTCGAGGCGAAGAAGCCGATCAGTGAGGACAACGTCTTCTGGGTCGCGTCGATGTCGAAGATGTTCGTCGGCGCTTCGATCATGATGCTGGTGGACGAAGGCAAAGTGAGCCTGGATGACCCGGTCACCAAATTCATCCCGCAGCTTAATAAATGGATGGTCATCGAGGAGAAGGATGAATCGCATGTTTTGCTGAAACCGGTCTCGACGCCGGTGACGATTCGGCATCTGCTGAGCCACACGAGCGGGTTGACCGGCATGTCGGAATTACAGCAGACGATTGGCGCCGATCGAACGCCGCTCAAGGCTCGAGCGATCAGTTCGGTGACCGGCCCCCTTCAATGGCAGCCCGGTGAGAAATATCAATATGGGAATCAGGGGATGAACATCGCCGCCCGTGTCGTCGAGATCGTCAGCGGCATGCCTTACGAGCAGTTCCTGCAGGAACGATTTTTCGATCCGCTTGGAATGAGCGAAACCACCTTCTGGCCCAGCGATGCGCAGATCGCTCGACTAGCCGGCGCTTATGGCCCCAATAAACAAAAGACTGGCTACGTCCGCGGCGGCATCACTTTTCTTACCAAACCATACAGCGACCGCGTTCATCGCTATCCCGAAGCCGCGGGTGGATTATTTTCCACGACTCACGACATCTTCCGCTATGGCCTGATGCTCGCCAACGACGGCCAGCTCGATGGCAAACGATTTCTCTCGCACTCGGCTATGGATGAACTGCGGAAAGAACAAACCGGCAAAACCAAGGTCAATTACAGCCTCGGCTACCACCTTCGCAATGGCATGTTCGGCCACGATGGCGCGTATGGGACCGATTTGTCGGTCAATCCCAGAACAGGCATGGTTGCCGTCTTCATGGTCCAGTGCGCCAGCGGCGACCAGTGGGCCGCGCGGGATTTGTTTCTCAAGACAGCGACAACCGTTTTTTCGAGATAGTTGTCATGCTCCCCCGTTCATCGTCCTGCCGATAAGATGCTTGCGTGCGACGCCGCCTCTTCATTTGTATTTCCATCCTCTCGCTGTTTCTTTGCGCGACAACGCTCGTCTCATGGGCTGCGTCGACCCACCGGGAAGACACCGTTGGCTGGGCGGGATGGAAGGACAAATCCGCCGGTATCTGGCAAGGGTGGGGAATGAAAGTCGAGGGAGGCAAGCTGCTCGCCTATTGGTTTTCGGGAAACTGGAAGTTCGACGATCCCACACATCTCGGACCGTCCGATGCCAGCATGCAGCCACACTTTCTTCACGAGAGCCACCCGATAGTTGGAAGCAACTACCTGCCGCGAAAAGCATTCGACTGGAAAACCTTCCACACGGGCGGCGGCGGGACTTATATCAACGTCCACTTCTGCGGCTTACCCCTGTGGCTTCCGACGGCCCTGTTCGCGATACCCATCCTTCTCTGGGCGATTTATTCGCTGCTCAGGCGGCGCAGAGTGAGCCGACAGGGATTCGATGTGTTGCCACGGTCCGCATGACACGTAGCACAGGCTTCCAGCCTGTGGCCTGTGGCATTTAATCACAGCCTGGAAGGCTGTGCTACGAATTTGCGCATGCGATTACGCTGTTGCGCCCCTGCAACTCATCCACCCATTTGCTCTAAGGATTGACGTGCCGGCGTGAAATTCGGATCGATTGCCAAAGCCGCTTCAAACGCGGCTTTCGCCTCGTCGCGCTGGCCGGCTTTGGCATGAATAACCCCAATTGAATAAAGCGGTACCGGCGATTTGGGATCGATCGACGCTGCCGCCCGGCAACGTTCGAAGGCTTCCTGCGTCATGCCGCGATCGGCAAGAACCATTGCCAGTGAGATGAGAATCTGCGGGTCATTGGGTGCGAGGTTCAATGCGGCTTCCATATCGCGCTGGGCCAAATCGGGCCGATTGACGCGTCGGTATAAATCGGCAAGCGTCATTCGATAGCGAATTGAATTCGGCTGCAGCGCCACCGCCTGCCGCATCGCGACGACGGCTCCCTTCGGAACCTTCTGCTCCCAATTCAGCACTGCCATCAGCGCATACACCTCGGCATTGCGTGGATCCGTTTTCAAAACGCGATGGAGAAGCTCCTTGGCCGCGACAAATTCCTTTTCCTCGGCAGCCTTTTTTGCCAGATCGAGATACTCAGGGATCGTCTTCCCCTCGGGCACGATGCGGTGATATTCCGCTACGCCCTCGCGCACGATCGCCTCGACGCCTTCGATCCCCTGCCGCTCGAAGGCGCGAAGAAGTACGTTGTAATGATCGTTGAACTCCACGCCGCTGGAGCTGTTCCAGACGCGCTTGGCGATCAGCGATTTGGTCAGCCAGATGTCTTCCTCGAGCTTGAGCCGTCTGGCTCGCTCCTGCGGCGTCATCGGTTGCAAAACGTATTGATCGCGTGGGATGACCAGCACCTGCGCATACGGATCGCCCTTGCGGAAAATATGCCGATGCCCGGGCGGCGGCGCTTTAAAGACCATGAACATCCGCTTGGGCCACCACTCGGTCAAAAGATGGCCGCAATGACACGCGGGAACCGTGTAGGTCATATCGCGGAAATAGCGCGGGTGCGGCTCAACCCGCAGCACATAGCCCGGCGGCGCCTGAATGTCGATCGACGTAATAAACAGATATTCCGTCGGCGGAGGCGGATTGGACAGCGTGAAATCATTCCGCGGGTCCACGCCGCCCGGCTCCGTTTCCTGGCTCCACTGAAACGTCGGCACGCCATTGACGTTCAGGACATGGCATTCGGTGTCATACTGATACAGCAGTTCGAACCCGTGCGTGCATCCATCGACGAAAGCCGGGCAATGCCAGGGCTCCGGCTCAGAGCCGTTCTCTTTTTTATTTTCCGCCGACCCACCCCAGTCGCCGATGGCGACCTTGATCGGACGGGGAGGCAGCGCTTTACCTTCCAGACGGTACTTGATCTCTAATTTCGCCATAGGGATTCTAAAGCGGATGCAACGTGTATTGTAACGGAAGTAGCCCCGACAGGATTCGAACCTGCGACCGGTCGCTTAGAAGGCGACTGCTCTTCCAATTGAGCTACGGGGCCAGAAAGCAGCGTCGGAATTGCGCCCGGGCCAAAGGCTAACGTACACCGGATCAGGGCTTCAGCCAAGCGGGCGCCGGTGCAGCTCCATTATAGCGCAGGGCATTGCGTACGACATTGCGCGCTTCGTAGCACAGGCTTCGGAGCCTGTGGCCTTTAAATCACAGCCTGGAAGGCTGTGCTACGACAGCATTTGAACTGAGGCATCGCCTCTCCGTATCCTTTGCGGATGCAAAGCGCGATAGCGACCACTTTAAAGTTGCCGGGCTCGACCAGAGGCCGGCCGGAATTGCTCGCCCCCGCGGGCGATTGGGAAGCGATGCGCGCTGCTGTCGCCAACGGCGCGGATGCCGTCTACTTCGGCCTCAATCAATTCAATGCCCGCCATCGCGCCCACAATTTCACGATCGAAGAATTGCCGGAGGTGATGGCTTATCTCCATGGCCATAACGTCCGCGGCTACGTCGCCTTCAATATCCTGATTTTTTCTGATGAGCTGGAAGAGGCGGCGCGGTTCATTAGCGCAATCGGAGCCGCGGGTGTGGATGCGGTGATCGTGCAGGACCTGGGCCTGACGCGACTGATCCAAAAGCTCTGCTCGAAGTTAGCTGTGCATGGCTCGACCCAGATGACGCTGACCGAGCCGATGGGGATCGAGTTTGTGAAGGCGCTGGGCGTGCAGCGCGTGATCCTGGCGCGCGAGCTTTCGATTGCCGACATCCGAAAGATCCATCAATCGACCAACATGCCCGTCGAAGTCTTTGTGCATGGCGCGCTGTGCGTCGCTTACAGCGGCCAATGCCTGACCAGCGAATCGCTCGGCGGGCGCAGTGCCAATCGTGGGCAATGCGCGCAGGCTTGCCGATTGCCCTATTCGCTGATCATCGATGGGCAGCAGAGGGATCTGGGCGAGCATGCATATCTCCTCAGTCCTCAGGATTTGGCTTCATATGATTTGATCGATCAACTGGCCGACTCAGGGGTGTGCAGCCTGAAGATCGAGGGACGATTGAAGGGCGCGCCGTATGTGGCCGCGACCACGCAGACCTATCGCGCGGCCATCGATGCGTTGGAAACAGCTCGGCCGTTTATGCTGCCCCGCCAGCAGGAAACGGATCTCGCGCAGACTTTCTCTCGCGGTTTCACGCATGGCTTTCTCGATGGCGTCGATCATCAGGAACTGGTTCATGCGCGATTCCCCAAGAGTCGGGGATTGCTGGCGGGACAAGTCGTGGCGATTACGCCGCGCGGCGTGGTGATCGAATTGGCCCGTTTAAATCCGGCCGGGAGTGAAGACGGATTTACCCGCGCCGATGCGCTGAACGTCGGTGATGGCGTCGTCTTCGACCAGGGACATCCAGAAGCAGGTGAACAAGGCGGGCGCATCGCTACCGTTCGCACTCAGGGCGGGAACAAATCCGCAAGAGTCGAGATTACGTTCGAGCGCGACGGGGTCGATCTCGAACAAGTGAACGTCGGCGACATCGTCTGGAAAACCGACGACCCCGCCAGCCGGCGCAGGCTCGAGACGAGCTTCAGCCGCGATTGCGTTGTCCACCGCGAGCCGATCGACGTGCAGCTCATGGCCAATGTCGATCAGCCGATCCAGATCCGAGTTCGCGATGAAGCTGGCCACGAGGCAACCGTTTCATCCGATGCGCCGCTGCAGCGCGCCCAGAAACATCCATTGACGGAAGGGACCTTTCGCGAGCAGTTTGGCCGGCTTGGCGACACGCCATTCGAATTGCGTCGCGTCGCGGGGCTGGAAAGCGCTTGTGATGCAATGGTGCCCAAGTCCGTCCTTAACGAGCTGCGCCGCAAAGCCGTCGACCTCCTTCTTGAACAGCGCAAGACCGATCAGCGGAGCGACGTGGTCGATACTGAAGCGCTAGCGCATCTCCGTGCTTCGATTGAGGACAAGTGGAAAGATGCCTTCACAGCACCGGCTCAGCCTCAGCTTCACGTTCTCGTGCGATCGCTCGAACAGCTTGGCGCCATCCTAGATTGGCGGAATCCAGCCACTGGCGCCCCCGTCGATACCGTTTATTGCGATTTTGAAGACGTGCGGAAATACAAGCAGTCCGTCGCTTCTGCGCGCGAAGCTGGCATCCCCATCGGCCTGGCCACCGTGCGCATCATCAAGCCCGGCGAAGAAGGATTGCTTGGCCAACTCGCTGCAAACGAACCTGATCTGCTGCTGGTCCGCAATCTCGCCGGCCTGACTTACTTCAAGCAGCGATTTCCGCACATCCCGCTCGTTGCCGACTATGCAATGAATATTGCAAATGAACTGACCGCAGCCATCATGGCCGAGAATGGCGTTCGGCGGATGGTCCCCAGCTACGACCTGAACTGGAAGCAGCTTTGCTCGCTGCTGGCTCGATTTCCCGCTGCCGCGTTCGAGGCGGTCGTGCATCAGCACATGCCGATGTTCCATATGGAGCATTGCGTCTTCGCCCACACTCTCTCCGATGGCTCCGACTATCGCACCTGCGGCCGGCCCTGCGATCACCATCAGGTCGAACTGCGCGACCGAGCCGGGGCGGCTCATGCGCTCGTCGCCGACGTTGGCTGTCGAAACACAGTCTTCAATGCCGCCGCGCAGAGCGCTGCGGAATTTCTGCCACGCATGAAAGAGCTTGGCCTGCGCCACTTCCGCGTTGAACTGCTTCGGGAAACGCCGGACGAATCGACGCAACTGCTCGATCGCTACGCTCGCGTCATCGCCGGGATGGAAGATGGTCGAGCGACGTGGCGCCAGCTTCGCGTGCTCAATCAGCTCGGTGTGACGCGCGGAACGCTTGAATAGTCCTGTTTATTCCCATCCCCGTTTAGCCGCTACCGCTTGCGGTGCGCGTCCAGCGGCGCGGAAATCAACCGCCCTTCGAGCGCGACGAGCGGCGCTCCTGGCTTCTTTTAGCGGAGATTCTCGCTCCACGTCCACCAGGCGCGCACCGCAAGCGGTAGCGGCTAAACCAATCACTTTGCAGGGATGCCCTTTCCCGCTTCATATTCCCCAATCGCGCCCGGTAGCGCATCGATCACCTCGCGAGCCAGAACACATCGCTGCCCCAGTCGCTGCCCCGCAATTTCTCCCGCCCGGCCATGAAGATGCACCCCAAGACAGGCGGCATCGAATCGATCCATCTTCTGCCCGAGCAGCGCGCCGATGATGCCGCTGAGAACATCGCCGGTGCCGGCTTTTGAAAGACTGCTGTCGCCGGTCTGGTTGACGTAAGCGCGCTGTCCGTCGGTGACGATGGTGTGCTGTCCTTTAAGCACGATCACCTGTCCGAATTCCTCCGCGGCTTTGAGCGCGATCTTCATTCGCCCTTTGTCATCGCTGGGAACCTTCGTTTGACCAAACAGCTTTCCCAGCCGGGCCATCTCCCCCGGGTGCGGCGTCAGCACCGCCTGCGCTTTGAAATTCGCCGGCCACTTCTTGCCTGCCGCAAGAATGTTGAGCCCATCCGCATCGATCACCATCGGCTTGTCCATCCGCGTCAATCGCGCGACGCGTGCCTTCGCATCCGCGGTTTGCCCCAACCCCGGCCCCAGCACGATCGCATTGGCCTTTTCCGCAGCTTCAATCAGCTCGCTTCCGACGCCCTTGCCCAAACCAAGGCCGACCAATTCCGGAGTAATCGTCAAGATTGGAAGCAAAATTCCCCGCGGCACCGCAACCTGCACCAAGCCCGCCCCCATGCGCAGCGCTGAAGTCCCCGCCATCGCCGGCGCGCCGATCATGTCATCGTGGCCGCCAACGATCAGCACCCGGCCAAACATGCCCTTATGCCCATTGGCCGGCCTTGGCGGAAGCTCGGGGAGCGCGGTGATCAGTTGCATGTCATTCCTTAATGTGGCACAGCCGCCCTGGGCTGTGATTTACACCGAGCCACAGCCGGGGGCGGCTGTGCTACAAGAGATGACGTGATAAACGCCTTGGCATAGAATGTGAAGGCGAAGAGGGACGATTCTGGCAATCGGCCAAGAAAGAGGCTGCTGTCATGATCGATTTTTATTGCACGCAATGCGGCCGGCCCATCCAGGTCGCCGAGCAATTAGCCGGTCGATCGGTCCGCTGCCCGCGCTGCGGCCGCGAGATGGTCGCCCCGTTTGTACTCAACGCCAACGGCACGGCTCCCGTCAAACCGGTCATTGCGCCGACGCCTCCCCCAGTGTTGATTCCCCCGCCGTTTGTTCCTCGTCGTAGAAGAGGGTTGAAGGCATTCGGCTTGGCAGCGGCAATTGCCTTAATTCTTGTTCTGCTCAAGGCATTCATGGCCGTGGCCGTCATTCGGAACACGATGATTCCGCCGGCGCCGGTGCCAGCCACTTCAGACACCACTGCCTGGCAGTTCCCTGAGCTTCCTTCGCCCGTCCATCTTGCTAATGGAGTCGATCTTTACCTGCTGCAATTCACCGGCGCCGCCCCCGGCCTGCCGATGCACGCCCGGCTTTATCTCCCGGCCGATTATCACTCGGTTCGAACCCTCCCCTGTGTCTTCATCGCCCCAGCTGGCACGCGATTGATTTATGGCGCGTCGCTGAGCAACGACGATTCGCCCGAGCATCTGCCTTACGTGCGCGCCGGCTTTGCCGTCATGGCCTATGAATTGAGTGGCAACCTCAATCTCCCTCAAAACGCGCCAGTCAGATACCGCGACCTCCGCAATCCGATCTACCAATTCATCGCAGCCGACGGCGGACTTGCCAATGCCCGCCTCGCGATCAACTACGTCCTGTCCAAGGTTCCCCAAGTCGATCCGAATCGGCTCTATGCCGCCGGCCACAGCTCGGCTGGTACGATGGCACTCGATCTCGCTGCCGCCGACAGTCGAATCCGCGCCGTCGCCGCCTACGCGCCGGCAACCGATGTCGTCGGATATTGGGGCAATCATCTCGAGGATCTGAACCGTGCCGTCCCCGGATCGGCTGCGCTGGCCGCGAAGGTTTCGCCGCTTCAGCATGTCAGTCAGTTCAACTGCCCCGTGTTCATCTTCCATGCCGACGACGATCGCACCGTTCCAACGGGTGAAGTACAGCGATTTGTCGATGATATGGAATCGGCCGGGAAAACTATTGAGTTCCGCCGAGCCCCCTTCGGCGGCCACTACAACTCCATGATCCGCGAAGGCATCCCCCAGGGCATTTCCTTCTTCCTGCAAAATGGCGCGATGGAGCCAACGGGTCGGTAATCAAAAACGCGCCCGTTTCGCTCGAGAGTCTCTCATCTCTCCCGAAACCGCCGCGGCGCAGCCGCGTCCTGTGCCGATTAGCCGCGTCGCATGCGACGCGCGTTTCCCCGCGACCGATGCGGACGTAAAAAGGGATTCGGAACTGCGGGAAAATCTCGCGCTTGCTCGCGCGAACAATGGTTCTCGAACGCGCAGCGCATGCGCTGCGGCTAATCGGCACCAGACGCCGCTAAGCGGCGGCGATAGGAGCAAGTGAGATTGCCGACGAACAAGCGGTGCACGCTTCACCTTTGCTATTTGCATTGACTCCGATATAATTTGGGATTCGGAACTCGTCTCAGAGGCGGTCAGATATGTTTCGCCTTAGAAAATGGAAGAACTTCCCGTATGTCACGTATCTCATAGGCATGACGTTTTTGGTGCTGTATTTGGATTGGTTTTTTAGGCAACCCCTCCTCGACCAAAGCTCCCCTCATACAGCGGACTTTCCGCCGATGTTATCGGCAGCTTTCCGACATGTTGTCCCTGAGTCAGACCCCGGTCTTGGGCTTTACAAGATTTTCGGCGTGTTGGCGGTGATGGGCATCGTCGAAATCCTCCTGGTGCGATGGTGGGCATACACGCATCGCCGTTGAACTTGGGGGCGGGAACGATATACGTGAGTGCGACGTTGTAATCCGGAAGAGGCCATGCCCACCTGCAGACGTCGATTTCCGATGAGTGTGATCGTGTCGCTGCTTGCGGCTGCGGTGGTGGCGGCGGTGGGCGTCAGAAGTTTTTGGACGTGGGACAGTTGGGCCTTCGGAGGAGGGCGGAAAATAGAAATCGCCTTATATCGCGGAATGGTGGCTGGCACTTACATATCGGTTGGAAGCGAGGCAAATTTTGCCAATGGCCATCTGTCTGGCGGCGAGAATTCGTTTAATTCTTCACCAGCGGTTTTCCTGCTCGCTGCCGTAAGACAAGACACAGTCCATGGCGTCTTAATGTCCATCTGGCTCCCGTTTCTCCTGCTTCTGGTCGTGCCTGTCCGCTGGCTGATCATGCTCCCGGCGCATGAGCCGGCATTCCCGGTCGTCACGACCCCTTCACAAAGCGCCGCTCAACTGCACAACAAGTCTTGAAGTCGGTTCGGCGAATAAAATGGGGTCAGTGATTGTCATTGTCGGAGCGAGGACCTGCCGCCGGATTAGGGCTGATGCCCTATATAGAGACTGGAAACCGGAGACTTGAAACTAGGCAGCGCTGCCGGAGCGGGCGGGCCTCTTGAGTTCCTGACAATTCTGCTGGTTGAGCGGACACTACTCAACTTTTTGTCATAGTCAGTGACCGAATTTTTGGCTGGCGCTGCGATCGAATTCATTTTCCAAGCCGCTGCGCGCGGCCCTTTACCCATGCTCCGGCCACCCCTTACGCCTCGCACGCGAATGGACAAGAGACAAAAGTGTCCAAAAATGCAATGTTCGCGATATGTATGGTATACGGCTTGCAGGGGATTTCTGCGGCTATGGAGATGACGATGGATCTTACACTTCGCGCAGCGCGTCCCAATCCGCTTACTTCGAGTGCGGCTCCTTCAGAGTCGAAGGCGGGAAGAATCAATGAATGCAAGTAAATATGAAAAATCGTTTGACAATCGTTGCGCGGCGCTGGTGTCGCGCGAGGGCAGCGCGCCGCGCGCGGGACAAAATTGCAAGCCTTGTATGCACAATCGATTACGATTGATAAGCCACCTAAGGATGGGGCGCGGCGAGCAAGTGTCGCGCGCCGCGCGCGGGCCCGATGCCCCCTTTAGCCGCCCGGTTCATCGGGCGCTTTCTACCCGTCGCGGGCGTCGCAGGAGCGACGCCCTCCAGTTCGCGACAAACGTCAGATGTCACTCCACGTCACACGAATGTCACGGGATGTCACGTCACCAAATGTCACACGTGTGACATCGCGCGGTTTACTCATAAACTAATACCATCGAATGGGTTAGAACTGGAATTGCAGTCGAATGTCATTCATTTTCACGAAAAGCGCTTCCTTTTGTGACATTTGGGGACAGGCCATTCTAGAAACTGGAAATTGGAGACTGGAAACTAGATGGAGTGGAAGTCACAACCAGCAGGGCAGTGCTAAGGGTCATGCAACATCTTCGCAAAATGCCAAAAATGTTGCGTTTTGTTGCATTTTGTTGCATCGCGTTGCATGGGCGACGACTCAGGGCGAGGCCCCTTCGACAAGCTCAGGGCAGGTGGCGCTGCAGCGTTCATCGGCCTTGGGAGCGGCCTTTGGCCTTCCTTAAACGCGCTTCGGCTCTATGCGTAGTTGCAATTGCCAGCGATACTTCCGGCTTGCGCCGGCACGGCGCGGCACCTGCCCGGATTGGGCGGCTATACCTGGAAAATTCTTGCGGAGCATCTATGAAGCTGAACCGACGTTGGATCGCGGCGGCGGCCTCTTTGACCGTCGCGATGGGCTTGTCGCAGCGCGTCTGGGCCGACGCACCGACGAAGCTGGAACTCAAGAAGGGCGATCATATCTGCCTGGTCGGCAACACGTTGGCCGACCGCATGCAGCACTTTGGCTGGCTGGAAACGCTGGTAGACAGCCGATTTCCCGACAAGGAGCTGACCTTCCGCGACCTGGGCTTTTCCGGCGACGAAATGGAATTCCCCTTCCGCACCGACGGCTTTGGCAGCCAGGATGAGTGGCTCACGCGCTGCAAGGCCGACGTGATCCTCGCGTTCTACGGCTACAACGAATCCTACGCCGGCAAGGCGGGCATCGAGAAATTCAAGAAGAAGCTCGACCAGTTCATCAAGCAGACGCTGGACAAGAAATTCGACGGCGAAAAGAGCCCGACGCTCGTGCTGTTTTCCTCCATCGCCCAGGAAAACCTGCACGATCCGAATCTTCCCGATGGCGTGGAGCACAACAAGAACATCAAGATGTATGCCGACGCGATGGCGGAAGTCGCCAAGGCCAACAACGTGATGTATGTCGATCTTTATGAGCCCTCACAGGAGCTTTATTCCAAGACGACGCAGCCGCTGACGATCAACGGCATTCATATGAATGAAGCCGGGGACAAGGCTCTGGCGCCGGTGATTGTCAAGGCACTTTTCGGGGCCGAGGGAAAGGCCAACGCGAGCGACGAGCAGCTTGAAAAGCTCCGCCAGGCAATCCTCGACAAGAACTTCTACTTCTTCGAGCGCTACCGCACGCCAGACGGCTACAACGTCTACGGCGGGCGCTCTTATGTGAAATACGCCAAGGGCATCGACAACCGCACCGTGCTGCAGCGCGAAATGGAAGTGCTGGATGTCCAGGCGGCCAATCGCGACAAGCGCGTGTGGGCCGTGGCGCAGGGCGGCGATTTGAAAGTGGACGACAGCAACACGCCGCCTTTCATCGAAGTGCCCAGCAACAAACCCGGCCCCGGTCCTGAAGGCGCGTACACCTTCCTCTCGGGCGAGGAAGCCATCAAGCATATGAAGACGGCGCAGGGGATGAAGGTGAATCTCTTCGCTTCGGAAGAGCAGTTCCCCGTGCTGGAAAAGCCCGTGCAGATGGCGTTTGACGCGAAGGGCCGGCTGTGGGTAGCGGCCTGGCCCAACTATCCGCACTGGCAGCCCAAGACGCCGATGAATGATAAGCTGTTGATTTTTGAAGACACCAATGGCGACGGCAAAGCCGACAAAGTCACAGTCTTTGCCGATCACCTCAACTGCCCGACCGGATTTACCTTCTGGAATGGAGGCGTGCTGATCGCGCAAGCGCCGGGTCTGCTTTTCCTCAAAGACACCACCGGCGGCGATCATGCCAATTATTCGAAGCGCATTCTGGAAGGCATCGACTCAGCCGACAGTCACCATTGCGCCAACAGCTTCGTTTATGATCCGGGTGGGGCGCTCTATTTCCAGGAAGGCACCTTCAGCCACACGCAGATTGAAACCCCATGGACCGCGAGCGTGCGATCAGCCAACGCGGCGGTGTATCGATTTGAGCCGCGCACGTTCAAAGTAGACGTGTATGCGGCGTATCCTTTTGCCAATCCGCACGGCCATGTGTTTGATCAATGGGGCACGGATATCGTGATGGATGGCACCGGCGCGGTGCCCTATTACGGGCCGACCTTTACCGGCTTGACCTATTACCCACAGAAGCACAACAGGGCCCCCACCGTTTACAAGCAGCGCACCCGCCCCTGCCCGGGCGCGGAGATTCTCTCCAGCGCGCAGTTCCCCGATGAATACCAGGGCAATCTGCTGGTGGGCAACGTCATCGGCTTTCAAGGCATCTTGAATTACAAGCTGACGGAAAAAGGCGCGGGAGTGGTCGGCACCGAAGTGGAGCCGATCGTGCAGAGCGACGATCCGAATTTCCGGCCATCCGATATTCGTATCGGCCCGGACGGCGCGATCTATTTCCTCGACTGGCAGAATCCGCTCATCGGCCATCTTCAGCATCACCTGCGCGATCCGGAGCGCGATCATACGCATGGCCGAATCTATCGCATCACGTATCCCGAGCGGCCGCTGCTCAAGCCGCACAAGATTGCGGGCGATTCGGTTGAGCAATTGCTCGATTTGCTCAAGGACCCGCAAAATCGCGTTCGCTATTGGGCTAAGATCGAACTATCCAATCATCCGACCAAGGAAGTGATTCCGGTCCTCGAGAAGTGGATCGCGGGACTCGACAAGAACGATGCGAATTATCAGCACAACCTGATGGAAGGCCTGTGGGTTTATCAGTGGAACAACGTGGTGAATGAGCCGCTACTCAAGCAGATGCTGCGATCGCCTGATTATCATGCCCGGGCGGCAGCGACGCGCGTGCTCTGCTACTGGCGCGACCGCGTGAGCAAGCCGCTCGATCTGCTTCGCACGCAGGCGAAGGATGATGAGCCGCGCGTTCGTCTCGAAGCGGTTCGCGCATGCAGCTTCTTTACCGATCCGCAGGCGGCCGACGTGGCATTGGAAGTGCTCAACAAACCGATGGACAAGTACCTTCAGTACAGCCTCGATGAAACGATGAAGACGCTGGATCGATTCACGCGAATGCACTAGGCTAAATTTGCCGATGCCGCTACATTCGATAGTCGGCCCATTCCGATTTTCCGTCGGAATGGGCCGTGCTGATTAATGTCCGTTTTAAAAATGGCAGCGGAGCGAGCCTGCCATCGCTATTGATGTAAGGAGCCCCATGAAAATGACTTCCTTCCGCCTCTTATCGGCGGTGATGTTCCTGTCGACATCTGTTTCAGTCACAACAGCCCGCGCGCAGGAAACGCCCGAGCAGCCTGAGAACAATGCGGCGCCACACATCCTGCTGGACAAGAACCCGCGGATCGTCGCGTATCAATTGAGCCGATTGAATAACCCGCAGTTGATCGCGCTGGAACGCCATCCCGATCAGGCTAAATACAAGCCGGTCTATGCGGCCATCCTTTCCCGCAAGGGGCTCGACCGAAAATATCGCGAAGAGGCGCTCAAGGCGTTGGCCGAGATCGATCATTCCAATGCGGTCGAAGAGCTTCTGACTGCGATCGGTTCGATCAATGCGGATGACAAAGGCACCGTGCGCGAACTGGTCGGCCTGCTGATGGCGCAGAAGCCTGCCGATCTCGCGGCACAGCATGAAAAGCTCGCGTCTCTCGCGACCGATTCAGTTAATCCAACGCTTCGATCCGCAGCCTATGCGGCCCTGGCCACCGCTGATGGCAAGCCCGATGGCGCCTGGGACCTGGCCAGCAAATCGCCCAACGGATTGGCCGCGATGCTGTCGGGCGTCTCGATGATCAATGACGCGAAGCTGCGCGGCATGTTTTACGACCGCGCAAAACCACTTGCAGAAAAGGCACCCGATGAAGCCACGCAGGTCGCGGCAATCGATGCACTGGGAAACATCCCGGGGCATGAAGCCGAGGCGTTCAAAATTCTGGCGGGGTTGATCGAGCACGGCACCGGCGAAGTCCGCAATGCCGCCATCCGTTCCATCCGCCGAATTCCTGACGACCAGTGGCCGGACGGAGAAGTCGCACCGCTAGCCAATGCGATCGTTCAGTTGCTCAAGGATACGCCGACTGATCAGCGAACGACGCCGCCGATTCTGCAGGCGATCCAGCTTGGCGATGATCTGACCGGTGCCCTGCCGGATGACAAGGCGGCTCCGGTTCGCAAGGCGCTGCGCGATCTGGGCGTGCGCGTGGTTGCCATTCGCACGCTTCGCGAGCAGATGGCCTTTGATCAGAAATACTTCGTGGTTCCGGCTGGGAAACCGGTCGAGATCATCGTCGAGAATGACGATGCGATGCCGCACAACTTCGTGATCACCGCGCCGGGCGCGCTGCAGGACGTCGCAGTCGCGGGTGGCTCGATGCCGCCACCAACCGATCCCAATGAGCCGCCTTATGTTCCGAAGACGCCGAAGGTGTTGCACGCGATGAAGATGGTGCAGCCGGATGAGAGCGAAACGCTAAGCTTCAACGCCCCTGCCACGCCTGGCGAATATCCGTTCGTCTGCACCTTCCCCGGCCACTGGGTGCGCATGTATGGCGTGATGCTGGTCGTGCCCGATCTGGATGCGTGGGAAAAAGATCCCAAGCCGCCGCACGATCCGCTGACGCACGCGCCGATTAAGTCACAGAAGAATGATCCGAATATGATTCAGGCACACTAAACAAAGAAAGCCCAGGCGTTCGAAGCCTGGGCGTTTCTGGCTGCGCCGGATCTCCGATCCGGCCTGATTAACACACTCGCGAAGGCATGACCCGCGCGAGGCGGAACATAGCTCATTGAGGAATCGTCAGGGTCTGGCCGGCGCGAAGTGTGCCGGGCGTCAGACCAGGATTGGCAGCGACGATGCGTTCCCACTTCTTGCCGTCGCCATACTGGGCCTTGGCGATGGCGAAGAGCGTGTCGCCCTTCTTGACCTTGTAGGAATCGCGGGAAGCAACGGCGGGCTTCGCCTTGGAAGCGTGCGCCGCTTTGGCGACGGTCGATGGCTTGGCCGATCGCTTTGCTACGGGTTTTTCTGCCTCGACCTTGGCCGGCGCATCCAGCACCGGCGTTTGGGTGACGGTCGGCTCCGCGGGCGGCACGACCGCGATCGCGCGAACGGGTGCGGGGCGATACATCGGCGTCCCAGCGGGCGCCGCGCTCACGTTCAGGGCCGCGGGCTGCACGGCCGACGCCGAGGCATTGGGATCCTGTTTGTTCTGAGGCTGGCAACCTGCCGCCAGCGCCATGGTCAACGCCCCGCCAACAATCATCTTTCGCATGTCCGGCTCCATCCGCCCGCAAGCGGGCAACTCATTCGACGGGCCTTCCATGACCCGGCTATGTGAAGGGTTATCGGACACGCCAGCAGAATTCTTGAATTATCGGAATAAATAGAGATTCTGGTTGCCCTTCAATCTGAGGACATCGAATGCCACGATTTAATTTCGTTGCGCGACTCGGCGCTGCGGCAATGCTTTGGACTGCATCCATCGGCCTCGGTGCTGACAAACATCCGCTCGGCACCAATGAAGTTCCCTATCACCAGAGCCGGCCGCCGGGGCCGGCGCTCACTGCCGACCAGGCGATGGCGAAGATGCAGCTTCCGCCGGGCTTCAAGATTGAATGCGTCGCGCATGAGCCGGACGTGATCAATCCGACCTCGTTCACGTTCGACGATCAGGGGCGCATCTGGATCGCCGAATCGGTCGAATATCCGCGCGCCGACGCCGGCAAGGGTCGCGACCGAATCAAAGTTCTGGAATCGACCCATCACGATGGCCATTTCGACAAAGTCACAACCTTCGCCGACGATCTGAACATTCCCTGCGGCATCGCTATCGGAAACGGCGGCGTCTACGTCACCAACTCCCCTGACATTCTGTTTCTTCAGGACACCAATGGCGACGGCCGGGCCGACAAGCGCACCGTGATCCTCAGCGGCTTTGGCCGATACGATCGCCACGAGCTTCCTAACAGCCTGACCTGGGGACCCGACGGCTGGCTCTATGGAATGAACGGCGTGTTCAATGATGCGCGCGTTAGATTTGCGGGCAAAACCTACGACTTCACCTGCGCCGTTTGGCGCTACCATCCCGTCCTGAAGAAATTCGAACTCTTCGCGCAGGGCACCAGCAACCCGTGGGGGCTCGATTACAACCGCCAGGGAGATTGGTTCGTTTCCTGCTGCGTGATCGATCATCTGTTTCATATCACCCAGAGCGGCTACTACGAGCGCCAAGGCGGCCCCTATCCGCCGCAGACGCACAAGTTACCTTCGATTACGACGCATCGCCACCAGGCGGCCGCGTATGCGGGGCTGTGCATTTACGATGCCGACAACTTCCCGCAGGAATACCGCGGCTCATTGCTGATGGGCAACCTGCATGGCAGCGCGATCAATCGCGACGTGCTGACGCGAAACGGTTCAACCTATGTTCAACACAACGCGCCGGATTTTGCTCAGGCCAATGACGCCTGGTTCATTCCGGTATCGCAGAAGATTGGGCCGGACGGCTGCCTGTATGTGATCGACTGGTACGATCGGTATCACTGCTATCAGGATTCGCAGCGCGATCCGCAGGGCATCGATCGCGAGCGCGGCCGGATCTATCGGATCTCCTATGGCGATGCCGCTCATCCGCAGGCGTTCGATCTGCAAAAGGATTCGACCGAAGCGCTACTGAAGCTTCTTTCCAGTCCCAACGTCTGGTGGCGAAGGACCGCGCAGCGAATTCTCAACGAGAAGTTCCAGCCATCGATGAAGGCTGAGCTGGAAAAGATGGCGCTGGACACCGGCGACGCCAACAATGCGCACATGCATGCGCTGTGGCTGCTGGTAAGCCAGCGGGCGCTAGATCCGCAGTTTCATTTGAAAGTGCTTGCCAGCAGCGATGAGCCGACGCGCAATTGGAGCGTGCGCGGCGCGGGAGAAATGGGCGAAGTTTCGCCGGAGGTGTTCAATGGTCTGAAGGAAATGGCCGCCAGCGAGCCGTCGGCGGATGTTCGACTGCAGATTGCGGTAGCAGCAGGCCGGATCACGAGCCCCGATCCCTTGCCGCTGCTCCAGGCGATGCTCGACAATCCGGCCAATGCCGCTGATCCCCTGATTCCGACGATCATCTATAACAACATCAAGCCGATGATCTTTCAGCGCGGCGACGAGATCGCTGGCGTCCTGGAGAATGATCCGGCCGCGCAAAAGAACTTTGGCAGCACCGTCATTCGCTGGGTGCGGCAGGCGACCAATACGCTGGCGCGCACGCCGGCGCAAATCGTCGCGTCGGTGAAGCGCAGTCTTGATCGTGCCGCAAGCGAGTCGCCCGCCGATCTGGCTGCATCCCTGCAGGATGCGATCGATGGATTTGTTTCCAATGGCGTCTCGCCTGCCGATCGGGCCAAGCTGCTGGATGATTCGCTTCGGCAGCGCATCGGTGCGCTGATCGATCAAGACGGGCCGACGCGCGTGCCAGCGACATTGATTGCGCTCTGGTGGAACGATCCGCATGCGGTCGAAATGGCGCGAAAAATTCTGGCCGACCCGTCGCAGAAATCGAATGTGCGAACCGACATGCTGCGCGGCCTTGCCGAGCAGAAGGACAGCCGAAACATCGATGCATTTGCCGCTTTCATTTCGGACAACAACGCTCCGGTTCTGCTGCGGCAGCAGGCGGTCGATGCACTCGGAGCGATGGACAATCAGGAGGCCTCGGCAAAGCTGCTGAAAGCCTATCCGCACGTAGAGCCGATCGACCTGAAACCGATCATTCTCAATGCCCTGGTTCGCACGCGCGCGGGCGCGCGGGTTGTGCTCGATGCACTGTCTTCCAAAACGCTATCGACCGGCGACATCAACGAAAACCAGGCCCGGCGAATCGTCGGCCTGAATGATCCAACTCTAACGCACGAACTTTCCGAGCAATGGGGCACGGTGCGCACCGAGCGCAATCCCGAGCGCGTGAAGGTGGCGGCGGAATACAAGAAGCTGATCCTGAGCCATTCATCCGGCAATGCGGTGGAAGGCATGAAAGTCTTTGCCGCCAAGTGCATGCAGTGCCATACGATCTACGGCAAAGGCGGAAATGTCGGCCCCGATCTCACCGGCGTCGGGCGCGACAATCTTGATCTGATCCTCAGCAACGTGCTCGATCCGAATCTGGTCGTCGGCAAGCCTTATTACCAATGGATGGTCCGCCTGAAAAATGGAACGCTGGCCAGCGGCTTAATGGTCGAGCAGACCGACCAGCACGTGATGCTGCGCGACAATACTCAGCAAGTCACGATCCCGCGCGACCAGATCGCGCAGATGAAGGAGACGACGCTTTCGATGATGCCTGAAGGGCTGGAAAAGACGATGAGCCAGCAGGAGTTCATCGATCTGGTCAGCTTCCTGCTGACCCGCCAGCCGCCGGCCAGTTGGAGCCAGGTCACAAAATAATCGGGTGTCAACCGACGTTTAATGTTATGTTATTGCGGTCGGCGGGCTCGCTGGAATGACCTGCCCGGGATTGCGGAGTTGTATTGGGTGCCGGGCAAAAAACACGTTCGAGGCACGCACCGTGGCTACATCATCTGCTCAATTTTCCAACAACGAGCGTCGATCCATGCGCCGCAAGGCGCGCTTTCGCGCCATTGCACGCCCGGCAATCGAAGTGATGGAAACCCGCCGGCTTCTGTCGGCGAACATCTCCGCGCCTGCGCCGATCATTAAACCACCGCTGCCTTCGGGCGCCGACGCCACGACGATCGCGATGGACGCAGCGGGTAACATCTGGTTCACCGACCCATCCAACAACGCAATCGGGAAGCAGACGCCTTCGGGAACGGTGACCGAATACAACCTCCCCACCGATGACGCCTGGCCCGACGCCATTGCAGCGGGGCCGAACGGCAATTTCTGGTTCATCGAAGATGATACGGACCAGATCGGACGTATCACCCCAACGGGCGGCGTCAGCGAATTTGCCTTGCCTTCAGACAACAGCAGTCCAACGGCCATCGTCAGCGGCCCCTCCGGTGACATGTGGTTTGTTGATGTGGGAAACAACGAAGTCGGCAAGATCACGCCGGCCGGTAAAGTCACCGAATATGCGGTTGATTCCAGCATCACGCTCGACGGCTCGATCACGCTCGGGCCAGATGGAAACCTCTGGGAATCTGCCGAGGATGATTCAGGGAACGGTCTTCTGCTTCGCATGACCGCGACGGGACAAACCAGCAGCTTTGCGCTCCCGACGACGGTCAACGATCTGACGACAGGACCCGATGGTAATCTTTGGATAGCAGGTGATGGCGAGATCGATCGCGTGACGACGTCCGGCGCGGATACCTCTTTCACACTTTCCAGCGGCGACAGCGCTTTCAAGATCGTGAGCGGCTCCGACGGCGCGCTCTGGTTTGCCACCTATGGCACGAACGCCATCGGGCGCATCACGACCACCGGCTCAGCATTTGAATTTGATCTTCCGGAACGAACCGCGCCAGCTTCTGTCAGCGACCTCCTTGCGGGAAGCGATGGGAAGCTCTGGTATGCCGACGACTCAGGCTCGATCGCTTCGCTCAACATTCACAACGCCCTTCTGGCCGGCGGAGCAGATGTCACAGCAACCGCAGGTTCGGCTGTAACTTCGACGGTCGCTTCATTCATGGACCTATCAGGCGCTTCAGTTGCATCTGATTACCAAGCGAAGATTGATTGGGGGGACGGCAGCACTTCGACAGGCACTATCGCCGCCAACAGCACCGGCGGCTTCGATGTCACCGGCGCGCATACCTGGAGCATCGGAAGTTCGCAGGTAACGGTCACCATCACCGACGTCCGGCCGGCGGCCGATGATCCCGGTGCATTTGCCGGGCGCGCGGCCGTTGCGTACAGCAGCGTCACCGCGCCTGCTCCGCCGGTGCAGGGAACCGCGGTTAACATCAACGCGGTGGCCGGCCAATTATTCAGCGGTGTCGTCGCCAATTACACCGGCGTTTTGCTCAATTCTCTTTCCTCTTATTCGGCGACGATCGACTGGGGCGATGGTCATTTCTCAACCGGAACCATCGCCGACAACGGCCAAGGCGGCGTGAGCATCAGCGGCAGCAATCGTTATGCATCATCCGGCACCTTCACCATCACCACCTCGCTCAGCCCATTCAATTTCTGGCCGATCGTGCCCATCGGAGGCGGAGCGGTGCCGGGCGCTTCGGGCAGCGGTGTGATCACAGGTGCTCCGACGACAGCCGTCTGGGGAAAGCCCAGCAGCAATTCCGTCGGTTTGGGCGGCGGGACTGGTTCAACCGGCGGCGGCGTTGCAAACCCAGGCACTCCGATAGGCGTCGAGCCGCCCATTTCCATCATCCCAATCCGCTGGCCATTGCCCGGGCTCAATTCCGTCACTGGAACGGCGACCGTCGGCGCGGGCGTCATGAACGGAAGCGGTTTCAGCCTGCTTGCTTCCAGCAAGACTCCATTCAGCGGCACCGTCGCGCACTTTACCCTCACCGATCCGTCGGCTGATCTGAGCCATTTCCACGCGGTAGTCGAATGGCAGGATCCCAACGCGCGCGACTGGTTTGTGCTGCCCAGCACCTTGACCAGCACCGGCACGATTACTTCCGACGGACAAGGCGGGTTCAATGTCACCGCGACCGCATCGTTCACTCAGTTTGGCCTGTTCCATTACCAAGTGCTGATTTCAGATGATCGGCTCGGCAGTACCGATTCAGCAATCGTTGGAGCCGCGTACGGGCAGGTGATTGTGGATACGCCCTTCCGGCCGATTCCCCTTGCCACAAGCGGCGCGAGTGCAGCCGGATCGGCGACAACGCGTAATCCAGAGTTATCTGAACATCCATCGGTCAAACCGCTCGCCATCCACGCGTCCACGAATAAGGCCTTTGCGGGGAACGTTGCGATTCTCAAAGGGATCAACGCAACCGATGCGAATCTGGCCCAGTTGCAGGGAAGCGTGAACTGGGGCGATGGATCAGCACCTTCGGCAGCGCAATTTATCAGCGGTCCCAAAGGCGAAATCATCGTTCGCGCGACGCACAGCTTCACAACCGGCGGGAAGCGCTCCGTCACCGTTTCGCTCACGCAGAACATCAGCAACGGCACTTCGTCCACGGATCCACCCATCGCGCTTCCGGGGGTGCACACCTCCGCGCGTGTCTCCGGCAAAGCCGCAGTCGCAAAGTATCATGCCACGGCAAGCCCAGTCTCGACGGTTGTCGGAGTCCCGTTCCAAGGGGCGTTAGGAACTCTCACCGGCCCCGCGCTCGCTGCGGGTCAATCGCTGGTGGCAAACATCTCCTGGGGCGATGGCTCGCAATCGGCGGGAACAATCACCGACGATGGTTCAGGGAATTGGCAGATCGCTGGCTCACATACCTTTGAAAAGAAAGGCCGACGCCATATTCGGGTGGTCGTCCGGCTTCAGACGATCGCATCTGCACAAGCTCGTCTGATCGCGCGATTTGGAACAACCGCAGTTGTCAGCGTGAGCTGATCATCCGACCGCTTTCTTGCGAGCAAACGCAACCTTCACTTCCGGCAGCATCATCACGTAAAGCGTGTAGATGCCCAGAAGTCCGCCCACCAACCAATCGACCCATTCGGGCAACGCGGTCAGGCGGAAGCCGAAGGTGGGAATGGCGTAGCCGTTAGTTACCAGGCGTATGATCTCCAGGTGAAAGTAGATCCCAGCGAGCCCTTTGAGGATTTCCATGACGGCAAAGAACAGCAGAACGATCCGCGCCCAGGAATTGAATCGCATCGCCGCTGCTCCAGCGACCAGGGCGGCGGCAGCCAAACCGGTTCCAACGATTGGGGCGAAAATGCCCCAGAGTGTGATGGCATCATGCGCACCGTAAACGCCGCCGCGGATTCCGGAAATGTCAGCAATCATTGGCTGAACCAGAAACGGCAACGTCGCCAGCCCAATCAGCCCGAACAATATGGTGCCCACCGACACGACCATCACGTGAGTGATCTGCTCCGGCAGCGCAACGCTGTAGGGCTCGGGCATATCGTAAAGTTTCGCATGGGTAGGCGATTCGCTCGATTGGCTCATGGTACTTGCTCCTTCGCCGATGCCTGCAATCAGGCAATGACCGGAGCTTTTAGTCTGGCGACAGAGTCAAGTTTTCCGCAACGGGCAAAACTTTTGCGGAATTAACGCATGGAGCCCCATACTAACTATGCTTCATGCTCCGGCGAGCGAGTGATAAGGCAATGAAAGCGAGCTGGCGACCGCCTCGTAAGTCACTTTCCCTCGCACGAGGTTGATTCCCTCGGCCAGGCCACGATCTTCCTTTGCCGCCTGCTCATAACCCTTGTTGGCGATGCGACGGGCATAGGGAAGCGTCGCATTGCAGAGGGCAATCGTGCTGGTCCGGCCAACCGCGCCGGGCATGTTGGTCACGCAATAATGAACGACGCCCTCGACGACATACGTGGGATGCTGGTGCGTGGTGGGTCGGCTGGTTTCGATGCAACCGCCTTGATCGATGGCGACATCGACAATCACGCTGCCGTTCTTCATCGCCTTGAGGTCTTCGCGTGTGACCAGGCGCGGTGCCTTAGCGCCGGGAATCAGCACTGCTCCGATGACCAGGTCCGCGAGCAACAGATGCTCGCGCACCGTATGGGGATCGCTGAAGATCGTCTTGACGTTGGCCGGCATCACATCGTCGAGATAGCGGAGCCGATCAAGATTGATGTCCATGAGGACGACATTTGCCCCGAGGCCCGCGGCCACTTTTGCTGCCTGCGTACCGACGATGCCGGCCCCGAGAATTGCGACATGGGCCGGCGCCACACCCGGCACGCCGCCCAGCAGAATACCGCGCCCCATCATGGGTTTTTCGAGGTACTTGGCCCCCTCCTGGATGCTCATCTTGCCGGCAATTTCGCTCATGGGCGTCAGCAGCGGCAGCCGACCGTTGCGATCGACGATCGTCTCATACGCGATCGCGATGATCCCCGATTCCATGCAGGCTTTGGTCAGCTCGCTGCTGGCGGCAAAATGGAAATAGGTGAAGACAATCTGCCCGGGACGGAACATGCCGATCTCGCTGTGCTGCGGCTCCTTCACCTTCACGATCATGTCCGATTTCTCGAACACTTCTTTGGGGCCGCTGATGATGGTCGCGCCGGCCTTCCGATAATCCTCATCCGCAAAGCCGCTGGCTGTCCCTGCACCCGATTCGATCAAGACTTCGTGCCCTGCGCGCGTCAAGGTCTCTGCCCCCACCGGCATCATGCCGACGCGGTATTCATCCGGTTTAATCTCTTTGGGAACGCCAACTTTCATTTCGTTGACCTTTAGCTGGAGGCCTTTGTCGGTGCAGCAACAATCGAACGCCTGCAACCGATTGTCGCAATCTCAGGACATTCGGCAATGTCCGCCGGTGGCCTTGAACGGGACAAACTGATGCGAGGCGATTGGAGCTTGGCCCATGGCAAGCCGGTCCATTACAATCGCGGCTGTAATGGCGCCATTGGGATTGATCGCAGGCGAAGGAGTCTTTCCGCTTCTGGTAGCGCGGGGGGCGCGCGAGCGCGGCCGCAAGGTCATCTGCGTTGGGCTCGCGGGGCATGCCTGGTCGGAATTGGCGCGGGAATGCGACACCTTTCGCTGGGTCGGATTGCTCCGCCTCAATCAATGGATTCGCATTTTGCGCGATGCCGGCTGCAAAGAAGCGATCATGGTCGGCCGGGTGGATAAATCTCAGCTCTATGATCGCTGGCGATATTTCCGGTATATTCCTGACAGCCGGGCCGTCAAAGTCATCTGGAATGTGCTTCGACGGGACAAGCGGCCGCAAGCGATTCTTTCGGCCCTGATCGATGAACTGAGCTCGGCTGGAGTCACCTTGGTCGATTCGACTCAATACTGCGGCGAACACATGGCGACGGCCGGCGTCATGACGCGCCGTCAGCCCAGCGAGACGCAGTGGGAAGATATCGCCTTTGGCTATGATATTTGCCGAACCGTGAGCCGGCTCGACATTGGCCAATCGATTGCCGTCTGCGACCGCGACGTGATTGCCGTCGAGGCGCTTGAAGGCACCAACGCCATGATCGAGCGAGCCGGCAAGCTCTGCAAAGTGGGCGGATGGACTCTCATCAAAGTGTCTAACACGACCCAGGACATGCGACTCGATGTGCCGTCCATTGGCACCACCACCATCGAAAAGCTCGCCAGTGCCGGGGCGGCTTGCCTCGTGCTGGAGCCGGGCAAGACGATCATGCTCGAGAAGCAGAAGGTGCTGGAGATGGCCGATCGGTACAAGATCGCAATTGTCGGATACGACGGAACCTGAGCCACAATGGGAATCGATCCAAACATCCTGGCGATGATCGACGAACTGGATGGCCTGCGCAACCAGCGCGATGACCATTGGCAGGTGCCGCGGATCGAGGGGCAGTTGCTCTATCAGTTTGCCCTGATCGTTCGGGCGAGGCTCATTGTCGAAGTCGGCACCAGCTACGGATTCAGTGGTTTGTTCTGGGCGGCGGCTCTTCAGTCCACCAGCGGCAAGCTGCACACGATCGACCTGTCTCAAAAGAAATATGACTCTTCCCGCCAGACCTTTGCTAAGGCAAAGGTGCAGGATGTGATTGTCAGCCATCATGGGAATGCCCTGGAAGTTTTGCCCACCATTCCCGACATGATCGACATCGCCTTCCTCGATGCCGACAAGGACATGACGCAGAAGTATTTTGACCTGGTCTGGCCCAAGGTGCGGCCTGGCGGATCGGTACTGACCGACAACGCCACCACCCATCGCAAAGAACTCAGTGATTTCGTGGCCCATGTGCGCTCGCGAAAGGATGCGACCAGCAGCGAGATCCCTGTCGGCAATGGGCTGGAATGGACCGTGAAGCTGCCTCGCCAAACACGCCATTTGTCAACCTTTTTATGATTTCGGTCATTATTTGCAGCCGCGACGATGCGAGGTATCAGGCTGTCAGTGCGTGTTATCAGAGGGTGCTCGCTTCCACTCCATTCGAAATAGTTCGCATCTCCGACGCTAGCAGCCTTGCTGAAGGGTACAACCGCGGGATGGACCGCGCCCGCGGCGAGACTCTGCTTTTTTGCCATGACGATATTGAGGTGATCGAGCCGGACTTTCACGCAAGGCTTGTCGGACACCTGGAACATGCCGACTTGGTTGGCGTCGCAGGAACCGCGCGACTCGTGTCCGGACGATGGGATGAAGCAGGACCGCCTTACTCTTATGGGCAAGTGGTCCATCCGAATCCCAGAAGCGGCTGGCTGGAGGTTGCCATTTGGTCGGCCCCTACCCGGCGAATCAGCGGGATGCAGGCCCTTGACGGGCTGTTCCTGTGTGGCCGACGCGAGGTTTTCAATGCTCTGAGATTCGATCAAGAGACATTCCGCGGCTTCCATCTTTATGACATCGACTTGACCTATCGAGCTTTCCTTGCGGGTTATCGACTCGCTGTCTGCTGCGACCTGGGCATCATCCACCATTCGCCGGGGAAGTATGACCAGCAGTGGGCCGCGGAGTCGCAACGCTTCCACGCCAAGCATGGCGCGACGCTGCCGCCCAATCCCCAGCGCCCCAGCCAATGCAGTGTGATCGCGGTAAGACAGCGCGAGGAGCTGCTGGAGGTCATGCATCCGCCTCACTGGGATATATTTGAACCAATGCAAAAATAGGGTGCATGCAAAACGTATCATGCGAATTCGGGTCAAACTATTTGCCATACTGCGGGACCAGGCGGGTCAAAGCGAAGCGTCGCTTGAATTGCCCGAAGGCGCCACGGTGCAACTCGCCCGCCAGCGACTGATTCAAACGCTGCCCGCGATTGCTCCGTATATGGATCGCGTGGCCTTTGCGATCAATCTCAGTTACGCCCGGCCCGAAAGTGTCCTTCATGATGGCGACGAACTGGCGGTGCTTCCGCCGGTGAGCGGGGGTTAAATGACTGTCGAGCAGGCTTTCGCACTTGCGGTGCAGATGCAGCATGCCGGCCGGCTCGCTGAAGCCGAGGGATTGTGCCGGCAGATTCTCGCCGCGGCGCCAAGTCATTTGGCCTCGATTCAATTGCTGGCGTTTTTGACATTTCGCGCCGGGCGAAGCGACGAGGCCGTTGCTCTGCTCAAACAGGCCATCGCCATCGACCCGGCGCAAATTGATTCCTACATCAACCTGGGTGTCATTCATTCGAGCCTGCGGCAATTCGACGCGGCCATTGCCGCTTATCGGCAGGCGATCGCCCTTCGTCCTGACATCGCCCCGCTGCATTTCAACCTGGCTAACGCGCTAAAGCAGCAGAATCAATTTGATACCGCTATCGCGGAATATCGCGCAGCAATTAAGCTCCAGCCCGATTTTGTCCAAGCCCAGGCCAACCTGGGCAACACGCTTCGGGAACTCGGGCGGCTGGGCGAAGCGATGACGATTGTCAAACAACTTTGCGAAACACAACCAGCCCTTCCCAATGTGCACAATGACCTTGGAAATGTGTTCCGCGAAATGAAGCAGCTCGATGCCGCGATCGCTTCCTACGAGCGGGCTCTTTCGCTGGATCCAAACTATGCCGACGCCGCATGCAATTTGGCGAATGCATTGAAGAGCAAAGGGGAATCGGAGCGCGCGATCGAAGCTTACCGGCGCGCGCTGAAGCTCAATCCGAGCGATGCCGACACCCATTTGAACCTCGGTTCCGCATTGATGGACGCCGGCCAATTCAATGAGGCAATTGCCGAATTTCAGCACGCAATTTCCCTCCGGCCCTACTTTCCCGAAGCCTATCTGAACCTGGGCACGGCACTTCACGGAGCCGGCAGAATCGACGAGGCTTTAACCGCCTGCCGCCAGGCGATTGCCATCGCACCCAGCGCGCCGGCGCTGGCCAATCTAGCGAAGCTCATGACCGAAACGGGAGATGTCGAGCAGGCCATCGGTCTGCTGAAACAGTCCATCTCGCTTAAAGATGATCCAGTTATCTCCGGCAATCTGCTGTACACGCTGCATCTGTCCATTGACGATCCCCAAAAGATTTTGGAAGCCCATCTCGATTGGGCGCGCCGGCATGCGAATCCAATGACGCCTGCCCGGCCAACTTATCGCAATAGTCGTGATTCCGATCGCCGACTTCGCATCGGCTACGTCTCCAGTGATTTCCGAAACCATTCCGTCGGCCGATTCATGCTGCCGCTGCTGGCAAATCATGATCGTGAGCAAGTTGAGATCTTCTGCTACAGCGGCGTCACAACGCCTGATGCGATGACCGACCGGCTTCGATGCTTTGGCGACACCTGGCGAACGACCGTCGGCATCCCCGACGACGAGCTGTCCCGACTGATCCGCGATGATGGCATCGACATTCTTGTTGACCTTTCGCTTTTTACGGCAGGTACTCGCATTACCGCCTTCGCAAGCAAACCCGCCCCCGTGCAGGTGACGTACCTCGCCTATTGCAGCACGAGCGGCATGGCCGCCATGGATTATCGGCTCACGGATCCGTATCTCGATCCGCCTGGACCAGAACGAGATGCGCTATATTCAGAAAGCACATACCGGCTGTCCCGCACTTATTGGTGCTATCAGGCCCCAGACGAAACGCCGGAAGTTGGCCCCCTTCCTGCTGAAAGAAATGGCTTTATCACGTTCGGCTGCCTCAATAATTTCGCGAAGGTGACGCCGACGATGATCGAATGCTGGGGCAAGCTTCTGCTTTCAACCACCGAATCGCGGCTGTTGCTCCATTCGTTTGAAGGAAGCCACCGCGAGCGCGTGCGAAAGCAATTGGAGCAACTCGGCGTCGATCCATCGCGCGTCGATTTCGTCGCACGCCTCCCGATGAAGGAGTACTTTGAGCAGTACAACAAAATCGACATCGCACAGGACACCTTTCCATTCGCCGGCGGGACGACAACATGTGATGCGCTGTGGATGGGCGTACCGGTGGTGAGTCGTGCCGGACAGACGGCCGTCTCGCGCGCGGGCCTCAGCATCCTCTCGAATCTTGGTATGCCTGAATGGGTGGCGGACGGTCCCGAACAGTATATTTCGATTGCATCTGGTCTCGCGCGTGATATTCCACGACTCTCGGAATTGCGGCAGACGCTTCGCCAGCGCATGCTCGGCGCGCCTCTAATGGACGCTGCCGCATTTACGCGGGATGTGGAGTCGGCCTTTCGACAGACGTGGCGCCAGTGGTGCGCGCGACACGACGCAAGAGGCTCTGAATGAACCTCTGTTCCAGATTCGGCGGATCCAACGTGCCTCGCCTGCTTTACGTTCTGCATGAATACCAGCATCTCGGCGGCACCGAGCTGCAGACCCGGCTTCTGGTCGAGCACTTGGCCGGTCGCTATGAGATTGGCGTCGTCTGGATCGATCCCAAAGCCAACGCGATCGTCATGCAGCCGCCCGTCGGTGCGCTGGTTACCTACCCGGCCGATCCTGTCGTCTTTCCTTTCACGCCGGACCATCAGCCGACCACGCAGCGATCCTTCGCGCAGCTTCTTAAATCCTTTCAGCCTGACATGATTCACTTCCAGCATCTGGTCAAGTGGCCGCTGGGCATCATCGATCAGGCGCGCGAAAGCGGCGCGAAGGTCGTCGTCAGCCTGTATGACTACTACGCCATCACCCCCTATTACACGATGGAAGGCATCGCCGATCCGAAAGAGATTTTTACACAGGCTTACGCTGCGCAACTGGGGCCAGACGGTCTGAAATATCTCGAGCACCGCCGGGCATTGCTGGAGCAAAGCTTTGGCTCGATCGATCGGTGCGTGGTACTTTCGCGATACCAGCGGCGCATCATGTCTGGGGTTTTTTCTGCCGACTTCATAGTAATTGAGCCCGGCATCGCTCCATTTGTCCCGATTCCCAAAACTCCAGCTCCGCACCTGAGATTTGGATACTTGGGAACCCTTGTAAAGCAAAAGGGCTGGCCGACACTGGTGGAAGCGTTTCAAAAAGTCAGGCAGAAACATTCTATGGCCCAGCTTCGTCTTTACGGCGCTAACCGATCGATTGGCCAGCCGCCTCCTGGGATATCGGTGTCTGGCGTTTATCGCTCGGCCAATCTTCCCCAAATTTGCTCGGAGTTCGATGTGGGCATCATCCCCTCGACCTTCCCCGAAACCTTTTGCATCGTTCTTTCCGAACTCTGGCAGTCCCAAACGCCCACGGCGGTTTCGGAGATCGGCGCGCTGGGCGATCGCGTGACCGATGGCATCAACGGACGAAAGTTCCGGCCGGGAGACTTCGATGATCTGGCAAATGCCATGAACTGGTTCATCGAAACCGGGAGCTGGCGCACCTGGCGTCTGCCCACCCCGCGCACCGCATATGACCTTGCCGCCGATCATGACGCCCTTTATCGCTCGCTGCAGAATCGCACTGGCTGAGGTTTCCTCCCAATTTGGCAATCTATGCATGCGTGCATCAACAGCCGAATCACATTGGTAAAATGAACCAATGCTCGCCAGCCGTTCGAACATCGCGACGGCCATTTCATTTGTCCTTTTCATCGCCCTTCTCGCGATCGCGGCACGCAGCTACTTTGCCCGTGACATTTTCGGCGTTCAATCGAGCCCTTACCGCGCCTTCTGGATCGAATTTCCGCGCGGCAGCATCCAGTTCACCTCTCGTACCAGCACGCGGGCCGAGGATCATCGAACCGGCTGGAAGATTCTTCCTCCCTCCAATCCATCCGGCGTGCAAACGGTTCTGGGTTTTGGCCTCTTTCATAATCCCCGCCTGTTCATTCGCGACCAAAGCGGTACGCGCTGGATCGGCATGACCCTGCTGGTCATGCCGCTCTGGCCCTGCGTCGCATTGGCCGCCCTGCTCCCGGCTGCGTGGATCCGCCGAAAGGCAAAGCACCACGGACCCCAAATCTGCCCGAATTGCGGATACGACCTGCGCGCCACGCCCGGCCGATGTCCGGAATGCGGTGCTCTCGCTGCTCCATAAGGCCCCCTTCAATTGTCAGGTCTCTCCCTTGGCATGCATCACCGATGCATCAAACGTCTCGTTTTTGATGCATCGGGATGCATTTTTCAATTGACCCAACCCTCAAAATCAGCGTCGTATTGAGGGTTGCGTCGCAGCCATGCATCAAAATGCATCGTTTTGCATCACTTTTTGAATTTTTTCGTCCCGCTCCGACAACATGTCGTTCGATTCAACAAGATGCAACGAAACGCAACATTTTTGAGGTTTTCACGGGTGTTGCATTGGATGTAGCACAGCCTTCCAGGCGGTGGAGTCGAACACCACCGGTTGTGGGCCGGCGGGAACCGTTGCACAAGTCATGCACCAAAATGCACCAAAACGCACCACTTTTTCGATTTTTCGCCATCCGTGACCCAATGACCGGCTCCCATTTTCTTGCCTTTGTTTCTTTTGCCATAACTGCCTCTGCCGCCCAGTCCTTAGCTTATCGACGCTCGCGCCGACCGCTTATGCGCTCGCACGAGCAGTTTATCATATACCGTACAATATATAAACTACAAAGTGTGGCAATTATTCCCTTTTCTTCGGAAAATTTGCCATAGGCCGCGGCTGGCCTGCGATAACCCGGGGACTGGGCGAGGGTACGAAATTACTGTTGGTAAAGGGCTAACACCTGGGTATCCTAGATTACTTCCATTTGCGGGAGGGGTTTGGGCGGCCGGATAAGCTGTATTGAAGTCCGGGAGAACAAGAGCCAACCTTTCCCGAAATCTCTCGGTGCGCATCTCTGAATCTCGGAGGGCAAGGTCATGGACCGGTTCGGATCTCGGCGTTCCCACAGGCGCAGTCCTTTTGAATCGGGCGCGATCGAACGCGCCTTATCTCCAAAACAGAGCTCCGCCCGATCGGCACAACGGGCCGTGCGCGCCTGGGTTGAGCAACTTGAAATCCGGCGGTTGCTGGCCGCCGATCTGTCGGTCGCCACCACTGGTCCGTCCACTACACCGACGTATTTCCTCGACAAGTCAACGGCCCAGTCGGTCGTTACGCAAAGCGCGTCTGTAAGCAGCGCGGGTGCTGATCCTAACCTCTCTAACAACTCAGCTTCACAGACGGTGTCCAAGGAGAGCGACCTGGTGCCGACCATCACCGGACCCACGGTGGCGGCAGCGGGAACGCTGGTTAATTACGTATTGTCAGTTTCCAATATTGGAGACCTCCCTGGCGCCCAAGTCACGGTCACATTCAACATTCCCGCCAACGCCCCGTTGGTTTCGATGGGAAGCAGCACTTTTTCTATAACGCCGACGGTCACACCGGGCATGACCGGCCCGGTGATACTCGTACTCCATCCAGCGCTGAGACCAGGACAGGCGGCAACCGTCTCGTTTCTAGAGCGGATCGATCCGTCAGCCCCAGACGGCAGCACGGTCGTGCCGACGGCTACCGTGGTGCGAATGGCTGGCTTGGACCACCCCAGCGAGAATAGCACCTCGTTCACGACAAACGTGATCACCCAGGCGGACGTTTCGGCCGCGATGACCGGGCCGGACACCATCACCGCCGGCGGCAACGCGACCTATACGATCACACTTACTAACAACGGCCCATCCGATGCGCAGAACGTCACTTTCCGCGACGATCTCCCGGCGGGAATGACGTTTGTCTCGCTCGCGCAGACGAGCGGCGCACCCTTTTCATTCCAGACACCTTCGCCCGGCGCGGCGGGAACCGTCAGCGGAACAGGTGTGCTGCCTGCCGGTGGGTCAGCGGTATTTCAGCTTGTGGGAACGCTGCAGCCCAGCGTGCCGGCGGGGCTGAACGCGATAAACAATACCGTCAATGTATCGGCGACGACGGCAGATGAAGATCCGAGCAACAACTCGGCCAGCGTCACCAGCAATGTCGTGACGTCGGCCGATCTGGATGTTTCACTCATCGAGCCGGCCAGCATCACGGCGGGAACGACCCCGTTCTACCGAATCGTCGTGCAAAATAAGGGTCTTAGCGATGCGACATCGGTCGTAATCGAAACGGTGTTGCCGGCATCTGAAACTTATGTCTCCTCGACGACGAACTATTTCGGGGGGACCACCAGCGTCATCGGAAATGGTCCATCCGGCCAAACCATCGTCTTCACCCTTCCCGATTTTCCGGCAGGGGCATCGGACGTCATCGATATCGCGAGCACCGTAAGTGCCCAGGCGCCGGCGCTCCCGATCAGCAATAATGCCTCAGCGATCAGTGCAACGCCCGATCCGGACTTGACCAACAATTCCGCGTCGGTGTCCGTCCCGGTTTTAACAGCGGCGGATCTGCGCGTCGGTGTAATCAACGAATCAACGCCTCCCCCCATGCTGGCCGGCGATACGGGAAAACTGGAGGTTCAGGTTTCCAATAGCGGCCCAAGTTATGCAAAAAACGTGGTCGTGACCGACACGCTTCCCGTCGGCGCTTCGTTAGTATCAGTCACCGATCGGAGCGGCTCCGCTACCAATTTACCTGTCGCCGGCGCGACCGGCACGGTTTCATGGACCATTCCAGCGATGGCTCCCGGAGTGAGCGACGGTTTCGATCTGGTCTACCAACTTGGGCCAGCCAGCGAAGTTGCCACTAAATCGGATTCGGCCACCGTCAGCTCGAGCACGCCGGATCCCAACGTATCGAATAATTCCGCGACGCTGCCGATGGATCTCCAGCCGGCTGCCGTGATTCTTGACGGGCCGGCATTTTCGCGGGCGGGTACGCCTGCCCAGTATTCGTTCTTGCTCGGGAGCGAAGGCTGGAGCCTGCTGACAATCGATGTTCCGAAAGGCGCCACCATTTCCGCAACCAGCGGCAACGGGCTGCCTTCGGACTTAATTGGCAAAACCGGCATCATCAGCTTCCCCTTTTTCGGAGGCCAGGAGTTCGTGATCACCGAGATCACGCCGTCCTCGATGCCGGACGGCACGATCCTGACCACGTCGGCATGGGTCAATTTCGACACCTCCACGACGCAGAGCGTCTCGACGAAAATCCTGGCCCAGGCCGACATCGCTGCGTCGATAACAGGTCCATCAGTGATCGTCCCGGGAACGTCGGCCTCTTACACGTTGAAGGTCACGAATAATGGCCCTTCTGATGCGCGCAATGTGAACTTCAACGATGCGCTGCCGCTGGGAATGACCTTCCAGGACCTGAAGCAGACCAGCGGCCCGGGGTTTGCGCTCAGTCCCCCCTGGTATCGCACAGGCGGGAGCGCCAGCGGATCCATTTTCTATTTTCCGGCCGGCGCATCAGCCAGTTTTACGCTGACGTCTTACGTATCTTCCGATGTCAGCGACGCCAGCCTCACCGACACGCTCAATGTCACGACGGACACTACCGATCTCAATTCGTCCAACGATTCGGCGTCCGTAACGACGCCTGTCCATCCGCAGGCGGATCTGGGCGTGGCCCTGAGCACCTTTGGGCGCGCCGTTGCCGGAACTGGCTTCGCCTACACGATCACCCTGCACAATGCTGGCCCCAGCCTCGCGCATAACGTGGAGCTCAGCGAAGTGCTGGCGCCGGGCGCCGTCTTCAGTTCATTTGGCAGTGCCTCGAGCGGACCTTATACGGCTTCCGGGCCGGATGCAGGTACAAATGGGACTGTCACGTTCCAAATTCCCTCGATCCCGTCGTTTGCATTTTATACGTACACCGTCAATGTCGTCGTCCCGTCTAATACGCCGGCCGGGCCGCTGCCCAGCACGGTCACCGTGACCAGCTCAACGCCTGATCCGAACACCTCCAACAACACCGCGACCGACACCGTCACACAGGTCGTGACTTCGGCCGATGTACGTATCACCGATGCCGCGCCGATGATGTTCATCGATTACGGCACGACCAACTCTCCGCCGGTGCTTCATCCGGTCTTTGTGCTTAGGCAGAACAATACGTGGGCCGTCGATGTGACCAATACAGGCCCCAGCGACGCGCAGAACGTAACATGGAGCAGCGCCGTCCCGACAGGCGTGATGGTCGAATCGGTTTCGCAGGTCTCAGGACCCGCCTTTACGCTCACCACGCCAACCGGCGGAACCGGCACGGTCAGTGGCAACATCGCGACGCTGGCGGCGGGGCAAACCGCCGAATTCGATCTGGTCTTCGTACAAGACGGAATCGCGGCGGGCGATACCGTTTCCGATACCGTGACCGTCACCAGCGACACCGCCGATCCCGCCAAGTACAACAACACCAGCACCGCAACGGCGCAGGCCTATACGCCCGGCGACCTGGCCGTCAGCATCCAGGGGCCATCCACCGCCATCGCGGGTACGTACGTTAACTACATCATCGACATCAAAAACGACGGCCAACTGCTGGCCGGCGGCGCTATTCTCAATTTTGACATCCCGGCCGGTGAGCAGTTCAATTTGATCACCAGCACCAGTGGCTTCCCCACGCTCCCTGTTATCGCGTATGGCACGACCGGGCCGGTCAGCTTCACGCTGCCCGCCGGTATGCTCACCGGCGGCGACGCGAACATTGCCCTGCAGTTGTACATTGAGCCTGATGTGCCTAACGGCACGATCCTGGCGCCCACTGCGACGTTGACCGACACGCCGGCATCCGATGATCCATCCAACAATACCGCATCGGGCAACACGTTCGTTCGTGCCCAGGGCGATCTGGCCGTGACGCAAACCGGCCCGTCTTCGATCGTGCCCGGCGACACGGCGACCTACACCTTCACGATCGCCAACAATGGCCCATCCTATTTGCAGAACGTCAGCTTTTCCGACCCGCTGCCGGCGGGGATGGCCTTCGATTCATTGACGCAAATCGGCTCGATTTTCACACTTAATCCGCCTCCGATGGGTGAGGGCGGAAGCGTCACCGGAAGCATCGCGACGTTGCGGGCCGGCGCGCTGGCCACTTTCACGCTCGTGGCGGTGCTCGACGAGTCGGCCAATGGCACGAGCCTGACCAACACCGTCAGTGCAACCTCAGATACGACCGATTTGAATGCCACTAATAATGCCGCTTCGGTCACCAGCCCGATCACTCCACAGGCCGATTTGTCGGTATCGATCGTCAGCGGCCCCGCGGTGGCAGGGGACGACGTGACCTATACCCTCACCGTCAATAACAACGGCCCCAGTGATGCCCGGAACGTTGTATTGACGCAGGCGCTGCCGGACAACTTCTCGTATCGAAGCGTGACGCGAGTCTATGGCCCGACCTCCGTTATGGGTCCGGATGGAAACGGGAATGTTACGATCGATATTGCGACGCTGGCGGCCGTTTCAGCGGCATCTTATCGGGTGACCCTCAGCGTTCCTCCCAACACGCCCGCCGGGTTGGTGTCCACTTCCACCCTTTCAGCGACCAGCACGACCACCGACACGAATCTTTCTAACAATGTCGTCACCGACACCGAGTCCCCCGTCACGACCAGTGCCGACTTGAGCGCGTCCGTCGTTGCTCCGAGCGGTGGGGTCATCCCGGGCCAAAACAACACGTTTTCTATTGCAATCATCAATCACGGTCCCAGCGACGCCCAAAACGTTTCGTGGAGCAGCGCTGTTCCTGCCGGTATGTCCCTGGTTTCCGTCAAACAGTCCTCTGGGCTGCCTTTTGTCGTGACCATCCCGACCGGCGACGGGGGAACCATCAGCGGTAACATTGCCACGCTTGCGGCCGGGCAATCGGCGGACTTCGAGGTCGTCTATTTTGCCGACGGCGCATCCCTCGGTGACTCTGTCTCGAGCACAGTCAGCATCGCCAGCGCCACGCCTGATGCAGTGCTGACCAACAACAGCTCGACGGCAACCGCGGCGGTCCGTCACGCAGCCGACCTGGCGATCAGCTTGGAAGCGCAGCCGAGCGCATCGGGGGACTACTACGCCGGCACCGACGTTACCTACACGTTGGATGTTACGAACCTCGGAGGTGCTCCAGCCGATGGTGCGACCATTACCTACAACATTCCCGACAACGCTCCGTTTTCTTCCTTTGGCAACAGCAACGGTTTTCCGGCGCTCCCGAGTGTAGCCGTAGGCGCAACGGGGCCGATCACGATCATGCTTCCCGCGGGAATGCCGTACGCCGGCCATGCTGACGTCGAAATCACCGAGCACGTCCCATCGTCTGTGCGCTACGGCACGGTTCTCTCGCCGACGGCGTCTTTGTCCGGCCTCCCGAATAATGATGATCCTCTTAACAATACTGCTTCGGCCAGTACGAAGATTCACACGGTGGCAGACTTGTCCATTACTCAAACCGGGCCGGCCACGGTCACCGAGGGGACGTTTGCCAATTACGAAGTGACGATCACTAACAATGGTCCGTCCGATGCGTCAAATGTGATTCTTAGGGAGACGGTTTCGCCAGGCAACGTAGCGGTGGTGACATTGGTCGTTCAAGACAGCGGTCCCACGGCGACGTTAGCGTACAGCTACGCTTCCATGATCAGCCTTCCCGCCGGCGCCTCCGCAGCTTTCACCGTTCCAATCGTGCCTGACAATGTGCCGCCCGGTACGGTACTGACTGCGATCGCAACCGTATCTTCCTCCGACGTCGATCTCAATTCCGCCAACAACGTAGCGCAGACGAACAGCATCGTGGAAGCGCAACGGCCCATCATTGCCATGCCGACGGGGGCTGTCTCATCGTTCGCCCCGGTTGCGACTGCCTCTCCGATTCGTGGCTTTGGCCGCACGATTCACACGACACTCGGCGGGTTTAGCGGAGTGGTGGCGCAATTCATCGATCCCACGCCGACTGTGAACTCGGCGACCTCGCTCCACTTCCACGTCGCCATCAACTGGGGCGATGGTGGACTCTCCGTTGGAACGGTGATGTACGACAAAACCGACGGCCGATGGAACGTCAGCGGATCCCATCGCTACAAGAAGAAAGGCGTCTACACAATCACTGTTATTGTGCAGGACAGCGCTGGCAGGCAGGGAACCATCACCAGTCACGCGATTGTCGGACCAGTCCTGGCGACGCCGTTGACGAAGCAGTTGGTATGAGTTGCCCGCGGAATCCATCTTAAATTTCCGTTTGACCTGCCAATGGGGCTGCATATGATCCGCCGGAAATTGGGGGATGCATTGTGTGCGCATGCATCAAAAGCTGTATCCACATTCCGGTCAAATTTTAGAGTCCAGCGATACGAGGCGGGTTCGTGTGCTGGTCCCCGCTCCGGATTGGCAGAATGCCGCTGGAGGCGTGCGGAAGCTCTACCGGCACGTGGATGTGCTGAACGCACATGGCATTGAAGCGTTTATCATTCATCGCCAGCCGGGATTTCGATGCGCGTGGTTCGAGAACCAGACGCCAATCGCCTATGCACCAAAGCCGAGCGCTTACGATATTCTGCTAGCGCCGGAGCGGGTCGCCTGGCAGCTCATGTTGACCACGCCGGGCGTGCGCAAAGTCGTTTTCAATCAGAATGCCTATCAGAGCTTCGACGACATTCCGCCAGATGCACTCCGCCTAGGGGCGCCGTATCGTCATCCTGATTTTCTCGCGACAATTGCCGTATCGCAGGACAATGTCGACTATCTCCGTTACGCATTCCCCGGCCACCCGCTGTTCCGACTCCATTACGGCATCGATCCCACAAACTTCTACTATGAGCCGCAGAAAAAGAAGCAGATTGCATTCATGCCGCGGAAGAAGAAGGAAGACGCCGCTCAGGTGCTGCAAATCCTTGGAATGCGAGGCGTGCTGAACGGTTATGACGTGGTGCCGATCGCTCAGAAGAGTGAAGCGGAAACGGCGCGAATTCTTCGTGAATCGCAGATCTTCCTGAGCTTCAGCACTTATGAAGGCTCGCCCATTCCTCCCCTTGAGGCGATGGCCTGCGGCTGCATCGTCGTCGGCTACCACGGCCGAGGCGGAAGAGAATATGTCAACAACCAATATGCCTTTCCGGTCGAGGCGGAAGATATTCGCGGCTTTTGTTCGACTGTCGAAAGCGTGATCGGTCAGCTCCGCAGCGATCCGCAGCCTATTCTGGCCAAAGCAAAACGCGCTTCAGATTTTATCTTCAGCAGGTACACGCCTCAGCAGGAAGAGCGCGACATCCTGAGCGCATGGGAGCAGATTCTGAAGATTGCCGACCGCTGGCATCCCGCTTATCCCGCAGTCGCGTCATGAACTGTCGATCGGGCCGAGGCGCAATCGCGTGGTCCGCCGCCGTTCTTTGCCCACAAGCCGGGTTTTTTCCTATGGCCCCCGCCCCGGCCTCTCCATATCATTGTGTGCCTTAATTTTTCCCGGAGTGAGAATTCATGGAATTTCGCAGGTTTGGAAAATCGTCGCTGGAAGTGTCGGCTATTTCGCTGGGTTGCTGGATCTTCGGCGTGGACTGGTGGGGCCACTACACGCAGGAGCAGGCGTCGCAGCTCTGCCAGTTCTCTTACGACCAGGGCATCACCTTTTTCGATAATGGCGACGCCTACGGCAATGGCCGCGCGGAGATTCTCTTCGGCAAATGGCTCAAGGACTCTGGGATTCGGCGCGATCAGATCCAGATCGGCAGCAAGTTCGGCTACGACTTTTACAGCGACCCGGGCGAAGCGGGATCGCATAAGGAGCGCAAGCAGGATTTTTCGCCGCAGTTCATGCGTAAGGCGCTGGAGCTTTCGCTGGGGCGAATGGGCATCGAGACAGTCGATCTGTACATGGCCCACAACATTAAGCTGCCGCAGTTCCGCGATGACATGTTTGCCGAGCTTGGGAAGCTCAAGGACGAGGGGAAGATCAAGGTCTGGGGCGTGAGCCTCGGCCCCGCGATCGGCTGGCGCGAGGAAGGCTTCAGAGCCATGGTCGACCACAATGCCCAGGCCGTGCAAACCGTCTTCAACATGTTCGAGCAGCACCCCGGCCGCGAATTCTGCGAAACTGCGATCGCCACCGGCGGCGGCGTCCTCGCCCGCGTCCACGACAACAGCAGCATCCTCAAGGATGTCGTGAAGATCGACACCGAGATCACGGAAAAGGACCATCGCAAATTCCGCGACCAATCCTGGAAAATCTACGGGCTCAAAAAGCTTGAGCTGGTGCGCCATTACGCGAGCGATCATGGCATGACCGTTCACCAGCTCGCCTGCAAATGGCTGCTGCAGCAAAAAGGTCTCACAGCGATTACCGGCACGTTCCTCAACGAACACGAAATCCGCGAGGCGGCTGAGTCGGTCGATAAGCCGAATCTGTCGACAGCGGAGCTTCGCCAGATCGCGCAGGATTATGAACGGGATTTTGATCTTGGCCCCGACGCCCATCCCTGCGATATCAAGAGCAGCATCGACCCCAGCGGCCGTGTGCGCAGCAATTATGTGCCTTCGCCGGTGCTGATCGCTTAGGCACTATGTAGTGCGATGATGGAGAATCTCAAGGAAATCATTGGCCGGGCGACGATGGCGCTGGTCGCGATCGCGATGGCGTGGGCCGCGACCTGGCTGGTCATCTTCGTGATCAAAAGCAGTTCTTCTGATGTCACGTATGGCCTGTCGTTGTTTCTGGCGATGGCCCTGGTTTTGTATGTGATGGCTTTGGGCCTGGTCTGCTTCGTGTTTGCATCGCGTGACCCGAGTAAAGCGCAGGTGGGCCGGGTGATGACCTGGGCCGACAAGATCTCCCAAGGCATGTCGTATTTGCTGGCATTTGCCCTTGAGATTTGCGAATTCTGGTGATTCCTTGCCGCCTCTTCGCTACGTCATCATCCGTCACGACGGCATCGCCGAGCCGCACTTCGATTTGATGTTTGAAACCTATGCCGGCTCGCAGTTGAGCACTTGGCGCGTCTCATCCTGGCCCATCGATTCAGCGACCCCCGCCACCCGGCTTCGGGAACATCGCCGGCTTTACCTGGAGTATGAAGGGGAAATTTCCGGGGGACGCGGATTCGTTCATCGCGTTGCCGAAGGGCAATGCCAGGTCGAGATCGGTGAAGAGAACGCCTGGTCGATTGCGGTTCTCACCGGTGCTCCGCCGCAAACGCTGAAATTGAGGCAACTGGATGGGCAAGATTGGGAAATCAGGCCGGCTTGAGACACCCTCATTTTATCGGACACGACCCACTTCTCACGCATTTCTCATGTTTCTACAGGCATCGACATAGACGCGAGGGAAATGCGCGGATTTTTCTTGACCGAAGGGCAAACGCGGGGTTTGATATAGGTGGAGTGATCGTTCCCTCAAAGACATGTTAGTGCGCGAGCAAAGCCGCCGTGGAGGGCCGGCTTTGGATTGGAGTTTCGCGCATTTGGGCATTCAGGACGGCCGCCGATGTGGAGTGACGCGGCTGTCGGATGTGGAGAAATTGCCGTGGCTTCGTCCGCGTTTTTATCCGCCGATCTAACCGTGTCTCCCCCCATTTCCGAGCTCGAGCATGAACGCGATGGCCTTCGCGCCGCGATGCGCGCCGAGTTGGAAGCCGTCCGTCGCGGCGAAGGCAGCATGCTCGTCGCCGATGATCTGAGCCGCCGGCTCAATGCCGTCGAGGCTCGCATCGTGCGCTTTCTGGTGGATCTATTTCAAATCGGCTGAAGCACCGCTCGATCCGGCTCGAAGATTTCCCGTCCATCGGCAGGCTCCGCCTCCCAGGATGCGCCGCATGCGGAGCACTTGGGCCGACCGACAAACCGATTTTGAGCGCAGGTCGCGCATCTCTCGCGGGCGGGCCATTCGACGATTCCAAGCATCGTCAAAACGCCTGCCAGCCCAAGCAGCAGATTTACCAGCGTCCACGCGATCATCTTTCCCAACGTGAGCCCGGTCCGTCGCGCTATCAAGATTGTGAGAATTGCGCAGACCACCGCCGCAGTCCACATGATGCCGGCAAAGAGCCTGGGGATTTCCCCCAGCCGAACATCCAGCACATCATCGACGATCCACGTCGCCACCAGCGGGCGCGCGGCAACGGGAAATATCGCCGCGAAGGCCGCAGACTCGAATTTCTTCTGCTCATTCCCAACGATCGGCGGCACATCCGTTGTCTTCAGGAGCGTGCCATCCCCTGAATACTCCATGATCTGATGCAGCGAAGACTGATGGCCAGGAATCGAATAGGTCTGGAGGAGCAGATGCGAATTGCCCGGCAGCAGTGCGGCATCACACGTCGATTCGGCCGGATCGAAGGGAAGCGGAATTGCAAACTGCGTCTTCCCATCTGAATGAAGTCCATAGAGCCGATGACGCGTGGCAACCAGCACGAGTGGATTTGCAGGCGGCCCTACTTCCCCAGCCGACATCACTGGATCGTCGGCCGAAGTGCTGAAGATGGGCCGCACGCGCCGTTGATCGAGCTCGATCCAGTACACGATCGAATCGAAGGACAGCGCGCGATTACCTCGTTGCAGGAAAAGATTGAGGGGCGAATCGGGAAATCGCGACGCACCTTCGGCCCTCGCCGGCGCGAAACCACTTGGCCCAATCGAGCCAATTTGAAGCTTGGAAACCGGATCATAGAGGAGAATCACGCGCTTGCTGATGTCATACCAGGCCGAAAACGGAAGCCGAATATTTCGCGAATTTGGTCGAAGAGCGACAACGCTATTGTCGGGCGCTCGATAGGTTTGTCCCGTCATGATTGTGGTCAGCGGCCATGGGATGATCTTCGGATCGAACAGGTGAGTATTGAATCGGATGAAGAGATTGGCGTTAGCCGGATCGTCCGGATCAACCCCGGCATATTCCGGCATCGGCTGCCCCGCCGCGTCGGTCAACTGAACGCTTCGCTCGCCATGGTTGATCGTCAGCGTCTGGCGAACGAGCTGTCCCTTTTTATCGACCTGATAATATTGCCAATGGCCGATCGTGTTAAAAGTCTGACTGAATCCCATCAGACCAGTCAGCACGCCAATTGCACCAGGATAGATCATCGCGCCAAGTGCCGCGTGTTGAATGCCGGACATCGGGCCCACGCCCTGGCTTGAGAAAACTCCCAATGCGGCCACCGCGCCAATCAGCGCAATGAAGCCGCTCAACAGCGCCACCTGCCAGAACTCCGGCACAAACATGAAAATGATCGCGCTGGAGGCCAGTGGCAGACCGACAGGGAGCAATCGGGTTCCGAACCATCGCGCCCGTCGAAGCGTCAGCAGCATGCCCGCGAAATAAAAGCCGGCGCTATTGAGCACGTCGGCAACCATCGGCAACGTCATTCGAAATCGAACTGGAACCGCAAGATTCCCGGGCCGTACCGCCCAAGCCCATGCAAGCGCGCAGGGAATCAGCAATGACGTGAAGAGCAGGATCAAACCGGCGGCGCTCTTAGCGATGAAGATCTTCGAACGAGAAAGCGGCCGATGAACGACGAAGCCCCAGTTGTCCTGCCGCGTTTCAAACAGCATCTGCAACACGCCCAGCAGCAATCCCGCCAGCGGCGCCATGAAAATCGTCGTCTTCGTCAAATCAAACAGAAACATCGGCCCGGCGGTGCGAATCTCGTGGCCAAAGAGCACCATAAGTGCCGCGCAGATGATGGCGGCCCACTTCAGATTCTCGCGAAGCTCGCGGAGAAGAACGGTCATCATTTCACACCTCCAACCGGCTCAAAACTCTCGCTGATCTCTTGAGACGCGGTGGATTCAATGCTTCCGCCCAGATAGCTGACGAATGCGTCTTCAAGACTGATGGGCGCGGCATCGATGGAGATTGGCCGCATGCTTTCCAGCGCCGAGCGTGTTTCCTGCGTCACGTTCACAAGCGTCAGTCGGAGTTGATTGCCGCGCACAATGCATTGAATGAGGCCGCGCAACGGCGGGAGCTGCGGTGGCTTCTCATCGAATCGCAATACAAATTGCTGCACGCAGCTTCGGAAAGTTTCGAGTGAGCATTGAGCACGCAGGATGATGTAATCGAGGACGGCGATGTGGTCGGCCATCCGCTCGATGTCGGCAAGCAAGTGCGATGAGAAGATGATCGTGCGATCGGTTTTGCGCGTCGCGAGGACCATCGATTCCAAAAGCGATCGACGCGCGACCGGATCAAGACCGATGGCCGGGTCATCCAGAATCAGCAGGTCCGGCTCCGGCGCAAGCGTCATCGCCAGGCAAAGGCCCGCGCGCTCGCCGCGCGACATGTTGCGCGCCCGCGTTTTCGGATCAACGCGGAAAAAATCGAGCACCGAATTGAACAGGCGGTTGTTCCACTTCGGGAAAAATGAGGATTGATACGCTCGCGCATCCTGCACGCGCATCCAGCCGTGGACCGGGTGCCCTTCGGCCAGGTAACCGATCCTCGCGCGAACATCGGATGGAAGATTCTGGCTGTCGTGATCGAGAATGGTGCTGCTGCCCCAGCTTGGCGCGATCAGGCCGAGCACCATTCGCAGCGTCGTGGTCTTTCCCGATCCGTTGCGACCAAGGAAACCAAAGACCGAGCCGCGCGGCACCGACAGGTTCAGATCGTAGACGACGCGCTTGCGCCCGAAATATCGCGTGAGATGACGAGTTTGAATGGCATAATCGTTCATCGGGGCGTGGCTCCTTTCTCGATCGGCTCGACCCATTGCCGAAGCTTGCGCTCCAGCGCCTCGCGGAGCTCCTCGGCTGAAAATCCAAGATGAATCCCCTCGCTGACCAAGGCCTCGAGCGTCGCATCGAGCCGGCGGAGTCGCTCGGCCTTGGTATAGACGGTGCGGCGCGAGGCGACGAACACGCCTTTGCCCTTTTGCGCTTCCAATACCCCGTCGCGGATCAGGTCGGAATAGGTCCGCGCGACGGTATTGGGATTAATCACCAGCAGTTCGGCCAGCGCCCGCACGCTGGGCATTTGCTCGCCTTCGACAAGCTGCCCTCGCGCAATGGCCCGACAGACCTGGTCGGCGATTTGCCGGTAAATCGGCTGCGGGCTTCCGGTCGTGATGGAAATCTCAATTGGCATGGTGATCTATCTGTACTAAGTTAAATAGTACAGTATAAACCCCTGAGCCTGCTGTCAACAAAAATCTGCAAGGCAAATTTCGAGCGGTCGTGGCCGCTGGAATGGCGACGTCCCAATTCTGCGCTTGTTATTGCCTCAACTTCGCATTGAAAGAATCCACCTCTGGCAGGCATAATGCCCGCCATGGGAAGGCGAGGCAGCGACGAGAAGAAGAAGGGCGATGAGAATTCCAATGGCAAGGCGGTGGCCGCCGATCACTCGGCCGCGCCTCCGCCGCTGACGCTTCCGCGTCAGGAGGAGTTGTCGCTCGAATCTAACGAACCGCAAGCGGATGCGCCGCGCGACGTTGCGCCGGTCCCGCAGGCGCCGCTCCTGTTTGAAATCGCGTGGGAAGTCTGCTGGCAGCTGGGCGGCATCTACACCGTCCTCCGCACCAAAGCTGCCGCCATGATCGAGCGCTGGGGCGATCGATATTGCCTGATCGGCCCCTACAACCCAAACACCGCCGCCGTCGAATTCGAAGATCAGCCAACGTACGGCTCCATCCGCGAAACGATTCAGCGCCTTAAGGAGATGGGCATCACGTGTTACTTCGGCCGCTGGCTGATTCCCGGCCGGCCGCGAGTTGTGCTGATCGATTATCGCGGGCGATTTCCAAATCTTGGCGCAGACAAATACCTGCTCTGGAAAGACCACGGCATCTCTTCGCCGCAGGATGATGGCGAGTTGAATGAAGTGGTGGCTTTCGGCTTTTCGGTTGCCGAATTCTTCCGCGTCTTCACGTCGATCGTTAAGGATCGCGCGGTGCTGGCCCATTTCCATGAATGGATGGGCGGCGTCGCAGTGCCGCGGCTCGCTCATTTGCGAATTCCGGTGTCAACCATTTTTACGACGCACGCGACGCTGCTTGGGCGATACATCGCGGGAGACAATCCGCACTTTTACGACCATCTGCCTTTTCTCGATGGCGACAATGAGGCGCGGAGATACAACATCTTCCCCCGCCATCAGATCGAAAAGGCCGCTGCTCATGCGTGTACCGTTTTCACCACCGTCAGCGAAGTGACGGCTGCCGAGGCGGCGCAGCTTCTGGGACGCCGGCCCGATGAGATCCTGCCCAACGGCATCAACATCCAGCGATTTGCCGCCCCTCATGAATTTCAATATCTGCACCAGCAATACAAAGAGCGCATTCACGAATTTGTCGTCGGCCACTTTTTCCCCAGCTACACCTTCGACCTGGATAACACGCTCTATTTCTTCACCAGCGGTCGCTACGAATTTCGCAACAAGGGAATGGACCTGTTCATCGAGGCGCTCTGGCGGCTCAATCAGCGGCTCAAAGATGTGGTGAATCCCCCCACGATTATCGCCTTCATCGTCACCAAAGCGCCGGTGCGCAACATCAATGTCGCGGTGTTGCAGAACCAGTCGATGTTCGACGAGTTGAAAAACACCTGCGAAGAAATCAGCCAGCAGATGGGCCAGCGGCTCTTCCGATCGGCCGCCGAGGGACGCCTGGCCAATTATGGCGAGCTGCTGGGGGAAGATTCACAAGTGCGACTCAAGCGTGCGCTTCATGCCTGGCGATCGCATCGCCAGCCGCTGATCGTGACGCACGATCTGATCGACGATGGCAGTGACCCAGTGCTTCGGCACCTCCGCCATCGGCACCTTCTCAACGCCGCCGACGATCCGGTAAAGGTGGTTTTCCATCCGCAGTTCGTCAGCGCGACCAGCCCGATCATCAGCCTCGATTACGAGCAATTCGTGCGCGGCTGCCACATGGGCATTTTCCCCAGCTACTACGAGCCGTGGGGCTACACGCCGATGGAAAGCGTCGCCTTAGGCCTGCCGGCGGTGACGACCGACTTGAGCGGCTTTGGAGCTTATGTGAATCGCCACATTGAAAATGCCGCCGACCGCGGCATCTGCGTGCTCAATCGACGGACGCGCAGCTTCGACGATACAACCGAGAATCTGGTTGATTTCCTCCTGCACTTTGTCCATCTCAATCGCCGCCAGCGCATCGAGCTGCGCAACAAAGTCGAGCGACTTGGAGAACTGTTCGACTGGTCCAACCTCGCCCGGCATTACGATGATGCGCATAAGTTGGCGCTCGAACGAATCGGAGCTCCGCGACCGGGCAAGGTTGAAGTGCGGATGGTGTAGCCAGGGCCTACCTAGCGAAATTCGGCTCGGGCCTTTTCTCCCTCTCCCGGTACGCCGGGGGAGGGCTGGGGAGGGGGTTTCGGAATTAGAGCGGAAGGTTGATCGCGAGCTGGCCAAAGAACCCCCACCTAACCCTCCCCCGGAGTACCGGGAGAGGGAATGAGATACTTACTCCTGATTATTTCGTGGATGCGCGGCGAATCTATCTCGTCGACCGATGCTGCTCAATCGTCAGGTCTCGCGCCTCGGTGGCGGCGGTGTGGATCGCGGGCGGGACATCCGTGGCTGACGCCAGCTTTTGCAGCAGCAGGCGGGCCTTTACCTGATCACCGCGGCTTTGGCTGCTGTACTGGTAATGGCCGATGTGCTTGATGGCTTCCGCGCGCCACATTGGATCGGCCTTGGAATCGCCGGCAATTTCCAGAATATCCCCCGCATATTTGCCGGCAAAGTCCTCATCGACGGCTCCGACAATTCGATAGGCATCAAGCTGCTTCTGCCCATAGGCACTGAGCTGCTTTTCGAATGCATCGAGACGCGTCATTGCCGAAGCGTCGCCGCGATCCTTGGCGACGGCCTTCATCTCATCGACGGCGCTGTGCATCAATCCCAGCCCGCTGGACATTTCCTCGAACGTGACGCGCTCCTGAAAAAGATGGGCCCCCAATGAAAAGCCGGCTTCCAGATATTTGTCGGCATCGGGATAGTTCTTGTCGCGCCGGTAAAGGACGCCGACGGCCAGCGTCAGCTCGCCGAGTTTGCGGATCTGATCGAGCTGGGGATGCTCGCCATAATAGCTGACCACTTGTGCGGGACGGGTGCGGAAGAGATTCATGCCGGCGCAATGGGTGGCCTTGAGAATCAGATCCAGCGCCGGCACCTGGGGCAACCGGGTCAAACTGGCGGGCGTGCGAAAGGTGTCGTAGGGCGCAGGATTGGATTGATAGGATTCCAGCGCCACCAAATAATTATCCGCGGCATCGCAAGGCTGATCCGCGGCAACCAGATCAGTCGACGGCGTCGGCAGCGCGATCGGTTGAAGTGCGGTCGCCACAGCCAGGTCATGGGTAGGTGGCGTGCTCGCGTAGGGCATGGCGGAGCGCGCGAGGGCTGCGCCCATCAGAACGGTCAGTATTACCGAGATGATCCATCCGCGGGTATTACCCCACATGAGCTAATCCTTAAACAAACGATCGCTTCAGTAATTAAGCCGACGTTTTCCGGGCCGATTGCGTCGCGCCGACCTTACATTCCGGCAGCGCCGCGAGAAACAGTCGGCCATATCGCTTGGTTTTAATCCGGCTGTCGAGGATTACAACGATCCCATGATCCAATCGGCTGCGAATCAGCCGGCCAAAACCCTGCTTGAGCTTAATGATCGCTTCCGGCACCGAGTAATCCATAAAGGGATTCCCGCCGGCGCGTTGCACCGCTTCGAGCCGCGCTTCGATCAATGGCTCATCGGGAACCGCAAATGGCAGCTTCACGATGATGACGTTGCGAAGCCGATCGCCCTGCACGTCGATCCCCTGCCAGAAGCTGGAGGTGCCAAACAGCACCGCATGTTCCTCGGCCCTGAATCGCTCAAGAAGCGCCTTGCGCGTCGCCCCCTGCCCCTGTACCAGCAAGGGAAAACCCATTTCGCGAATCGAATCGTTGAGTCGATTGGCGGCATCGATCAGCATTTTGTAGCTGGTGAACAGCACGAATGCGCCGCCGTTCGTTTGTTTGAGGTAATGCAGAATTCGATCGCATGCCGCCGGGAGAAAACGCAGCGTATCGGCTGGCTCAGGGAGATCAGTTTCCAAAAACAGAGTCGCCTGCTTTGAATAATCGAAGGGCGAGCCGAGTTGCAGGGTCTGGCATTCCTCCACGCCAAGCCGCGCGCGGATGTAGGAAAATGGATCTGATTTCGCGCCGGTTGATGCGTGCGCCTCAGTCGCGGGAGATGGCTTGGATGCGGACGCCGCGCCGGTACAAAGCGTCGCGCTGGTCATCACCACCGAGCCCACTTTTTCAAACAGATGCGTCTTGAGTCCCTCGGCGACATTGATCGGCGCTGCGTGCAGGCTGACTTTTCGCTGCGATCCTTTGCCGTTCACGTCCATCCAATAGACCGCATCGTGAATTCCCTGGCTGATGATTGCTTCGAGTGTCTGTCCGAGTAGCGCAATCTTCTCGGCATAGCTGGTGACCTCGGCCATCTCCTCATCGTGCGACAGATTGGGCAGCATTTCTTTCAGATGCAGCGAAAGATCGCGCAGCTTGGGAGAGACCGTGTTCTCAACAAAACTCGCCTGCTGAATCCGGCCATTGCTCCGATTGTTGCTCTGCTGCCACATCAGGCAGCGGTCGAAGAAGGCTCCAACCAGATCATTGAGCTCGACGATATCGCGGATCGCATTGTTCGCACATGATCCATGGACCGTTAGCAGCCCCCGGCCGCGCCGCACGTCATAGAGCATGCGAAGCTGATATCGGATGCCGCTCTCGCTGACGTTCAGGCCAAAGTGGCTGCCCGCCACGTCCTCAACAGTGTGAGCTTCGTCGAGAATGACTGCGTCATACTTAGGCAGATAGTTCACGCCCGCGGCGCGCAAGGCAAGGTCGGAAAAGAAGAGCGCATGATTGGTCACGAGGATCGTGCCGCTTTGCATGCGCCGCTTGGCGGCTTGCCAGAAGCACTCTTCATAAAAATCGCACTTCTTTCCAAGACAGTTGCCGTGTTCCGCACAAACCCGATCCCACACCTGTGAATCAGGAAGGCCCGGCAAGTCCGAAAGCGAGCCATCGGTGGTTGTCGTCGCCCAGCTTTCGATGGCGCGGAGCGATTCGAGCTGGCGAGCTTCGTCGAAGAGCATCCCCTGCCGGCCGCGCGCCTGCGCCAGCCGGCGTTTGCAGAGATAGTTGCCGCGCCCTTTGACTAGGACTGCTGTGAACTCATCGGGGTAGATTGCCTGGAGCAGCGGGATATCTTTTTCGATCAGCTGCTCCTGAAGCGCGATCGTGTGCGTGGAGATGACGACGCGTTTTTTGTTGCGCACGGCAAAGTCGATCGCGGGCAAAAGATACGCGAAGGATTTCCCGACGCCGGTGCCGGCTTCGACCATCAGGTGATGCTTCTCGCGCAGCGCGGCCTGCACCGTGGCGGCCATCTGCACCTGCTGCGGGCGAACTTCGTAGCGCTCCCCCAGCCGTCTCGCGACGGCCCCCGCAGGCCCCAGAAAATCCTCCATGATCACCGGCATTATCCTGATATTACCCTAACCGCGCAGCATTTCCAAATGCAGGGAGCAAGCGATGTAGACCACAAATTTACTTGACAAATGAACATTGTGCTGGTCACCCATTTTAGCCGCCCCGCCTGCGGGGCGCGTCGTGCGGGCGTTGAAGCATTCGCAGCTCAAGAGCGCCGAGCATCGCAAGTGTGTTGGTTAAAACAGCTTTTGCGCGGGACACCTCTGGACGCGCTGCGCAGGCGGAGCGGCTAAAAGGGGTATCCAAAATCTATGGAAATTGGGAAGCGTTTCCTGTGGATCAGACGGCTTCAGTTTTCCCAAGCAAAATGATCGCGTGGGCAGCAATGGCATCTCCATTACCGATCGCATCGCAACCTTCGTTTGTCCCGGCTTTGATGTTGACTTGATCGGTTTTGACTTGAAGTAGACCTGCAACGGTTTTGGCGATCTCCAGCTTGAACGCTTTGAGCTTGGGCCGCTCGGCGATGATCGTCACATCCGCATTCTGCACGCGATAACCAGCAGCGTTCACTTCCCCCATGACGTCTTCGACGAAAACGCGGCTCGGGGCATCCTTCCACTGCGGATCGGTGTTAGGAAAATGCTCGCCGATGTCTCCGAGCGCCAATGCGCCAAGCAGCGCATCGACGATGGCGTGAAGAACGACATCTCCATCGCTATGCGAGATCGGACTGAGTTCTTCGGAGACGCAGATGCCGCCAAGCATGAGCCGGCCGCCGGCCTTCAGGCGGTGAAGGTCGTAGCCATGGCCGACGCGATAAGGAAGCGACGCGGGCATTTGAGGTTACTCGTGCAGGTCGTAGTCCTTGATCTTGCGATAGAGCGTGCGCTCGCCGATGCCGAGGATCTTGGCGGCTTGCTCGCGATTGCCGTTGGTGAGCTTGAGCGTGTTGCGAATCAACTCGCGCTCGGCCTGTTCGAGACTGATGCCGACGAGATTGTTCATTCCCGCAACTGCTTCTCCGCCCGCCGGTCGAATTTCGGCCGGGAGATCCTCGAGCTTGAGCTTCGGCCCGCTCGATAGCGCGACCATCAGCTCTACGACCTTCTTCAATTGCCGCACGTTTCCCGGCCAGGAGTAGCTCATCAGCACCTGCTGCACTTCCGGCTCGATCGCTTCAATCCTTTTGCCGGATCGCTCGGCGGCGCTCTTCACGAAATAGTGCATCAGCAGCGGTATGTCCTCGCGGCGCTCGCGCAGCGGCGGAATCTGAATCGTCACACCATTAATGCGATGATAGAGATCGGCACGAAACTGTTTCTCGGCAACCATCTCATCGAGATTCTTGTTGGTGGCGCTGATGAGACGCACATCCACCTGTATTGGATCATTCGATCCGAGGCGAACGACTTCGCCGTTCTCGATCGCGCGCAGAAGTTTGGCCTGCATGTCGTGCGGCATGTCGCCAATTTCATCGAGAAAAAGTGTGCCGCGGTCGGCATGCTCGAAGCGTCCCTCACGATCCGCGTTCGCACCGGTATAAGCGCCTTTCACGTGGCCGAACAATTCGTCTTCGAGAATCGTCGGTGCGAAGCCGGCACAATTCATGACGACCAGCCGGCTCTTGCGCCGCTGGCTGAAGTTGTGGATGGAGCGCGCGATCAGCTCCTTGCCGGTGCCGCTTTCTCCGAGAATCAGCACGGGAATATCAGTTGGAGCGACCTGCCGGGCCGTCTGCATCACGCGCTGCATCGCGGCACTTTGTCCAATGATGCCTTCGACACCGCTCACATCGATGATCTGCTCGTGGAGAAGCTGATTCTCTTTCTCCAGGGCCGATTTCTCGGCAGCGCGATTCACCTGCGCCCGGAAATAATCCAGGTCCAGCGGCTTTTCGATGTAGTCATACGCGCCTTCGTTAAGCGCCTGCCTGCAGGTGGGAATGTCGGCATGGGCCGTCACGAGAATCACCGGCGGAGTGGGCTGGGCCTTCTGCGCGGCGTGGAGCACTTCCAGCCCATCGCGCCGGCCTTCCATCACCAGATCGGTGATGACCACATCATACTTTCGACGCCCCAGGCGCGACTGCGCTTCTTGAAGGTTATATGCCAGGTCGCACTTGTGCCCCTGGCGCGTGAGCGCCTCGCACATGACCTGCGCGTGTTCCTGCTCGTCGTCTACAACGAGAATGCTCGATTTCTTGATGTCGCTTTCAGCCATGTATTTTGCGTCTATCGGTGCCCTGCGAGAACGGTACTGGAGGGTAGGATCACGGTAAAGATACTTCCAGTGCCCGGCGTGCTGGAAAGCTCGATGGTGCCGCCCATGGCGTCGATCAGGCGCTTGCAGATCGTCAGGCCGAGACCTGTCCCCTTGTTACGGTCGCGCTCTGGATTTCGAAGCTGGAAGAACTCATCGAAGATATGCCGCTGAAACTCTGGATCGATGCCGATTCCGGTATCGACAACACGAATCTGCGCGCTGCCATCGTCAGTCCGGCCCGCTTCAACACTGATCTGGCCGCGGTCGGTAAATTTGATGGCGTTGCCAATCAGATTGCCCAACACACGCGCCAGCTTGATGCGATCGGTGCGGATACGGACAATCTTTTGTGAGCCTTTGGTGAGAAGTTCCAACCCTTTCTCGCGCGCCAGCGGCTGCATCTGCCGATGTTCTTCGTCCAGCAGTTCGTTGAGCGAAAACTCGCTTTCCTGAAGCTCGACCTTGCCGGAGTCGAAGCGGGCAATGTCCAGCACATCGCTTAATAGATTGACAAGTGAAATTGCGCTGCCATGCAGTTCGCGCGCCAGATCGGGAATTTCGCCGGACATGGCGGGGTTGGCCGCAGTGCGCCGGATCAATTCTGCCAGGAGAGAAATGGCGTTTGCCGGCGTGCGGATATCGTGACTGACGGCTGCGAGGAACCGCGTCTTGCGCACGCTGGCTTCCTCGGCCTCGCGGCGCCGAAGATCGAGTTCGTGCTGAAGCTCTTTCTGCCGGGTAATTTCCGCAAACGCCGACACCGCGCCAACGATCTGGCCGCTCTTATCGCGAATGGAGCGGGCATTAACCAGAAACATTTTTCGTCGATTGCCCGGCAGCACGATTTCGATTTCATCCGCAGCCGTATCGTTGCCTTTGCAGGCACGGGCGATGGGAAATTCGCTGGGCGGCAACTCCCGGCCGTCGCGAAATCCCAGCCAGTTCCCTGATGCGATCTGAAGAGCAACGTTGGAATCAGGCGGCACGTTTAAAATTGCAGCGCCCGCGGGATTCACGCGGATGTCGGTGCAGTCGGCATTGGCAACAGAGATTCCGATCGGCACGGTCCGCAGCACCGTCTCGAATCGCTCGCGCTCTCCATTGATCGTCTCGAACAGTTGCGCCGCTTCGAGACTGACCGAGGTCTGGGCGGCAAGCGATTCCACGAGCGAAATCTGCTCGTCGCTCCAGGGGCGCTTCTCCCGGCTATAAACTTCCAATGTGCCGATTGGTTTTCCGCCAACGCGCAGCGGAGCGGCCAATACCGAGCCCATCGGCTCGCCCTGAGCAGGCTGCGGAAGAATCAGATCGGGCCGCTGGCTGGTATCCTCGATATACCCCGTGCGCCCGCGCGACAGGATCAAGGCAGCAAAAGACTGTGCGGCCGGTATCACTTCGTTGGCAATCCCTTGACTCCCAAAGCCGTGATGGCATCGCACAACAAGCTGGTCCCCCTGCTGCTCGAGAATTGCCGAAGCGGTGGCAGGACCGTGTACCAGGTCGCCCAATGACTCGCAGATGCGCTTCATCGTATCGTCGCGCGAAACCTGAGTGACGAGCGTGCGCGACAAGGCCAGAAGCGATTGAAGCGTTTGCTCGCGAAGAGCCAGCTCTTCATTGGTGACGCGCAGCTCTTCGCTCTGGCGTTCCAGCTCTTCGGTCTGCGACTGCAACTCCTCGTTTTGCCGGGCGATTTCTTCTTCGCGCGTGGCCAGTTCGGTATTGGTGCTTTCCAGCTGCCGGTTTTGCTTCTGGAACGACTCGGAATTGACGATCCACAGGTGTGAGATGCCCGCTACGACGAGCATGTCCAGCAGCACGAGCGCGCCGGAAAGCAGATCCTCGCGGATATTGGTTGATGGCTGCGACGGCTTCACTACAAAGTAAACAATGATCACCAGCACTGCGAACGCGGCGACCGAAGTCCAGAGGATTGTGCGATTTCGGAACCAGGCGATGACGACGATCGGCACCCCAAATCCAACCGTCAGAAGCGCCGGCTCCTCAGGCTTGATGTGCACGAAAGCCATCAGCGCAATCCAGCCCGCTGCCACCAGCACCGCAAGCCAGGTCGGCGGCCGAGCGGAACGAACCACTTTTTCCCCGCGCAAAAGCACCATCAACTCCTGTTACGGCGAAATACCGAGGGGCCGATGACTGAAACACTCTCCGCCGGCTGCGGGCGCTCGGCCTTTCCCAGTACCAGAACACCGCCAGGCCTCAGGCTGCCTAGAAGCTTTTGCCATAATTTCCCCGCGGCGTCAGCGCGAAGATAAATCGCCAGGTTCCGGCAGAGGATCATGTCCCAGCCGCCGGGCTCCTGCACTTCGAGCACGTTTGCGCTTCGCCACTGAACCACCGTACGCATCCATGGAACGATCCGGGATTTACCGCCGTCACGGACCAAATATTTTTCGATAAACGGGTCCGGCACATTTTTCACAGCCTCCGAATCGTAAATTCCATCCGAAGAGCGCTTAATCGCATCTGGCCGGCAGTCGGTCCCGAGCAAGTAGCAGCGATGCAGTGTCTCGCGCTCAGCAAGCAGCATTGCAACCGAATACAGTTCAGCCCCATCCGAGCAGCCAACGCTCCAAATCCGGGTATCGGAACCGCGGCTCGTAAGTTCGGGCAGAATGTGTTTGGCGAGCGCATCGAAAACGCTCGAATCGCGGAAAAAGCTGGTGACGCCAATCACGAGACTGTTGATCGCGATTTTCACAAGTGCCGGATTGCGCTGGAGAATCTGCCGGGCATCGGAAAGTGACGCGGCCCGCAATGCTCGGAGACAGGACGGCACACGTCGCCGGAGCGTTTCCGTTTTATAGTCGCCGCAGTCGAGTCCCGCCTGCTGGAACAACCACCGAAGGAAGGCCTGCTCCTCGATTGCTCCTGCCGATGAAGGGACGATCGGAAGCTGGCGGTGATGGCCGTCGGTGGCCGTGAAGTTAACTGGTGGCCCGCCAACGAATTCTGGAAAGACGACATGACGAAATGTAGCCGACTCCGGCGTCAAATAATTCATCTTGCGCCTTGCCTCGGGCACATCGTCGTGGACCTGCATCTTCAACAAACGCCGGATGAACACCGATATCCTTCCGCTTCCGAAGCAAAGTATAGCAGAATGACAGGTCAATCAATCCGAGCCATGGTCGGATCGGTGCGAGGAAATGGATTGGGAAGTGCTATCGACCGCGACGATTGACATTAAATGCCATGCGACGGCCGCGGGAACCGAGATAGCGACGCCAGATGACCAGCAGGACCAGGACGCCCAACGCCGGAATCAGCGCCGGTGGCGATCGTACGACCACATCCTGCGGACCATCGGTTGGCTGCGAGGTCGGCGTGGAAAGCTCATCGGATGGGTCGAAATTGATCGACCCGGGCGGCAAAGAGCGAGGCGAAACGAGTGGATTGCGGTCCGATAAAACTGATGGTGATACGGAAATCTGCACATTAGAATGCGAATCAAGAGGTGGAGCGCCATAGGATAGCGCGCAGAACAGCAATGCTATTCCCGCGAAGCTCACGCCAAAATGAGCACCCATGCCTGCCGCCTCGACTTTCACGCGCATTGATCCTCTTACCTCAGATGTGGCGGGACTGCGCGGTCATGGCTGGCATTTGGCAGCAATTCTCTGCATCGTCTTAGAACACTGGGCAACTCTGCCGGATGGGGACGGCAAGGCGGGTTGTAGGGGATTACTTTGCAATATCGCGAACCGGCCCTCTATACTTAATTGGCGGGCAAATGACTTGATGTTGGCTGCTGCGGGAATCCTGTCGCATGAGCGATGCAAACGCCTCCACTTCCTCCTCGCGAAAGTTCACGGCGATGTTTCTGGCTGCCGTGGCGCTGGCGCTGTTCTTCTGGTTTTTCAGCGCGATCAGCACGGTGGTGCTCGGCATCCTTGCCGCTGCGATCGTGGATTGCGCCCTAAGTCCCCTACTTCGGCGAGTTCGTCTTCCGCGCGGGTTGGCGGCAGCCCTTCTTGGGCTGGCGCTGATTTCGACCGCAGGCGCGCTCGTTCTCGGCCTATCGCTCCCGCTGGCGGGACCGATTCGGCGCAATTTCCAGTCGATGCCGCACAACTGGGACAACATCGATGCGATGCTGGCCCACTGGAGCGCGAACCTCGGCACCGAACCTGTCGACCATCTGACGCTGCTCAAACAGCTCGGCTCCTTCATCGCCCCACAGCTCCTGCTATCGCGCGGAGCCGACGTCGGCCTGGGCATCCTGCTCTGGCTGGCCTTCGTCTTCATTGGATCGATCTTCCTGCTGGCAAGCCCACCTGATGTGTTGCTGCGCCCTGCGCTGCGCGTGCTTCCGCCACACGCGCGCGGGAATGTTAGCGAGATGCTCGAACATCTTGCCACCAAACTGCGCTGGTGGCTGATCGGAACGCTCGGCGGGATGTGCGTGGTCTTCAGCGCCTGCTGCCTGGGATATGGCATTTCCGGCGTGAAATTTTTCCTGCCGCTGGCGATGCTCGCGGGCCTGGCAGAAACAGTGCCGACCGTCGGTCCCGCCTGCGCGGCGGTGGTCGCGCTGCTCTTTGCGGCAAGCCAGGGCAGCGGCGCCGTCGTCGGCGTGATCCTCACCTACATCATCGTGCAGACGCTCGAGGCTTATCTCGTTCTTCCGCTGATCATGCGCGGAGCGGTGCAGATTCACCCGGCCGTCACGCTTTTCTCCGTCGTGCTCTGGGCCAAAATCTTCGGCGTGCCGGGCATGATGCTCGCCATCCCCATCAACCTCACGATCGCCGCCGCCATCGAATACCTCTACGTCCGCCCCCGCGATCGCCGACTGTCCGAACCTCGCCGAGTGCCGGAGGATGAGCTGATCCATTCCTGACGGCGCGGTACCTCGATGTTGCATCTAAAAGAGCCGCGCACGAAGCCGCGATCATCGCTCCGTCGCACGTTACACAATGTTACCTCGACTTTTGCACTTTTTAGCTGACTGAGCCGGTGGAATTGCGGTTGGCGCGTGGCCGGACCCTTTGTCATTTTTATGACAGGTCAATAAAAGGAGTCCGGCCTATGTTTCGGC